>Ga0209986_10005394_pt1 | contig 10605 bp, 11 predicted proteins | sample BlataG_FD_183168 | JGI IMG/M metagenome (GOLD analysis project Ga0209986, IMG submission 183168) | Deep subsurface microbial communities from Black Sea to uncover new lineages of life (NeLLi) - Black_00105 metaG (SPAdes) (version 2) | ecosystem: Environmental > Aquatic > Marine > Oceanic >...
TCAGCAATATTAGATTCAATTTTTTTATACATTGTACTTATTACCTTCCTTTTTGCTTTCTATTTTTAATTTCTTTCATCAAGGCAGGTATAACTTCATAAAGGTCTCCAACTACTCCATAATGAGACACTTTAAATATTGGTGCATCCGGATCACTATTTATTGCCACTATTGTTTCTGATGTTTTCATTCCGGCTAAATGCTGAACTGAACCTGATATACCACATGCTATATATAACTTTGGTCTAACAGTTCTTCCACTTAATCCAACTTGATGAATATGATCTATCCAACCGTCATCTACAACTGCTCTGCTCGCTCCAATTGAACCTCCTATAAGATTTGCAAATTCTTTTAATAATTTAAAACCATCAGGTTTTCCAAGTCCCTTTCCTCCAGAAACTACAATATCCGCATCTACTATATCAATTCCAATTGACATCTTTTCAGATTTAATTATGTCTATCTTACTTAAAACTGGTGAATAATCTTTAATAATAATTTTTCCACTTTTAGTTTTTTTTGCTTTTTTCATCACTTTATATCTTACTGTAGCCATCTGCGGTCTACTGTTTAGACATAATATCTTAGCCATTACATTACCTCCAAAGGCTGGTCTTGTTTGTATTAGATTACCATCTTTATCTATAGTAAGTCCTGTGCAATCAGCTGTTAAACCAGTTCTCAGTCTAACTGCTACTCTTGGAGCAAGCGATCTTCCGATTGGTGTAGCTCCAAACAGTATTATGTTTGGTTTTATTTCCTCTGCCAAATTAGAAATTATATCTGTATATAAATCTATCTTAAAATCTTTTAGTTCTGAATTATCATAAATATACACTTTATCAGCATATGAGCATAAAACCTTAGCCTCATTAAAAATATTATTGCCTAATATAACACATAACAATTTTTCATTTAACTTTTCAGCAAGTTCTTTCCCCTTTCCTAAAAGTTCAAACGTAACAGGTGCTACCTTATTTTTATATTGTTCTGCAAATACTAAAACATCTTTATATTTTGATAAATCTACTTTGGCTATTTCTCTTACCTCTTCTTTCTCTATAAGAATTGCCTTCTGCTCACATGCAGAAACACAAATATTACATAATTGACAATTCCCATTTATTACTGGAGTTTTATTTATCATATTAATTGCTTCATAAGGACATATATCAACACAAACACCACAACCATTACATTTTTCTCTTAAAATCTTAATTTTTTCCATATTTTAAATTTATTCCAAAACTTTTAATATAAATTAAAAAAATAAATTACATATTTAATTCTTAAAAATTAGATAAAGAATAAAACTGTAAAAATAACACTTAGGTTTTTAATAAAATATCATTGTATTTAATTTTTATATAATTTTTAACTTTTCTAATCTATTTATTAGCTTTCTTGCTTGTTCAGAAACTGTTCCAGATAAAATTTCAGTCTCTTCTATTGTTGTTGGTGGAAAGATTTTAACAACTTTTGTTGCTGAACCATCCAAACCAAACAGATTTTCATTTTCTAATAAATTATTCTTAGTCCAAATTGAAATCTTTGCTTTTTTGGCTTTCATTTTTCCTCTAAATGAAGGTAATCTAGGTTCACCAATATCTTTTGTAATAGTGATAAGACAGGGTAAAGATAGATTAAGTGTTTGGTAAATATCGCCTAATTCTCTATCTAATTTGATTTTTTTATTTTTTATTTCTACTACATTAGTGACATAGCAAACATGGGGAATATTTAAAAATTCAGCAACTCCTGGTCCAACCTGACCCGTATCTCCATCTGTACTTTTTACACCGCAAATAATGATATCAAACCCAATCCTTTTAATAGCACTTGCTAATGTATAGGATGTAGCGAGAGTATCAGCACCAGCAAATATACTATCTGATAACAAAATAGTATCATCACAACCCATTGCTATTGCCTCTCTCAGACTCTTCTCTGCTTGCATAGGTCCCATACTTATCGCTACTAAATTTGCACCATATCTCTCCTTCAATCTCATTCCCTGTTCAATAGCATAAAGGTCAAAAGGATTCAATTGCATCTCTATTCCCTCTCTGATAAGAGTACCTTTCCTTTCATCTATCTTGACATCTGTTGTAGATGGAACATGTTTAACACAAACAATAATGTTCATATTTACAATTCTCAGTAAAAAAAATTTTGATATTTTACACAATTTACAAAAGAGGAAATAAGATGAGTTTTTTAATGAATTTTAGATATTTTTTGCAGGATTAAGTAACTTTTTTACTACAACTATTTAAATAAATGTTGTTTTTATATATTATTACGGTTCTATCTTACTACCTAGAAGTTTTAGGAACTTTAGCATCCACTCAGGATGACCTGGCCAAGCTGCTGCTGTAACTAAGTTACCATCAACATATGCATTTGAATAGGTTTCGTTAACCTCTCCCCATTTTGCACCGGCTTTTATCAGATCGGGTTTTACAGCTGGATAAGCTGTGCAAAGTTTACCCTCTACTACATCAGCTGCAGCTTGGCCAGGTCCTCACTCTCCCGATGCATGAGAAGCATTTTCTCAAGATTCGCAGAAGGTAAATACTTAGTGAACCACGTCTAATTCCCTTTAATAAAGGGGCTAAATACCTCTCAATCACCTTTTATAAAAGGGGGAAGTAAGGGGGATTACTGAATATTTTCGTTTACAAAGCCTTTTCTTTGAAGGACAGTGTATTCTTTAGTTATTAATTTAGCCAGCTGACTACTTGGAGCTAATCCAGAAACCTTTTTCAGGGTTTCAGCCACCCCTTTATTTTTTAAAAGCAAAGTCAGCTTTACAGCCTCTTCATCCAGAGAATAATTAAACATAAGGCATGCGGCAATCCCTGAACTTATATTTTCCGGCACAACGCTATATTCTAATGCTAAATGCGCTGCACCTACTAACCGATCTTCCGAGCCAAGTTTACGCAATGGTTGTCTTCCTACACGGTAGACTGTATCCCCCAACGCCTTATTTGCAAACCGGGTAAGTAAATCCTCGATGTGCTCCCCTATCTCTTCTTGCGTGAACCCGTGTTTTTTTATAAGTGCTGTCCCCGATTCTTGGAGAGCCATTCTCACCTTGGAATTTATCTCTTTATCTTTTATTGCTTGCCAGATATATTCATATCCTTTAAGGTATCCTAAATAAGCGCACATTGCGTGAGCCATATTGTGGATGAATAGTTTCTGTTCCTCATATGCCTTAATGTTATCATAAACAACCATACCTTTTATCGGGGGGGTTTTACCTTTGAATCCAATCCTCCCAACGGGTAAAATAGAGTATTCCTCCACCATAACTAAGGTAGGGTCTCGCCTTTTTATCTCATCGGGGACTATAGGTATCATTCTACTCACCACCGATTCGACAAAACCTATGTGGCTATCAATATATTCGAAACAGCTGCAATGCTGTTTGATATATTCTTTAAACACCTCACCCGCGTTCAGTAAATTTTCACAGATAATAATATTTAGGGGCTGAATGATTTCCGCATCTGCTCGGCGTTTGATACCTTGAGCAATAACCGGAGCAATCTTTTCAAGAACATTCACACCAACGGCAGTAGCCATAATGTCGGCTGTCTTTATTTCTGCGGCGACCTTGTCAACATCTCTACTATCTACTGCTCTTACATTTCTAACGGTTATATCCTTTGAATTATCGCCAACTATTTTCAACAAATATGAATTATTTTTATTAAGTGATTCTAATACTCTTTTGTCTATATCCACAAAGATAACCTCATAACCAGACTCACTGAAAAGCTGTCCTAAAAAACCCCGCCCAATATTGCCTGCGCCAAACTGAATCGCTTTTTTCATAACTCTGTAAGAAAGTCTTTTAGAAGAGGATAAAGGCGACGATATTTTTCGTATATTTCCCGATAAATCTTGTGCCTTTTCTTATCCTGCTCATCCGGATAGGCCTGGATGAGGATGGGAACATCTTCCTCTTTTAAAGCGGCAACAGCGCCTGTTTCATCCCGAAAATTGGGAAGGCTTAAGACTACTCCATCAAATTTGCCCCTGTTTTTCTGCAAGAAGTTTGAGTAGATCTCTCCCTCTTTAACTGTCTTCACCGCATCATAGCGCGTAGCTTTTTTATCCAGTATCAAAGTCTCATAACCTGATTTTTTCAGGATATGGGTAAGATCCTTGTGTGCCCCAGCTATAAGCGAGGCCAGGAAAAATCCACGATTTCTAAAAAACAAAGCAAACCTGCTCTTTTCCTCTCTCATCTCTTGTCCCTCCTTTCGTAAATATTTCTTAAGACTTTTGCAAAATTACAGATTGTCATTCCCCGACTTGATCATCCGATCAAGTCGGGGGACGGAATCCGGTTGTCGTTGGGATATAGATTATCCGGTCAAGCCGGATAATGACAAAATATTTCAAATTTCCTATTTTGCAGAACTCTAAAATATTCCCTTCCAATTTACACACTCCTCATCCCCCTCCCTTGATAGTAGGGGTTAGGGGGAGGGTGGTTCACCCAACGGATTAACAATATCTGCTGAGCCTTCAATCTCGAGCTCTTCACAGATCAATCTCAATGTTGTATGATAGACATTTTCCTGCCCCTTAACTACTGAAAACCGGCACCATTTCTCGTACGCTTGTCGAATTGTCGTGCCAATATTGATCTTGGCGATGCCGTGTTTTATCCCCGCCAGAATAAAATCCTTCTTAATGCCCGACCCGCCATGCAAGACAAGCGGAACTGATGCCCCCTGGCAAATCTTATCCAGGCGCTCGATATTAATTCTGGCCTCCACCTTCTTGGCGCTCCTCGCCACGACTGAAATTGCGCCATGAATATTGCCAACCGAGACTGACAGCCAATCAACGCCTGTTTCGTTAACAAAACGTCTTGCATCGGCAGGCTCTGTAAACCCCCTGCCAGAGGCGTAAAGCTCCTCATACGGAGGTATAGGGCCTAACTCATGCCCCAGCACCACGCCAAGCTCAGCCTCCACCGGAATTCCAGCCAGATGGGCCATTTCCACAACCCTTTTTGTTGCCGCAATATTTTCATCCAGGCCAAGGCGTGAACCGTCAACCATAACAGACTGGTAACCCATTTTAATGGCTTCCGAGAGGATCGCCTTGTAGTTGACTTTTAGGCCATCTTCGTCAATTACCGGAACATGATCCAGGTGCAGCCTGACATACTGTTCGTCCTTTAAACTCTGGTAGGAGTCATACACAGCGCGAATACTTTTGGCTTCGAACTTCTCCCATTCGCACCGCGCCACGGCAATCAAGCCGAAACAATGGCTGTGCTTTAATGCCCTGATTACTGGCGCCATCATTGGCAGATAGGGGATATTAAATGACGGAATTACTGTCTTTGCATTCCAGGCATTGAGCATTAGTTCATCTGTTCCGCGCATCTTCTCATTCTCCTTTTGTACCTACCAATGGGGGATTTAGACGCTTTCTCATTTTCGAGGAGATTTCTCCGGATTGGTGCAAGGGGCGATCGATCCACAGAGTGGGGACTTTTCAGAAGGCTTTTCCCCTGCCTTCTCTGAAGGCAATTTACTCCGGTAATCAGTAGCGTAAAAACCGCTTTCTTTAAAGATAATCCTGCTGCTGCGCCAATTAATCTTTTAATCTTACCCTGGCATTCAGGGCATTGCTCCAAGAGCGCATACGTCATCTGCTGAAACTCTTCAAACCGGTAACCACAACTCAAACATTCATATTCGTATGTAGACATAACCCCTCCTCGTTTATCCACAGAGATAAAGGCCTGTAACAGGTACGCTTTAGCTATCAGAAGTACACTGTAATTGTAGTAGCAGGCCCTTGTAGCCTGCCTTGTCACGCCAGGGGCATAAAACTACTACTAAGTGACCACTACTTCCAGCAGCTAAACTGTTGAACCTTTCCCTTTATTGCAATTATTTTACCACATCTCCACCTAATTTTAAGCATTTATTGGTGCTGTCCAATAAAAAATGAAACCACAAGATTTCACAAGATTAACACCAGAGAAGTGAACCTCCCCGCCCAAAGGGCGGGGCTTCTAAGTGGTATGATTTATTGGGGCTATAGCTTATTACTTCAAAGAGAGGGTTAGTTTGATATTAAAAGATCTATTAGCCTGCTTAAAAAAAGAGTGAATCCCAATTTTTCTGTAAAATTCATAAAGCCACCAATACTTCCTCTAAAGTTTCTTCTTTATTTAAATTATTAATTTCTTTAACAAAATCTTCATAATCATCATAATTTCTATCTTCCTTAGCCATTCTCATATATCTTCTATTTGTCTGCCAGTCCTCATCTATCTCCATAAGTAGAGAGCAAGCCTATCTAATACAGGAGTCTCTGTTAGGAAATATACCAACAACTTTTGAACGTCTCTTAAGTATGCTATTTAATGTTCCTTCCACTAGATTTGTAGTTCTTATCTTTCTGTGATGATGTTTTGGATAACTGTAAAATGTTAATGTTTCCTCTACATTTTCATCTAAGAGTTTAGATACTTTGGGATATGTATTTCTGTATTTATCTGATATTAAATTTGCTATTTTTAATGCCATCTCTTTATCTGGGCAGTTGTATATTGTCTTCAAATATCTACTTAAGAGCTTTTTTTCCTTTGCAGGTACATAAGATAATAAATTTTTTTCAAAATGTACCATACATCTTTGATGAGGACTTCCTGCAAATTCTTCTTCAAGTATTTTAACAAGTCCTTTATTATCATCTGATGTAGTGAGTTTCACTGTTTTCAGTCCCCTCTCTTTAAGATTTAACATATGTTCTCTCCAGCTCTCTTCACTCTCATCTATTTTAATGTCAACTCCTAGTATCCTTCTGTAATTTTTCATATCTACTGCTACACTTATTAAAAGGGGTCTTTTTACAACACTTTTGTTCTCTCTTATATAGAAATAACAAGCATCTGAAATTAAATATGTATAATTTTCATTTAATTTCTGACTGCGCCAGGACTCTATCACAGTATCTAGCTCTTTCATAAGTCTTGAAACTGTTGATTTAGAAAAGCTTAAGTTAGATGATAACTTATCTGTTACCTTCTTTACTTTATTTGTAGATACCCCTCCCACCTACCATCTGGGTAATAGCTATTATTAGTGCTTTCTCACTTCTCTGATAACTTTCAAACATATTTGTATGAAAAAGAAACTCCCTTATCTGAAGTTTTAATAACTTTAACTTACCTAATCTAGTATTAAAAGTTCTCTTTTTGTATCCATTTCTACTTCCTTTTCTTTGTTTTTCACCTCTTATGTACTCTTTAACACCAATCTGTTCATCTCTTTCCATTTCCATTACTTTCTGCAGGATGTAGCTTGAAAGTTTCTTCATGAAATCTGGATCTTTTTCTAATGCTTCTTGATAAATTTCTTTTAATTTAGTAACATTTACTTGGGTCATCTGGTTACCTCCTTTTTAAATGTTTTTTTAAACATTATTAAGGATTTTAATGACCCATTCAAATTTTCAAAGAACAATTTTACAGAAAATATAACACAGTCTCCTTTTATCTAACAGGCCAAAATCTACTCCCCATGTATTTACTCCAATTGATATTGGATCATCATATCTAGTTTTATACAACCCCATTGCTTTTATGATATGGCGTAAAAAACCAAGTATATCCCAATGAATATGTCCTCCAAATAAGGTTCCTTTAGTTTCAAATCGATAGATTTCTTTTAACTTTAACTTCTTATTATCTAATGTTCCTACAATACCTCTAGCACTTTCAGCTCCCAAATCAAATGCCAAAAAGTTTGCATACTTACTCATAGTCATTTCATATTTTTCTAACATATAATTTGTATATTTTAAGTAGAAAATCTCTATGCAATCTTATAATCTAATATGAGAATATAAAAATTTTTTAAAGCATTTCTCACTAAATTTGGGTATCCTAAAAAGATTATTTATAATTTTAACAAAAATTTAATTTGTTTGAAGTAGTAACAAAAAATTCAATAAACAATTAATCATAGCGTAACATAAATTGTATCTGAGTTATATTAGAGGTATAGATAAAGAGAAAAAAGAAAATAACTTCAGTAAAAAGTAATTATAATACAGTGTTTAGGTATGAATAGTTTATAAAATTTAATAATTATTTATAAATCTATAGATTTCTTATATAATCCCTTACAATCTGACCACTTCCCTTTCCATTGAATGCTTCTATAAATGCACTTGAAGACTTCTTACTTGCATCAGCAATTTTCTGTTTATACTCATCATCAATCTCTTCTATTTCTTTTTTAAAAACTTTTATAGCATACTTTATATTCTTTCCAATAATTTCTCTATCAGAAATACCTGGTTTCTTAGCTCTAACTTTCTCAGCAAAATTTTCCATAGTCCAATCTGCCATTCTTTTAGCAAGTTCAGGTTGCATATTTTCAATTGCAATATTTTGAAAGTTTGTAGCAACATTTCCTTTAACAATCCCAGCATCAATTAATTTGTGCATCAGTTCAAGAGGTGTTCCTGTTATTCCATGCTGTGCAATCTTCACACCAAGAGGAGCAATAGAATTTGCAATTTCACGAGTTCTTGCATCATTAATGCCTAACATAGGGATTATATTTCCTTCTTCATCATAAATATTTCCATGAACTGTTCCATTATTAGTAGCAATAAGATCAGGATAAACACCATTTTCATTCAGAGTCTTTATAAATGTTACTGCTTCATCAACTGTTGTTAATTCCTGCTCACCTGTTTCTGAATCAATCTTCCCTATTTCACCTACTTCAACTTCAAGCCCATAATCCTCTCTTTTCTTACCTTTTTCAACCATTAATTTTTCTATTAATTTTGCAATTCTTGTAGTTATTTCAATATTATCAGCAAGCTGTTCTCTTGTTGATTCTGCATTTAAATCAAAATTATGTGATGCATCAATTGCGAATGATGTGAAACCTGCTTCAACCTCTTTTCTAATAATATTCTCTGCTGATTTAATAGCTTCAGGTGTATTTTCTGGAATTGTTATATGATCACCATGAATACAATAAGGTGTATTAAAATCAATCCTATCAGCTATCTCTTTTACATAATTTGCATATTCTTCAGGTGTTTGGTCAGTATATCCGATCTCTGATTTCGAAATTTCAAATATTATTGCAGCATCCGCTTCTTTTGCAGCTTCCATTACACCACGTAAGCAATGTTTTATTCTCACATTTACTGCCATCGCAATTACATCTTTATCCCTTAATGCATTAAACATTAATTTTCCTGAAATAGGTTTATTGTAGTTCATTTTCTCTCCTTCCTATAAATTTTTAATATTACATAATAATTACTAAACATCAAACTTCATTATCAGGGAATTGTTAATTTGCTAACTTAAATAAATATTGAGTATAAACTAAAATAATATTTAATTTCATTCTAAATACAATTATATTGCAGAAATACTTGGTTTAAGAAATGCCATTATAAACTTTTGCAAATTTATTATAAAATTTTTTGTGAATCACTAATAAATATTTTAATTATTTGGTTTTATTATAAGTTAAAAATCCAATTAAAATTAAAGAAAAAACTAGATATTAAAGTTAAGAAATAGAACTGAAAAATCTTTTTGATTTTTCAATACTAATTCCATTCTCTCTTTTAAATATAGTAGTTAATTTTTAATAAAAAATATTTTTTAATTTTTGTATAGAATTATATTCAATATTTTACAAATAATATTATATAACTAAACATTATAATAATTATAACTTTGTAAAATTAATCATTTATCGTTTAAATTCAGTAACTAAAAGGAAGGACTTGTAATATTAGGTAGGAGATATACGTGTCCAGTTTCAACAACTATGGGTAAATATCGAATGAGCCGCACAGCGTCTATGGATGCTACAAGGGTAGAAGAAACAATAAAATCCTTAAAGCAAGAAAATGAGGAACTTGAAAATAAATTAAGTAAAGAGGTAAGAAAAATTACCGAAAAATATGATAATACATTGAGGGAATTAGAAGAAGTTATAGTAAAACCTCACAAGGGAGGTATTGAAGTAAGTAGTCTTTCATTGGCGTGGATACCTCATTGGCAGCTAACTTATAAGGATCGTGAAGGTAATATCAACACCGAGATAACAATTGCATACTAAAAAACATATTTAAATAAAAGGTATAAAATATAAAAATTCTATAATATAGAAATAAAAAAATTGATTTGTATTATTTTGCTATTATAAGCCAATTCTCTATATCCAGCTATATATATTTATTGATTTTGATAATTTTACATTATATTCTTATTCAAAATATAAATACTTTTTAAATAAAATATGCAAGAATTGCTCCAATTGCTAAAAATGGAGCAAAAGGTATTTCATCTTTTATCTTTTTTATTTTAAAAATTAATAAAAAAATGCTGAATAACCCACCAATTATAAATCCTATTGCAATAGCTACTACTACTTTTTTACCCAGTAAAATTCCTAAAAAAGTAGCAAGCTTTACATCACCCATTCCCATACCCTCAGGATATACTAAAGAAACTAACAAGAATAATAATCCAACACCACCTGAAAATATTATCCATTCCTTCCAATTATT
>Ga0209986_10005396_pt1 | contig 10604 bp, 12 predicted proteins | sample BlataG_FD_183168 | JGI IMG/M metagenome (GOLD analysis project Ga0209986, IMG submission 183168) | Deep subsurface microbial communities from Black Sea to uncover new lineages of life (NeLLi) - Black_00105 metaG (SPAdes) (version 2) | ecosystem: Environmental > Aquatic > Marine > Oceanic >...
TACAATATTTGAAAATAACGAGGATTCTCTTTATTTACAGATCAGTTCTGAGGATCTCTCGGCCTTGAGAGGCACATTCAACTCTTACATGAACTGGCTGAAGATAATTATGGAAAATTTGGATGAGAAGTAACTAAAAAAAGTTAAGCTTTTGCAAAGATTCGAGGAAAAAATATTTATATTGTTGCAACGTATAATATAATGGTGATAGAATGAATAAAAAAATTTACGTAGGTTTTATTTTAATTTTATTAGTTCTCTGGCCAATTAATGCAGAATCCAACGATTTGCCAGAGATAACGGTTAGAGTGAATCCAAACTTTGAATTATTAGCTGTTGTATATACACTTGCAACTGAGAATCCCTATCCTGTAAATCAAGAATATTTTGATGATCTCATGGAGTATTTTGGAGATTACAAAGACCATGAAGCTGTAAAATATATGAAACAAAAAATTGATCTCGATCATAGCATAGTGGAGAATTTCTTTTTCGGACAACAACGGTTGTTGTTAAATACTTCAGATCCTCCAGAAATAAAATCAGATTCAAAAGATGAATTTTTAAATCTTTTACGAGATTTCGCAGTGAAAACTGATTTTATGAAGTTTTATAATGACCATCAAAATTACTATCAGGAATTTTACGATTTTCTCTATGAAAATACAGCCATAAAAGAAGTTCCTTCTTTATTTTACGGGTTTTTCGGAGCTTCTATGAGTGAAATGCATATAGAAACATCTTACAATTATATTCCATGTAGGCCTAATGCTTACTGGGGATTTAAAAAAGATAACTCTGTTATTGGATATTTTTTTAATAATAATTGTTATTTACCTAGGAACGATTCAGAAACTAAAATAATAAGTTTAGGTTGGAATTATCTCTTGCTCCATGAGTTTGGACATTCCACTGTAACAATGCTGACAAATTTGGGGAAAATGCAGCATACACTTTCATATATCCTGGATCCAGCAAGATTGAATATAACACATGGATGGGAATATATAACAATAGCTCATTCTTATATTGAACCTTTTGTAGCATGGGGTTTTGACAAAATCTACGGCGAACCATGGGGCGAATTGCAGATCTCTCAGGATTGTGCAATGGGATTGCATATCTGCCCTTATATATATGAACTAATTAAAAACGATTATATGCCAAACAGAGATAAATATCCAACTTTTGGCAGTTATATACCGCGATTATGCGAAAAACTTGAAGAGATTGTAACTCCTTATACCACTAAGGATTACTATGAATCCGCAATGTACACCTCTATCCTCCGAGGCTTCTGGGGCAATAATCGTGAAAATAAGATATTGATAATCTATGGAACTCAGAACCCTGATCTTACTGGTACAGAACATGATAAGAAATTTGCTGAAGAATTTACTCAGTGGTTTCTACCTCTTGGCATCGAACCAACAGTTATGGCAGATATAGATGTAACAGAAGATGATCTTTCTGAAAATAATTTCATTCTTATTGGTGGACCCGTTGCTAACAAAATTACAAAAGAACTGAATGAGGATCTACCAATAAAATTTGAAAAAGAAAATGGAAGATGGGGTATTGTGCATAACTTGCCGCAGGATACCTTAGTATTCTCAGGATTTTATGGTAAATTAGTAAAATCTATAGAAAAAGAGAGATACGAAGATCCTAATATTGGAGTGATGGAAGCATTCCGCAATCCTTACAATGAAGAGAAGTACGGCGTTCTTATCGCTGGAAATGCACGGGGAGGCACCAAGAATACTATAAAAACAAAAATTGGGATTTCCTGGTTTGCAGTTTCATATCAAATCAGCGATAACGAAAAAATATATGAACAGGGCTTCTACGTGATTAGATGAAGTTAAGTTATTACACAAATGTAATAAAACTAAAAAATTGATTTTCAAGGATTTCTAAAACCTTTCCAATACCTATATATATGTATACCAGAACAATAATATTGTGAATTTTATGAACAAGAAATTAAGTAGAGGATTGGCAGTATCGGTAATGACGATAGTGATTTTGGCTGCATTCAGTGGGTGCATCGAAGAAGAAAAAGAAACGAATATCACAGAGGACATGATAAAAATGATGCCAGGAGAGAGTGAGTATCTCATGATTGTCAATCTAAAGACTATAAGAGAGGAACCAAACTTAAAAGAGTTTTACGATGCCCTGACAAAGGATCCTGATGCACTCGTCTTAGCATATGAGGACATAGATCTGGTGGGGGTAGGATCAAGTTCTTCAGGAAAATTTCTTATCTTGATACTAAAAGGAACGTTTGGTGATACTGACATTGAGACTGCAACAGGGGAATGTGAGAATGTTGAATACTATAAAGACGCAGAAATCTGGACCGAGTGTGAAGGAGATTACGGTTCAGTGGGGTCAAGAGTGATCCTCGACGAACTGGTAATGTTGTGCGAGGCAGAAAACCAGGAATCCGTGAAGATGGCTATCGATACCGTTGAAGGTATAGAAAAATCAGTATATGACAGTGATGAAGACGTTAGAGATGTAGTAACTAGATTGTTACCGAATGGATTCACGACAACGGTAATGAAAGAAAGCTACTACAGTGTTCCCCATAGTGTAGCTATGGGATTCACGGCGGTGAAAGATAATGAGGGCATGGTAAAATTCAAGATGGTTCTTAAGTTCAAAAACAAAGAGGATGCAGCAGAATACGGAAAAGATGTCATAGAGGAAGTGGACATAGAAGAAATGGAAATCTCTGATCTTGAGATGAAACAGGATAACGAGTTCATTGAAATTACTGGAAAGTTGCCCACGGAAAACCTATCTAAGTTCTTGGGGCATCCCTCATAGGTATTTGGAAGCTGTAAATAATTCAACATTATTACCGATGAGAAATCTTTTTAATAGAGATACAGATACATTCTTATGAAAATCATAGTTCATGGAGGAGCATGGGCAATACCAGATAATGCTGTAGAAGATCATCTGAAAGGTGTTACCCGGGCTGTAAAGCGAGGACTGAAAGAGAAAAATGCTTTGGATGCTGTAGAAAAAGCCATAAATACGATGGAAGACGATCCTACATTTGACGCGGGGTACGGATCTTTTCTCAATGCCAATGGCGAGATAGAGCTGGATGCTATAATTGCAGAAAACTCCAATTTTGGTGCTGTAGCAGGAGTGAGTAAAGTAAAGAATCCCATTTCGTTGGCAAAGAAAATTTTGAGGGATAACGAAGTAAATTTTATTGTAGGTAGAGGAGCTGAAGAGTATGCTGGAAAAAATGGTGTTCCTCTTTGCGATCCGAGAGAACTTATTATGGAGAGGGAATTAAAGAGATGGGAACAAATAAAAAAAGAAAATAAAAAACCTGAAGATTTTTTTCACAGTACAGTTGGAGCAGTTGCCTTAGATGAAAATGGGAACATTGCAGCGGGTACGTCTACTGGCGGAACGCCGAATAAGATACCAGGAAGAGTGGGTGACTCGCCACTATTCGGCGCTGGATGTTATGCAGGTTCTTCTATTGGTATCTCAGCTACGGGGTATGGTGAATATATTATGAGAGTACTTCTTTCCAGAACTGTAGCAGAGTTATACAAAAAAATGGAGCTTAAACAGGCGTGTAAGGAAGCACTTACTGTACTGAAAAATATAGGAGGATACGGTGGTGTTATCTCCATTGACATCAAAGGGAATTTTGGATACAGTTTTAATACTCCAAGAATGGCTTACGCTTTTAACGAAGGCAACAAAATAAACTCTCTTATTTAGAATTATGGATATCTATACTGTAGAAAATGAGCCTTGTTTGATAATAGAAAACGAAAAAAAGATGATGGTAGTTGCCGATCTGCATTTAGGTATAGAGTATGAGCTGTATGCGAAGGGGATAAAACTCGGAAGCATAACAAGAAAAATAAAAGAATCCCTTGAGAGAGTTATAGAGAAAAACGAGATAGATGAGATAATATTCCTGGGAGATTTGAAACATAATATTCCTCTAATCTCGTTCAGGGAAGAGAGGGACGTGCCTCATTTTCTCGATCTTCCTGTTCCTTTTAAGATCATAAAAGGAAATCATGATGGCAATATTGAAAGACTCACAGATGAAAAAATATACAATAAAATTTTTGTGGATAACATACTTTTAACACATGGGCACTTAAAGATAACAGAAAGGCCAGAGTATATCATTATAGGACATTCTCATCCTGCCGTTACTTTTAAAGATGATATAGGCAAGGTCACAAAGGAAAAATGTTTCCTATTCGGGTCTTTAAAAAATGAAAAGAGTAAAATAATAGTACTTCCTGCTTTTTCTCCTTTGATAACGGGAATATCCATAAACAAGGAAAGAATCCCCGGCTATTTCTTTAAAAACGATCTTATAGAAATAAAGAATTTAAAAATATATCTTCTGGATCATACGTACCTTGGGAAATTCAAGGATCTTGTATAGAAAGTTTTATATTTTCATAGATTTCTCTCCTGTTATGGTTTTCCTTCCCCTTTCAGATAACATCCCAGGCAAGAGAACGCCTTACGTAGTTTATGGTTTCATCTTGGTTAATGTACTCGTTTTCATATACGAGTTTTATCTGGACATATTTTATCCAGCCAAATTTGATCAGTTTGTAAACACATATGCCTTAATTCCAAGAGACATAGCACATTTTGAAAATATGGGGACTTTAGTTACCTCCATGTTCCTTCACGGTGGGCTTATGCACATCTTTGGAAATATGCTTTTTTTGTTCATTTTTGGCAACAATGTTGAGGATTCCATGGGGCATCTGAGGTTTTTTTCTTTTTACATGCTCTGCGGATTTGCAGCTTCGTTCCTTCAAGTATTAGCAGGTCCTAGTGTAGCAATACCTAATCTTGGGGCATCTGGAGCCATTGCAGGAGTTCTTGGAGCTTACATGATTACATATCCAAAAGCAAAGGTAAATACACTCATATTTCTAGGATTTTTTGTCATGGTAAGGAGGGTATCAGCTCTCTTCTTTCTGGGTGTGTGGTTTGTCTTGCAGTTATTTTCAGGTGTTGGATCAATAGCAGATACCTCTGGCGGTATTGCATATTTCGCACATATAGGAGGATTTTTAGCCGGAATTGCCCTCTGTTTCGTTTTCAGGAAAGAAGTTAGAGAAAGAGATGAAAGAGATGAATGGGATGAACTGATATACAGAGGGTATGGGTGAGAATTTGAAATGTCTGTTTATTTTTCTTATTCTTCTTGTCTTTGTTTATCCATACGCAGACATAGAGATAACAGAGTGGTACGACAACGCTGACGCTGCGTTAAGCGTTACATTTGATGACTGCGATGAGAATCAGTACCTGTTAGCGTATCCAATAATGGAGAAATATGGCATCAGAGGAAGTTTTGGAGTAGTTATATCATGGGTAGGAAAAACGATAGAACAGCCAGAGGATATATTCATAAAAAGAATGACATGGGAGGAGATAAGAAAGCTCGATGATAATGAAATATCTTCCCACTCGTGCAATCATAAGCTTTTGACTGAAATAAATGAAGAAGATCTTCTTTTTGAGACTCAGGAATCTAAAAGGATTATAGAAGAAGAAACAGGAAAAAAATGCATAACAATGCATTATCCTTATTCAAAAACAAATGAAGATATAAAAGAAATCTTAGAAGAGTCGGGGTATCTCTGTGCAAGAACTCTTGAAAGTAAAATAAATAAAGATCCTGATCTTTATGAGATTTCATCTTACGCGATCTTTGATGATACTCACCCCTCTCTTAAGGAATTAGAGGATCTTCTTGAAGTGTGCAAAAAAGAGAGAGGCTGGGTCGTGATCATGTACCATCACATAGATGAAAACCCTGAAAACTATACTACAGGATCGTATCTGCCTCTGTGTATTACTCCAGAAACTTTTGATGCCCAGATGAAACTATTTTCATCAGAAAATCTATGGATCGTTCCATTAGGAGAGATAACTTCTTATTTAAAGGAAAAAGAAACCTGCACGATAAAAGTGGAGAAATCCCTCACCAAAATAAAAATAGTAATCGTATCTGAGTATGATATACCTCTTACCTTAAAGATCAGAGTCAACTGGTGGAAAGTAAAGGTGGAAGGAAGTCTCAATGATGGAGAATACTCAGGATCTTTTTATTTGAATGTAGTTCCAAATAAGGAAGTTGTTATTTACAGGAAGTTGTTTTGAATCAAAATTATCCGTTTCTTTAAATGCCTTCCTTCCAAGTAGTAAAAGCTATTTTTACAAACAAAATGATGATATCGGTCTTCTATTTGATTATATCTAAAGCTTCTTCAGGTTTCATCGTTTTTATGTATCTTTCTGATATTTTTCTGAGCTCTTTATCTCTTGTGATTAAAGCATTAAGATTGATTGCTTTTGCTAGAGCTAATAAGATGGAATCAAACGGATCTAAGGGATGTTCGGATTGCAGTTCGTTGGCTTTCAATAAGATTAAGCTATCTGGTATAGAGACGCTAAATTTAGAGGAGATATCTAATATAACATCTTCTATGAGATTGTTTTCAAACTTCTTTTTTCTTCTTAAGACAAATCTTAACTCAAAAATACTTAATAGACTTGTAAAAACCTCTATTTTACCCTTCTCGTGGAGTTTAATCAGTTTCAAAGGTGCCTCCCACAAATTCTCTTCCTTTGTAAGCCAGTTTATGAGTATATCTGTATCAAACAGAAATCTATATTTTTCCATATAAATTTCCTCTAAGCTCCTTAAGATACTCTTTGCCTTTTTTATTTTCAGGGATCGCCCCTTTAAATTTACCGAGCCATTTTTCCGCCACATTTTTTTCTTTTTTATTCTTAAATATCTTTGTGGAATCTATTATGTCGGAAAGATTTATTGCCATACCTTTACTTTTTCTTGCTAGAATAAAAATCTTTCTCAATTAGTTCTTAAACTAGAGTATGTGCCAAAGTTTATATATCTCCGAAGTAGATAGTATTTTGGAGCTTAATTGATAATAAAAAGAAGTAGAGTTAAAGAAGGGGGTGATGAGATGAAAAGCAAAGAAACTGCGTTTCGAGGAGATACTCTTGCACTTACTTTTAAAGAGTGGAAAGATACTATAAATAGGAAATCTAAAAAGACCTTTCTTCTTTTAATATTTACCTTTCTGCTTTCGTTCGGGATAAAAGAAACATACTCTTCTTATGAATATCGGGCAAACTGGGAACCTATAGAATGGAGTTTAGTTTTCAGTTCTGCGGTTTTTGGAGTGCCGTTGATCTATTTTTCTTATAAATTCCTGAAAGCTAAAGAATGGAAAGAATTGATCGTTCCCTTTACATATGTATTCTTAGGTTTTTCTCTTCGATGCTTCTCTTCTATCCTTTGTATTTTTGGGCATGCTAAGGAGGATTATCCCTGGATAGATTCTGGATATATTATGGCATCGTATTTCAAGATTATTTTGCTTATCCTAATCGGTGCAATAGCTATTTTTCTTTGTTTCAAATTAAATAATCTCAAAAGAAGCGAAAAGTTTAATATCGATAAATTATTATCACGTTTTAGTCTAATTCCTTTACTCTACGCTCTCTCAATTTTTATATGGGTTTATCTATTTCTTGTCATGTTTAGTAACCAACCCTACTTGTACGAAGGCATAGAAGTAAAATTCAACTATTGGCATCTGATATATACGGTATTCTATCTTTTCTTGGCTCTATCTCTTATTTTGCTTACGATAACTCTCTTTAAGAAAAGAATTGATCTGATTAAAATTCCTCTAATAGTGATTTTCACATTTTATGGTGTAGATCATTTGGGGATATATTTAAGTATACTTATACATTCTTTTGAGATTTATTTTCTTTTGATTTCCGTTGTGGGAATCCTTTCTATAATTCTAGCTTTTGCGCTCCTGAACTTAGATATGGAAGAAATAAAAAAGTTATTAGCAGAAAGATATAAGTCAAACGAGTTATAAAATCTTTTTTCGTGTACAACTTCTTTTACTATGATCTCTGTAAAACTTTTTATTCTTCTATACCCCATATATAAGTGTGACAAACGAAAAATATCTTGAAGAAGTTAAGAAGAATATTATCCTTACAGCAGGGAATATAGAGCTTTACTCTAAAAATGAGGACAGTAAGAAAGTAGTAAGAACTGCAAGAACTCTTTTGGAAGAAGGTTCCCAAGAATCGATCTTTGCATCTAAACTTATGCTTACTGCAGTTCTTGAAAAGATTAAAGAGGAAAAGATCGGAAAGAAACAGATAGAGCTTGATAGAACGGCATATGATCTGAAAGACATTAGCCTGGCAGGACTGCATGGGGGTCCTGTAGCAGGTCTTATCACCCACGTAGTAAGAAAAGTTGTTGACAGAGTAACTGGAGAAAAAGAGTTTAAGGAGAAAGTTGGAAAAATTGCTTTAGAGTCCTTGGAATCTGCAAAAATCTCAGAAGATTACAAAAAAGACCTTAAAGAAATAATTAAAGAGAGAATACCGAGAACTTTTTAATGTTTTCGACTTTTAGGCAAAGAAACATAGAATATGCTTCCCCCTTCTGGATTGTCTTCTACCCAGACTTTACCTTTATGCAATGTAACTATCTGTTTTACTATTGCGAGGCCTAGTCCCGTTCTCGCTTCTTTCTTCTCAAATCGCTCAAATATAACATCTTTTAACTCGTCAGGAATTCCTTTTCCATAATCTTTTACACAGACTTTCCAGTTTTTAAGTTCATCTTCAACGATTATCTCTATTTTATTTTCCGAGTATTTTACTGCGTTGTCTATCAAGTTATAAAAGACGTTCTCCAGAGTAGAAGAAGCTTCTACAAAACAGTTTTTATCTCTGCACTGTATCTCTATCTCTCTTTTACCTTCAAAGATCTCCACTGACCTCTTTATTGTCTCATAAAGGTTTTCCTTTTCAAATTTTTCTTTGTACTCCTTTTCTCTGAGTTTTGAGTATAACTTTACGTTATCGATTATTCTATCCATTCTTTTTACAGTTTCTTCGATCTTTTTTGCATGCTCCATATTCTTAGTTTTTCTCGTTATCTGTGCATGTCCCAAAATCAAATGCAGCATATTTTTTAGGTCATGTACCAGGATAGATATAAAAAGTTCTTTAAGCTGGCTTGTTTTCTCCAGCTCCCGAGTCTTTTTCTCTAATATACGAGAGAGATAATCTGAAAAGAAAGCTGTAATATAGAAACTTCCCGCTCTAGAAACAAAGGTGGAGATTATAACTCCAGGTTTCCAGATCTCAAGTTGGAAATCAAAGATGTGTATAGTAGTTATGACGCCATAATATTCAAACAAGAGTAACACCCCATAGAGGATTGTACTTAAAGTAGCTATGATGTATGTAGAGATCGGGTAAAGAAGCATACCTGCAGCAAAAATGAGGAACAAATACACTATAAAATAGGAGCTTTCTATCCCGCCGCTGAAATGGATCAATGCTGTGACTATGACAATATCAAAAGCTATCTGGATATATATGAATATAATTAAATTTCTCAAAGTCCATCTTTGTTTTTTGAGAATAGTAAAGTATAAAAAATTACATGAGAGGATAATAAGAACAAGAAAAGATACTGGCTTGAGAAGCTCAAGATACCTTTCTGGAGCCAGGATCAGGGCCTGTGCAACACCAACGATTGTAAGGATGCAGACCACATACAATCTTGCCTTTATTAACCACTTTACTCTCTCTTTCAATTCATTTATATCCATCTTATCATTTAATGCTATGCGTTTCAGTTTATAAATTTAATCAGGCAGAAGAATAAACTAATTTAAAGTTAGAAATGTTAATATACCTGTATTTCAGTGACTCAAAATCCTCATCATCATGTCAGAGAGCCGATTTCATCACGGAAGATAATGACTGTATGTTAACTTGTCTTTATAAAAAATTTTCAATTCACCTTCCCCCCTATCTATTTTGACGATCCAGAACTCTTCTTTTCTTAAACAGGGTTCAGGAGAGATCTCTGGATCTATTTTTTCATCATTCCAGTAAAAAGATATATCGTCTTTTTCAACTGTTGAAAAACCTCTATTTGTTATTTTAAGACTAATTTCAAAACTGTTTGAAGAGAGAATCTCTATTTTTAAATCTGATAACGCTTTTTCAGTCTGGACGCTACTGAATTCTCCCTGAGTGAACGTTCCCTTTACAATTAAAGCTGTGAAGCCAACTACAGCAATGATTATAAAAGCTATGTACAGGAGATTTGCATCTTTAATTGGATTTCTTTTACCCATATTCAAAACTCTATTTTTGAATTAATAAGGTTTTGGTTCTAGAGTTGCCAGAGTTAAATTAATATAGAATAAAATTAAATAGAGCAATATGGAAGATGATTCCTTTGATAGAAAGAAAAACTATGGTTTGGCACTCTTATCTGGAGTTCTGCTACTGTTAAGTTTCCCACCATTTAATCTTGGGAGCTTTTTGGCTTGGATAGCCTTTGTCCCGCTGTTAATAGCGGTATGGAATGAGAAAAGTCCAAAGAGGATTGGTAGGTTAACACTCGTAACTGGTTTGTTTCTTACTCCAGTTTGGTCTTGGCTTTATTACGAGTTTTCTTTTTGGTTTCCACCCTTTTCTTCTTG
>Ga0209986_10005397_pt1 | contig 10603 bp, 10 predicted proteins | sample BlataG_FD_183168 | JGI IMG/M metagenome (GOLD analysis project Ga0209986, IMG submission 183168) | Deep subsurface microbial communities from Black Sea to uncover new lineages of life (NeLLi) - Black_00105 metaG (SPAdes) (version 2) | ecosystem: Environmental > Aquatic > Marine > Oceanic >...
AAAAATGGGTGGAGAAAAATTAGGCTGGAAAGACCTGGAACTCGGCTGTGTGGTTACCGAGCCCGGAAGTGCTGGCGAGTACAAAACAGGTGATTGGCGGTCGGAAAGGCCTGTTCGTGAGAACGAGAAGTGCATAAAATGCGGGATATGCTATATCTACTGTCCGGAGGCGTGCATTGAGGAAACCGAAGATGGATTCTTTGAAGCCAATTTGTATTATTGCAAGGGATGCGGAATCTGTGCGCATGAATGCCCGAGAGGCGTAATAACGATGGTTGAGGAGGTGGAGGAATAAAGAGGAGGAAGCTAAATAATCAGCGATTAAGCTTTTGAGGATGACTTGAGATGGATGGTAGAAGGGATCAATCCAATAAGGATATATCCACGTATTATTATAAATTTTCTTCTCCCCTTCCCCTTTTTTCTTTCCACTTTTTCTCTTCTACTTTTTCACGCTTCTTTTCTAATTTCACCGCTTCTTCAAGCTTGCTTTTTATCCCTTCGCTTTCTATCTCAACATCTTCGATTTCTTCAATCTCCAATTGTGTGTGTGAAATTCTGATGCAGGCTCTTCGTCGAGTTCAATTAATTGAGGGTAATACGTTTCGTAGTAAATGGTTATTATACCTCGTGTTTAGAAGGACTGATCATCCCTATGCCGTAAGGAATTCGCTTTAGCAATATAATATTCCCCTCCATATTGCTCCGCTTTTCGTATTTCTCCACTTCTTTGTAGACGTCTTTTGCAAATCCTTCTAATAAAGCATATCCGATGAGCTTTCTTCCTTCTCTTTTTTCAATAGCTTCTTCCTTTTTCACTTCCGACCATACTCCTACGCATATGAGTGCTATTTTCGCTACGAAGATGGCTATCTTCTGTTTTCTTTTCATATTTAATAATATGACCCCCATTATATATAAAGCCTATTGCCTATTGCTGAAAATTTATTTAGAGTTTTTTCCTCCGCTTCCTGTTCTGCTTGTCACTCTTTTTCTTCACAAAAATCTATTAATTCACCAAAAGCCTTCAATATTTCTTTTAGTTTTTTCTCTGCCTCTTCTTTTCTGGCTATTTCCACATCTGGACTACTTGAGTAAATAGAAATAATAGCGCTATCCTTGTAGATTCCCTCCCTATACGGCATCTCTAAACATCTTACCATATCCTCACATTTCTTTATTATTTCTGAAAAGATGTCATCAATACTATCCTTTTTTGTTGTGTAACGGCGCTCGAGTTCTTTGTTTAAAAGATCAATAAAATCACGTTGTAAACGTCTATTCCAATTTAACTCTGGGGGCGGTGTAAACCATTTATAGAATAGTAAGCGCCTATATTTGTCCTCTATTCCTTTTAATTTTGAGTTTATTTCCTTTCTTTCTTCATCCTGTGATTCATTAAGTATAGTTGATTGACGGTGTAAGTCAAAATATTCATTCCCCACTTCGAGAGATTGCTCAAGAACACTTTTTAATTCTTTAAAATATCTCTTTGCTTTGTCATAATGACCACTATAAAGATGATTTACACCCAAACCACAATAAACTCTTAACTTATCATTATGTTCATCTACGAATAAGGGACTCTCTTTTAGATTATCCAAGGTTATACCCAACTCCTTTTCTAAAATATCTTCTGCCTTTGATGTGTACCCTATCTCTATGCATTTTGATACACACTCCTCTGGGCTCAATATTTGTATAGATGCTAATGTCCCCAAGCTTTGATGCAGATCCTTTAAAACATTCTCCATTGGATAATTCCAGCAAATAACCCTCCCTTCTAACGATGAAGGTATTTTTTTATCTTTATCAATAAATTTTAGTTTATCGTCATAAATTTTACCTGCATGTGGAGAAATTAAATATAAGGTTAAACCTTCATTCCGTTGTGAAGCCTTTTTTGCAGCCTCGAAAAATATCGTTCTGATGTCCTCATCCCTAAACCTGTAACCTATGACAATGCAAACTTTCGCTTTTTCTAATTTTTTGTGGAGAATAGGTATTGACTCTGATCGTGGCGTTGAATATTCTTCAAATTTCCCTGGCATCGGATAAACCATTAGGGTTTTAGCCTTTTCTCCCGTAATGAGCTCTATTTCAGCCTCTTTTTCTGCAATTGGAACTTTGATATAATCACCTTCATCCGTCCTATACCATGTCACAGAGCCATGAAGTTTATAAAGCTTTATTTTATAATCGTTTTTAAATAACTCTGGATCCCACTTCGAGTCAAAGCCATCGGTATAAGTGAGATTATGTTTCTTACAAAATTGTTCGATACACGTATCATAATTAACAGAGAAAATATCGAGCGTCTTGTATTTTACTAACTCTTTTAATGGTGCTAAATAACATATTTTATCCTCACTGACAATGGTTTTCTCACGAATAAATTGCCTTAACTCTTTTTCTAATGATTTTAATTCATATTCACGCCCTTTTAACTTTTCATTTAATTCAGAAATATCCGGTAAAACATATTTACTCCTATTATTCAACTCATGTAATGCTTCTAAAAGGAGTTCTATATCGACTTTTTCACGTTTTTCCCTTAAAATCTTTTGTATCTCTTCCAACGCCTCAGCTTTCTTCCTAATATTTTCCTCAAATTCATTTATGAGCTCTTTAGTAATAGAATCTCCCACCCTTACGGATGTTTCAGCAGTTAACTTTTCATGAACAAACTGCTCCAATTCTTTTTTTAATAATTTCAACTCGGAACTATCTAAAGCACTCTCATTTTCACTATTTGAGCTATACACTGCTTTTAAAAGAGATTCTACGTTGATTTCTCCGTACTTCTTCTTTATTTTTTCAAGTATACCCTTCTTCTTTTTAATATCCTTCTCAAAATCATCAGCAAATTTTATAACCGGAGGAACTTCTGCGGCGACAGATGCCCCTGCACCTAAGAAAAATATTATTTCATTGTTTTCAAGTTTGGCTGTCTCTTTTTCCTCCATTTTTCACCTTTTTATTCTCTCTATTTCCTTCTCGACTTTCTTCTCACCCTTAATCTTTTCAACAACCTCTTTTATTACTTTCAACTTCTCTTCAGCCGATTTCAAACCCTCAATCTCCTTCAAATAAGGCTCAACAAGTCCAAGAAGATTCGTTTTCATTTTGATTTCTAATCCTTCTCCGTCCTCATTTCTTGGTCATATCCTATCAAATATTCTACCTCTTCATCAGTTAGCCCGTAAAGTTCTCCAATTACTCTGTCTATTTCATTAATCAACTTTTTACACCTGTTCACTTTGAACTCCAGTGATTTGTACCCTTTCCTTTTTTCCACAAAATAAGAATTCTCTTTATAGCATTTCATTAGTTCTTGAGCATACCCCTTCAATTGTTTCAAAATATCTGGCGAAATAGCCTCAACAGAGGGAATTGGAAACTGTTTAAGAACATTTTGGGTTAAATCTCTACAATCAGAAATAGTCAGCCAGAACCAGTAAAACAAAGTGCTGTTTATAGCACAAGTAACTAAATCTGCATATTCCTGATTCACTTTTATCTCAAACCAGTGTGATGGTTTGACCTCTTTGCCGTCTCTAATCCCCTTTGGTTCATAAGTTAAGAGCTTTGTCCAATATGATTCTCCACTATCATGATAGAATAAAGAAATACCCTTTTTCCCATTTAGAATATCTCCTAAGGATTTCTCGCGATTGACTACCTTTTTGAATATTTGATAGTCCTCTTCATTTCCAATTTTGGGTATAAAATCCTCAAAATCCCAAGCAAACTCACTACAATCGTATATTGAGGGGTCACTTAAAATTTTATTTCTATTTCCTTCTGTCAGGCGGATGTATCTCGATGTTTTGACTCTTTTAGCTCCGCTAATATCCTTTTTACATATTGTAATAGCTGTTCTTTGCATTACACCCTTAAAAACTGGTTGAGGTCTTATGGCAAAGTTAATAATTGCTAAATCGTCTGTATTTTCCTTTAGAAAGTTTCTTAGAGCTTTATACTTTGGTTGGCAATAGGCAGAGTTCGCATGAATAAATCCAAACATACCAGTAGGGCAAAGCAGTTTTTTGATTGAAAGCCTTATGAATTCGTCATACAAATTTTTCGATTTGGTAAGCAGATAGCCATATCCAACTTTATCAAGCTCAACATAGGGCGGATTCCCAATTATTATATTGAAGCCTCTTTCTTCTTCCGGCTTGGTTGGCTCAAAGACTTCATAGAACTCAAAGCCCCAGTGGAATGGCTTGAATTGTAAAAACTCCTCTTTGCTTATCTTTATCTTCTTTGCCCTGAGCTTCAGATAAAGATTTGGATTCAGCAATTTCTTTATCTTCTCATCCAGCCCGTTTATTTTCTCCTTTAATTCCTTTGCTTCTTCTCCCTCCGCTCTTTTATATGCACGCAAAAAATTGTTCCTTTCGTTAAGAAGTTCATCCAGCGTGGGTTTCTCTTCATCCCAGAGGTAGTTCAAAAAATTGAATTTTGTTTTCTGGAACTCGCTTATGTCCACGTATCCAATCAAACTGTTCCCTACTCTGAGGTTGTAGTCAATGTTTGGCAATGGCTCTACACGTTCCGGCTCGTAAGAATCAACAAGCCACAGCCAGAGCCTCAATTTCGCTATCTCTATGCCACTCGGATTTATATCCACACCGTAAAGATTATGCATTAAAATCCACTTCTTCAACCCGATGTCTGAGTTCCCCAGCCCTAATTTATCATCTATTCTTCTGTTCAGTTCGAACAATATGTTCGCAGCCGCGAGTAAGAACGCACCAGAACCACACGCATTGTCCAAAACTCTTATTTCTTGTATTATTTCTTTCCATATCTCTTCCAGGGTCGTGGCAGGAAGGATAAATAACTTCTCGATGTCCTTGATCAATTCTGTCTCCTTGTAGCCCTTCTCCGTCTTAAGAAATTCGTTTGTTCTGTCAATTATGTAAGGATAGATTGTATTCTCCGAAATATACCTCGTTATTGGTCTTGGAGTATAGTAAGCACCGGTTCCTTTTCTATCGGTCATCGCCCTTTCAAAGATATAACCCAGGATTTCAGGGTCTATGGAATCCTCGTTCCCAAACTGCTCCTTATGCACGAACTTGAAACTATCTAAAAACTCTATCACCTTCTTCAAAATCTCTGCCTTTATTTTATAGTCCCCATTCTTCTTCTCAATCCCGGTATGAACAAACAAACTCCCGTTCAGGTAGGGAATATCCTTAAACCGCTCATTGACATCAAACCGTTCATCTTTCGGAGTGTTCAGCACACCAAAAAATAATTGTCTTAGTTTTGGCGTGAGCATATCCTCTTTTGTTTCTGCAAGATATCTGAGTATGTCCTCGCCTATTATGCCTTTTGACTGTAAGAACTTGATAAAAATCAGCCGGTTCATCACAACCTGAGCTATTTGCTCACGTTCTTCCAAATCCTTTACTCCACTGACGTTGCTAACCATGCAATCGGCTTCAGAAACGGTCTTCACCCTGTTTTCATGGTCTTTATACCTGCCGCCGTGCAAAAGCGCATTATACCAGTCGTAAAACTTCTTACTTATCTCTTCTTCCGTCTTTGGTGAAACAACCCTTTCTTTACCTACCAAAAATTCCTTTACCATCTCAAAATTCTCTTCTAATCTCAGATCTTCCACTATTTCCCCCGCCTTATCAACGAATACCCATCTCAGCCCATCGGTTGCCACGCCAAAATCGTAGTTCTCCTTCACTTCCGCAAGTTTGAACAAGCCCTTTATTTGATTAACTCCGCCATCTTTACCTTTTTCAAATAAATCGGCATTTAAAGGCTTTGCCTCAACCAAGAACATGCGTTCTTTGCTTTTTATCCGGTAATCTACACTTCTATAACCACGAGGTGTCTCGAAAGATTTTTCAGGCAGTTTCTCCAAGCCTAACGCATCGAGAATTTTATCAATCATGAATTCCTTTGTAAATGCTTCCTGCTCTGCCTTCTCTTTCATAAATTCAGAACGAAGTTCTTTACCTTCATTAAAGACTCTATTCTTACCATCCAAAGTAAGCCGTTCCTTAATATCCTTTATTAGAGTATCAACAATATTTGCCTGATTCATTTTTATTTACCACAGCGCCTCTTCCCTCATCCCACATGCATCGAAATATTAGGATGATATAAGTCATATCTCCTGTAAGTTTATATATATTTTCCAGTAATTAATCAATATGTGAAAGCTATGAAAGTAATAAGTAATAAAATAGAGGTAAGATGTATTTTACAAAGCAGTAAAAAATGGTTAAAATGATGCTGTTCTTGGGTGCTGGAGCTTCTAAGCGTTTTGGGATTAAGACAATGGATGAGATGAGTAGAGAGTTTGAAAATAATGTGGATAGATTACTTAATGATGCTGTTGAGGAGCAATCTACCGAGAAGCAATTATACCAAGAAATCCGCAATACTTTAGGCACCAATGATTTAGAGGATATTTTTACGGTTTTGAACGATTTGTGTGAAGAAGTGCGAAATCCATCAGTAAAATTCTTAAAATCATCTTTAATAAAGTGGATGCCGCTAATCCCCATAAAGAATATGCAGGGAAGGGTAATAGCTCGTGAAAAAATTATTCCAAGTATATTTGTAGAGGTGGGTGTAGCAAAAAAACTGCAATTAAAAATAATTCGATTTATAAAGGAAAATTGTGTTTTAAAGGAAGAGGAAGAAAAATTAAGAGATATTATTAGAGTATATGACCAACTCTTTGAAATTCTAAAGTGCAACTCCTCTTCAATTTTTGATATTTTTACAACGAATTACGATCTTATTATTGAGAAATACTATGATCTCCTTACTCAGGAGTATAATCTCTTCAGCAAAAAATACGATTATGTTGAAAACTTGCGCCGTATATCCTATACTGATGGTTTTTTCTCTATTGCTTTTACAGTTTCAGGAGGGAGCATAGATATTGCTGATGGATATTATGCTTGGAATCCAAAAAGATATGCCGAGATTATTAGATATGCCAATAATAAAGATATACCAACAACTAAACTTTTCAAATTACACGGTTCGATTGACCAATATATTGAGGGGGATAAAATCGTAAAAAGGGATATTTTATATCCAATACCAACCGCAAGCGGTGAAGAACGACTTGAATCAATGATCTACCCAATGCGGGAGAAAGAAGTTTACAAAGATCCTTTCTTTGAGTTGTTCACTCGTTTAAAAACCAATTTGCTTTCAGAGAAGATTTGCATAGTCATAGGCTACTCCTTCGGAGACGAGCACATCAGAAACATTTTCTTCGATGCAGTGAAAAGGAATCCGAAAGTAAAGATTCTTTTGGGAAATAAAAAGCCCGACGAAGTAATGAAGAATTTAGAGCAGATTAAAGACAATATAATACAAATAGAGGGGGAATTTGGTAAAGAATCCTTCTTTGAAAGGTTAAAAGAAGAACTTGAAAAATGGAAAAACAACAGCTAAGAGAAAAAATAAGAGAAGAAAGGGAGAGAGAATGGATAAGAGAAGCATTAAGAGCGAGAAAATTCTCTGGAATCGAGACTTTTGAGCAGGGTTTAAGTCTTATTGATTTTGCAATGAGGATAGCGAAAAATGCGAAGCATCAAAGAAATACTTAAATTGGTATGCGAATTTTTAAATGAAGAAAAGATACTGTATGTTGTAGTTGGAGGTTTAGCAGTTCTGTTTTACGGTATTCCCCGCACGACGATGGATATAGGCATAATAATCACGATGGACGTGGATGAGACAAGGCGATTCGCAGAATTTCTGAACGAGAATGACTTTTTTGTAGATGCAGAAGACATAAAAACGGCATTTGAGGAGAAGTCCCATGCCACGATAGAAGATAAAACTTCAATGGCAAGATTGGATATAAAGGGAATCTACAATGAAAATGACCGGATAACGGTGGAAAGGAGAAGCAAAGTAAGTTTAGCGGATTTTGCGTTTTTTGTCGCTTCGCCTGATGATACGATTGCGAACAAACTGCTATTTGGAAGCGAGCAGGACGTGAAAGATGCAGAAGGCATTTATGCTCGACAGTTTGAAAATCTGGACATGGCGTATTTAGAGAAGAGGTGCAAGAGATTAGGGGTTTATGATGAGTTTTTGACGATGAAAAAGCGCGTGGAAAGAAGAATGCAGGAGGTTGTTTAATTAACCACAAGATAAATACCGAAAACTATTTTAAGTAAAATGTGGAATAGATAGATAGAAGATGAAGAAAGAAAAAGTAGTGGGTTTGGAAGGTTCTTTTGCCGTCGCCGAGGCGGTTCGACTGGCAAACACTGACGTTATTGCCGCATATCCGATCACACCGCAGACGCACATCGTGGAACGGCTATCGGAAATGGTAGCAGAGGGCGAGCTGGATGCAGAGTTCATCTGTGTTGAGAGCGAGCATACTGCGATGAGCGCATGTGTAGGTGCATCAGCGGCAGGCGCACGCGTGTTTACATGCACTGCGGGTCAGGGCTTAGAATTAATGCATGAAGTGCTGTACATACCGTCTTCAATGAGGCTGCCTGTAGTTGCCGTGATAGCAAACCGCGCTTTATCCGCGCCTCTCTCTGTGTGGTGCGACCACTCGGATATGATGGCTGTTCGGGACATAGGCTGGATACAGATGTTGGCAGAGAACAACCAGCAGGCATTTGATTTGACGCTGTGTGCGTACCGGATAGCAGAGGATAGCGAGGTTCTGTTCCCCGCGATGGTGCACATTGATGGCTTTTATCTGTCACACGTAATTGAAGACATGAGTTTGCCGGAAGACGAAGAAGTAGCAGGGTTCATTCCGGAATACGAGTATCCCTTTACGTTAGACCCGGACAAGCCGGTGAGCATGGGCTGTTACGGTCCACCATTCATATACCCGGAGGCAAAGAAGGCGCAGGAAGTCGCGTTTGAGAATACGATGCCGAAAATATTAGAAACGTGGAAAGCGTTTGGCGACCGTTTCGGCAGGTATTACGCACCGGTTGAGAAATACCTGATGGAAGATGCGAAAATTGCGCTATTGACGATGGGCAGCTGCAGTGAAACGGCAATGCTTGCGATAGATGAACTGCGAGCTAAAGGGGAGGATGTAGGACTTATAAGATTACGATTGTGGCGTCCTTTTCCATTCAAGGAGTTCAGAGAGGCAGTAAAGGACGTGGAGGTGCTTGTGGTGTTAGACCGCTGTGTATCGTTTGGAATGGGCGGTCCTGTTTGCTCAGAGGTGAAAGCAGCGTTGTATGACCAGCAAAAGAAACCGTATGTGGTGGGGTTTATCGGTGGGCTTGGAGGACGCGACATACTGATAGAAGGATTTGAGTATATGATACGGAGCGCATTGGAAAAAGTGAAAGCGATAAAGCGAGGAGAGGAAATCGAAATGGAGATGATAGGGGTGAGGGGGTGAGGAGGAAGGAGAAGGGATGAAAAATCTTAACCGCAGGGGACACAGAGGGGATTTAGCAGCTACAATAAAAAACTCTGTGCTCCCAGCGTACTCGGTGGTAAAATAAAATTACGGGGAGAGGGATAAGGATAGAGATGAAAAAAGAAGAAGCGGATTTGTTTGTGCCAAGGGAGGTTACAACCGACGAGATCTTCGTTCCCGGGCATCGCGCCTGTATAGGCTGTGGCGAAGCGCTTGCGATTCGGCACGTGTGCAAAGCACTGGGAAGAAACGTGATTATCGTTAATGCTACGGGATGCTCAGAAATTATCGCGTCGCTATTACCACAGACTTCGTGGTGTGTCCCATGGATTCATACACTGTTTGAGAACACGGCATCAGTGATGTCAGGAATAGAAGCGGCGTATAAGGCACGAGTGCGAAAAGGCAAAATACCCGATAAGAACGTGAAATTTATCGCATTTGCCGGTGACGGCGGGACTTCAGACATAGGGATACAGGCACTGTCGGGTGCGATGGAACGTGGACACGATTTCCTTTATTGCTGTTTCGATAACGAAGCGTATATGAATACGGGCATACAACGGTCTTCTTCCACGCCTTACGGTGCATGGACGACCACCGCACCTGACGGGAAGAAAAGCATTGGACAGGCGACGTGGAAAAAGAACATGCCAGAAATCGCGGTTGCGCATAAGATACCCTACGTGGCGACGGCTTGTCCTTCGTATCCGTTTGACTTGATGGATAAAGTTAAGAGAGGAGTAGAAATCGAAGGACCTGCTTACGTGCACATATTTTCTCCCTGTCCCACGGGCTGGAGGGCGCCGCCGGAACTAACAATAGAACTAGGTCGATTGGCAGTAGAGACCGGTGTTTTCCCGCTTTACGAGGTAATCAACGGCGAATATCGGCTGAATTTTGATTTCACGGACTTGAAACCCGTGCGTGAGTACATGAAACCGCAAAGGAGGTTCAAGCATCTTACGGAGGACATCATAGATAAAATACAGGTGCGAGTGGCGGACGAGTATTCGAGGTTGAGAGAGAAGGCGGGGGTGAAATGAAATGGTAACTGAAGTGAAAGCGAGAGGATATGTAAGGCTACCGACTTTTTTAGAGCAGGGATTCTCGTTTTTGAAGCGAGACGTATTGAATAACCGAACGTGCTGCCTTTGTGGCACCTGTGCGGCGTTTTGCGATAAGATA
>Ga0209986_10005398_pt1 | contig 10603 bp, 12 predicted proteins | sample BlataG_FD_183168 | JGI IMG/M metagenome (GOLD analysis project Ga0209986, IMG submission 183168) | Deep subsurface microbial communities from Black Sea to uncover new lineages of life (NeLLi) - Black_00105 metaG (SPAdes) (version 2) | ecosystem: Environmental > Aquatic > Marine > Oceanic >...
CTAGTTTGTAAGGATAGTTGGGGCGGCTAAAATAACATTTTAAATAATCAAAAAAAAAGCATCAACATCCTTTTTATTATTAGAAATTGACGAATGTAATTTGATTAGAAGATCTAAATTAGGGAAATCTAATTCAAATCTTTTGGGATCGTCTTCTATTAAAGGTATGGTTGCCCTAATTTTAGGTCCATATTTAGCTCTATAATAACGTTTGGGACTGCGAAATTCCTTTTCAAAGATTGTATCCAACTTTTTCCTTATTTCTCTGTTGTCCATAAGAAAGTATATCTCCAAATTGGTTTATAAGTTTTAGTGATTTCTAATTATAATACATAAGCCTTTGCAAAAGAAAATCAAAAGAACCTTTCTCCTTATTCTTATCTCCGAATATGGTAAATCCTATCGGGCGTCACAACAATGTCAATTCGTTCGTCTTGATTTTCTGCTGGGACTTCTTTAACGATCTGAACCGGATGACAAGTAGTCACAACGAGCACGTCACCACTCTTGTCTTTCACCGCTCTAATTTCTCTATCTCCATACCCGCCACCTTTACCAAGTCTGTTTCCCTGCATGTCAACGGCGACGCTGCCTTCAACCACGAGATCCACTTCTGGAATTTCTGCAACGATTTTACCATATTTGAAAGCGCCTTTTATGGTAGCTGCTTCTGCCTCTTTTCCCCTTATGGATTCAGGCTCTAAAATTATGAATCCCTGTTTTAACTTAGGCGTAGCCATGACGAGCTTTTTACCATCGAGCAGGGCGAACTTACGCACTTGTAGCTGTGCTGAGTCGGGATTAACAAAAATTGTGTTTGCGGTTTTGTATTCAAGCAGGGTTCTCAATTTTGATGCTGCTTCACGAGAGCCCTTAAAGTTCGGTATCCTTCCACGAGCGGGTAACGGAAAAGAAGCTATGTGCTCTTCTTCCATTTTTCTCCAGATTTCTTCACGAAACTCTTGTTTCCGTTTCTTCGGGTCTTCTTTCATGTGAAACTATACCCTTTTTACGCTTTTTCTTAAAGCTTTTTGTGAGAATCTGTGTAATATCTTGTGGTTATAAAAGGAGCTAAAAAGATGTGAGAATATACCATCTCGCAGACCACGTCAACACCCTTATCTTATCAATATTATGCTTTTCTACCCTTGCTTTTAAGTCTATACTTCTGATGAGCAATGGAAACGGATACCGATACCCGAAATCGCCTCCTGTAATCTCCTTAATCAGATTATGCTCGCCGCTTGCAACTACCATTTTCAGCTCGTCTTTATATTCGTCCACCAGCGCTTCAAATACACCTCTTGCCTTCTCGGCATGATGCCTGATGTCCTCATCGCGCAGCCGTTCAAATCTACGCTGACTCCATCCTCCTTTTGTGTGCTTCTCCTTTACACTACTGCGAACAACCTTGTAATCAATAACCGCTTCTCGATTTGATATCCCGATAAACGTCTCCCCTGCATGTGCTAATAAGATGCAAATCACCTGATTCTGCTCTAATAGTTCTTGTAGCTGTGTGGTATCAAAGACACGGTCGAGTTTCCATTCGGATTCACCTATCAGAAACGGTGGCGTCATGAGCATGCGAACCATCCCCTGCCTTTTCATATCATAGAAGAGTGCCATACCTGTCGCTGACTCAATCCTTTGCATCAGATATTTGACATCTTGTTCAAGTTCAATAGTACTTTCAAATTCTTTCAGGTCGGTGACTGATTCATTTGGGCGCAGGTAGACCGTGATAAGGTCTTCATTTCTTGACCTGACCGAGCCAATCTGCGACAATAGGTCACAAGATTGAGCATTTGTTAATGTTACAGCTCGTTTGAAGGTCAGTGTTAGTTCGTCAGTTTTTTGCTTTTCCTCTTTCAGATTCTCAAGCGTGCGTTCGAGATTTTCTATCTTCTTCTCTGCTTTTTTCAATGCCAAATCCGCTTCTTGTTTATCTGACACCGCCTTTTTAGTTCGCATCTCCTGCTTCGATAATCGTGTAGAGAGCACTCTATTTTTCGATTCAAGCTCGTTAATACGTGTTTGCAGTATTTCAATCTTCTTTTCCAATTCTTTCCGGTTAAACAACTTGCCGAACATAATCAACCACTGATTACACAGATTACACAAATTTAATTTTATTACAATATAAACAAATATATAAACTAACTGCGCTCTGTGTTCTCAGCGAGCTCAGCGGTAAAGTACAACGAGGAAAATGAAATCCAAGTTCATCGGTGCTTTAATAGGCACTGCCGTAGGAGATGCATCAGGCGCTCCGCTGGAAGGCTATAGCATGGAGGAAGTCAGTTCGGTGTGTGGCGGCAGCGATGCGTGGGAAATGATTTCTGGGCGCTATACAGACGATACGGAGATGATGATAGGAGTTGCAGAATCTTTGATAGAGAATAAAGGCTTCAATGGCGAGGACATGGCGCTCAGGTTCATCGAGAATTACGACCCGAGCAGAGGCTACGGTCCCGGGTCTAAGGAAGCTTTGAGACGATTAACCGAAGGCGAGAGTTGGGAAGAAGCGTCAAAAACGCTGTTCGGTGGTAAAGGCTCGTACGGAAATGGAGCTGCAATGCGAATTGCACCTGTCGGCATTTTTTATTATGACGATGCCGATAAGCTGCGAGAAATAGCGTATAAATCGAGCCATATCACGCATTCTCACGTGCTTGGTAAAGAAGGGGCTGCTTTACAGGCGTTCTCCATCGCCTTAGCGGTTCGTGGGACCAAAAAAGAAGCGATGATGCTTGAACTGAAAGATTTTGTCAAAACCGTGGTGTATAAGGAGAAACTAAGCAAGGTAGAGTCTCTTTTGGAGAACGGAGCCGAGGTAAGTAAAAAGGAGGTGATTTCTGAATTAGGAAATGGCGAAGCAGCTTTTAATTCCGTGCCAACTGCTGTTTATTCGTTCCTTCGTGCCGACAGCTTTAAAGACGCAGTTGTATATGCCGTGAGCCTGGGTGGCGATACGGACACCATAGGAGCGATGACGGGTGCAATAAGCGGTGCTTATTACGGAGAAGCGGCAATTCCAGAGGAGTGGGAGAAGAAGCTGGAAGAAGGTAAGAAGGGCAGACAATATATAAGGTGGTTAGGAGAGGAATTGTACCGAGTAAAATTTTGTAATGTTTAACCACGAGATTACACAGATTTTCACGGGAAACTTTTTCTTAAAAACCGTGACCAATAACTTAAAATATTTCATCAATCATGGGGTTTTTCTTTTAGCACAGGTTTTCTTTTTGTAAAAAAGAAAAAGTGTATTTAAATACCGAAACTAAATTATATAATCATGTTCCGAAAAGAGTTCGTTGATAGAAGAAAGGAACTCGAATTTTTAGATAAGAAATACAAAGAACAGGGGTTTGAGTTCATCATCGCTTCTGGCAGGAGAAGAACAGGGAAGAGCAGATTACTAAAGGAATTTGTAAAGGATAAGGAGAATATATTCCTGCTATGTGAGGAGAGAAAGTGGCAGTATAACTTATCAAAATTTAATAAAGCAGTAGGGGAATGCTTTGGGATACCAAATCCCAATTTCGGTAGCTTTTCTGACTGTTTTGATTTCATTGTAAAACAGGACAGAGAAAGAGAAAGATTGATTGTTGTTATAGACGAATTCTCATATTTGATTAAGAAGAGCGATATTATTGCGGAATTTCAGACTATTGTAGATGAAATTTTATCGGAAAAAGAGATAATGCTCGTTCTCTCTGGGTCTGCGGTAAGCATGATGAAAAAGCGTGTTTTGGGATATAAATCCCCGTTGTATGGTAGAAGCACCGGGCAGATATTTCTACAACCTTTAAGGTTCAGGAATTTGCGTGAGTGGTTTCCAAAGGCGAAGATAGAGGATTTGGTCAAGATTTATGCTGTTTGCGATGGCATTCCCAAGTATCTGGAATTTTTTTCCGGAATTGATGTAGAAAAAGAAATAAAGGAAAATATCTTCGATCCAGAAAGCTTTTTGTTTCGTGAGCCAAAATTAATACTTGAGGAAGAGTTAAGAGAACCAGAGACATATTTTCAGATCCTTGAGGCGATTTCTTTGGGACATACGAAGGTCGTTGAGATAGCAAATTACAGTTACCTTCAAGCAAAGGATGTCTCTTCATATCTATCTGTGCTGGAGGATATAGGGTTCGTAAAGAAGGAGCATTCTATGCTGGATAAGAGAAGGGTACGAGGGATTTACAGAATGAAGGATAATTTCTTTGAGTTCTGGTTCAGATTTATTTCAATGTACTTTTCTGAACTCGAAGCATGGCAGATAGAAGGTGCGTGGTCAGATTTCAAGCGAGGATTCAATTCCCATTTGGGATTGACCTTTGAAAAGATTGCAATGGAATTCTTGGTAGAGAAAAAGCCGTTTCGAGTCCATAAGGTAGGAAGGTGGTGGCACCGGGATAAGGAGATTGACCTGGTTGCATTAAATGAAGAAACAAAAGAGATAGTATTTGTGGAGGTGAAATGGAGCGCCCTGCGATCGGTGGAAGCGAAGAGGATTATAGCGGAATTGAAAGAGAAATCCGGTTTTGTCGATTGGAATAATGAAAATCGAAATGAGGTTTTTGCGCTGATTGCAAAGAGGATAGAAGGAAAAGAAGAATTAAAGGAAGAAGGATACCTCTGCTATGACCTTGAGGATATTGAGGATATAATGAAAACTGAAGGAGAGGCGAGGTGAATAGAGATGACGGGGGACGTATTCAAAGCATTGAGCAGTAAAACGAGGATGGACATGCTAAAGCTTCTGATGCAGCGTGAATATCACGTGTCGGGCCTGGCAAAAGCACTGGACATATCGGTGCCCGTAGCAGCGAAGCACGTTAGACTTTTAGAAGCTGCGGAACTGGTAGAGCGAAAGGATTTTGGTAAGACGCACGTGTTAATGGTAAAACGAGAGAAACTGTATGAAGCTATGGAGACGTTCAGCGAGGAATATGAGATTGAAGTGGAGAAAGGAGCGACTATTTTGGATGCATTAAAGGAAGTTGCAGGCGTAGGAATAAAAAGGGTGGGTGATAAAGAGTTCATTGCATCAATAGACGGCGAGGAGGGGTTCTATGTATATGAAGTGAACGGAAAATCACCGAATATGCCTATTAACGAATATAAGATGGAAAAAGGCGGGGAAATAGAAATAAAACGGTTAGTTCCTGTTCTTAAGAAAAAGGTGCGGGTAGAATTGAAGTAAGGGTTGGTGTTTAGCTAACCACAGATTACACCGATTACCACGAGAATCTCGTGGTTTTTTATATCCGCTATATAAATACAAGTAAGGCATGGAAAAGGCTAAGCGTGTTCCCGTTTATCTTGAAACTTACGAAAGCGGCGTACTTGATGAACGGATAGAGAAGTTGGAGGCGATACTAAACGAGTGTAAACTATGTCCAAGAGCATGCGGCGTTGACAGAAACAAAGGAGAAAAGGGCTATTGCAGGTCAGATAAACATTTGATGGTGTCCAGCGTGCAGCCGCATTTTGGAGAGGAAGACGTGTTAGTTGGCTCGCATGGCTCTGGAACGATATTCCTTACGCACTGTAACCTGCGCTGCATATACTGCCAAAATTATGACATAAGTCACCTGGGATATGGGCAACGGATGACGGAGGAGGAACTTGCGTTTAACATGCTCAGTCTGCAAACAAGAGGTTGTCATAACGTCAATTTCGTTACACCGACACATTTCACGCCGCAAATTGTGAAAGCGGTGAGAATAGCGATAGAAAAAGGGCTTCGCATTCCCATTGTTTACAATTGTGGTGGCTACGAAGCAAAAAGCACCATCGAGTTGTTAGAAGGCATTGTGGACATCTACATGCCCGACATAAAATATGGTGATGCAGAAAACGCAAAGAAATACTCCAATGCACCTGATTACTTCGATAGATGTAAAGAAGCGGTAAAGGAAATGCACCGTCAGGTAGGTGATTTAAAAGTAGACGAAAGCGGGATAGCATACCGAGGACTGCTGATAAGGCATTTGGTGCTTCCAAACGGAATCGCGGGCTCTGCAGAAGTCTTGAAGTTCGTTGCCACTGAAATATCTAAAGAGTCATACGTAAACATAATGATGCAATATAGACCTATGTATAAAGCGTATGAATATAAGGAACTTAACCGGGGAATAAAAATGAGTGAATACCGTGAAGCAATAGACATTGCGAGAGAATGGGGTTTACACAGGGGGTTTGAAGAGATATAAACGAAGGAGATATAGTACTGAAAGGGATGAACGTGTAAGCTTTTTCTTTTATTAATTCTAAAATTTAGTATTAAAAATTAGTTAAATCATAAAGAAAAGGGGAGGGGGCAGTAGGGTAGCCAGGTTATCCTCGTGGCTTTGGGAGCCATGGACCCCAGTTCAAATCTGGGCTGCCCCATAAATCTTTTCTTCAGAAAAGATTTATCAAAAAATTGTTTTTTTCTTTTAGCACAGGTTTTCTTTTTTTTTAAAAAAGAAAAAGTGTAAAGAAAGTTTAATCAAAGAATCTTCTATAGGGAGTGGGAAGAAAAGATCAAGTCACTTCATTCTCTACACATGCTAAAGCTAAAGCACCAAGAGGGCATGCTTTTACGCATACCTCACACCGAACACATTTCTCCTCTTCCATGCTTATATTCCACGAAGAATCGAACTTGAACACACCGGTTGGACAGACAGAAATGCAAGCACCACAGTGGATACATCGCTCTTCGTCCCATGCAATCAGCTTCAATAATTTCCTTACTTTTACCCCTTTCTGCCTGAAAAGCTCCGCAACACGTTCAACTTTATCATCCGGAACGTCAATAATGAGGTCGGCTCGCACGGCATCCACGTTCGCCCGGTCTATGTTTATTTTCGCACCTGTTTCTAAGATCACTTCAGCAGTATACGGCGTTTCATGCAAACGTGACGAGAACCTCTCCAATAGCAGCTTCATATTGTTCTTATATCCTATTCTTCACTTATATTATATTTTTCACGTATATAAAAATGAAACTAAACGTGAAAATTGTTGTAGATAAAGAAAAAGAAGAAGAGCGAAGGATAGAAGTCCCAAGTGGAGATACATACGAGAACATATTAGAAAAGCTGGGAATAAATCCTGTGGAGGTAATTGTGCTTCGCGAGGGTAATCCCGTGCCCGAGGATGAGAAAGTAGCAGTCAGTAAGAATAAAGAAGAAATAACGATAACTATTGTCCAAATTGTCTCAAGTGGATGAAATATTAGTGCGGGCACGCTCTCGGTCGACGCTTTCGCTACCAGCCAGACCCCCAAAGTCTTTCTCCACACCGCTACCCTGCGAGCGCCAACCGTCCACAGTGAGTCCGCTCCCTTCCGGGCCTAAACCGGTATCCATGGCAAAGGCATGACGACAAACCCTCCAGTTCGCTACCATACCACCGTTGACCCCGCAGGACGGTGCTTCTTCGTAGGACTTCGAGCTGAAACTGGGAACTACGGTGCCTTCTTCGAGCTTCGCCTCTCGCATATCGGCGATTTCGAGTTGCAGAGGACGCCTAACCCTCCAGGCTAGCCCGCACAAATATATATTTGTTTGGAATATAAAAAAGCTTTCTTTTTTAGGACGCAGATTTACGCGGATTTACGCAGAAAACTATTTCCTCAGATTATCAAATGCCTTACGTTTAACTTCCGGTTTAGTGCCAAAATTAAGTTTAAAATCCTGATTATCTGCGTCCGATTATCAAAAATTATTCTTTCTTGTTATGGCCGGGTTCTTTTAAAAGGTAATCGCAGCCCTTTGCCCGTGCCACGCCCATGCCGGTAGTCGTGGAACGCAAAAGCACCTGATGTGAAACTGGTTACAGATTGGAGTTTCCTCCCGTAGGTTACGTGCCGGATTTTTCTTAAAATAGTCTCCAATCGCTTTCTATGTTCCTCTATCGAAATTTTCTCTTCGCCTTCACCTTTGCCTTCAACATCGTGATAGAGCTGCTTCATGCCGTCAAATATATCTTTCAGCTCCTTATCGTCCACATAATAGCTCACGAGTTTGCTCAGCTCTTCGTACACTTCTTTTAGCCTTTCCCTGTAGCGCTCCATCTCATTTTTTGCAAGGAACACTTCACCGCCACTTAAGGAGCGTTCAAGCCGGTCAAACGTCCATCCACTTGCTAAAACTCGTACCTCGGGATAGAATCTCTTTACAAACTCGGGCTTTCGGGTCAATATGTTCCTAACGCTTATAATGCCGATAAGCACGCCACTTTCGACCACCGGCAGCCGTTTTATGTTCTTCGCGGAGGCGAGTTCACATGCTTCCTCCACTGTCGCTTCCGGCTTGATGGTGACCAGAGGGGAAGACATTATCTCTTTTGCTTTTACCTCACTCCCCCTTCTCCCCCTGTACTTTAACAGAACTTTCAATGCGATGTCACGCTCGGTAATAATCCCCGCGGGTTCGCCTTCTGAGGTTATAACCACACTGCCTACCCCCAGATCCGCCATGTCCTTCGCTATTTTGATAACCCCTGTATCTCCCTCTTCGGTGATAATCGGCGTGCTCATTATGTCACGAACTTTCATCTTTCGTTTTTCTCCTCCTCCTGCCGCGACCTCTGCCTCTCCCTCAGCGCTCATCTACATTATCCTGTATTTATATCATATCAAAGTTATTCTTCTAAATTTATTTTACCATTCAAACGTATTTATGCCGATTCGCCACAGAATTGCTACCACCACAATCGCAGCTAATGTCCGCTTATCTATTATCCCCCTGCTTCCTGATTCTTTCACGCTCATTTTTCGCTATGCCATGTACATTCTCCTTTTTTTTATCTATCTTCTCTTTCTTTCGTTAGTATAAGTGATGACACATTGTCTATATAAGCGCAGAGACCACAGAGTTTTAAGATTTATTTTTAAACCATTAAATTAAAGTAGATTATTACAAGGAGAACAGAGAAATGCGCGAAAAGACCAGAACAATAGAAATCTTCGATACGACACTGCGAGATGGCGAGCAAACGCCGGGCATTTCGTTTACCACCGAGCAGAAGAGAACGATTGCGAGGCAGTTGGACGCGCTTGGCGTGGACATTATAGAAGCAGGGACCCCGATTACGTCAAAGGAGGAGAAGGAAGTCGTCCAGCTTATCTGTGACGAGGGGCTTTCAGCGAAGATATGCGGACTGGCAAGGATTTTAACGCAGGATATTGACGCTTGCGTGGATTGTGGCGTTGACATGATTCATATATTCGTGCCGAGCTCAGAGATTCAGCGCGAGCACACGACAAAGATGAGCGAAGAGCAGGTGAAGGAGCAAGCCTATAAGATGACGAGATATGTCAAGGAACGCGGTTTTATGTGCATGTTCTCAGCGATGGACGCAACGCGGACGAGATTGGATTTTTTGATAGACCTATACAAAACCGCAGAGGAAGGAGGTGCGGACATCTTAAATGTGCCTGATACGGTGGGCATCAGCGAACCGTTTGCAATGTACGAGCTTGTGGGCGAGATATACCGTGCCGTGAAGGTTCCAATCAGCATACACTGCCATAACGACTTCGGGCTCGCGGTAGCGAACAGTTTGGCGGCGGTAAAAGCGGGTGCTTCGGAAGTTCAGGTATCGGTGAATGGAATAGGCGAACGAGCGGGAAATGCAGACCTCGTTGAGACGGTGATGAGCTTGAACTCGATTTACGGGCTGAAAACGAACATAAAAACAGAACGGTTATTCGAGATGGCAAAGCTTATTGAACGCATAACAGGCATACCAATCCCCGTAACAAAACCCGTGGTTGGCGACAATGCCTTCTCTCACGAGTCCGGGATACACACGCACGGCGTGATAGTGAGAAGCGATACGTTTGAGCCCGGGATAATGACGCCTGAAATGGTGGGGCATAGAAGGCGAATTGTGCTCGGCAAGCATACGGGGAAGCATTCGATAGAGAAGAAATTATCGGAAATCGGAATGTCGCCATCGAAAGAAGAACTGGAAGAAATACTCGAAAGGATAAAGGAGCTTGGTGCGAGCGGTAAACGAGTTACCGATGACGACCTGTTCAGCATAGCAGAAGTGGTAATGGGCGAAATTGCACGGCACGAGCGAATAGTAGTACTGAAAGAACTCTCGGTGATGACCGGGAACAATTTGATACCGACAGCATCACTGAAAGCGGTAGTGCGAGGGAAGGAATGCACGTCCGCACAGATGGGGCTCGGTCCTGTAGATGCCGCGTTAAAAGCGATTCAACAGGTAATAGGCGGAGAAATAGACGGTGACATTGAGCTTAAAGACTTCAGGATAGAAGCGATAACCGGCGGTTCAGATGCGCTCGCAGAAGTAATCGTGGGTGTAAAGAAAGGCGATAGGATGGTAACGGCACGCGGCGTACGTGAAGACATTGTAATGGCTTCGGTAGAGGCTTTTATCAATGCGGTGAACAGGTTGATGCAGAGATAACAAATTGCAATTAATAAACCACGAGAGTTCGCAAGATTAACACGAGAAAATAGATTATTGACACAGACAAGATGAAAGGAGCAATGCCGTTAAAAATACCCCACCTGCTAAACAAAAAGAAAAAAAACCGTGTAAATGTCGAGTAGAGCCCATAGCACACCTTTTTTTT
>Ga0209986_10005399_pt1 | contig 10602 bp, 8 predicted proteins | sample BlataG_FD_183168 | JGI IMG/M metagenome (GOLD analysis project Ga0209986, IMG submission 183168) | Deep subsurface microbial communities from Black Sea to uncover new lineages of life (NeLLi) - Black_00105 metaG (SPAdes) (version 2) | ecosystem: Environmental > Aquatic > Marine > Oceanic >...
CTCGACACCCTTTCTGATGCTGAAATCATGCGTATTTACAATCAGATAGAACAGCTTCCTGCGGGCGGAAGCGACCTGGGTACAGCCCTTATTGCCGTGGGTGTCATTTTTATTGTTCTATTCATAACAGATCTTCTGGGGTATACCGACGTTTTTTCATTCACTCGATAGATCAAGAAATAGCCATGGGCAACTTCTTTATTGCAACTGCCTGACCTTCATTATTTTACCGGCTGTGACCGACCCTTGATATAATTACGTCTAAATTGGATAAATCGAAATCAAACACGGTTTAATAATGCCAAAGATATGAAAGAACAAAACTCAAATTTAAGAAAAAAAAGTATTTTTAACTATTTTAAAAAGGGGGATCCCATGCTTAAAAAAAGCAAGAAGGTTAACACCGGCACAGCGCCCTCTCATGTTCCGGCCCCGGTGGAGGGAAAGACGATTATCGGTGAGCAGATTATCATCGACGGAGCCATCCGAGGCAAGGAAGATCTGCTCATTGAGGGATCGGTCAAGGGGAGAATCGAAGTGGAGATGCACCACTTGACCGTGGGCCCCAAGGGACAGGTGGAAGCCGAGATCCAGGCTGCCAACGTGACCATCAGCGGCAGGCTTGTGGGCAATATTAACGCTGCCGGGAAAGTAAAGATTACAAAGGATGCCGATTTTAACGGTGAGATCACGGCAAAGAGTATTTCGGTAGAGGACGGGGCTTACCTCAAGGCGGTCATAGAACTGAAGCGTGAACCGCCCAAGAAGCCCGTTTCGGTGGTCAAGCCGGAAGACAAGTCTGCATCAGAACCGGTGAAAGAACCGCTTACCCTGGCCGGCAAGAGCAGTAAGGGGAATTGATCATTGACCTTTTTCGCCACCTCTTCAGATCGGCCGCGGCAGGATTCAGGTCATCGGTTTAAAACGGTCGATTATACCAGCAATGTCCTGCAGCTTTTTATAGAAGGTCTTGATGGCCATCGTACAGGTCAGGTGCTCGACCTTGGACCTGTGTGCCAGGAGAACATCAGGTTTTTCGCCGGTCGGGTGAAAAGGCTATATGTCTGCGACATGTTCATCCGTCTGGAGAGGTGCCTTGGCAAAGGTGATCCTGTTGATCGAATCTGGCATGAACTTGACTACCCTCCTGAAAGCTTTGACGGAATCCTTATATGGGAACTGGCCGACCGTTTAGACGATGGGGAGGTTAGAGCGCTGGTTAAGCTGTGTTATACAATGTTAAAACCCGGGGGGATGGCGGTTGTCCTGGTTTTGGGCGAGCAGGCGGCAAGGTTAGGGGTAAACTCCTTTGTGATTGGGCAAGACTTTAAGGTTGGTTTAAGGTCTCAGCATCATCTGCATCTTCCGATTCGCGGCCGCCAGAGCAGAGACATTTTGGCCATGATGACTCCTTTAAAGCCGGCCAAGTCCTTTATCTGCCGCCTCGGGTTCATGGAATTTCTTTTCATACGCGACCACTAGTCCGTGGTAAAAGGCATGTCTTAAATCTATATCTTACCTAACCCGGATAAACCGGAAAAAACAAATAACAAATCACAAATAACAAACAAATCACAATGACCGAAATTCAAAATTCTGAACAGGCTTTGGTCATTGAATGTTGGAATTTAAAATTTATCTGTTTTTTGTGCTTATAAGAGAATTGTTACTTAAGTGTAAATGCCATTTGGTAATGACCGAACCCTCTGGGCCGGATAACCAGTTTTGGTCATTGGAATTTGGGATTTAATTGATATTTGGTGCTTGTGTATTGATTTTTTGCCATAAAAAGCACAAAATTTACAACTAAGGAACTACGCTTCTTCCTCTTGGTGTTACCACATAGGTCAATTTTATCCTGTCCTTTGACCCGGATGCAATTTTCAGCGATGCAGGATTGAGTGCCAGGCTAACTGTTGTGGTTCCTGTTTTGTTAATGTTGTCCAAGGGAACCTTTTCCGTGTATAGGGTTGAGATGTTTTCCAGGATGCGCTTCCCGCCGATTACCTCAATTTTTTCAGGATCAATCTTTAATTGTGAAAGGATTATATTTTCCGGTAATTTTCCAACCCAGTCAACCTGTACAGGGAGCTGCTTTGTAATGGTTTTGTCTAAGGTTACTTCAACAACAGATGGCACAACCTTGCTTAAAAAGATCCCCGGCGGCAGGGGAATGTTTTCCTTTGTAATGGAAAAGATATTGCTGCCGATAACAGCATTGTCAAGATCAAGCCGCACCTGAACCTGGTCCGGCCGAACAGATTTTATCAGAGCCCCTGATCCGCCCAGTTGAAGTCGGACGGTATTGACTGAGGTGTCTACAATTTCAATTCCCGGATCATGTTTCGTGTATTCCACTGGGATTTCAAGGGCAATCAGCGTATCCAGTCCTTTTGAGAAACTGAACCACATTCCTGTTATAAATAAAACAGAAATTAGAGCCGCTATGCTGATTTCAAGTTTTTCTTTACGCAGATTGGCCGGCTCTTCTTCGGCTATACCCATATGTTTCTGCAATGCTTTTACAAGTTCTGCATTGTCATTAATCTTCGTGATTTTGGAATTTTTAGCAACAAGTATATTTCCGGTTTCCTCGGATACCACGATAACCAATGCATCTGTAGACTCAGACAATCCGAGCGCCGCCCGGTGACGCGTACCGTAATGTGAAGGCAGATCATTTCTGTGTGACAAGGGAAGAATAACCCCAACCTCGGCAATCCGATTTCCCTGAATTATGGCGGCGCCGTCGTGGACCGGATTGTCAGGCCAGAAGATGCTTGTGATCATTTCTTTGGATACCAGTCCCCGCCAGGGTATTCCGCTCTGCAGTATATCCTGCAGATCTTCCTTTGCCGGAAAAACAATCAAGGCCCCGTTATGTTGTTTAGACAATGCGTTGACGCCCTCTACGATGATTTCTATGGGTGTTTGAACAGATTGTTGCGGGAATCCCCAGAGAATGGCCCTTAGATTTTTTGCCTGAAGAACATTACGGATTTCGTTTCTGAAAATAATAATGATAATAAGGGCGGCGACAGCGGTAATCCCCTGCATGGCCCAGCTGGTTAAAATTAGACCGAAAAAAACAGCTATCCGTTGAAAGACCCAGAGAAGCGCAATGCCGGTAAGCACCCTGAAGACATAGGTCCCTCTGAAAAGGACATAGAGGCGAAACAGGATATAGCTGTTTAACAGGATATCAATGAGATCCTGCCATCGAAAGTGTGCAAGAAAAGACATAAATACGTCTCGGAATTTCTACAATTTTTTGAGAATATAAAAGTTTTATTGGGCTTAAATTTTTGCCTCACACATGGAATAATTGGGGCGAAGCCCCTAAGTCCATTCCAATTAGATCAATCCGTGATAGTGAATCTTACCGTATGAAGAATATTCTCTTTCTGATCGGTGATTTCAACTCGCCAGGGGCCTTTATCAGTTTCTCGAAGCTGAATACTGCTGTAGGTTGCCCAGCGGGGGGGCTGAAGCGTCAGCCTTTTTTCCGTGCTCGGTTTATCTTTGTGAAACCATTTGTGGTAGATAAAAGTTTCTTTGGGCACCGGGTCGAATGATGTAAAACAGGAGACTTTTCCGATTTTAATGGAAAAAACAACGCTCTGGTTTTTTGGTGTAAAGTCTTTTATTTCTTCACACATTACTGCATAATCCAGGACCGGCTCTTTTGAATCCCGGGTGAGAAGAGAATCTTGGTTGTTTTGCGGCAATACCTGTGAAGCGAGCAAAAGATTGCAACAAATCAGAACAAATATGAATATGTAAAGTTTATATTTTTTGCTCATGTGATTTGGCCTCGTTGTTTCATGAAGATAATATGATACTAAATTCAAAATATCTGATATTCAGATTTTTTCAAGTAAAAACATTTTTATGGAGCATATGGAGCCCGAGGCTTTCAAGGCCTGATCCATATTTGTTTTTTTAGAAACGGCTCAAAGTCGCTCGCAAAAAAACTATTACCATTTCTCTAAAGTTCAAATGCGTTTACCCTGCAATGATTGAGCTTACTATTTGACCTATTAATATAAATGGTTTATACTCGTAAAAAATTGGCGCCTAAAAGGATGAGACCTTTGCAAAACGTCCCTTTTTGCTCAATTTCTGCGTCAGGCTCAAATTTTAACCCGCCACCGAACTTTGGTGGGTTAACCCGCCACCGAACTTTGGTGGGTTAATCCTCGAAATACTCAATGTATTCGTGCCTGCCCCGTGAAATGCGAAGCCTATTTCTCTGGGGTGGTTAAAATTGTCGCCTTTCCCTCCGGGGCGTAAGCCCCACGGGCCGGAGGCTTGAACTTAAACAGAAATTGACATTTTTCAATGGTCTCAGGATAAGTGCGGCACGTTACCAATTTTTGGCCCAAAAAAAGGGGTTATGGCTGAAATGCCGTAACCCCTTGAAAATACTGGTACGCCTGGCAGGATTCGAACCTGCGACCTACGGATTAGAAGTCCGTTGCTCTATCCAGCTGAGCTACAGGCGCAAAGAGAAAATGAAAGCTTTTGATACCATATGCTCGTATGTAAGTCCATTAAATAGTGATGAATTCGTAACAACTCGAATTCATCGCGTTTTGGGTTTTAATTGTCAAATGCCAGGACATCGATAACCCAAGTCTAACGGTAAAAAATGTCAAGACATCGATAACCCCAAACACATTTTATAAAAGATGAAACGGAATATTGTATTTATAAGAAATTTTAACGCTCTGAAATTTAGTGTTTTAACGTAAAAAAGATCTTTTTTAAAAAGATCAGCTCTGTTCCATAACTACCTGAGCTAAAAAGTAAAGGTTATCGATGTCCTGGCACAATCGGGTTATCGATGTCTTGGCACTTATCAGTTAACCATTGATTATTAACCATTATTTATTGAACCTTGAACCCTGAACCCGTGAACAGTTACAATAAACTGTTGATTTTAAGGTGCTGATTAGATATAAAAAAGCCTCCACTGAAATGGAAGAAGTCTGTTTAATGGGATTCAGTGGAGGCTCTGAGTAAGGAAAACTGGTGTCAGCACTCCTTCGACTCAATAAATACATATCAATAAAGCCCACGACGGTCAATCTAAAACCATTGGGCAATTTTAATCGTAGAGGTTTATAGTTATTACAGTACATTATATGAATTCCAAATTACAAAAGCGACGCTGTATCGGGCGATGGGTCAGGAAATTGTTGAATGATTGACGGTCAGAAAAAAAGCTCAATAATTCGGATGTTCCATGTTCATAAGAATTACGGCACCAAGAAAGCTCTCGCCAACATCACCCTTGATATTTCAAAAAACGAACTCCTTTTTATCAGCGGTCCAAGCGGAGCAGGCAAGACCACTCTGCTTAAGCTTCTATACCTTGGAGAAAAAGTATCAGAAGGACAAGTATTGATCGAAGGAATAAATCTCTCTAGAATCTCTAACCATCGAATACCGTTTCTCAGACGAAAGTTCGGGATAATATTCCAGGATTACAAGCTGATACCCACAAAAACCGTCTTTGATAATGTTGCCATTGTCCTTGAAGCAACCGGTAAAAAACGGCGCTTTATCGAAAAGAAGGTAAAAAGCATATTAAGAACCGTGGGTATGGAAGAAACGCTCCATTCTCTTCCCCCAAGTCTATCCGGCGGTGAACAGCAAAGAATAGCGTTTGCCAGGGCCGTTGTCGGTGACCCAAAAATAATACTCGCAGATGAACCCACCGGCAATCTGGATGAAGTATCCGCCGATATCATCCTTGAGCTTCTTAAAAGGTTCCATACCCGTGGCGCCACGGTTATCATTGCAACCCATGACAAGGAACTTATCCGTAAAACGGGTGGCAGGGTCATCCATCTTAATCAGGGGTATATGCAAAAAACAATAAATGTTTGAAAGTTGTTCCGATGATTCACAACTATAAAAGAGCGATACAGGATATCCGGGACCACAGATTCTTAAACTCAGTCACTATTATTACGATCGCCATTTCCATCCTTATTGTCAGCGCTTTTGCTCTTTTTTTTGTAAACGCCAATGAAATAATAAATTCATGGAAAAAAGGGATAAAGATCATGGTCTATCTGAAACCGGATACCCCTGAAACAAAAATTTCGGAACTCATACGTAAAATTCAGCACATGGATGGCATCCAGGACGTCAGATTCATTTCAAAAAATGAGGCCTTTCAAGAGCTTAAAAAACAGATGAAACGGCAGTCTTCTTTGTTTGAAAACCTAAAGGAAAACCCGCTTCCGGATGCGTTTGAAATTCTACTTAAATCATCTTTTCAGAACCAGGAAAAAGTTGAGATCCTTGCCACCAGAATAGAATCGCTTCCCCAGGTTGATGAGGTGGAATACGGACAGAGATGGCTCGGACAATTTACGAATTTTTTTAATCTGTTCAGATTAACCGGGTATGCAATGGGGAGTCTTTTCTTTATGGCCACCTTATTAATTGTGGCCAATACCATTCGTCTGGTACTTTATTCGAGACGGGATGAGGTCGAGATTATGCGTCTGGTCGGTGCTACCGATAGTTTTATAAAAGCTCCTCTCTACATTCAGGCCCTTATCCAGGGAGCTTTTGGCGGAATTATCGGTCTGGCCGTATTATTTATCAGTTTTTTGTTAATATCATCAAGTATGGGACAGGGGATATCTCCCGGTCTGTTTACGATTAGATTTCTTTCCCCCGGTGCTTTGTGTGGAATAATACTTGTCAGCATATTTGTGGGATGGATAGGGTGTTATCTTTCTTTAAAACAATTTTTAAAATAATAATATTTGCTGCCTCGGGTATCATTTTTGTGTTGCGGCCGGCTGATATTTTGGGTGCTGAATCCCATGAAGTCGGAATTGTCACCGCAAATAAACTTAACGTACGCCCTGCACCCACAATAATGAATAGCCCTTTGGAATTAATCAAAAAAGGCGAAAAGGTTAGAATTCTCGAACACCTCAACGGATGGCTAAAAATTAGTTACCAGGGTCGGGCCGGTTATATTCGAAATCTAAAACAGTATGTTCGCATTATATCTATAGTTCCCACAGGGAAAAAGAAAAAAAACGGGGATAACGGCGTCGACATTAAACGGTTCAGGAAAGAAGCTGAAGATATCAACCGGGAGATAGAAAAAGGCAGGCATAGAGTTCTGACGTTCACAAGAGAGGAATCCGCCATAGTTAACAGACTGAACGATATTGATCTGGCCCTCAACCAGGCAAGAAAACGTGTTTCGGCTCTCAGGTTCGAACTTGCCGCCCTCAGAGATAAAACCATCGAAACTACCCGGGAATCCGACAGCCTCAAAAAGAGGATTGAAGCCGACGAAGATTACATATTCAAACGCCTGGCGGCGCTTTATAAAATGAACTGGCTGGGCAGTATATATGTTCTGGCTTCAGCTCAATCCATGTATGAACTTTTTAAACGCAAAAAGTCCATGGAAATTATTTTAGCTTATGACGAAAAAATCCGACAGAACCTTCTGGACAACAAGGCAAAGCTCCAGCAAATTCTGGTCAGGCTGAATTCCCAAAAAATGGAGAAGCTTTCTCTTGAAGCAGATTTAAAAAAACAGATTGCGGTTATGTCCGATGAAAGAGTGAAACGTTCAAGCATCCTTGTCGGCATCCGCAACAAAAGATCACTGGAACTGGCGCTCCTTGAATCTCTGAAGCAGGCTACAGCCAATTTGAATCGGGCAGTTAAATCTTTAAACATAGAAACCGGCCCACTAAAACAGAAAAAAAATATTTCACCAAAAAGCTTTTCTTCACTAAAAGGATTGCTTAATATGCCGGTTAAAGGTAAAATAACATTTTACTTCGGGCCGCATAAAAACACAAAACTTGATGTGGTAAATTTTCAGAGCGGTATCGAAATAAAGGCAGACAGAGGCGAACCGATCCGCGCTGTTTTTGACGGACAGATCCTTTATGCCGACTGGTTCAAGGGTTACGGAAACATGATAATCATTGACCATGGGGAAAATTATTATACGGTTTATGCCCATGCTGAAGAACTGTTTGCGTCAAAAGGAGATACCATAGATATGGGAGATGTTGTTGCCACGGTTGGAGATTCAGGGTCTATGATAGGCCCGAGCCTCCATTTTGAAGTGCGCCATCACGGAAAACCCGTGGACCCGTTAAAATGGATTAAAAAGGGTTAATACAGATGATAGTGTCCATCCAGAAATGGTAGATTTTGGTTTCCGGCAAGGCCCGAGCGAGTTTTCAACCGCAGGCATAGCGCGCTATTTCGAGGATTGAAAACGAGGGAGAACGCCGCCGGGGGCCGAAAGATGCCGTTTATGGGGGACACTAAAGATAAGGAGTAACTAAATGAGCATCAAGCAAAAACGAAATCTCAATCTGTGGTTAATAATACCCATAGGCGTTGTATTCTGGATCATAGGATTGGGTTTCTACCGTGATTTTTCAGCCAACGGAGAAGAGACGTATAAAGGCCTGAAATTATTTTCCGATGTGATTGAACTGGTTGAAAAAAACTATGTTGATCCGGTGGATTCAAAAGAAATGATCGAAAAGGCTATTCAGGGTATGGTCCACAGCCTTGATCCCCATTCTTCCCTGCTGCCCCCTGACGACTTTAAAGAGCTTCAACTCGATACCCAGAGCGAGTTCAACGGAATCGGCGTTAGTATAACCATGCGAAACGGATTCGTCACAGTGGTTTCGCCCATCGAGGGAACGCCGGCCTATAAAGCCGGAATAAAGGCCGGTGATATAATCATCAAGGTTGATGGTAAACCGACCATGGAATTACGACATGCCGTAAAAATGATAAGAGGCCCCAAAGGAACTGAAGTTGTTGTAACCATAAAACGGGAAGGGATTAATGAATCAAAGGATATCAAGCTGATTCGGGATGTTATACCCGTTGAAAGCGTAAGATCCATTGTCTTAAAACCCGGATACGGATACATCTGGATCACAAATTTCAGGGACAATACGACGGAGGATATGGTAACAGAGCTAAAACGGCTCGAATCAGGAAAAATACCTTTAAAAGGGCTTATCCTGGATCTTCGCGACAACCCGGGTGGACTTCTTAACCAGTCTATCAAGATCTCGGATCTTTTTCTTGAAAAAGGAAAAATTCTTTCGATCAAAGGACGTCTGGAAAAAAATACTCAAATTTTCGAAGCAAAACCCAACGGCTCAGATCGAAGTTATCCCATGGTTGTCTTGATTAACGGGGGAAGTGCCAGTGCATCGGAAATCGTTGCCGGTGCGCTCCAGGACCATAAGCGTGCCCTTATACTGGGAACCGATTCCTTTGGAAAAGGCTCGGTCCAGACCGTGGAGCCCTTAAGAGACGGTTATGGCCTGAAATTAACCATCGCCAGATATTACACCCCCAGCGGGCGGTCGATCCAGGCCAAAGGGATTGAGCCTGATATAATTGTAAATAAAAGATTTATTAATCAGGATGACATAAGTGACGGAGACCATGGAATAAAGGAAAAGGATCTTAAAAATCATCTCGAAGCAAATCCCGATCGAGGTCAAGGCGTCCAAACAGAACCCGGGGAAAAAGAAGGGGACAAAAAGAAACGGAAAATCAACACCCCTGAAAATAGATACGGTCATCTTAAGGTCGAACAATTGCTGTCTGACAATCAGGTCATGCGCGCCCTTGACATCCTGTTAAGTTATGAAATTTTCAAGGGTAGCAACAAGTAAAGTATGGCTAAAAATAAAATCCGACGGCGAAACACACCCAAAAGAAAACCGACCCAAAAAACCAATCTAATGAGGGCCGTTGCCGGACTTGGCGTTCTGATAATTCTTGTCATTATTGCCGGCGTTTTTGCCCGTCACTTATTATTACGAAAGCGCCTTGTAGAACCTGTTGTAAAACCCCGTGCTACAAAAATACCCAGGTTTGAAATCTATCCTGAAAAGGAGGTGCCGCCTCATAAACCCATACCAAAACCGGTCCCCGGAATACCAAAAGAGTTGCCTAAAATAGCTATTATTATCGATGACGTCGGGTATGACAGAGAAATAGTGGAAAAATTCCTCGAGCTCAACGCGGTTTTTACGTTTTCCATACTTCCTTACAGCCCTTTTCAGAAAAGCATAGCCAGGTCCGTACATTCAAAAGGGTTCGACGTCATGCTTCATCTGCCCATGGAACCCAATGAATATCCCATGGTTAACCCGGGGCCCGGAGCGCTCCTGACCTCAATGTCTCCGGATCAACTCATCAACCAGCTCGACAGGGACCTGGATTCTGTTCCTTTTATTCAAGGGGTAAACAACCACATGGGTTCAAAAATGACCACGGTTTCAACCCAGCTATACCAAATTTTTTCCGTTCTGAAAAAACGAAAGCTCTTTTTTATCGACAGCCGTACCACAACCGAGACATTATGCAAACCATCCGCTCAGTTGTTACAGGTGCCCTTTGCGCAAAAAGATGTGTTCCTTGATCATATCCAGAACCCCGATTTCATCCGGAAACAAATACACCGGCTCATACATATTGCCAACAGTCATGGTGAAGCCATCGGCATCGCACACCCCCATGACGTTACGTATGATGTTCTACGGGAAGTACTCCCTG
>Ga0209986_10005400_pt1 | contig 10602 bp, 10 predicted proteins | sample BlataG_FD_183168 | JGI IMG/M metagenome (GOLD analysis project Ga0209986, IMG submission 183168) | Deep subsurface microbial communities from Black Sea to uncover new lineages of life (NeLLi) - Black_00105 metaG (SPAdes) (version 2) | ecosystem: Environmental > Aquatic > Marine > Oceanic >...
TTTTAATTGGGGAACCTATCCCCCTGTCCCCCTTCCCTTGTTATTGGGTAAGGGAAGGGGGTATGGTAGTAAGAGGGGCGAAGCCCCTCTTAGACACCCTGATAAGTGGGGTTAGTAAATAAGAGAAGGAACTTCGCAGTGGATAAATACCCGCTTAAGAAATATCCGATAGTTGGTACCTGTGGTCTTAACTGTGGTCTATGCCCGAGATATTATACTGAAGGGACATCAAGATGTCCCGGCTGCTGCGGTCCAGATTTCTGGCAGAAAATGCCTAGCTGCGGATTCATCACCTGCTGTGTTAAGAAAAGAAAACTGGAGACATGTGCTCAATGTGCTGATTGGGCAGGGTGTGCGAGGGTAGCCAAGCTTTTAGATTCGGCAAAGTGTCATGACTCCTTTATCTCACATAGGCCAGTTGCCGCCAACCTCGCCTTCATCCAAAAGAATGGCATCGAGGAATTCGTCAGACTAGAAATGGAAAAACAGAAGTTCCTCAGGTACCTTATTGATAACTATGATGAGGGTCGTTCCAAGAGTTTCTACTGCACTAGCTGTCAACTTATGCCGCTAGACAAGCTAAGGGAAGCGCTAGAAGACGCCAAAACGAAAATGACCGAAGATACTGGTATCAAAGAGAAAGGCAAGCTCGTCAGAGCGGCAATTAACAATTTAGCCGATGCGTTACAAATTGATTTAAAGTTAAGGAAATGATTATCTACCTCACCCCCTGTTTTTAATTGGGTAACCTATCCCCCTGTCCCCCTTCCCTTGTTATTGGGTAAGGGAAGGGGGTATGGTAGGAAGAGGGGCTGACGCCCCTCTTAGACACCCTGATAAGTGGGGTTAATGTATGATAAGGAAGGGAGGAAGATATGGCACAGTTAGAAATGGAGCAGTTTAAGATCAAAATTAGGCAAGACTTTGTGAAATTGCTTGACTTGCTCAGTAGGGTTCTTGCCGCAGACAATTATTTATTTGTTGGTGCTAGCAATGATGATAATGAGAGGTTGTCAGTCGCCCGTGGTCTAACTAACAAGTTCGTTGAACATGCTATTACCATACTTCATCTTTCTTATGGTATTAACTTGAATCTTCCGTCATTTAAATTTAGCTTGACTGATTTTGCGTCAATAGATGTGCTAACAAGAGCATCACTCGAGGCATTTCTAACTTTCCACTATGTGTTCTATGTACCCCAAACAAAGGAGGAGAAGGATTATCGTTATTGGGCGTATAAGGCAGCAGGAATTGCAGAGAGGGGGAATGCTCCTGCCTCTACTGAGGAATATAAACAGAAGCAAGCAGATGAAAAGAAAGAGATTAATAAGCTACATCAGCAGGTAAAGGAAAATTCGGCCTTTCAAGGTCTTGCTGAGGGGCAAAAGAAGCGAATTCTGAAAGGTGAGTGGAGGCTAAAATCTTGGCGTGAGATTGCCATTGATGCTGGATTTAGCGAGATGATAGCCTCACATGTATACAGGCTTTTGTCTGGTCAAGCTCACTCTAGCTTTCTAAGTATTGTTCAGTCTGTAGAGATACAAATTAACGGGGGGCAAGAGGGAGCTATCAGTAATTCAATGGGTATTATGAATCCTGTGATTGCTAATATGGTTCGGGAATATTGCGGGTTGTTCCCAAAGGCGCAGGAGGTTTTGATTAAGGACGGTGAGGGGAGTGGTATTGTAGACTGGTGGATTCAAATAGACCGTAGTTTGAATGAGTTTAAAAAAGTAGATTAAGGGGAATGACTAACAAATCTGTCTTACAAGGGATAAGAATATTAGATTTTACCTGGGTGCTGGCGGGGCCTTATGCTACCCGAATACTGGCTGATTTTGGGGCGGAGGTGATTAAGGTTCAGCCACTTATGCCACAGGCAGAGGATAAATTCAGCCGCGGCTACTATAATACCTGGAATCGTAATAAGCTGGGTATTACCCTGAACTTGAATAAACCAGAGGGGGTGGCTATTACTAAAAGGCTGGTAGGTATAAGTGATGCTGTAGTGGAGAATTTTAGCCCGCGGGTGATGGCTAACTGGGGGCTGGACTATGATAGCCTGAAGGAAATAAAGCCCGACCTCATTATGCTCAGTATGTCAGCCATGGGAAACACAGGACACTGGCGTGACTATTCTGGCTTTGGACCTACTATTCAAGCCTTTTCCGGTATAACCTATCTCACTTCCTTCCCTGGCAAGCCACCGCTGGGCTTAGGCACTTCTTATGCCGACCATATAGCTGGTCTGATAGCTTGCTTAGCCCTGCTTGGGGCTTTGGAATACCGTCAGAGGACGGGAGAGGGGCAATATATTGATGTCTCCCAGGTGGAGGCGATGGCAAGCTTATCAGGCGATGCTATTCTGGATTATACGGTTAATGATAGGCCGGTGGAGCCGGTGGGCAATAGCTCAACTGAGGCGGCGCCTCACGGTGTCTATCGCTGTGGCGGTGATGACCGATGGTGTGCCATTGCTGTGTTCACTGACGACGAGTGGCGGGGATTTAAGCGGGCTCTGGGAAACCCTCCGTGGGTTGAGGCTCAGAGGTTTGCTACTTTAAGCGGTCGGCTGGAGAATATTGAGGAGCTGGACAGACTGGTAGAGGGGTGGACAAGTGAGCATACCGCTGAGGAGGTAATGGCTTTGCTTCAAGAGCAGGGGGTGGCAGCCGGGGTGGTGCAGGATGCCAGCGATTTGGCTGAAGACCCTCAGCTAAAGGCGCGGGGCTTCTTCATTGAGCTTGACCACCCTGAACTGGGCAAGACCATATCTGATGCGGCGCCAATAAGGCTATCTGATACCCCGGCAAGATATATTCGGGCAGCCCCGATTTTGGGTCAGGACAATGATTATGTCTATGGTGAGCTACTGGGTATGAACGGAGACGAGGTGGCTGAACTTAGTGAACAAGGTATAGTATGAGATTTATTATTTAACCCCCTTAGACATTATGTCGGATAGGATGGCTTGACAATCACCATCAGTGGTGGTAAATTCCGCCTCACCAATCATAAGATACGCCAATAAGGAGGTGAAAGATGTCGCAGCAGCAATATACCTATCCAGTTTCGGTCACCGGCGAACTTACCGAACCGCCGGCTCGTGGCTGGTGGCTCATTAAGTGGTTATTGGCAATACCTCATTACATTATACTGGCGTTCCTGTGGATAGCATTTGTGGTGGTGACTATTATCGCCTTCTTTGCCATTCTGTTCACAGCTAAGTATCCGCGGGGTTTGTTCGACTTTAATTTAGGGGTTCTGCGCTGGACATGGCGTGTAGGCTTTTACAGCTATCAAGCTCTAGGCACTGACCGGTACCCACCCTTTACCCTTGAATCAGTTGACTACCCGGCTGAGTTGGAGATTGAATATCCCGAACGGCTGTCCCAAGGGCTGGTGCTGGTAAAGTGGTGGCTATTGGCTATTCCCCACTACATTATCGTCGCTTTCTTCCAAGGAAGCGGAGGGGAGCGCGGTGGTGCCGGTCTGGTGTTCATTCTCGCCATCTTTGCCGCAGTAGCATTGCTATTTACCGGTAGATATCCCAAGGATATTTTCAAACTTGTGGTAGGCATGAATCGCTGGAGCTATAGGGTGGCTGCTTATGCGGCGCTAATGACAGACCAGTACCCACCATTCCGCTTCTGGGATTAAGGCTCTGGCTGGCATTTAGGGCAGAAGTAGCTGCCGCGATTGCGGATGGGGATGCGGGTAATGGGAGTGCCGCAGACAGAGCAAGACTTGCCACCTCGATGGGCTACCTTAAACTGGAAGTGAGCTGTCCCCCTTTCTCCGCTGGGACGAAGGTAGGTATCCACGCTTGCTCCCTTATTACCGATAGCTGACCATAGCACCTGCTGAATGGTGCTATGCAATCTGTCAACTTCATCCCGGGATAGGCTCTTTCCTGACCTTAGCGGGTGAATCCTGGCAGCAAACAGGGCTTCATCGGCATACATATTGCCTATGCCGGCAATAAACCCCTGGTCGCAAAGAAGAGCTTTTATTGGTGCTGTGCGCTTAGTCAGGCGGTGAGCCAGAAGTTGAGGGGTGAAGCTGGCGTCCAATGGTTCAGGACCGAGCTTACCGATAATGATATTCTTATCCTTAACTAGCCACATCACCCCTAACTTGCGCGGGTCGCGAAAGTAAAGCTCGGTTTCTTTATCCAGATGGAGTATGGCGCGGATAAATCTATCAGGTTCAGCCGATGCTGGCTTCAGCACTAGCGAACCGGTCATCTTTAGATGAATGATTAACGCCTCATCACTGGTTAAGCCAAGGATGAGATACTTGCCGCGCCGATTAATATCGGTTATCCTTTGTCCCAGCAGGCGGGAGCAGAATTCTTCCACTGAGGGCTGGCGTATTATTTGAGCCCAGAACAGGGTGACGCCGGTGATACGGTTACCGAGTAGGTAAGGAAGTAGCTCATTCTTTATTGTCTCTACCTCAGGCAGTTCAGGCATCTCGGCTTATTCCATCTCCCCCCAGTTGGTGCCGGTTTTGATGCCCACTTTTAGTGGGATACTGAGTTCTAGAGCAGTGGACATTATTTCAGGGACCAGTTGGCGCATCTCTTCCAGTTCAGCCTCGGGCACCTCAAAGATAAGCTCATCATGCACTTGAAGTAACATCTTGCTTTTCAGTTGGCGTTTATCTATCTCCTGGTCTAGGTTAATCATAGCCACCTTTATGATATCGGCAGATGTACCCTGCACTGGCATATTTATTGCCATGCGTTCGGCGGCTTCCCTCACCTGCCGGTTGGGTGAATTGATTTCGGGGATAGAACGCCTTCTGCCGAGAAGGGTTTGAACATAGCCTCCTTTTCTTGCCTGCTCTTTGGTAGATTCAAGGTATTGCTTTACCCCGGGGTATTTTTCAAAGTAGGCGGTGATGAACTGGGCAGCTTCTTCCCGTGATAGCTCCGTCGCCTGCTCCAGCCCGTAGCCGCTCATGCCATAGATAACGCCAAAATTGACTGTTTTCGCCACCCGGCGCATATCCGGTGTTACTTGTGAGACATCTACGCCAAAGACCTGGGCAGCGGTGGTGCTATGAATATCCTCATCCCGTTGGAAGGCGCTGAGCAGACTTTTATCCTGAGACAGGTGAGCCAGGGCGCGGAGGTCAATCTGTGAGTAGTCGGCAGCTAAAAGATATGACCCTGGAGGGGCAATAAACGCTTGCCTAACCTGTTTTCCCAGCTCGCCGCGGACGGGGATATTTTGCAGGTTTGGCTCGCTGGAAGAGAGTCGACCGGTAGCCGTCCGCGTCTGATTGAAGCTGGTGTGCACCCGACCTGTTTTGTGGTTGATTAAAGCAGGCAGGGCATCAATATAGGTTGACTTTATTTTGGCTAACTGGCGATGGTCGAGGATTAGCTCTATTATGGGATGGCTACCGCGGAGTTCCTCCAGTACTGATGCCCCGGTAGAGTAGCCACCTTTGGTTTTGCGTGTGGGCGATAGTCTTAGTTCCTCAAAGAGGACAGAGCTCAATTGTTGAGGCGAGTTTATATTGAACTGGTGACCAACACTGTTATATATCTCAGCCCCCAGCTTTAGTAACTGCTCGCCCAGGCGGTGTGACATCTGCCTCAGCAACTCGGTATCTAGGGCTACTCCGTTCCTTTCCATACGAACAAGCACTGGCATCAGTGGCAGCTCGACCTTGGAGAAGAGTTGCCACAGCTCCTGATGATGAAGCTCTGCCTCCAGCAATTCGGCCAGTCGTCCGGTGATATCGGCGTCAGCGCAGGCATAGTCGGCGGCAAGGCTGACCTCTACCTGGGACATGGAAATCTGCTTAGCCCTAGAGCCTATAAGGTCGGTGATGGGCGTCATTTCAATAGCCAGCTTGCTGAAGGCGAGGGCTTTTAGCCCCAGTGATTTCTCACCCAGCAAGTAGGCAGCAAGCATTGAGTCAAAGGTCAAGTTTTTCACAGTTATTCCATATTCAGCCAGCACTCCCATATCATACTTGCCGTTGTGAGCGACCTTGGCTGAGGTATTGTCTTCCAGGGGTGGCTTGAGCCGTGCTATAACCTGTTCTAGTGGTAATTGTTCTACCTGCCCCCAGCCGACATGGCCAACTGGGATGTAGTAGGCTTCACCCGGAGCCGGCGATAGAGATATACCGACTAGCTGAGCTGACATAGGGTCCAGGCTGGTTGTTTCCAGGTCAAAGGCAAAGGACTTAGCTGCTGACAAGCGGTTTAGGAGCTCATCAAGGGCTGAGGTGATGTTTACGATATGGTAGTCTACTTGAGGTGGCTCGGTTTCAACTTGGGTGGTGGCTACCTTTTCTGTTTCTATCTGGGGCAGTTTGGGCAACAGGCTAGCAAACTCAAGCTCTCGGAAGAGCTCGGTTACCTGATGTCGGTCATACTGGCTAATCTGGCAGTCATCCAGATTAAGGGTAACCGGCGTCTGGGTAACGATGGTCGCCAGCTCCTTGCTCTGGCGGGCAATGGCTTCATTTTCCCGCAATAGAGCCTGGAGTTTGAGTGGGGTCACCTCGTCTATATGGCCATAGATTTGGTCTATAGAGCCAAATTGCTGGATGAGCTTGACGGCGGTCTTTTGGCCAATACCGGTGACGCCGGGGATATTATCTGAGGGGTCACCCATCAGTCCCTTGAAGTCGGCAATCTGCTCGGGCTTGACGCCATACTTCTGGCTTACCGCGGCTTCGTCATAGAGCATGGTATCGCTAAAGGTTCGCCCTGGCTTGGGGTAGAGAACCCTTACCTGGGGTGACACCAGTTGCATGGTATCAGCATCGCCGGTGATGATGATGGTATCAATATCCTGCTGGCTGGCCTGGTGACTGAGGGTGCCCAAGACGTCGTCTGCCTCATAGTCATCAAGCTCAAAGATAGGAATGTGGAAGGCTTCGACCAGCTGCCTTACTCGCCCCAATTGATTGACCAGTTCATCTGGGGTTGGGGGTCGCTGTGCCTTATACTGGTCAAACATTTGGTGTCTGAAGGTAGGGGCTGCCTTATCAAAGGCGATGGCGTAGTGAGTGGGTTTTAGCTCATTTATTACCTTTAGCAGCATCAGGGCAAAGCCGTAAACGGCGCTTACCATCTCTCCGGTCTTGCTTATCGTGAGTGGGGGTAAAGCATGATAGGCGCGGTGAATAAGAGCATTGCCGTCAAATAGAACCAGCCGAGGCTTTTTCATAGTTTAATTATAGCAGAGTGGGGGGGATGAGATATAGATTAAAAATCACTGAGCGAGGCTTTCTGGTTAGGTTTCAAGTTTGTGTACTCTTTATTTGTTTAACGAAAGAGAAAGCTCCTTGGCATATTCATATGAAATTATATCCCCGTCTTCACATTTTTTGTAAGCGGTTTCTTGGTGCGATTTATTCATAATGCTTGTGGAAGTATCGTTGCGGAATGTATCGGCGATAAAATTCATTACCTCTATCTCTTTTCCAGAAAATATGCTCTCGTCAGGTTCAACTAAGGCGGTAAATTGTTTTCCTAATACTATCCCCTCTTTAGTATTAAATGGGATTTCATTCTTATCTAATAATTCAGGCTGCATAATGCCGATAATACGCTCATAATTATCGGGAACCGGTCCATATGGAAGGCGAATATATTGAGCTCCAGTAATTGATACCGAGGTCTCCTTGAAGTTAAGAGAATCACAATACCATAATAATTTGTTAAGTTTGGTTTCCAGCACGCCATCCAGACGTTTTACCAAATAGAGAATCATGTTCTTTAACTTTTCTAAATCATACTCTTTGAAACCTGAGGTCAAATCCACTTTTTGATGTGATACTAAACGCTCAAAAGAAACTTGGAAGGCTTGCTCCTTATCCTCTTGGAGTAAGTTTGCCATTCTTTTTTTGAGCCTTGCCGCTGTGTAAGACGGCAACTTATTCCGGTTAGCTTCAAATAACTTTTGCATGTTTTGTGGGTCTTCTATGAACCGTAGAAAGTTATTATGCACATTGTCTTGGATAGCTCCATTCTCGTATCGATGAATAGTTACCTCTCCCAAACCAAGCAGTCGAGATAGTGCCCTTTGGCTAAGACCATATTTCTCCCTAATTGTACGGATTTCATCTGGTGATAAGAGATTACGGACTTCTCGGTAGAGGCTATAGGCTTTTTCGAGATTTCGTGAATCCCGTTCCTCGTCAAAGATTTTCTCTCCACATTTTTGACAGATAGCAACCTCTGCCTCTATTTCGATAGGCTCTCCCCTAACATTATAGACTTCTTTTTCTACCCCTAATGTTACACCAGTATATTCCTCGCAATTAGGACAAAAATCGCCTTTCATTTCTCTTATCCTCCCTTTTTATATTGATACTCAATTGTTTTTTCTGGTGTATGAAATGAAAAACAAATTGCCACACCATGTTTTGACTTAGCTTTTAGCTTAATGAATACTTGCTTTCCTGATATAATCTTGCCGAATTCCCAAAACTCCTCTCCTTTGCGGTCTTTGTCTGGTATCGGTCCTCTATAGTAATCTTCATATGTTAGCCCTAATATTTCATCCTTTGCTTGTGGAATTGTAATACCAAGGCGGGCTATAGTATCTCGACTTTTGTCTCTTTCAGCAAATATAAATTTATTTTGGGCAAACTCCTTGAACTGAAATAGGAAAAGTGTTACTTGCCATGGTTGAGCATCTCGCATAACCTCTCCTAAAAGATATAATATGTTATCATATGATAAAAGTCAAGAGGTAAATGACGTTGTTTGATTACATTGTGGGGTTGTTTATCAACCCTAGCCCCTCGATAAGGAGCGCACTAACTAGTTTTGCCACGAGGGCAGTGGTTAAAAATCACTGAGCGAGGCTTTCTGGATAGGTTTCAAATAAGAGGTATTGTTGTGCTCAGTTAGTATGAACCTTTCATTTGCGTAAGTAAAAGTGGTTATTCCGCAAGTGTCCTGCCTTATATTCCAGAAATGAGAATTATCCAGCCCCAACAACACACATATTAAGACCTTGTTCACCACACGATGAGATACTAAGACTATAGTTCCCTCATATTTGGCTACTACGTCATCCACAACACTCAAGGCTCTTTCTCTGACATCATTTAGGCTTTCACCATCCGGCATCTTTACCTGGTGAGGATTTTTTAACCATTTCCCATAAAGCTCTTTATAGCTATCTTTAACTTCTTGATGGGGCAAGCCTTGCCATTTTCCATAATCAAAATCTATAAGACCGGGAGCGATTTCTACATCAAGTTTATGATGGCTGGCAATCATTTCCGCTGTCTTTAAGGCTCGCTTCAGTGGGCTTGAATAAACGGCGTCTATCTTTAAATTGCTTAGGTATTCAGCCAAGAGTTCTGCCTGTTTTATTCCAGTTTCATTAAGCTCAATATCAATTCTACCTCTGAATATCTCTCCCACATTCCACTCTGTTTCCCCGTGTCTTGCCAGAATAACCTGTGTCATTTGGTCAACTCTTTATTTCTAGATTTTAGGTAAATACCTGCCCACTTTCCGCTGGTAATTTTCATAAGCACCTACTATTCTTCTACTTTCTCGACCTCAATGGTGCATTCTGTTACCAGCGCAGCAAAAGCGCCCAGGGCAGCCAGAACCGGAGCTACCATAATCGTTACTGCCGCCGCTGGCGCCCCAATTGAAAGTGGAATCTCCAGTACAGTTCGCCCTTCGTGGAGCACACGCACCCTTCTGATGTTCCCTTCATGTATGAGCTGCTTGACTTTATCAACCAACTGGCTTCCCGATACGGTGAACTTTTCGTTAGTGGTCATTTCCTGCCTCCTTTTCTTTCTACTTATGGTGAGTGGATTAAAAGGTCAGACTATGGCAGAGCCTTGAGAATAGCGTCGGTTATATAGGCTATTTTCTTATCACTTTCAGTCTTACGAGCGGTGTAGCTGAAGTTGAATTCGCAAAAGGGACAGGGGGTTACTATGGGGCTGACCAGGGCTTGGTCTAATATACTGGTGGCTAGCTTTAGGGAGAGGTCGCGATAGACCGACCTTACTGCTGCCCCAGCCCCGCAGCAGAGTGCATTCTCTCTATTTTCTGGCATCTCGTTTACCTTTATCCCGCATAGCTCTAGGGCTTCCCTGGGTTCATCATAAAAGCCCTCAAGCCTTCCCAAGCGGCAGGGGTCATGGTAGGTTACCCCTGTTCCCTTTTGTTCCAGTTTTATTCCCTTTTCCTTCAACAGGGAGGGTAGTAACTGGATGATATGCATTACCTCGAAGTCTATACTACCCAGGAGCTTGGGATAGAACCATTTGAAGCAGTGATAGCAGCCAGCACAGGCGACGATAATCCTTTTGATGCCCAGCTTCTCGAATCTATCAGCGTTTTCCTGGAATTTTTCTCTGGCGAGGTCAAGCCTTCCTACCTCATGGAAGTAAATCCCACAACATCCCTCATCCTTTAGAATCATGAAGTCAGCGCCCAGCTTCTTCAGCAGCAGGTAGGATGAGGTGGCAGCATCTTTGACCAGATAAGAGGCCAGGCAGCCAATGAAGAACAGGGTGCTTGACTCCTGGGTGGGGAATTCCTCGGGCAGCCAATCAAGCCTCCTTGCCGGGTCTCCGTTTACTGCGTTA
>Ga0209986_10005401_pt1 | contig 10601 bp, 7 predicted proteins | sample BlataG_FD_183168 | JGI IMG/M metagenome (GOLD analysis project Ga0209986, IMG submission 183168) | Deep subsurface microbial communities from Black Sea to uncover new lineages of life (NeLLi) - Black_00105 metaG (SPAdes) (version 2) | ecosystem: Environmental > Aquatic > Marine > Oceanic >...
GATAAGTCGTGAAAAGGACAGCGGCCTCCGACTCGGCCGCCTTCGACAAGCTCAGGCCCCGAGCTAGCCGAGGGGAGCTCGTCGCGGGCCACCAGTCACAGTAGAAAAGACCTCATGCCCCTCCCAGTATTGCAAACTATTTGATGCTCTCAGTAGTAATATGGCTCGCTCGTACTGAAAGGGGGATGGGAATGGAGGGCAGGGGGTAGGCTCGCCAAGGTAATTAGAGGTTATCCTACGCCCTGTAATGGGATAGTTCATATACTCTCTGGCGGAGCTGGGAAAGCCTTTCAAGGGCACGGGAACGATCCTCTTCTGATGTGCCCTGAACGTTCAAGATATCTTCATCAACAAAGCTCATAGCGTTTTTATAGGTAAGCTGGGACAGGGCACCGATATGATCAATAACGCCCAATTTATGAAATCGTTTTCCAAGGTAATTCATATTTTTCAAAAGATCTCCTCTCTTATTCCCTTTGTTTTCTTGTTGGCTTATCGCTTTCACGGCAACCCAGTATGATTCAAGGAAGGTTTTGGCAAGGGCGGCCCAGATAGGTAGGTTATCAAAGCCGAGTTTGGTGATTTTGTATCCCCTATTTTCCTCTGATTGGAATAAAAAGGCAGAATCGTGAAAATATTCAATTGCTGCGATAACTTTTTCCTGAATACCTTCATTTTTATCAAAGATAAATTCATTCTTAAAGAGATTTTTCAAGAAAGCGTAATCGGCAATTACTGAGTCGAATTTTTTCACCTCTTCACTACCCGATAAGAGTGATATGGCCACAAAGGAGTGGGGAATGAAAAAATGGATGATACTGTTTTTATGATATTCGAGCTCCATTTTTCCCTCTTCATCCACATAGTAAAAGATCTCCTCCTCTCCCTCCGCATCCTCAAGAAAATCGATAACCTTCCAGTTAATAAACAGCGACAGGGTTTCCTTAACCGCTTTTGATGGATCACTGAGAGTATCTGCCAGAGGAATGCCATATCTCCTTAGAAAACGCAAAAGAATGTCCGTAGTCTCAGCGAGTTCCGAAAGATGGAACCCTCTGCGGTGATTGGCTAAAATGGCCGTAGCAATGAGTGAAAGGGGTGTTACGAGAGAGATGGCGTTTATGGACTGGCCCAAATGAGAGGCCAGGTTGCGGTGAATACCTTTTACTGGCAGATTTGTTTGAGATAAGTATTCATTCAATGAAAAAGGATCGTGGAACCGTACATAGATTTTTCCATATCTTCTTTTTAGAAACCGCCTGGCCTTTATAATCTGCCTAAAACTTTCTCGCTCCTTGGGATCGCCACCAATCTCCTTGAGGTAGGATTTTTCCTCCATGATTCGATCATAAATTATGGAGGCAGGGACAAATATGAGATCCTTACAAAATCCTTCCCGATGGGCATTAAGCAAGATAGAGAGAAAGCCCGTCTTTGGAAGTGTCAATTTACCATTTCGACTTCTGCCTCCCTCAATAAAAAATTGGATAGGGTGCCCCTCTTCAAGGAGTGCTTTGATGTATCTTGCAAGCACCGCTGAGTAAAGCTTTTCTCCCTTAAAAGATCGGCGGATGAAGAAGGCACCGCATTGTCTGAAGATATGGCCCATGGGCCAAAACGCCAAATTGGTTCCCGCAGCAACCCTGGGAACATGCAGATGATTATTGAGAAGCACATCGTTGAGGATCAGGTAATCGATATGGCTCTTGTGGGAAGGAACATAAATCAGTGTTCCTTTTCGAGCCCATTCCCTCACTTTTGCCAGGCCTGCCATATCCACATCCACGCCCTCAAAGATCTTTTTCCAGAACCAATTCAATGCCATTAAAAAAGACTGGATGTAAGTCATGTTGTAATCAGCAGCGATCTCGTCAAAGTGTCGCCCGGCCTTTTTCTTGAGTTGCCTGAGCCTCTTGTCATTGCCCTGGGCCGCTCGTTCAATCTCCTTGGTGATCCTTTTATCCATGAGGACCAATTGCTTGATCTGGTGTTTGGATTTCATGATGGGGCCCAGAATAACCCTTTTCTGCATGTCAATGCTTTCAATGAGTGTCTGCCTGATCTCTGCAGCCATTTCATACAAGGGTCTTGAAGAAGACTGGTCTTTTAAATAGGCCTTTAGATCCAGGGGCCGGCCAAAATCGATAAAAGCCCGGCGATTGTGCCTAAAAAAAAGGACGATTTTCCTGATAGTGCCTGGATTGTCTTTGAACCCAAATAATAGGCTGCCCAGGGTTGAATAGTCTTTTTCAGGAGTCATTTTGTAGAGGACAAGCTGGGGAACAACAAAAATGGGGCGATCCATTTCCTTCTGTGTTTCAAGAAGGAATTCTAGGTGGTCCTTTTCAGAACGAACGAATTGCTTGGCAAAACCCTTAGGATCGACCAGAAAGATGAGGGAGGTGGTTCCCTGTTGGATGGCATTTTTATAGAACCCAGTTTGATAAGGACTCGGCAAGCGGCCATTCCTCAGCAAGAATGAGAGGTGGGAGGTGAGGACGTTTACAATGTGTCTGAGCGGTACGACTGGGGTCATGTTGAGGTCAAAGGCTATTTTGGGATAAGGCAGGCGTGCCCTGCGGAAATTGAAATGATAGAGCAGGTAATCCAGGTACCCCCTATACTTGGCTGCATAGACTACTGTCCCTTGCCGGTACATCTGCTTGAGCTCTTCTTTCATGTTTTCGTCAAGGCTTACCCGTTTAAAGAGCCTATACAGAAGCCAGCTCAAAAAGAATCCTGGTTTATGGTCTAGTACGTAAGGATAAAAGATCTTTTCGCGAAAAGTATGCATGCCTCTTAACTCCAAATAGATATTAAGGATCATAGATTAACACTGCCATCAATTAAATCAAGCTTTTTTGCTCATAGTTTAGCCGGTTGGTTCTTTTACCTGCGCACATATAAACAGACTGCCGAACTTTCAAAGCAAGGCCTTTTTGGGTTTTTATTATACAGGCTGTTGCCCAAACCGAAATTCCTTTGAGCGGTCATTAAAACGTTTTTGCCAACAAATCTTGGCGAAGTGGAAGACAGGCGATGTCAACTGTTTGAGCCCTAAAGGCGAGTTTTGACATCGCCTGGAGTCCCGCCTTTGATAGCCGGGATCAAGAAACGTTTTAGACCAAGCGAAAAGGGATTTCGGGAACAGCCTGTATAGAACAGACCTCTCATTGGGCGCCTTCTGCGGTGATAGGAAGCTCCTGGTGCCTATCTCTTGAATTTTTTGTTTTCCTGTCCTATACTTAAATAGCAAAATGCGCATTCTCCTTAAAACTAGCCTCAATCGAGGATGCTATGGTTTGTATATAAAGACCTCATTTCTCACATCGAGTGGTGGATTTTGTGGTCTCATGGACTGCCAAGAAGAGAGGGTGGGAGATTTTGTGACAATGGAGAAATCAGGGTGCGGTACCGACGATGGATGGAACCCTATTGCGGGTAACGAGAAAATGGTCGATTGTCACAAATGTGAACATTACTATATCACTTGGGATAAGCACTTCCCCCATGGTTGCAAGGCCATGAAATTCAAAAGTAAACAGCTCCCTTCTCTCGTGGTGCTCGCAAGTTCCCAGATGGACTGTCTGTTGTTCAAGGAGAAGGTACTCCCTAAGGGTAAGCGACGCAACCGGGGCATGGGCAAAAGCAAGAAGGTTTTAATTGGGCCTTAAAGCCTTTCAGAGTCAGCTGCGTCTTTGATCGGTGTAAGGCTTTTACGAAGGCTGGTTTTGTCAGGCAAGGGCATCTGATATAATTGTAGATTAAACACCATATAACATTTTGCCGATGGACATAACACCGCTCTTTTCGCTTAACAGTTACACCTTCAATCCCCTGGCGCTGGCCAACTTTCTGTTTACCGGCGTATTGCTTCAGCTCGGCTTGGCCACTGTGCTTGAGCCTAAAAACGAGATTGAAATAGGGCAGGTGAGCGTCAACAGGGCCTGGTTTGCGGTCTGTCTGGTGGTGAGCATTTGGCTGTTTTGCACTGGGATGGTTTATTCGAGCCAAGACGATGCAGCAGCGATTTTCTGGATCCGGGCGGGTTACGTGGGCGTCATTGCCATCCCCCCAACCTTTTTGCGTTTCACCATCGAATACCTGGGCCTTGAGCGGGCTCGGCGATTCTGGTGGCCTTTTGCCGCTGCAGGCCTCGGCTTTCTTCTGCTCGTGCCCACTCGGTTGCTGGTTCAGGGGATCAGGCACTTTTCATGGGGCACCTACTCCGCAGTGGGAGCGTGGCACAATTTGTTCCTAGGCTTCTTCGTAGTAACGATGGGCCTGTCTTTCCTTTTTTTCATCCGGGAATTCTTGGGTGAGCAGAATCCCTATCGGCGGCGGCAGATCGGGCGGATTTTTCTCGCATTTTTGGCAGCCGATCTAGGAGCGGTGGACTTTTTGCCGTCTTATGGCATTGATGTGCTGCCGATGGGAAACCTGGCCATTTTAGGCTTCATGAGCGTGGCTACCTATTTTATTGTCCGATATCAGGCCTTGCGTCTGTCGCCGGCCATGGCGGCCAACCAGATCCTTTATTCAATGACCAATCTGCTCTTAGGCTTCCAGGCCGACCGCAGCATAAGCCTGGTTAACAAGTCTCTGCTTCAACTGATCGGCCGGCCGGCTGAGGAGCTGATCGGCAACCCTGTAGAGGAGATTTTGGCACCCAATGTGCTGGCAGAGCCGGAAGTCTGGGGCATCCTTGATAGGGGAGGCAGTATCATCCAAAGGGATTTGAGCCTGGTTGCCACCTCTGATGGGCCCCTTCCGGTGGGCTTCATCTTTTCTGCCGTGCGGGACGCAAAGGGAATAGTTTTAGGTTACATTGGCGTGGGGTGGGACCGGCGACTGGAGCTGGAGCGAGAAACTCTCTACAAAGCCAAGGAGAAAATGATCGATCACCTCTCACACGAACTGAAGACACCTTTGGCGATCATCTCGAGCTCCATAAAGCATCTCAAGAGAGCGTCAGTCCGGCAGAATGAGGGACGCATTAATTCCATACACGAAATCGTTGATCGGAAGCTTCGGCGGCTCGTTGAGCTCGAGGACGAAGCCTATGACATTTGCGAGCAAAGGCACTTTGAGCCGAAGTTCTTCATCGAGAGACTCATTCTCCAATGCCAGGATCTGTTGGTTACCCTGATCGAGGGGCATGACCCTCCTGAATCGCTTCGGGTTAATCTCCAACGTCGTATCGAAGAACTCTACTTTCCTGGGGACCAGGAGGAAACGGAAATCAACCTTCAATCTTGGATCCCTCAGGTGTTGGAGGAAATACAGCCACTCCATCGTCATCGCCAGATCCGGCTTGAATTGGCTCTTGAGCCCATGGTTCCAATCAGCATATCCGAGCCTCCCTTGCATAAAGCCTTCCGTGGCCTGGTGCGCAATGCCATTGAAAATACCCCTGATGGGGGCACTATTCAGATACGGCTGAACCAAGGTGCCGAGGGTACCTTCCTTGAGGTGCGTGACATCGGAGTGGGGATTGACCAGGAGTTTCAAAAACAGCTTTTTCATGGCTTTGTTCATCCCTGTGATAGCCAGGACTATACGACACGCAGACCGTATGATTTTGGGGCTGGAGGTGAAGGCTGCGATCTCCTGAGGACCAAAATCTTTTCCGAGCGATTCGGCTTTCGCATTCATGTTCAGAGCACGCCCTGCCCCCATGTTCAGAATCACGGCCCCTGTCCAGGCAAGGTTGAAGCCTGTTCCTTTTGCTCGGATGAAGAGGAGTGCCGTGAGAGTGGAGGCAGTGTGTTTACACTTGAATTCCCGCTTTCCATGATGAGCCCCACAAAAGAAAATGCCCCTCAGGGAAACTAGGAATCGAAATAGCTCTCACCGTCTTTCTTAAGACACCTGGTATACTCACAAAATTTTAGGGTAAGGCCTCATTAAAACCGGAATTTGATCCGATACAATAGCTTAGAGGTAGCCGACTTAGTTACCGAGGTTGACTTTTGAGAGGAAGTATCGAGTGGCCAAACCGGATTTAAGGCGTACTATTCAGCCCGCGCAACATCTTGACCTTTTATTTGCGGCTTATGAAGAAGAATATCAAGTGGATATCAGGGATACTGTTATTTATGATGTATACCCGGAAGCGAAAAGTTTTGTTGTTGCCCAGACGCAACCTCCGGTCCTAAAGTCTATGGTAGGAGAGGCAATTGAGCCTACGTTTCTTTGGCATTCTACGCCTGAAGATGATCCCTCACGTTATGCCTTTCATACCACAATTCAAGAATTAATAACCAATTATGCGCTGTCCCAAGGACAGCGAGTGCAAGCAATTCGTTTGGCTTATCCCAAATATTTATATGAGCGTAACATCCGTTTTTCCTATCGTGTTCGCCCGATAAAACAATACGCTATTACCCTAACGATTGAAGGACATAAAGAGCCATTACCGATTATTGAAATCTCTGAAGGGGGAATCTGTATTTCATACTCTCACGTACCATATTTATCGGGTTTGAAACTGGGAGATCTGTTTGAGGTTACCCTTGATTTTAATGGGGAAAACCAGATGACACCACAAGTAGAGGTGGTACGCAAATTTCAAAAGCCCGAATTCCATGGAATGGATTTTATGGGGGTTAGATTTTTCGAGTTGTCAATGGGCGAACGGGCCTTTCTGGTAGCCACAATCAAAAAGATCGAACGTATGATTCTTCGAAAACGGGCTGGACTGGAATCTATAAAAAGGGAACCAGCATAGTCTCTTCACATCCTCCCCAGCACTTTTTAGGCTAAACATCTTCACCCAGAATCGGCAGCTTTTCAAATGATTCGATTCCCAGCCTTCACTTAGGTCCCTGCCTACCGTTGCACCACCCTTTCATCCTGGGTTTCCCCAGAAGCTTGAATACCAAATACCTTAATATCGTTCAAAAGTGTTAACTCAAGGATATATTGGTTAGAGAACCTGTACATAGTCACCTCTATGAGGTCATGCCAATTTTCTCAAGGCGCTATCTATGGGCCTCAAGGGATGTGGTCAAATATGTGGGGTTTGGATGAACCAGACGGAGACTCCCAGGGCTTCAGAGGTGTAAACCCCACATATTTGGCCACTGCAAGATCCGGTGGAATTTTTTTGAGATATCGCCCGCCCGCCTCGCCTGAGCGAGAGCGATGGCGGGCAGGCCTTTTAAAAACAGGCATGACCTCCTTTAGAATGTGAACGACTACCCACTATGGTTTGTGCCAACACTTTTGAGCGATACCAAATACTTTTTTGATTCTGGAAACTGAGGCAGGTAGGGCCTTTTGGCTATCTTCTTGAGGCGCTGACAGATGTCTGATGAGACAGACTAATCAAAGAGAAATAAAACTGGATTTTTTGGGCGCAGTTAAAGATTTGGAAAGATAAGGCCGATAAAAGAGGATGATCACCACTGGTGTGGACGTACTGGATGATTCGGTTCCTTTGATATTGGTTCGTTTGACCTTTTTTGGCTTGTTTCGGCGGATTAAAGGCAGATTCTGGGAGGCCTGATCAATATGAGTGGCTTTGAATGCGGAAAAAAAGACGGTAGGCGTTCTGGCAAAGACCGCAGAAGGTTTCATGATCCTCATTACAGGGGTGCGGAAAAGCGGAGTGGATTGGACCGAAGGAGCGGCATAGATCGAAGGCGGGGGATTTACCGGGAAGGTGCACGGAGGAAGTCATGAAGGTTGTGTGTCCACAATGCAACTCGAGCTACACTGTTGCCAACAAGAACATCCCCAAGAAGAGGGCTGTGGCAATGTGCAAGAAGTGTGGCAGCAAGATTGTGATAGAAGCAACAGTACCAGGTGCTGTTCGACCCCTCGTGAGCTCCGAGATGGCCTCTGGCAATGCCCCACATCCTACCACTGCACCCGATCCCAGTGGATCTGCGGGAAAAAGCATATTTGTGGATTATCCAGAGCTTCAGGGTCTCTCCTCAGAGAAATTCGATTTTGAGGAGATCTTGTCCCCTAACAAAAACGGAGGTTACAAGAGCCCAAGGAACAAATTCAAAATAAGGACTCTCAAGGCGGTACATGCCATTTTGAATGAAATTCTTGAGGATGGCGAAAAAGTGATGCGAGTTGGGAAAGGGACGGCCTATTAGCCTGCTGAAATCTTTTTAGGCAATGGCATTCTTACCATGATGTATAATTGTTATGCGATAGTCTGTACCAACCGGAGGCTCCTTTTCATAAACATCAATTCCAGAATCACTCGCCCCACTCATTACCTCTCCCAGATGTCATACGAGGACATAAAAAAAATGAAACAAGGCAAAAAAACCAGTGTACCCCTCAATTTTGGCTTGCATTGGGATCCCAAGCAAGGCTATAACTCGATGGAAACCCCCGGCAGCTGTTTTGCTGGCCTCATTTTCTAGATTTACACGATTTTGCGCATTAATCCTGGAGTTGTTCGATCCCTTGCAGCGCACAAGGGTTAGGAGCGCACATAACTGATGCGAGTGGAGAAAAATGGGAATTATGCATAAGTTGCCCAAGTTAAGAATCCTGCTCATGATGCTGCTCTTGCCGCTTTGCACCAGCTGTTCCAGCCATATGTCTTTTCTCAAACCCGTGAATCAGCTATCCACAGAGGAGGTTGTCTCAGAAGAGACGGTTTCTGTGCAATCTTCGGTAGCTTCGGAGGAAGAAATTACTGCGCCGGCCAGGATCGAGGAAGAACAAGAAACCGCTGGTCCGATCAAAATCGAAGAGGGCCAAAAGATTGCTATCCTTGTCAAGGACGAAGAAGGAAAGGGAGAAGAAAAACCCTTACCTCCGTCTGAAGGCTCTGAAAATAACCCATTACCACCTGCTCCGCAGCCCCAGAAAAAATCGGATCAGGAGATGCTTGACTCTGCGCTGGAGTTTTGCGAAACCGCCAATTATTTCTGGGAGCGGGGGGAGCTGGATAATGCGCTCAATGCCCTTGATCAATCTTATTCTCTCATATTGAAGGTCAATCCAGAAGATGGCGCGGAGATCTTGCAGCAAAGAGACGATTTGCGCTTCACCATATCCAAGCGGATTATAGAGGTTTACACCTCCAGATTTACGGTGGCGAATGGGTATAAGAAGCCGATTCCCCTTGTGATGAACAGGTATGTGGAAAGGGAGCTATCTCTCTATGAGGGCAGGGATCGGCAATTCTTTATTGATGCCTATGTCCGCTCAGGGAGGTATCGTCCCGCTATTGTGAGCGCACTCAGGGATGCAGGGCTACCCGAAGAACTTTCATGGTTGCCCCTTATCGAAAGTGGGTTCAAGATAAGGGCCCTTTCACGGGCCAGAGCCCTCGGGTTATGGCAGTTTATTGCGTCAACGGGATACAAATTCGGTTTAACGAGAGATCAATGGGTGGACGAAAGGATGGATCCCGAAAAATCCACCCAAGCTGCTATTGGCTACCTGAAAGAATTGCATCAAATCTTCGGGGACTGGGCAACCGTTCTTGCTGCTTACAATTGCGGGGAGGGGAGGGTGTTGCGATGTATCCGGACGCAAAAGATCAATTATCTTGACAATTTTTGGGACCTTTACCCAAAACTTCCTGTAGAGACAGTCCGTTACGTCCCGAAGTTTATGGCTGTACTCCATATTCTGAGCGATCCCGAGTCCCACGGCTTTGACCTTCCTCCTGTGGAAGAGGAAATTGAAACTGAACAGGTTACTTTTGACAAACAGGTTCAGCTGAAAGCCGTTTCAAAACACCTTCAAGTGCCTTATGAGCTTTTGCATGATCTGAATCCCGCATTACGGCATAGTTGTACCCCCAGCAGACCATATGCCCTTAAGGTGCCAAAAGGCAAAGGAGCGGTGCTCCTTTCCGAACTAGACGATATACCCGTCTATCGTCCCCCCGTAGCTGCCTATGTGGTGCACAGGGTTACGAAGGGGGAATGCTTGTCCCTTATTGCGCGGAGATATAGGACGAGTGTCAGAGCGATTATGGCGCTGAACGGGCTGAATAGCAGGAGCTATATAAAAGTGGATTGGAGACTCAAGATCCCCACCAGAAGAACATACGCGTCCCTCAGGAAGACATCTTTCCCCGCTCCTAGTAGGCCACAGGTAAAAGGTAAGACGATAGAATACGTGGTCCGGAAAGGGGATTCTCTCTGGAAGATTGCCAATCGATTTGCAACCACAACCAAGGCCATTCAGTCTTTGAACAACCTCAATACCACACGTCTGCATATAGGCCAGGTTCTTTTGATTCCTCAAGAGGCGACCGATTTGACAGGCATAAAAACCGGGCCTGATGCTGTGTGCCCTTCTGTTTCCGCTGCGTAGTACCATTCGGAATCGAGTAAGCTACCTCTGGTGCCAGGATAATTCTCGGTACCTATCAGGGCCAGGTCATAGTGAAACCTAACCTATTGATTTTTAAGCTTCTTGCAGGGTATGGGTATCTTTTTTTTGGTTATGCCCCTGGCCCAGACCTGGCATGCAAAGCATGAGTACAAAGACCTTACTTGCGAAATAGTGTAAAGACCACAGTATATTCCGGACAAGTCGCGCCAGGGCAGGCCGGCATATCAAGATGCTGTGATGGAAAGCGAGGCATTCATAAGCAGTGAAAACAGTTGGAT
>Ga0209986_10005402_pt1 | contig 10600 bp, 8 predicted proteins | sample BlataG_FD_183168 | JGI IMG/M metagenome (GOLD analysis project Ga0209986, IMG submission 183168) | Deep subsurface microbial communities from Black Sea to uncover new lineages of life (NeLLi) - Black_00105 metaG (SPAdes) (version 2) | ecosystem: Environmental > Aquatic > Marine > Oceanic >...
TTTAAATACAAGCATTCCATCTAATATTGCTTTAAGATCCAGTGATTTATATGGCCTGTCAGTCCTTAGCCAGTGTTTCCTGGTCGCTGCATCTAATTTTAATGAAACCAGATCTGCCTTTTGTAGATCTTTTCTCACATCTTTACGATTTATGAGAGCTCCGTTAGTAATAACAGCAATTTTTATATTTAATGGCCTGATAAGTTCAATAATTTTACCAAGATTAATATCCAGCGTTGGTTCGCCATCAGGCGCAAAGGTTAAATAATCTATTTCTGTGCCCCTTTTTCTTATCTCATTAACCTTTTCTTTAACCTCCCTTGCTATATCATCTATTCTATAAAATGCCTGTCGTTCACAGTGCAACGTTATTGTCTTACCTATCTGGCAATAGACACAGGAATAGGTACAAACCTTGGGGGGTATATTATTTATTCCAAGGCTATTACCCAATCGCCTTGATGGAATTGGTCCAAAGGCCTTCATGATTTATTTCTTAAAATGTAACTAAGTGCTTCGATTCGCAAATACTATAACATATACTAATGAGTATAATCTTTGCGATTGCTCACTTGACTCGGCCGAGCTCGTCGCGGGCAGCACTTAGTCCCGCCCTCGGCCATGAGTTCGGGCCGAATGGAGTAAATAAATACGTCATCGAATTTATGAATCGAGGGACTAAGGTTGAAAAAATATGGAAAGCATTTAACGTTTTGTATGTTTGCGAAGTCGCAAAGGCAGATTTGAGGAGCGGAGCTAACAGCAAACCCTGTTATATGAAGTTGATACCCCCATTTTTTAAAGTATGATTACTCTCCCAACTCCACCATCAGTGTATTTCTCCGGGTACAGAGCCTTTATCTCTGCTTTATGTTGAGTGCAATGGGTGGGACAAATCAGTTCTAAGTCTTTAAATAAGTCAAATTCACTGAACCCATGCAAACCACCAATAATTGCATGGATATTTCCAAATTGTGAAGCCGCTTTAAGAATATGTGCCATCCTTGGATGCGAACATCCTGCAATTATAACTATACCTTTGTCTATTTTGACCGCCATAGATTGTTCTATATGGTCGAGTTCTCCAGTAGAGAAAACATCCTCGTGGATAGTTAGAGGTTCACTTACTGAAATTACTTCCTTTCCACCACGAACCCCTCTGAGCGAGGGAGGAACATAAATGGTAACATCGCTTTTCACATTAAGAAAGGCTGAAAGGCCACCTACATGGTCAAAATGGGCATGGGAAATAAAGACTTCATCAATAGAGGTTGGATCAATGTTAAGCTTTTCCATGTTGGAAAGCAGTATGGAGCCATTTGTTCCTGTATCAAAAAGGATTGTTGGAGTATTTTCTATTTCAACCAAACAAGAAAATCCCCAATCAGCCTGAAGGCCTTCTTTGTAAACATCATTGTCATAGATCAAGGTAATTTTCATCTTTTTCTCCTATTTTTTACTATGGCCCCCCTTTCCTCTCATCAACACCAACTAAATTTCTACATTGGCATTTTACTATTATCATTCTTACCTTGGCCAGACATGCTCATGGCAATTAGAGATGGAGTAAGGGAACTTTATGCTTATTATTGTTTTTACTCCCCTAACTTTTCCTTGCCAGTAAAGCTCTTTTTCTCTTTTCTTAAAATGACTGTCAATGAAGTCTAAACCCCAAGACCTTAGAAACCAATCAAAATCAAACCAAGATCCTTGTTTTGCACCTTTTATATCGCAGATCAAAGTGGTTGATTTTCCCGCTTCATTGAATTTAACCTTAGGTTTGAAAGCATATCTATTATATCTTTCAAGATTTTTTGTAAAAGAACTGATCTCTTTACATTCAAATTTTTTTCTTGATCTCAAGATTTCAGAAAAATCTTCTTCACTCCAAAGAGATTCTTTTTGATAATGCAGAATTTCCCTTTCCGCTTTTATCTTTATCGTATTTCTCAACTCAGATTTCGGTTTGAGTTGTGGGGTAGATTCTCGAGTTTTTTCTGTCTTTGAAGCACATTTCCCCTCTTTTTTAGAACCTACTATCAATATTCCTAAAACAAGTAATCCAATTACCAACAAAGAATAGAAAGATTTATTGTTCATAATAAAACTTCCCTTCTTAATAAAGCAATTTAAGTTAAAAACCTATTTGTACCCAACCTCTTTTTACCCCGTTAGAAAGCCCCGCAATTTATAGCTGGGATAATGTAAAATAAATATTAATTCCTTTCAAGAAGGGCGGGGTATAATGCTCCGCCCTTCTAACGGGGTTTACTGAGAAACTCCTTCAACGATCTCAGAAATATCCATTATTTTTAGCTCCTTTTCAAACCCCTCCACTTTGAGGGCATCCTCAAGCATTGTCATGCATGCCGGACAGGCTACTGCCAGAATACTGGCTCCCGTAGAGTAAGCCTCTCTGATTCTTATTCTTGCTGGGCTATCTTCGGTGGAGCCGAAGAGATCGGTATAAAAGTTGGCCCCACCACCACCGCAGCAGAAAGAATTTTCTCTGTTTCTCTCCATCTCCACCAGTTCAATTCCTTCGATACTCCTTAGGATCTCTCTTGGAGCATCATACTCTTCGTTATACCTACCAAGAAAGCAGGGATCATGATAAGTAACTCGAGCGTGAAGCGCTTTGGAAATATTTATCTTCCCAATCCATATAATCTCTTTAAGAAATTGAACATAGTGCTTTACTTCAAATTTTCCACCATAATGTGGATATTCGTTTTTTATAGTGTTATAGGCATGGGGAGAGAGGGTAACAATCTTGTTTGCACCAAGCTTTTCGAACTTCTTAATGTTCTCTTTCGCCAACAACTCAAATAAACCTTTTTCACCAAGCATATTAACTTCATTGCCATCGCAGGTTTCCTCACTTCCTAAGATTCCAAAGGAGAGACCACTCCTCAAGAATATATCTCCCAGAGCTTTAGCGATCTTATTGGCTCTTGTATCGTATGACCCGATACAACCAACATAGTAAAGAAATTCATCACCTGGTTCATATTGTCTTATCTGTGTGCCATCTGCCCATCTACCTCTCTCTTTTCTCGGCTCCTTAAATGGATTGCCAAAATTTTGGATGTTTTCAAAAAAATTCCTAACCTCTGGGGGCACCAAACTTCGTTCTACGGATTCCTCCCTAAGTGCTCCAAATACTTTCAGTATATAGTCCTTATAGTCCACTGGACACTGTTCAGTGCAGGCTCCACACATAGTACATCTATATACAGCATTTGCTATTGAATAAGTCCAAATTAGTCTACCTTCTAATAATCCCTTGGCTATTATTGATTTCCCTCTGGAATAATACTCATCGAGAGCAAATCTCTCTCCCGCGGGACAACAGGGCAGATAGGTTGTGCCACACTGCCTGCAGTTTCCACATAAGCGGCACAGATGTACAATTTCTCTATAATCTTCCAAAGACAATCTCTAACCCTCCGTAGATAACCCTATTATAAACATAGCCTTCCTGGATTCATTATTCTGTTGGGATCAAGCGTCTGCTTAATTTCCTTTAGCAACTTGAAGAAGTTGGGATCTCCTCTCTTCCACATTTCTTCACAGGCAAATGAGGGCGCTTTGTATATTAATCCTCCACAATCTAATATGACATGAACAACGTCTCTGGCTATCTTTCGAACGGCTTCGATATCTTTTTCATCGCTTCGATTATAGGGCATTAACGCCCGCATCATCCCTTGTAGTGTGCCACGGTAAATAGAGAGCCTGATATAAGGAGTGAAACCATACTTGTCAAAGACCTCATTGAGTCTTTTGATTCCCTGTGTCCAGTTAATTACAGGGGTTATACTACCAATGTAATCTAATCCACCACCCCCTCTATGGTCGGAATATTTTAGGGCATATTTGGTAGGCATTTCGACCTTGATCCTCCCGGTGACATCTGTGTAAGCCAAAGGGAGTCCACTATCTATTCCTTTCTTAACGATGTTTTCAAGGATTTTCTTTTTAACAGTCAGCTCCTCTTCAGTGAAGGCGTAAATAGTAGCGGCAAAATAGAGTTCAGGGTCTTCTTTTGGTTTAGGCGGTAGCGGATACTTTAGGCCTTTTCCAATTTGCACAGCGCCCCAGCTATGACCTGATATGTCGTGTGCTACTTCTGCCCGGGCAATCTTAATTAAGAACCGAGCACAAGTTTCAGGTAACGGTTCATTATGAGAAGTGAACGCACCCCATCCTATCGCATCTTTAAATCCTGGCCTTGGGTATATATTTATGCCTAATTTCGTTACTATTCCTGTAGTTCCCTGCCAACCAAGAATCAGCCCCAAGAGATCAGGGATTGGGGTTCGGTGAAACCAGTAAGATGAGATTGCACATCCACCTAATCTAACGAGTTCTCCATCAGGTAGGACAAGTTCCGCGCCGGTGATTTGCTCAGAGTTGATGCCAAATTTTCCGCCAAGATGCCCATAGCCATGCAGTATATATCCAGGCAATAAACCTGCAGAGCCTGGGGGGCCAACTGGTAACGAAACCCAATAGCCCCTTTTCTTTAGTTCTGTGTCAAGTTGTCCTATAGTTACACCCGGTTCCACTATGGCGTAATCTATATCTTCATTTATTTCTACTATTTTATCCATTTTGTGTAGGTCAAGGCTTATTCCACCCTCTACAGGAATGGCTAATCCTCCCGTATTTGACATTCCAACGGCGGGTACAATGGGTATTTTCTCCTTGTTTGCTAAACGGACTAATGCTTGAATTTGTTCTACTGTTGTAGCTATTACAACGTAATTAGGTAGGGATGGAAGATTGGTGGTTGAGTCACAAGCATAACACTCTAATGTATATGGTTCGTTTGAAACGTTTCCTGTTCCAACGATACTCTCGAGTAAACTGTAGATTCTATCCTTAGGCATATTTTCACTCCTCTTAAGCTAATATTTCTAATTTATAATCAGTGAGGATACTGACATTCTATATATATCCTGATTTTCAAATTAGCGTTTAATAACCCTTTTCCCTTTAATCCGTGTATGTCCCAAGAAGATTATTTATCCCAAGGCTATTACCCAATCGTCTTGATGGAACTGGTCCGAAAACTATCATGATCTATCTTTTAAAGGTTTATTTATATAGTCTTTAGATAACAAAGGAAAATAAATCCGTCAATCATTACAATGGTTTATTCATTGATTAATAACCATCTTTTTACTTGATTCGTACTTTCTGCCTGATAAACTAAATAGACGTTTCAAATTTTCTACTACTTATTGGAATCATATATTCATTCGATGGCAAGAGATTTCTGCCATACATATGGAATGATGGCCCGCCCTGGTGCGACTTGGCTGGAAAGTGCCGTTATTGCTGCAATATCTTATAAGCGAAGCCTATTGAACTCTGGCCTTGCAAGTCAAGTCTGGGCCAGGGAGTGTTGGAGTAGTGGAGAGAAAAGGAGAAAGAAATTGCTCAGGCAAAGCAAGCGGATAAATCCATAACTCCAATCTTCCATCACTCCAGTACTCCAATCGTGAGCGAAGCAAAATAAGTTTAGTATGTTAGTGAGGCTTTTTAATGAAGGCTTTATCTCTCTTCTCTGGTGGCCTCGATAGCATTTTGTCTGTTAAAGTTATCGAGGAACAAGGGATTGATGTTATTGGAATCTTTTTTGAGACTTCCTTTTTCTCCTCTGAGAAAGCCTCCCAGTCTGCTTATTATATCGGGCTACCCCTTCAAGTCATAGATATCACAGATAGGTTACTTCCAATAGTGCTAAGCCCTCAGCATGGTTATGGAAAAGGATTAAACCCATGTATAGATTGCCATAAACTTATGTTCAAAATAGCCGGCGAGACGCTGAAGGAGGAAGGAGCAGACTTTATCATAAGCGGTGAGGTATTGGGGCAACGTCCTATGTCGCAGAATTTAAGATCTCTTTCCCTTATTTCCCATGATTCGGGTTTTAAGGATCTTATCCTCAGGCCCCTTTCAGCAAAAAGACTACCAGAAACTCTTCCTGAAAAAAAAGGCTGGGTAATGAGGGAAAAATTATTAGGGCTTTCAGGGCGTTCCAGGAAGCCACAGATAGAATTAGCCAAGAAATTTGGAATAAAAGAGTATCCGGCTCCAGCAGGAGGGTGTTTGTTGACTGAGGTAGTGTTTTCACGCCGCCTAAAGGATTTAATATCCCGCGATCCAAAATTTTCGCGGCGAGATATAGAGCTTCTAAAATGGGGGAGGCATTTCAGGATTAATGAAGGAACCAAAATCGTGGTGGGCCGAGATCAAAAAGAGAATGGAATGATTACTTCATTAAGAGAGGATGGGGATACTGTTTTGATTGTTGAGTCATTTCCTGGTCCTACTGTCCTGGTAACAGGAGAGCTATCATCTGAAGAAATAAAGTTAGCTGCATCTATAACTGTATCTTATAGTGATGCTGCAATTGGTCAATCAGTAGTTGTTCAGTTGAAAAGAGATTCCAAACATTGGACAGTTTTAGCAGCAGGAAGAAAGAAAAACAATTTTCATCAATTAATGATATGAGGTGATGTTCAACTCTATCTCTTAAATAACTTTTGAAAAAATGATTTTTTCCGGATCTCTTCTATCTTTTTATTTTTCTCTGCAATCTTTTTTTCTCTCGTTTCTATAGAAAGTACAATTTGTTCTATAAGTTCTCTGCTTTTCCTTTCCTTTATGGATAGGTTTAGCCATTCTATTTTATCCTCTCTTCCCATCTCAGCCTGTTCAAAAGATTTGATCTTTTCCTTGACTTCTTTATATTCCTGCCTTTGCTTTGCGAGTATATCTTTTTGTTTTTCTATATAAGAAAGATCCTTTTTTATACCTTTAAGGAAAACATCTTCCGATTCCATGGTAAGAGATAAATAAACATAAGAAAAAATAATAACCAAAATTGCTGCAAGAAGAATCCTTCCTGTGTTTGAAACTAATGGAGAGAGACTCAAAAGAAATGATTTTATTCTCCCTCCATAGCCAGCAAATCGATCAACAATAGTGTATCTGGAGATCTTCCCCCTAAGTGCATCCAGGATATCTTTCGTAGTAGCTTTCAACTCTGTCGCTCTTTGCATTAATTCATTACCCAGTTCTCCTGAACGACATTTAGCCTCTATATCAGTATTATCACTTGTAAGTATTGTTACTACATCTCTCATTTTGGATAATGAGCTATCTGGTTCCAGTGTTTCAGGAAATTTCCCCGGAAATTTTTTCTTAAGGAGGGCGATATTATTTTCTAATTTTTCGAGATTCTCCTCTATATTCTTTGAAAATCTCTTAAGCATCCGTTCTTCACATACAAATTCAGCGGCCCCGGTTAGGATAATAGCGATATCCTGGATAGCTTTAATTGTCTTTTCAGTCTCCTGGGGGTCAACTTCTGCCATTGTTTACCTCATTTAAAATTTAATCAAAAATGAGATCTTTACTAATTACCATCCCCTGAGGGACAAAAACCTTCCTTGATGAAGGACTGATAATATTCACATCCCCTTTTACAACAATTCCACTATCAAAGTAAACATTTCCCTTAATTCTAAGTGACTCGCATTCAATCAGGGAAGGAGTTCCATGGGGAAATCTTTCTTTTAACTGGTCAATCTTTTTATAGTACCTATCATCCAGATCTATCTTTATAGTGCCAAACCTTCTTTGAGGGTTTTGGATAATTCTCCTCTCTTTAGTCATTACATAGCAATCAGACCAGAGAGCAAGGAGATCCTGACACTTTTTGACAGGAGAAAATCTTGTTTTTGGCACTCTTATAGCTGTAGCCTTTTTAAAAACAGAGACAGCTGATCCCATAGCTGTTTCAATCTGGTAAACTTCCGGTGAGGAGTCATCCTTTGGATCAATTCTTTTAGGATTAATAATCATAGGAAGCTCAAGGATGTAATTAGTTTTCTCGAGCTGTTTTTTTAAAGATAGAAAATTCACCCATATGTTGTTGGTATTAAAGTATTGATATACATTTATATCCTGGAATTCTGCTATTTCTTCTTCTGGACATTGGGCTATCTCTCTGAGTATGAAACCGCCGCTCTTCAGGCATGCCAAGTGCCCACCTTTGATGTCTGCGTCTGTTTTTTCTGCAACCTCGATCATAAAGGGAAAATTGTGTGAGACAAAGTACCCAAGTATTGCCTCATCCATTATTCCACCAAGATTATCAGAGTTAGATATGAAGGCGTATCTGTAGCCTTTACTAAGCAATGTATTTAGCATACCAGAGGTGATCAAGGCAAAATAAATATCTCCATGGCCCGGAGGATTCCACTCACAACTTGGGTCTATAGGCCAGGCACCAGGGCTTAGGTTTTCTTTTAGGACCTTTGGAAATTTGTGCTGCAAAAAGGAGAGTGGTATATCAGTGGCCAGATCAGGATATCTATTAAGAAATTTTTTACTATCCTTATCTGTCTTAAAACTATTCATAAGCACAAGAGGGATATTTGCTTTATATTTTTCCCTATAACTTAAAATCTGTTGTGCGATAATATCAAGGAAATTTAATCCATTCTTTACTTCAATAAGAGATTTGGCCCTTGATAGGCCCATACTCGTTCCGAGGCCACCATTTAACTTAATTACTACTGTTTTTTTTATTACAAGACGCCCTTCTTCAGCATACCCATCTAACATTTCCATATCGGCTATATCATCTTTTTCAATCGGAACAATATCCTCCCTTGATATCAATCCCCTTTCTCCTTTTATAAGCTTTTCATAATAAAACTTGAAGGTATCGATACTAAGGGGAGGAAGTCCCTCATCAAGCATCTTTTTTGCAAAGGGAAGAAATTTTTCCTTTAGTTTTGACTCTTGGGCTTCAGCTTGCATAACTCTTTTTCCAGTAACATTTTCCATGAAGGTATATGAAATGATCGGTAATATCAATAATAAACAATGACAAAAAAAGAGATGAAAAAATGATTTAATCGGCCCTCTCAATTTATAGATAAAGGAGAGCTTCTTGTCCAAAGCAGATAGGTGTTTACTTTTGATCTCAGCATACGAGTGTGTAGCCTATCTGCTATTTGTATCTAGGAATTATAATAACTTGTATAATTACTTTGACAACTATTTGCAGTTTATATATGTTTGACGGCAGGTTAGTATTGAGGAGTTTAACAGAAAATAGATTAGAAAATAGACCATGAAAGATGACTCTAACTTTTTAGATCAGTTTGTCCCTTACTTTAGCAGAATAAACGAGGAACTTGATAAAATCCTTGACTCTGATGTGCCTTTGATAAAAGAGGTAGGAAGTTATAGCTTGCTTGGAGGAGGTAAAAGGTTAAGGCCACTATTTTTTATTTTATCCTGTCAACTCTGTAACTATAACGAAAAGGATATATATACCATTTCTGCCATTTTTGAGTGTCTTCACGCAGCAAGCCTTTTACATGATGATGTCCTTGATAATGCCTCAATCAGAAGGGGTAGATCGTCAGCCAATAAAATCTGGGGAAACTCCACAGCAGTTTTAGTGGGTGATTTTCTTTTTTCCAGATCTTCAAGGATATTAGTTGAGCAAAAGCATATTGAATTTTTAAAGATTCTCGCAGACACTGCTACCAGGATGACAGAGGGTCAGATGCTAGAGCTTATTAACACCCATAACTGGAGTATAACAAGAAAGGAATATACGGGTATAATTACTTCCAAAACAGCTGCCCTTATATCAGCAGCCTGTGCAAGCGGCGGCATAATGGCCGGGGCAAAAAAAGACAATATTCAATCATTGAAAAACTTTGGCCTCAATGTGGGTATTGCCTTTCAAATTGTAGATGATGTCTTTGACTATATATCTACTGTTGAGAAATCCGGTAAACCCATAGGTAATGACCTTAGAGAGGGAAAGATCACCCTTCCCTTAATTTATACCCTTGCCTATTTAGATAAAGGTGAAAGAGATGGGCTGGAGGATTTATTTAAGAATGGAAAGGCATCAGAAAAAGATTATTTACGAGTAATAGGCCTTGTAAAAGATAATGGTGCTATTAATAAATGCCGTGAAGATGCCATATCTTATGCTAACCTTGCTGAAACTCACCTCAGTCTCTTTCCTGACTCATCGATAAAAGAGTCCCTTTTGAAATTAAATCAATTTATTGTCAATAGAAGTTATTAGTAATTATAAAACCTTGACTGCTACCTCTCCATAGGGAATTGAATCATCAGATATAATATCTTTTATCACGGACCCTGTTATAGTTTCTATGTGCCTCATTCCACACTTTTTGTAACCCACAAGGAGGGGAATTTCCTTTTGAGGGACATATAGCAAAATATTTTTTGTCTCACCCATTACCGGGAGATAGGGTCTTATTTTTTCAAGGTGAATAGCAGAGCGAACCAGAAATCCTAAGGATGGATGCCATGGTCCGGCAATTATTTCCCCTTTTTCAAGGAGAGACGGCGAAGACATGAGCCCGATTCTGATCACAGGAATCCCGGCATTTTCCAACCTTATACAGGCCTCTTTACAAAGGTTAATGGTATCTTTAAGTCCCATTGGTGTATATCTTCCTTGTTTATACCATTGAGCGAGCTTTGTACCCCTAATAACGAGTGTCGGATAAAGCCTGGCCAT
>Ga0209986_10005403_pt1 | contig 10598 bp, 7 predicted proteins | sample BlataG_FD_183168 | JGI IMG/M metagenome (GOLD analysis project Ga0209986, IMG submission 183168) | Deep subsurface microbial communities from Black Sea to uncover new lineages of life (NeLLi) - Black_00105 metaG (SPAdes) (version 2) | ecosystem: Environmental > Aquatic > Marine > Oceanic >...
GACCGACTGGAAAAAGGAGGCCAGAACCCCCTGAGTAAATGAGAAACCATGAAGGTCGTTTCTCGACTCCAAGAGGTAAAAACAGACCACTCCGAAGAGAATCAATATCGCCGTCGAGTAGATGACCATCCGGGTGTGTAAGGAGAACTGTCTACGCTTCAACTTCAGACTCCTCAAGAGAGAAACCTCGTATAGGACGAAGAACCCCAGACCCCCTGAAATGATCAGGAGCATAAAAGTCAAGTTCACAACCACATCCCCCTGGTAAGACATCAAGCTGTCGGAAAAGGGGGAAAAACCGGCATTACAGAAGGCGGAGATGGAATGAAACAGCGCCAGATAGAGCGCCCGCCCGGCGGGAAACTCATGCATCCAGTGTATGAACAATACCAGGGCTCCAGCTGCCTCAATCAGAAAAGTGAAAAGGAATATCGACTTGAGAAGGGTATAGATGTCCCCGATGGGAGCGTTGGCGAAGGTCTCCTGCATCAAGTATCTTTCCCGGGAGCCGAGGCCGGTCCCCAGGGTGATGAAAAGAAAGACCGAAAAGGTCATGAAACCCAGACCGCCCAGCTGAATCATCAGGAGTAAGAGAACCTGACCAACGGAAGTGAGATCTTTTCCAGTATCGACCACCGTCAAGCCGGTTACACAAAAAGCGGAGGTGCTGGTGAAGAGAGCATCTACCAGAGAGAGGCGCTCTCCGGTCGAAACGAAAGCGAAACTGAGGATAATGGTCCCCAGGGTGATGGCTGCGACGTAGCTTAGGATGACACCGCCGCCGGGGCTGAGTTTACGCCAGAACATACTTAACGTTACTGAGCAATCTTCACTCGAATTTAACGCTCAATCAATCTCCTCTAAAATCGGTTGTCAAGTCTATTTCGATAACGAACCAGGTGACGGATTCAGGCCCTGAATCCGAAAGTGTAGGTAGCAGCTTCCGTTATGAGATTTGAGCCGAAAGAGAGTATTTAGATAAGCGTTTCGAGAACTTGTGCGGTAGGAATTCGGAGAGTTGCCCAATCACATGAAAAGGTCCATGGTGAGGGCGAAAGCCACCCCTTTGGGCTTGAACACGCCGCGATTGGCGAGGGCAAAATCGAGTGAGAATCCGGAGAAGTTAAGTCCAAATCCGAGGGAACCGAAAACCCCCAGATAGCCTCCCAGGCCCAGACCAGCCCTCAAGGGCAGCCACCTGGTCGGATAATACTCCCCACCCAACGCTAAGTAGGGAGTCTTGCTGACCGCCGGACCGTTCCGGAAACCCTGCTCCCACGAGAGGCCCAGCGTCAATCGCTCCCCACCCTTCCAGGTGCTCGCCAGGATCATTTTCGCCGGCAGCTTGGATTTGAAGGAGCCTCCGTAGATGGTGGTGTCACTTCCGATGTCATCCAGGGTGTCGCGATCATCGTATAGCATCAGGGAGTCGGCCTGGAAGGTGAATATCTTCTCCTCCACCTCTTTCGTCCAGTTAATTGCTCCGATGTCGAGAAACGAGGCCGAGAAAGTCCACTTCTCCCTCAGTTTGAAGATTGCCCCAAAATCGAAGGCGGAACCGGAACCGCCCTCCGATTTTTTACCAGCGACGGTGCCAGCAGCCTCGAAATTATAACGGTGAAAGGTGATGCCGCCCTCCACCTGTGAGGAACCGCCGTAGAGGTAGCCTCGGAGCCATTTCAGGGTGAGGCCTAAAGATAAGGTGTCGGCGGGGCCCTTTCTGACAATATGGGAACCACACAGGGAGAGAACGGAAGCGACATAGCCTTCCCCCTCGGTATCCTCGATTGAGTAGGTACGGTCGAGCTCATTTCCGTATAGAAGCAGTTCGAAATAATCCTTGGAGAATTTACCGTGAAGCGCTCCTAAGCCGCTGAAGACTATGGCGTAGTTTTTCCACGCCACCGCCAGCGCCGTCGCCACCACCTCCCCGTCCAGGGTCAGACCACTACTGGGGATCTTCCCGATTATCTCGTCTTTATCCCCCTCCGAAAGCTCGGAGCCGGTGTAGCTGTTATAGTCCCCGACGGAGAAGCTGTTGTTGGAGACTCCCGCGCTGGCGGAGAGCAGACGAACTCTCAGAGACCTATCTCCCCAGAAGGCCAAATTGGCGGGATTGATAAAGGCCGCATCCAGATCTTTTGCGTCTGCCAGCAGTCCGCCGGAGGTCCCCAACATTCTCGCGGAGGTGAAAACTGTTCCCCAGGCGGGAAGAGAATTCCCCAAAAGAAGCAAAATGGCAAATGTCGACGCTACGAATCTTGTGACCATATTCTCTCGCAAACGGGGACCACAATCACTCGAAATCATCCTTCTTCAATTTGATCCTCAGCTTGGCGCTCAACTTATGCTCCAAATAATCGGACTGGTAGATCTTGACGGCCTCGCCTCCGGTGCCGGTAATCCTCACGCCGTATCCCAGGTAGATGAACTTGCTTTCCTCTCCGTCGGGATTGCGGAAAATGTCCAACTGCTCTTCGCTGAGACTTACGGTTCTCTCGGTAGTGTCGGGAGCTATCACCCTCCCGGTGTTGTCGAAAATGCCCGGCTTCATCGAGGCGGGACCGATGGTGACCTCGGGATTGTTGCTGTAAACGCTCTCCGGGTGCTCGCTTAAGTAGAATTCGACCCTACTGATGCCTGAAGGCAGGTGATTGTAGAGAGTGTAGCGAATCTCTCCGGAGAGAAGCTCGGTGGTGAACTCCTCCTCGATCTCTATCTCCTCGGTCTCGTCTTCTGACCCCTGGAAGCTCGTCTGGGCAATCACCGCCCACATCGGAGACTCAATTGTCACCTGCCCGGCCAGAGTGTCGGAACGCCCGATTTGGATGAGGGTGGTACCGTCCCCCAAGAGTATGCTGCTCTCGCTTAAGTCCAGCTCTATCCGATTGGGCATTATCTCCAAGAACTGCACCAGGTTGGAGTTGTCCCTGTCGAAGGTAACAACGCCGTGCCCGCCAGCAAAGCGCAGGGTGTCCTCCAGGTTTAAATCTGTGGCGTCCCCTCTCTCGTTGGTGCCGACAAAGCGCAAATCGAATATCACCGGAAAATCGCTGGAGGCTTGGAAATCCAATCTCAGAGTGGGATCCTGCAGCTCAATCCCGCTGAGCCCCTCCGGGACGTCAATTTCCTCAGAGAATGCTGTCAACTCTAACCTGGTGGTGTCCAGGATTCCGGTCAGCGATTCCAGTTGCACCTTTTCCAGTTGGACCCGGGCGGAGATGTAATCCTCGCGGTGCAGGGTGACTTTGACGGTGTCAGTGTCAACGGTAGTGTCCGCCAACTCAACCTGGAGGTAGCGGGTCGGAGCCGGTCGGTTGGAGCTGAATTGGGCGTCGGCCAAAGAGATGTTGACGGTATCCGTTGCCAGGGGCTCCAGAAGGAAGTTCCTGCTGACAACCTCTCCCCCCTTTTGCAGGTTGGGCAACCTCAGAGTCAACCAGCTCTCGATGGGAAGGTGATTGTCGATCTCTATACGCACTCTTCCCGAAGCGATCTGAGCTGACTCAATCGCTATGTTCTCGATCTTTGCGGAATCGATCATCTCGAAGGACTGCGAGGGGACTCTGCTTTTGGCAAAGTCGATCTCAAGATCCGAAGGGAAATCCACAGTTATGCTTATGGTCGAGAGAGTGTCCACCATCACCGGAACTCCCCCGGAGGAGAAGTTGTCAGCGGTCAGACGGACGATGAACCTGTTTGAAACGGTGTCGTCGGCAATCAGAATCTGCTCGGTGTCCACCTCGCCCTTCTCCAAGGTGTCGACGCTAACCGTGCCGACGGTGCTGAAGTCGACACTGTCGAAAAGCTGAAGCTGGAGGTTGACAATCTGTAGGATGCTGTCGTTGACGACGGTCAACCGCACCACCCCGGAGTGAATCCCTAAGCTGTCGAAATAGTCGTAAGGGTCCAAGACCTTGTCTATTTGCGGGAAGGGGATCTCAGGGATCACCACGTTCTGCCCCTGATTATTGACGGCCTCCGGCCAGATCTCTTTCAGCACCACCCCTTTGGTTTCGGCCTCATCCGGGCGGATCGTCATGTCCCCCAGGTAGGCGGTGTCCACCTCCTCCATGAAAGGGTCTACCTTGAGGCTATCCCCGACCCTGACGGTCTTTAACGTATCTTCGAACCTGAAACCCAACAGGCTATCGGCGCCGACGAAAAGCTCCTCGGTCTTCTCGACAATCTCCGCCAGCGTGGTTCTATCCGCCGAGAGGGGAAGATTGAGCTCCACCTCCCAGGTGGGAGCCTCCGGCGTTTTGGGAACACAGCTCGAAAGAACCAGAAGGAGCACCACTGTAAGAGTAAAGAGACTTCTATTTGAGGTGCTCATCTCCATAAAAAGTCCTGGCATCAAATAATTTCAGCGAATATATGGGCACTTCTATCCACCTGTCAAGAGATTTCTCGGTGTCCCTTCTGTCCCCCTCCTATAAAAGGTGCAGCTTTGTATTCAGACTCTATGGTGCCCGGTCCACAGTTCAATATTCAACTCTCTCAAGCTCAATGGTGGACGGTAACTGTTAAATAGTCGACATCTTTTTTATGAACTTTAAGATGACCCCTCCTTAAGATCCTCACCCCAATCCACGGTTCAGAATCGGGAGACAATCAACATCTTGAGCTATTCCGGGCTATCGATTCTGAGATAAATCTGTTATGCGAGAGAAAAGGGATTTTCCCTTTGTTCCGAGAGGATGCGATAAGTGTTAACAGCCTCCGACCTTTTCATGTTTTTCCAGGGGAGTTTAACTATCTCTAGCCTCACGTACCGGTTCACAAAATTGAGGCTGACAAGATCCCCTTCAGAGACCTCCTTGGAGGCTTTCGCCATATGTTCGCCGACCGAGACTCTGCCCCCCTCACAAGCCTGCTTGGCCACGCTTCTGCTTTTAAGCAGCCGGCTTTTGGACAGAAAGAGATCCAGCCGCAAAGCTAAAGCTTCACCTCCACATAATACCGCTTCCGGATCTCCTTCAACCAGTTCACCAGCTGACGGTTGACCTTGGCCCTTTTTGCCATCTCCTTGAGCTGTTCCCAGTCCTCTTCTAAAGAAAGATAGCGCGCCTCCTGCCAATCTAAAACCTTGAGTAGGTGGTATCCGAACTCGCTTCTGGCGGGTTGGCTGACCTCGCCGACCTCCAAGCCTCTCACGGCCTCGCTGAACTGGGGAGTTAGATCCTCGACCGCATACCATCCCAGCTCCCCCCCGGCCTCCCGGGAATCGGAATCGTCGGAGAACTCTCTTGTCAGCTCGGAGAAATCAGTTCCCGTCGGCACCAAATGATAGAGGCTGTCAGCCAAACGTAAGGCGGTGGATTGGTCCTCCTGCGAGGGCCTGAGCATAAAGAGGATGTGACGAGCCTTGACCTTCTCGCCTACTCTCTGTTCCAATTTGATGATATGGTAACCGAATTGAGTCTTGACCAGACCCGAAATCTCCCCCGGTTTTAAGGCCGAAAGCGCCAGCTCGAATTCCGGGACCATGTCCCCCGGAGAGAAAAAGCCCAGATCTCCTCCCCGCTCGGAGGAGGGGTCGTCCGAATACTCTGCCGCCAGCTCGGAGAAGTCCACACCGGAGCGAGCCAACTCCAGCACCCTGAAAGCGAGGCTCTTGATTGCCTCTACGGTGGCCTCGCTGGGCTGAAGGGAGACCAGGAGGTGTGCCAATCTGATGCTCTCCGGCCTTTGGGGGAGACTGTCCTTATGAATCTGGTGGAATTCTCGAACCTCCATATTGGAAAGCTTCACCTGCCTCAGGCGGGCGTTCACCAGCTTCTCTTTGAGTATCTGGTTTTTCACCTCCTCTTTGTATTTCCGCCGCAACTTAAGCTCGGTGAAGCCCTCTTGTGCGAGCTGACGTTCGAATTCCTCCTGGGAGGGGAACTGTTGTCTGATCTGCCGAATATGTTGGTCTAAGGCTTCGCTTACCTCTCGGTCAGTCACCCTCAGGGAGGTGTCCTTCTCCGCCTGGACTAAGAGGAGCTTATCGTCGATCATGCGGTCCAATAGCTCCCTCTGCAGGCGCTCCACCTCTTCCTGGGTGCGAAGCTCAATTCTGTTCTGAAGGGCATAGAGTTGAACTTGACTGAAAAGCTCCGACTGCAGGATGATCTCCTTGTCCACCACCGCCACGATGCCATCCATCACCTCCTGAGAGCGCAGAGCCGGAGCCAAAAGAAGGAACAAAAGGAGAATGGGAAGAAGTTTCCTCAGAGGTCGGAGGGGCTCAACACCTCTAACGGGAGTCGCTCCCGACATGAACATGCACATCCCGGCCTGCAAGCTACTCTCCCTCCTCGGGACTTTCGCTGGGGAGATCACCGGGGTCATACCTCACCACTTCCGACTTGGCCTCCAGCTCGGAGAGGAGAATCTCCAGCTCCCCTCTCTGTTTTTCCGCCAGAAGTTGATTGTGAATATCCTCCCTGACCAGCTCGAACTCACGGATGGTGCCCTTTTTCTTGCGGTCGGTGACCTTGATGAGGTGGTATCCGTAACCGCTTTCGATAGCCTTCGAGTATGACCCCACCGAAAGCCTGGAAGCCACCGCGGCCAAGCTGGGATCCAGGTTCTCGGAGGAGAAAAAGCCCAAATCACCTCCACGCTGGGAGCTTTTCAGATCCTCCGAGAGTCTCTGCGCCACCAGGGCGAAATCCTCACCCGCCCTCAAGGCGGCATAAGCCGAGTCCGCAGCCTCTTTGATTCTGACGAAGATGTGGCTTAAGCGCACCTCCTCTTTGTCTCTGGTGAAGCTGCTGAGGTTGCTCTCGTAGAACTCCCGCACCTCGGAGGAATCTACCGCGGATCTGGCCTTGAGTTCCTCCTCCACGAAGGCCGAGGCCACCAGCTGCTTGGTGATCTGCCTCAGCCGAGCCTGTATCTTGGGGTCGGAGTCGAACTTCGACGCTACCGCTTCCTGATACAGAAGCTCGTTCTTGATCCACTCCTCCGCATAGGTCTGCTTGTCATAGTCAGAGATGTAATCGCGGTACTCCCTCGGGATCTGGTCTTCGATCTCCTCTAAGGTGAGCTTTTCGCCGTTGACCTCGGCGATGACCTTGCCCTCGCTGTATAGGTCGGGCCCCCGCTGACAACCCAGAACGAAGATCATCGTCACAATGATCGCGATTTTCATTGCCAGGGAAGGTTTAAAATGCATCTCTATTTCCTCACTTAACCCCGTTCAATTGGAATCTCGGCGTATTTCTCTCTATCGACGGTCTTCTCTAAAGCCTCCTGATTGATTGTAATTGGGAACTCTTGCTTTAGGGGATTGATGTAGTTATCGTAGGCTTCCCGCTTCTTCTTGCTGACTAAAACCCTCTCGATTTCAGCTCTGGCCTCCGTGAACGATCTTATCCCCTCTTCCTTAACCCCCTCCAGCTTAATCACCGACCAGTTCCCACCCACCAGAATGGGCTGGCTTATCTGGCCGACCTTCATTTTTGAGGCCGCCTGATAGAGTCCCGGATACTGGTAGCTTTTCAGGTACCCCATATCTCCCCCCTTCTCTTTCAGATGAGTCCTCAAGGTGTTCTCCCGGGCCAGCCTGGTGAAATCCTCACCCCATTCCAACCGTTGGATGAGGTCTTTAGCCTCCGCCTCGGTTTTGACGCTGATTTCCCGAAGGTGATATTCTGCCGGCACCCGGAATTTACCCTTGTTCTCCTCATAATACTCCTTGAGTTCCTCCTCCGAGATGGTGATGTTTTTCTCCAACACCTCGGTCCTGAATTTCTGAGCCGTCAGGTCCTCTTTGACGCTTCGCAGCCTCATCTGGAACGCTTCGCTTTTGTCGATCCGTTGCCCTTCAGCCAGCGCCAGAAGGAGGTCTCGCCTCAGGTATTTCCCGAGGACGTCCCGGAGAATCTCGGTGTCGTCCCAGTCGGGATAATCCATGGGGGCTAAACGATCCAAGAATTCTAAGAACTCTCTTAAGGTCCACTCCCCTAATGAGTATGAGAGAACTGGAGTTTCGAGCTCCTCCTCGGTGAAGATCCTTGCCTGCTTCTCTCTCACCTGCAGAGACTCCGGGGCAGATTGGTACTTCTCCCAGAAATCCTTCTGCAGAACCGGCTGCGGGGTGAAGTTGGCGTTCTCCTTAAGCCGCTCCAAAAAACTGGCGGAGAGCTCTCCCTGTTTTAGAGATTCCAGCTCCTTTTTCAAACTGCCCTTGACTTTCTCGTAGGGTTCCTGTTCAACCGGACGGCGCTCGTCCAGTTTGATCAGGTGCCAGCCGTATTGAGTCTTGATCGGTTTGGAGATCTGCCCTATCTTTAGTTTGAAGGCGGCCTCCTGGAAGCCCGGAATCATACTTCCCCAGCGGAAATAGCCAAGCTCCCCCCCCATGGCACTGGTGGGATCCAGAGAACGGGCCTCCGCCAACACCGCGAAATCCTCCCCCTCCATGAGCCTCTGGTGGAGGCTGTCCACTACCGCTTCGGATTTCACCAGGATGTGTCGGATCTTGATCTCCTCCCCCTGCTTCTTGTAGAAGTCCTTCACCTCGGCTTCATTCACCTTGGATTTGGAGGTGACCTCTCTCTCGTAAAGAAGCTGCAGGAGGAGATTGGGCTCCTGCTGCTCCAACCTGGAGAGGATCTCCTCATCGATGTCGAAGCCCCTCTCGTAGGCACCTTTGAGCAAGAGCTTCTGCTCCGCCATGCCCTCCAGCAGTCTCCTTTTACGCTCCAGCTCGTCGGCGAAGCTCGAAAATCTGGTGGGTTGTTGCTTCATCTTTATCTCCAGCTCCGAGGCGGTGATAACCTCCTCCCCGACGGTGGCCAAGGCTATCTCTCTTTTGGCGCAAGAGAGGAAAACACACAGGATCATCGAAATCAAGACCAGAGCTAACAGGACTTTTCGCATTGCTACTCCTCTTCGGATAATATTCCAAACGGTTCAATATATATCCAAACCACCTCGAATCAAGTCTTTTTTGAACTTCTTGCTGGCACGTTAGTTGAACGACCTCATCTGGTGTGGTCTTCCTATCTGCACACGCTGGCAATGATTCACTCGCTTCATTCAGGCAGCTTCCACCCTTGGAGTGGATAAGGAAACCCTTTCCGCATTCCTGATCTCACAACTCTTTTGACGACGTCTCGTTTGGCTTTGTGAGGATAATCACTTGACCAACACCATGACGAGGTTTAGATTGAAGTGGTGCTGTCGCTTGTCCCCATAATTACGCTTTCTTACCTTGTCGGTTCCATCCCCACTGCCCTGTTGATGGGAAGAATCTTGAAAGGGGTTGACGTTCGCAACGTCGGGAGCGGCAACGTTGGGGCCGCCAACACTTTCAGGATTCTGGGTCCTGTTCCCGGCGTCGTCTGTCTTTTGCTGGACGCCGGAAAGGGGGTCTTAGCGGTCCTGGTTGTTGCAGTGATTTTCTCCCACACCTCCCTTCTCTCTTTGACGATGACGAAAATCTTAGGAGGGGCGGTGGCGATATCGGGACACATCTTCCCGGTCTGGATAGGATTCAAAGGGGGTAAAGGTGTCGGCACCGGCGCCGGGGTGCTTTTCTCCTTGCTCCCGCTTGAGGCCGCCGGCGCCTTCCTCTTCTTCGTTCTTGTGGTGGCTCTCACCCGTTATATCTCCTTAGGCTCGATCACAGGGGTGATATTTATGGCGGTGGCGATTTTAGTCGAGAAATATGGCTTCGGTCTGGAAGTGCGGACGGAATTCATCTATCTCACGATAGTTCTCTCGCTTCTGATACTGCTCACCCATCGCTCCAATATCAAACGACTCCTTGAAGGCACTGAAGGGAAATTCGGAGGAAAGGGGTAACGTCTTAGGAGAAGTATATGTCAGCACCTGTGAACTGGAATCGGACCAAGATCGTCTGCACCATCGGACCCTCCAGCCGCCCCCCCGAGATAATGGAGGCACTGATCAAGGCCGGCATGGACGTGGCGCGATTGAACTTCTCTCACGGGACCCCAAAACAGCACCTGCGAGACTTCAGAAACATTAAAAAGAGCGCCAGGAGGCTGGGTCGAATTATCGGCATACTTCAGGATTTGCCGGGGCCCAAAATCCGGATCGGCAAGTTTCCAAACCGAGAGGAAGAGCTCATCCCAGGTAAGGAATTCACTCTAACGACCAGAAGAGTTTTAGGGAATGACACCAAGGTTCAAATCAACTACAAAGGTCTGCCAAATGACGTCAAGAAGGGAACCAGAATCTTTTTAAGCGACGGCAACCTGGAGCTGAAGGTGGAAAGGACGACTGCCTCCGAGGTGCACTGCCAGGTGGTGGCTGGAGGGATTCTGAAGGAGCATCAAGGGGTGAACGTTCCCGGGGTGCGCCTGAATGTGGAGGCCTTCACCCGGCGGGATAGACAGTATCTGCTTTCGGGGCTGAAAGCGGGATTCGATTTCGTGGCGCTCTCGTTTGTCCGGGAGGCAGCAGACGTAAAGAGGGCTAAAAGAATTGCAGCCTCTCAGGGCAAAGAGGTTTTCTTTATTGCCAAGATCGAAAAACATGAAGCCCTACGCAACCTGGATGAGATCATCGAGGCTTCGGACGGAGTGATGGTGGCCCGTGGGGATTTGGGGATCGAGATCCCCCTGGCTGAAGTTCCC
>Ga0209986_10005404_pt1 | contig 10596 bp, 13 predicted proteins | sample BlataG_FD_183168 | JGI IMG/M metagenome (GOLD analysis project Ga0209986, IMG submission 183168) | Deep subsurface microbial communities from Black Sea to uncover new lineages of life (NeLLi) - Black_00105 metaG (SPAdes) (version 2) | ecosystem: Environmental > Aquatic > Marine > Oceanic >...
GATCCTATATCTGGGAATTCTGCTAAAATAGCTATAGCACGAGTTGGTGGCTTTCCATGAAACTCCTTCCTTAAAATAGGCTCTATAACTTTATCTGCATATCTATCCAACCATTTTATTTTTTCAACAAAAAGTTTTTCATCGGAAGCTTCCCAAAAATGAACACCATATCCAGCACACAATACGGAGAATGATACAATCCAATCAGCTCTTTCTGGATATTCCTTAATCATATTATCGAGGCTTCCCTGCAACATAAACACTCTTATACCATCAAACTGTGAAATATCTTCCAATTGACCATAAGCTCTGCCACTCTTTAAACTATTTATTAAATCACTCTCTGTTTTCCTCTCGACGATCCATTTCTCTTCATCGGAATAATCTCCCATACACACATCATTAATTACTATTTGTTGAACTTTGTAATCAAATGGTTTATATTTCTTTGCATATGTTTTGTTTTTCTCTCTTTTTATTTTTTCTTCAAAACGGATTTCATCGAAAACTTTTATAATTGATTTAGGTTCTTTCGAATCTATTAGTATCATTGTGCTTCAGCTAATCTCTTTTCTTTATTTTCAAGATATTTTTTAATGAATTCACTCCCAAAGGCTATTCTTTTCTCTTCTTCACTCAAGCACTCTTCCATTGGATTCTTAGTACATATCTTCCAGCATTTATAACTTGAAGGTGTAGCTGTCCAAGGCCCGTTATTCTTAACAGCTGTTCTTACTTGATTTATACCTCTAAAAAGAGAGGCAAAAGATTTTCTGGTAACAGCTTTTATAGGAACATACGGCTTTTTTTCATCTCTACTTATATAGATAAATCCAGCTCTTATTTTAGAAAAATCATAAGGTTCTCCTTTCTTGTCATAGAAATAATGATCAACTTTTGGAACTTTAGCTCCTACCACAAATTCTGAAGGATCTGTTATAAATTTTAATATTTCTGGACACAAAACGCCACCATTATAAAAAGTATCTAACATTATATAAAAATGTATTTCTCTCATCTTATCGGATGGTAAAACACAACTGAGCATATTATCTTTATCAACTAATCCTCTTTTTACATCAATTGGAACATTTCCAGTTTTATAATCCATTATATATTTATATTTTATATGATTTTCTTCCTCAATATTAATTCTATCTGTCGTTCCAAACGTCATTGTCGGTTTATGTTCTCTGTATTGTTCTCTTGCAACAGGAGGATAATATTTAAGTATTTTATCTGCTTCCCCGCTATATTTAATATAAATTTTTGTATAATTATCAGCTTCAGCTATAGCAAAATTTGTTAGTATTTGTCTATAAGGTTTATAATTTACAGCTCCTTGTGGTAACATATCCCTAAGAGTTCTTATTATAAAATAAAATATATTACTTTCTCTTAAAGGAATATCGGAGCATATTTCTAATTCAAGAAGCTTTTTATAATCTATAACATCAAAAAACTTAGAAACAACAAGATGCATATTAATTCCATCTTTTGCCGTTTGTTTAACCATGGGTCTTTTCTTTAATATATAAGTATCTTCAAACAATCTCCTACAAAATTTGAAAGTCCCTATTGTGGATTTACTTACCCACGGCAAATTTCTAAAAGTGTAACGGGATACAAAAGATTTATCTGTTATCATGGTTCAAGGACATCAATATCATCTTTTTCTAATAAAGATTTTGCGTTATAAAAAAATCTTCCATTTTCTTCCATTGAAGTTATATCATCTTCCATATTAAAAGTATCAACTTTCAATATACTTCCATCTTTACCAATTAAAATTGGATTCGGATCTTTTGAGGCAATTCCTATATATAAATCATCGCTACATTTTAAAACCAATGCTGGTGGTTTATATTTATGAGAAAACCCATATTCATAAGGAGATAATATCTTTATTAAATCCAAGAGAATTCTGCCGTCATATCCTATATTATTATTGAAAATAATATAAAAATCTTTCCTAGTTTTTATTTCATAAGGAATATTATTCACTATAAATGGTTTCATTTCTTTAACCTCCACAAGGAGTTTATCAAATAAACCAAATCTTTGTGAAGCTTCTATATATAGGCAATTCTCGATTTTATAATCTCCTGGTTTTCCAAATTTATCAATAAGTTTTTGAATTATATTTTTTATGGTTCCATCACATCTGCTACTTTATCTCTTTTAATAATACTATAATAATCATCATCAAATATTTCCATTTTTAAAAGGTTGTTTAATTTCTGAACAACCTGTTTCTTTTTTAATTTTTCTATATCAATCTCAAATCCCTTCTCTTTTAAGAAAGGAATATCATATTCATCAAAAGCCACCAATAAATCTAGATGATTTCTTGTTACATCTGAAGGATGTTTTTTCATCGGAGCTATAAATGGATTATCTCCTGGATACAATTCTTTCCCAAAATAATCTCTAGAGAATCTAAAAGCTTTTGCTATCGGATATGAAGCATTATATGAATCCATATCTCTTCTTAAAGAACCTCTTGGGGAGACCAAACTCCACGGCATTTCATAGAGAACTTTATCTATCTTCTTTATATAATTATCAATTTTTTTCTTAGCTTCTTTAGTATTTTTACTCTCCAAAGAAAATTTCATAAATTGTTTTTGTATAATTTCGGTGATTTTTGAAGAATCTGATTTTAGTAATTCAAATCCTTTATAAAGGATGTGAGGTTTTTCTAAATAAATACCTTTTTCCCATCCAATTTTCATTACATAATGCTTTTTCATATATAAAACAAAAGATGTTGATGCTGTTTCGACACCGAGTTCAATAGTGTGATCAGATACATTACACTTTTCAATCATATATTTACTAATATTTTTATTTAATATATCAACAATATCTTTAGCTTTTCTAACACCATCTGATAAACTAGAAGCTTTAATTGCTACAAATACACTGTCGGTATCTCCACCAATAATATTAACATCTTCTACCTCATTATCTATAATGCGATAAATATATTTAATAAGATCTTGTCCAAGAACTGGAGCAGTATTATATACAGCGATATCATAATCTAATGCTGTCGATAATCCCGTTGTTCCGAATCTACCATTTATTAAAAATTTTATTGCAAATTGAATTGCATTATATAATTTATATAGGAGATCTTCTGGATTATTTGTTTCTTTTAATCTTTCATCTCTTAAATCTTCATATTTCTTTCTAAATAAAAGAAGATCATTATAGATTTTTCTATTAATAGAAATAATATCTTTTCTGTAATAAGCTACTGGTGTGTGTATAATATCTTTTTTGTCCCAAACTTTTCCTTCTTTATCAATTACACAAAACCAACCTTCTTTAACTTGATCTATTTTTGTTCTAGGCCCAGCATTACAAGAAATAATAAGATTGGGATATAACTTATTAAAATCTATAACTACTACAACTATATCATTAGCTATATTATAAATACCGACTCTTGGATCAAAAACAAATCCACCTTCTCTAGATTTAAATTTTCCCTTATAAGTTTTTCTTTTCCAATTTTGGTATCTTGTATCATAAATACATATACCTTTAGAGTATTTAAGGGTTAAATGTCTATGAATATAAGAAACCATATCTCCATCTTCTGGCTTACACCCAGTAATGGTAGCTCTTTCAAACATAGTTGGTGGAATTCCAAAAAATTCACAAAGAAGATAAGTTCCTTCAACATCTCTAATATTATACCTTATTTCTTTATATATATTATTTAACCACATCTCCCATACTGCTTCCTTTCTATGTTTAATTTTCCCCATTTTAAGAAAGAAAGTCATATATTTATCTAGAGAACCACCTTTAAATTCTTGATACTCTTTACTATATTTTAAACTCATATCCAGAAATCTGAAATCAAAACTAGCTAAACCTCTTACTACAATTTCAAATTTATCTCCTTTTCCTCTTTTATAAACTCCTATCCATCTTCCGAATTTATCTTTTATATTTGGCAGAGGAGATAAATATTGTATTTTATGTAAAATTCCAAGTCTTTCTGCTCTTAAATATAAAGCAGGCATATCAAATCCATTATTCCATACACGGAAACTTTTAGATTTCTTAGAACCGATCATATAACCGCCAGATCCATTGAAATCTTCCTTAGCATCAAAATGTCTCTTACCGAATTCTTCAAAAAATCCTGATAACATTTCTTTCTCTGTTTTAAACCAATGAATATAAACTTTTGATTCTCTTGGAAATCCTTTAAGGATTCTTCTTCTAAGTTTGCATTTATAAGTTATAATTTCCTCATGATTTTCTTGTGTATTTGGATGCCAGACAAAAGTATCATATTGATTTATATAATTATCATAAAATGTGATGGTAATTATAGGCATATTACCTATATTATGTATGGATATTTTTTCATTATTTAACGGTCGTGTATCAGTTTCTATATCATAAGCAGTAATTCTGTGTTTTATAGGAAACCATTCTTCTGAAAGTAATGGTTTTACTTCATCCGCTTTATACCAAAGATATTTCTTTTTTGGAACTTTAAAGTAGCTTGTTATTCCTAATTCATTTATAGCTACTTTTTCCCATATAATACCAGCTTGGTATGTATGATCAAATAACTTACGGATTCTTCCAACTTCATAAGGAAAATCAGTCTCTATTTTATAGAGTTCTTCTCCATAAGCTGATTTTATATGCCATTCTTTATATCTAAAATTATTTTCTAAAATAATCTCTAAATTCTCTGGTGTTCTATCTACATAAAATCGTGGAGATAATTTCTTATCATGGACTCTTATCATATGAAACTTATTATCTCTATCACGACAGAGTAAAACCAAAACTGGCCCAATGTTCTCTGGATTATCTTCATCCTCTAAGATATTATAATAGCAATAATTAATTATCTTAAGATGGATAATACCCATCTTCTTCATTTAATCACTTTTCTGACCGATATTATAATTCTGTAAAATTCCTTCATGTTCTGACTTAACCCACATAATCAGCTTACCTCTTTTATTTACTCTGAAATATAAAGTGGCATCACTTAATATGTTTTTGAATACAGTTTGAACTAAATTGAATTTTCTTGATATATCTAGAGGATTTTCAAAAGTTCCTTTTATAAATTCCTTGCCTTTTCTACTTGAATTAGCTCTTCCTAAATCAAATTGGATACCATTTTTACTAAGTGTAATTGTGATCCAATCTCCATCTACTAATTTTATAGCTCCAGTAAAAATTCTGTGTATTGTTGATAATGGCAGTTTAATAAATGTTTTAAATGGATATTTCTCTCCTTTAGTTTCTAAAACTGGCATTCCAGTTTCATCAAGAGAATATCCTTTTTTATATTCAACAGCTTTTTGTTTCGACAATAACAAATCTTTTGTATTTACTTGCTGTTTTATTGTATACTCTATTATCTCCTTTTCATCTTCGCTTTCGATGACAATTTTATCACCTTCTTCATTTTTAACAGAGATAATTTTTGTAGATGGAATAATAGATAAAGTATCTATAATTGGATCTAAATCAGAAATATCCAATTCTCCTTCTTCTATTATATCAACATCATATAGCGTAATCCAAGCATAGGATTTCCTTAAAAAACTGTCAACAGCTATTACAGATAAACCCTCATCTTTTGAGACGTTTATACTAAATCCTTTAAACAAATTAGAGGTAATTTTTGTAGGGCTGGTTTGACTGACACCAGTCCAAATAGTTCCTTTACAACCACAAACCTGCAGAAATTTCAAAAATTTACCATTTTTTATTTTAAATTTCGTTATTTTAATAACCTCTTTCTTATAAATTTACCATTCTATAAACCCCAATATTTATCGAGATCTTCTTCAGGTTGTTCACCAAGCAGAAGTATTTCTGACATAATCTCTATGAATGGCATCGCTCCCATTCTTGTATCTTGAGGATATGATATGTCATACATATATTTTTTAACCTGTCGTCCATATGCATCAAATGATCTGGTTCCTTTTTCTTTATCTTCACGTAGCGTATATATCATATCTAAATCATGCGGTGTTCCTGCACACCATAATTCATATTCTTCGTCTCTTGTTGGTTCTTTCTTCATTACCCAATCAGGAGTTTCTTTTAATTTATAGGTATCAATCTGCCATCCTTTGTAACCACGTTTCTTTTGCATAACTCCGCTCCACCAAGTATTTCTTTGAGCATAAAAAGCCATACTTATTTTATCAAAAGCTTCAATACTAGCACTTCTTGATTTTCCAGATCTTTCTTGGTAGTGATCAAAAACAAGACCAAGATTATCATCCAATAACTTCTTAAAGCCAGACATTGAATCAATTATAAAAAGAGTAGTTTCTGGATAATCTTTTACTGCTTCATCAACAAAATCCTGGAAAGCTTGCTTTACTTCCATTAATAATTTAGATTTAATTTCCACTATTCTTCCGCTTTTATCTATTTTATAATCTCTTCTATCTGGAAGAATAGGTTGAACATGAAGAATTCCTTCATCAAGAAATGGTTTAAATAAAACTTTTCCTATTCCATCGCTAGCAACTTTTCTGTAGTAATTTTCTGTTTCCAAAATTACGATTCTTTCTACCTCTGGAACAGCACCACTATTTAATAGTTCTACTACACCATTATATCCAGCTTCTTTTATCCATTTCTTGTACTTCGAATTGAAGTAACCCCAAAGAATTGATGCAATTGTTTTTCCAGCATCTGGTAATCCTACCATAGCTATATTCTTTCCAGTCTTTTCTTTACCAGTTAAGGTGATCATATCGGATTTTCTATAGATGGTTTGCGGCTCATCATCTTCTTCTGCTTCTACATCTTGTCCATAAACCAATATTTAATCACCCATTTTTCTCATTATATTTTTATACCGTTCCTCAAGCGGCTCAATTGCTTTCATTAAGCTAAGATATTGTTCTTTACCATCTTTAATTGAGTCTAATGTCTTCTCTAATAAATCTATGAATTGCTCTTCAATAGATTTACTGTTTCCTTTAGGAACTCTAAAAAAAACTTTTAATACTTTTTTTATTTTTCTTAATATTTCTTTAAAAGTCATATTTTATACTCACTTTTATTTTTTAGTGTCTTCAATGGAGCCAGCATATGTCATTAAGCATTTAAGCCCCATAATATTTAAGTTGATATCTCCATTTACTGGATCTATTATGCGTTTTTTTTGCTCTCTATCATATCGATCTGGTCTCTTTGTGCTTCTCCAGCAAATAATACATTCAGCTGGAGCATTGAAACCAATTTCAATATGAGGCTCTGTAAAAGCAGAGATTTTAATCTTCGGTGCCGAGGAATCCATTATATCTAACCTATAATTTCCTTTTTTAGTTTTTGAAGCACTTGTAACCTGATAGATTCCCATCCCATACTTATTCCAGTTAGTCTTATCATATCCGCTTTTAGTTTTAATAATATTTCCATCTTCATCTTTTACAGCAACTTCATTATCATGAAATTCTCTGATAAATCCAACGGGGACAAGAGAAACAATCCCTTCTTCATCTAGTTCATACAGAATATCATCTATTAATTTTATACTTTCTTTTGGAGAAAAAGATGGTTCTCCCTTAAAAACCCAATTATCCTCTTCTGTTCTATCTTCATTTACATAAAAACGGGCATCATACAAACTAAACTCTTCTGTTTGTTCTGGTAGAAAATCGGGGTGGGATGGATCAGCTAAATCACCGTATAGAGTATGATTAAAACTTCTCTTGATTCCGTCACTAATCGACTCTGCATATCCGTAATAATCCAGTTTCCAATTATCTTTCATCGGATAACTCCAATTCCAATTCTTGGTTTTATTATCATCAAAAACTTTTTTATATTCTCTCGGAATAATTTCTTCTCCCTCTTCCCATACTTTTCCATGCGGAATCATTTCGCCTTCATCGGTAAACTCTGGATTAAAATCTATCGTTGAAATAGGAACATCTTCATCCATAGTCATGATTTTTCCTTCTTCTAAGAGTTTTTTCCGTTGACGTGGCCCTTTAGCCCACAGATCTTTAATCAACTGCATTTCATCTGCATTATTATTCTGAGGAGTTCTAAAACCAAATATAATCGCTTCAAATTTTTCACGGTTATCCCCAGATGCATAAATAGCTATGAGCATATTACGTGCTTTATCCATTAATTTTTGGACAGATCTCCCTTCCGCATCTGGTCTTGAAGACACAACTTTATACTGTTTCTTGAAGTCTTCTATGATCGTATCGATGTCTTTATCTTCATAGATAACAGTAAGATCTTCTAAATTGTGTTTATACTTATCTAGATCTATTTGACTTAATTCTGTCATATTTTTTTCATATATTTATTTTTTATCTTTAATAGAAGCTTCCTTTTTGGTAGAAACCTTCTTTTTATCTTCAATAACTTCTTCGTTTTCTATATCCTTTATCATTTCTTCAAGTTCTTTTATTCTTCCACTTATTTCTAGGAATAAATCCCTTTTCATGGCTACTTGTTGATTTAAATAACCGATATCAGAATCTATTTGACGAAGACTATTTCTATAATTATTAATTTTCTCAATTAATTTTTCTTTATTCATTTAACACATCCTCCATGTTATTTATTTCTATTTTATCTATATCGAAGTTACGAATAACAAACTCCTTATATGTCTTTCTTTCTATACCAGCTGCTGGAGCTTTTCTCTCATAATCGATTTCTTGAACAAACCAATTAGGATCACTGAAAAAATCACCATCATCTATAGAAAGAATAAACTTTAAATTTTTATAACCTTTAATAATTTTTCTTAAATCCTCTAAATCTTTTTGAGTCCATTTATTCTCTCCCATTCCGACCATTCTCTGGTATGCCTTACCACCTCCTACATACGGACAATCAATATAAAGAAGAACTTCCGAATTATCTATATTTGGAGTCAAAATCTCTCTAAAATCTCTATTTCTTATATCAATATCCTTTATTCTTTCATATATTGATTCAAAAAATTGTAGTTTTGGTTCAATTGTATTTTTATAATTACCAGTATTTCCCGTATTCATTCCCATATAACCGCACATGAATCCAGATTGACAATTTCTATTTATATAAAAAAACTTATAAGCTGTTTCAAAATCGAGTTTTATTTCCTCTTGATTCAATTCTTTCATATATTTTTTAAAAAGATCTTCTGATTTAAGCCTATAAGAACAAGCTTTTTTTAACTCTAAATAATCTTCTCTTAATTTTTCCCAAAAATTAACCAGAAGAGAATAAATATCATTTACTATTTCTGATTTTGCTTTTGTTTTGTTTAGTAAAACCACAAGACTTCCACAAAACGGCTCAATATAAGTCCTATGAGGAGGCATTGGAAATATATGCGGAATAAGAAAATATTTTCCACCGAAATATCTTATTAAGCTTTTAACTCTCATTGTTCCTTTATTCTCTCAATTTCTTCTTTAATTTGTTTTTCTATAATCCAATCAAATCCTAAATTAGTGCGATCATTATAAAAAAATGGATTTTCTAAGTTAATAATATGCACATATTCATGAAATGGATTATAATTCTCAAAATCCCTTGTAAAGGATACATTATAATCTGGTAATAAAAAACTATAACGTCTTTTATCTCTATTAATAATAAGAGTTTTAAGAGTATCATTTACAAACCGTATAAAATCCCGCCATGTAGGAAATGCTTTTTCTAGTTTCATAATAACCTCACCCAATATAAATATTTAGATCCTTTGGCAGCTTTAACCCAATCTTCTAGTGTCTCAAATCCAGAGTAATAGACGAAAAATTGTAATTCTTCTGGATCTTCAATTTCTCCTATAAACATTATATCTACATCTCCTTTTTTGGTGTCTCCACGAGAATAATTATACCAGTCTTTACCAGTTCGTTGTCTCAAAAATGGTCTTAAAGTATACACAAATTTATTTTTCTCAAGATATTCTCTAGCTTCCTTTACCATAAAAGACATTACCATTTTTTATCGATCTCCAATCCACATTCAGTACAGATATATACTTCTCCATCCCATACCATTTGTCCGCCACAATTAGGGCAGTTTATGCATGTATCATCAGCTGCTATCATTTTCTCTTTCCTTTAGAATTCTGTAGTAATCATCGATAAATTCGGAAATATTCTGTCGCTGAAGGGAAATGAGAGGATCGACTTTTGTCTCGATCTTTTTTACTTCAGCCAAAGCTCCTTCCAGACAGATTATAATTGTATCGATTACAGATGGGAAAAGGTGGAAATTATAATCCATCTTCTTTTCCACTCTTCCATCATAACGGACATATATTTCTTCAGATGATTTATTCTCTTCGGGCAATTTTATTTATCCTTTTTGTGTTTTAAAAGACTTACCTTAATATATTCAACGGCTTTCTCGTCGGAATCTTCTTTGATTATGATTTCTGGCTTATCCATACCTGTCTTCCAGTTAATTCTGAGATTATACCGTTTGACTTTATCTGGATGCTTTTCGGCGTAGAGCTCAAGTGCTTTTCTCTGTTCCTCAAAAAATTCATATAAAGCTTTTCTTTGATTTTCAAACATTTTTTCGAATTTTTCGAACATTTTATCAAATTCT
>Ga0209986_10005405_pt1 | contig 10594 bp, 7 predicted proteins | sample BlataG_FD_183168 | JGI IMG/M metagenome (GOLD analysis project Ga0209986, IMG submission 183168) | Deep subsurface microbial communities from Black Sea to uncover new lineages of life (NeLLi) - Black_00105 metaG (SPAdes) (version 2) | ecosystem: Environmental > Aquatic > Marine > Oceanic >...
CTATTCTCGGTTTTGGCACTGCAGCAATGAGTGCTGCAGGCCATCCCTCCATGCTCTTTCCACCTTGACAAGGGGCAGATCAATGTAACCCTCAACCGCCAGGCGTTTCCCGCCAACTCGCCCCAGCAGAGTCAATGGCACCTGCCACTTCGTGACTAGCTTACTGAGTTTGGCCAGCGAAGCGCCGGAAATCGACACTACGACCCGCGATTGATGCTCGCCAAAGAAGGCGGAGTCCAATCGTTTTTTTGCTCTCCAGCTTTCGCCTCTGAAGCCAATGTCGCCACAGATGCAGCTTTCAGCAATGGCTACCAGCAAGCCACCCTCGGAACAGTCATGGGCCGACTTGAGAAGCCCCCGCTTGATAACCTCCAGGCAACAGCGATGCACCCTTTTCTCCATATCCAGATCTATGCCGGGGGTTCCTCGCACCAGGCCGTGCACTAATTCCAGGTATTCGCTGGCACCGAGTCCATTGTAGCCCCCCTCAAATCGAGGTTGAGGGCTGCCGCTTATGCAAGAGGACTCGCCCAGCAAGAAAACCAGGTCGCCCTCTTTCTTGAAAGATATAGCGCAATGTCTGTCCATGTCTTCTATGATTCCCAGCATCCCGACAACTGGAGTAGGGTAGATAGCTTCGCCCTTGCTCTCGTTATGAAGGCTAACATTGCCACTTATTACGGGAATTTTCAACTCCCGACAAGCTCGCGCCATGCCCTTTATACACTCTTTCAACTGGTAGTAGACATCAACTCTTTCAGGATTACCGAAGTTCAGGCAATCGGCAATAGCTATAGGTTCAGCTCCACTACAGACCAGATTTCGAGCAGCTTCAGCCACAGCAATCACCCCGCCCAGGAAGGGGTCAGTATAGCAATACCGTCCGTTGCCGTCGACAGTTAAGGCAATGCCCTTCTTCGTTCCCTTGACACGCACAACGGCGGCATCGCCACCGGGTGGAACCACAGTGTTACCCATCGCCTCATAGTCATACTCGCGATAGACACACTCCTTGCTGGCAACATTGGGAGAAGCCAGCAAACGGAGTAGAACAGAATTGCATTGTCTGGGCTTAAGATCAGGAACAGTGCTCAAATCGAACGATTGAACTTCTTCAAGCCATGCTGGCTTCCTGCTTCGTCGGCGGTAAAGCGGTGGCGAGAACAACAGGTTCACCGGAATCTCAGCGACAACTTCTTCGTCCTCCTTAACTATGGCTGCGCCGCCAGTGGTAACCTCGCCGATGATGTTGGAGTGTATTCCCTGGCGATCGAGCAGGGCTTTCACTCGTTCCTCACAACCCTTCCTCACAATGAGCAGCATTCTCTGCTGGGACTCTGAGAGCATTATCTCATAGGGAGTCATGCCCTGTTCGCGACGGGAGACCCTGGACACATCTATGTTCACTCCTCCGCGGCCTCCAGCGGCAGACCGCACCACAGCGGCTGATAACCCGGCAACTCCCACGTCCTGCATGCCTATGATCCAGTCAGTCTGCCCTAGTTCGAGGCACGCCTCAATGAGCAGTTTCTCCAAAGCGAGATTGCCTGCCGGCACCTCTGCTCTCGTATTGGACTCGCCCCTCAGTGCACGCGATGCCAGGCTGGAAGCGCCGTGAACCCCGTCACGGCCGGTCCTTGCCCCCGCCAGTATTAATAGGTTCCCTTCGCCGCCGGCGCTGGCTTTGAGCAGCCTTTCCTTTTCACAAATGCCCAAGCACAGCCCATTAACCAAAGGATTACTAGCATACTTATCAGCAAAAAAAACCTCGCCGCCCACACAAGGTATTCCCAGGGTGTTTCCATATTCGGCAATGCCAGCAACAACTCCATCAAAAAGGTAGAGGTTGTGCGCATCGGTTAGAGGGCCAAAGCGAAGAGAGGTGAGCAAAGCTACGGGGCGAGCGCCCATAGCCAGGATATGCCTGACAACGCCGCCTATTGCTGTGGCTGCACCCTGACATGGGTCAACCGCCGATGGGTGATTGTGAGACTCTATCTTCATCACCGCCGCTTGCCCATCGCCGATATCTATTGCGCCGGCATTTGCTTCTCCGGGCCCCACCAGAACTCTCTTGCTTCGAGAGGGCAGCAGCTTGAGTAGTGGCTTCGAGTGCTTGTGGCCGCAGCGCTCGCTCCATAACGAGCCGAGCATTCCCAGTTCTACCTCGTTAGGCTCTCGCCCCAGGCGCTCCACGACAAGCTCGTATTCGTTTTCGCTCAAGGCAAATGCATCCAGAGTTTCCTTGAAGGAATTCATGATCGGACTCCGTCCACCGAGATGTCCGTGCGAGGATCACAGCGCGAGGAGTCCCTCTTGGTCGGGATATCAGCCTTGACCACTACAGACGCCGGGAAAGATGACGGTTCCAAATCCCTATCGCAAAGAATAATGGCGGTGCTCTTTCACCGCCATTGTGTCGTAATCCAGATGCCGCCCGGCCGCCCTCTAAGGCTAGCCGGCAGCAAGCAGTTCCGTAACTATCTCGCTGACTTCTTTGCCGTCAGCCCTGCCTTTGAGTTGGGGCATCAGCTGGGACATGACTCTGCCCTTGTCGTTCGGCCCCTTAGCTCCAACCGCGGCCAGCGCTTGCCGTGCTGCTTGCATGATCTCCTCTCGACCCATCTGCTGTGGAAGATAGGTCATAAGAATGGCCAGTTCTGCTTCTTCCTGGGCCACCAGATCGCTGCGATTGCCCCGTTTGAAGGCTTCGATGCTCTCCCGACGATGTTTTGCCTCCCGGGCAACAACCTCAAGGACTTTCTCATCGTCCGCGGGCTTTTGCTGCGCAATCTCAGCATTCTTTATTTCGGACAACAGCAACCTTAGTGTAGAAACCTCTGTTCTCTGCTGTCGCTTAAGTGCTTCCTTGAGGGCTTCCTGAATACGGTTCTTCAGCGCCATCTCCCGGCTATCTTGTGCTCTTCCGTCTTTTCACTGCCGCCTTCTTCCTCCTCTCATCGCTGGGTTTTTGAAAGTGCTTTCGGCGGCGAACTTCAGCTAGAATGCGGTCTTGCTGCACCTGCCTGTTGAATCTACGGAGCAGGGCCTCGAAACTCTCGCCTGAACCAAGCCTTACATCAGCCATAGCAAACAATGTATTTTACCCAGATCACCCAGGTGTGTCAACTGCGCGATCTGGATCTTGTCAAGACTCTTTAGAAATGTCCTCTGGTGACCTCACACCGGTGATGCCTGACTGATGCGTTGAGTCTGGAGGCTGGATCGACTAGCTTCATATTCACGCATACTGCGCTGCAGGACTGCCAGGTCATACAACATTGAGAAGCCTAGACGGGCGCGATATCTTCTTGCTTGAAGCAAATGCTCTCCTTTCAAAAACAGTGGCAAGACCAGTTACAGCGGCTGCTTAGCGTTGTAGGACGAGGCTTGGGCCTCGTCCTACATGACTCTGAAGGGTCGCGCTATGGAAGCTTGACGAGCCTCGGCGAGGTCGAGGCAACTACATAAACGCTCGCTGGCGACAACCAGATGTTGCATGGGCGAGGCTTGTCCCTGCCTTGTGGGACGACACAAGCCACGCCACTGGGGTCGATGTTGAGGAAGCGATTCCCTGAGGACTCGTAGCAACCGGACTTGCAGGGAGATAAGACATGGTGGTAATCTGGTGCAGTAATGACCTGCCTCTATTCGCCTGAGCCAACCGATAGAGAGCCGGGGCTCTTACCGAATAGGGATGGCGTGACACTTTGAGAAAGAGACGGCCTGTATTCTATGGATGGTGGATTGTCCTGGGGCTGTTCGCCATAGGCGTGCTCGGCTCTCTGGGAAGATACAACACGACTGCTTTTCTTCCCTTTATGATTTCCGAACCGGGCTGGTCGCGGGAAACAATAGGATTAGCCCAGAGCCTGGCCATATGGCTATACGCCCTTTTTGTCCTACTCTCCGGCTCTCTGGTGGACAGAATCGGCGCCCGTAAGACTTTCCTGCTTGGCGGCGCCGTTACCATCCTGGGCTGGGTCCTCTTCTCCTCCGCGCAATCACCCTGGCAACTGTACCTATATTATGGAGTGGTCCTGGCATTGGCAGTCAGTATGACTCACTATGTTCCGGTCATGGCCACGGGCCGCAAGTGGTTCAAGAAGCGAGCCGGACTGGTCACCGGTATTACTGGCGCCGCCTGGGCGGTGGGCAATGCCGTATTCTTACCTGTTATGACCGGACTGGCTGCCTCACGTGGGTGGCGTGACACCTCGCTGATCTTGGGTATCTGCTTCGGCTTAACTATCATCCTCGTTGCTTTCTTCATTGTTCGCGATAGTCCGGAGTCTTTAGGACTGCGTCCCGACGGTGAAGCATCTGTGCCCCCTTCTCAGGACTCAGCATCAGTTGAGGTATCCTGGGCTGTGAGGCGTGCTATCAGAACGTCACCGTTCATCCTGCTGTTTATCGCTTACTCCATATACAACATTGGGCTCAGCGGCTTCGCCGCTCACGTGGTGGCCTGGGGCACAGACCTGGGCAGTCCGGAAGCCACTGCCGGGGTTTTTTCTACGGCGTTCGCTGCGCCCTGGGCCCTTGGTTGTGTGGTGGGCGGGTGGCTGGGTGATAGATACGGGAAGACCCGCATAATGCCGCTGGGCCTGGTGCTCTGCACAGCGGCGATGCTGTACGGATGGCTGGGAGTACATAGTGAGCGGGGGCTGCTGGCGCTGGCCATGGCTGTGGGTCTGGGCACCGGCCTTCAGGTTTCCCTCTATGTGCCGTTGCTCGGTGACCTCTTTGGCCGGGCCCACGTGGGCTCCCTTTTTGGCATTATCACCTTTGGCTACGGCTTAATCGGAGGCTGGGGACCGTTGATCTGGGCCAGACTTCGCGAAGCATCAGGTCACTATAATGTTGCGTCCCTGATGGCTGCGGTGTGTTATGCTATAGCTGTTGTCACTCTCTTCTTTGTTCGCCCCATCAAGGCTGAAGGGAGTGATTAGGTCTATGGGTAGGCAGGAGCATCAGGTAGAGAAGGAACTGAGAGGAGCCAGGAGGCCGATCAAACGATGATTAAGCTGGCGCCGTCGATTCTGTCGGCCGATTTTGCCCGCCTCGGTGAACAGATTGCCGAGGTGACCATGGCCGGGGCCGACTATATCCACGTAGACGTGATGGACGGGCATTTTGTGCCCAATATCACCATCGGGGCTGCGGTGGTGGCTTCGATTCGCCCTGCGACCAGCCTGCCCCTCGACGTCCACCTGATGATAGAGAATCCGCAGCGGTATATCTCCGACTTTGTTAAGGCGGGAGCCGATATCATCACCCTCCACGTGGAAGCCTGTCCTCATCTCCACGACACGATTCGCTTGATCAGGCAACTGGGGGTCAAGGCGGGAGTATCCTTGAATCCGGCTACTCCTCTCAGCGCAGCAGAGGAATTCAGTTCTCATGTAGATTTGGTTCTCATCATGAGCGTCAATCCCGGCTTCGGCGGGCAATCCTTTATCCCGGCAACGTTGCCTAAGATAGCTGGTATGCGCAGAATCCTCGCTGACAGAAAACTGGGTACCGAGCTGGAAGTCGACGGGGGCATCAATGCCGACAATGCCCGCAAGATAGTTGAGGCCGGTGCCGACGTCCTGGTGGCGGGAAATAGCATCTTCAGGACTGAGGAAGGGATAGGGAAGGCGCTACGAAGACTCAGGGAAGCGGTGAGCTGAACGGCAGGGTTCAGTGCGTTTGGGGTAGAAACGAGTTAGATGCCATTGCTCCTCAATCAAGGAATAGGAGTAGAAAGTGATCTGTGCAGATGATATCAGGATATTAATCAATCCTGAGACAACCGCTGACCAACTCTTTTCCTTCTATGAGAGAAATGATATCTGTGAGAAGGGATTTGGCAAGGAGATTGCGTCCAGGGTCTTGGCTCACAGCAGTCCTATTATCGGAGCATTTGGGAAGGACAGGGTAGTGGACATAGCGCGCGATGTTCGATGGATTGTCTGCCGATATCATGGAGTTTTCCCTGGAACTGAAGTATCAGGGAGACAACCTGAGATACAGCTGTGGGTCTCTCATTGAAAGAGACGCTTCGGGTCTTGCGAAGAGGATGGGGAAAACGTTGGTTGATGAGCTGATCAAGATGGGCGCAACTTTTATCACAGCCTGCATTGTTGAGAATTGCGAGGAACCGCTTTAGAGATCGATTGGATTTGAACACAATGCCGGATACTTAGTGTATTACGTAGAACGAAGGCCGTATGTAATAAGAGGTCGCAGCGGCACTTAACACGGGTTATAAGGGGAGGGATGAGCCCTGCCCTTCGTTGGGAAATCCGAGATGCATGATGTCTCAATTAGAAAAGCCGCGGCGTCTGATATGCCAGTGATTGGGCGATTGTTGGGAGAACTTATCAACGCTATGAGCAATGCTGAAGACATGGATATCAGTACAGCTCTCAGGACCTGCGAAAGGCTTCTGCATGATGAGAGCTCGCAAATGTTGGTCGCAGAAGTAGAGGGAACTCCCGTTGGATTCATCAACTTCTCTATTCGACAGACTATTCTGCACCAGAGTCCGTCCGCATTGGTTGATGAATTCGTTGTGGCCGAAACCTATCGGGGCAGAGGCATTGGTAAGCAGTTGGTGTTGGCTGCTGTCGGAAGATGCAAGGAACTCGGGTGTTGTGAGGTGGAAGTGAGCACAGAGAAGACGAACACTGAAGCGAGGGAGTTTTACAGGAAGTGCGGGTTTGAGGAAAGAGGGACACTTTTCGAGGCGGACCTGTAGTCGATTTTGAGACTACAGAGAGCATTGTCCAAAAGCCTCAGGCCGGACAAGCCCCGTCCGCCCCAGAATCCGCGAAGGAAAGGATTGCTTCACCCCTCGAACCGTCCAGGCAGCTTGGAGCCTGGAGTTCACAAATGTAGTGCCGCGATTCCATCGGAGTGTTGCACGACCCCGAAGGGTCGCCCTAGAAGAATCCAAGGGGCCCCGGGAAGCCGGGGCTGGCGACGACAACAGGTGCAGGCAAGCTAGCGAGCTGCCTTGTACTGGGTGCGGAGGCATCTTGTGCAGATCTTGACTCTGATCGGCTCTCCCTCTACCATGATCGTAGTCCGGTGGACGTTTGGCAGCCAGCGCCGTAGCGTACGCCTCTTGGAGTGACTTACGTTACGCCCGGATTGGGCCGTTTTGCCGCAGATCTCACACTTCATAGAAATTTTCCCGTCTGTTGAATTCGCGTCAATGATAGCATAATTATCAGAAGCGATAAAGGGGCGAGGATGACGACCGACTTGACGGACGGGCAGACCTTGAAGCAGATGTTCTCCTCAGGGACTACCTAGCTGGAGAAGAAGCGCCCCGCCGTCAATGCCACAAACGTTTTCGCTGTTCTCCGCGGTGATGCTGGAACCAAGTGGGAGCCCGTGCGAAGAACTGGTTTCCCAGAGGAATACCGCCCAGTCAGAGCTCCGTCCATAACGAGTAGCGCCTCAGCAGGCCGGCCGTATTACGGCGAGCCTAGTTTCAGGGCTCTTTTGCGCCTTCTCCGGCGCACGGCCAGGAGTATTATTCCCGTCAGAATAGCCGCCATCAGCAAGTAAAGCCAGCCCGCTAGGGGGAAAGTCCAAACCCTGTTAATGCGCCCGGCGGTGTTCGCGTAGTAGTCCGCTATTTGGGGCACGCCATCCGCTCCCGGTGGTTGAGCCACGGCATGATAGACCACCGCCTGCCATACTTTGAGCTCGCGCCCTTCGCTGCAGCGCACCACGAGTTCCTTCCACTTGTCCGGGGGCATCGGCTCTCCCTCAACGTCCTTGGGAACTATCTCCAGCCGGGGCAGCAAATCTGTCACCCAGGGAAGAAAGGAGAGTATGTAATAGTCGGTAGCCACGCGGTACAATCTCTCGTCTCCCCACTGTAATGGCACATGACCTTCTCCGTTTGCAGGTTGAACGCCCTCCCCTACGTAGAGTTCTGCCTTGACAACCGCCCGGGTGGTGGGGACCGGCAGGTCTATGAAGGGCACCGTCAGGAGCACGGCATTGGTCGGGTTGTAGCTGTACCGTACGCCTGAGAATTGTAGAAAGAAGGTATCTCCCGCGAACTGCTCCAGGAGTATGGCCGTCTCCAACAAGCGACGCACCTCTTCACCGGTGACGTAGAAGGATACAATGGGAAGGCCGGCGTAACCGTCGGTTCCGTATCCCAGGCTTATAGCCCCGGCAATCTCGTAGAAGGAGATGTTCCCCCGGGAGTGCTCCATGGTGCCGGGAGAGATGCTTGTTCTGATAACGCCGTTAGCCGTGACTGCTACGGCGACCTTTTCGCCGATGATCACCTCTGTGATCAGACGCATGGCGTCGCTGATGAAGTTGCCCAGTGGAGTTTCACTCAGGCGGGGCTGATTGGACAGGACGAAGTCAGACCTGGCCACGGTACTCATGATATCGTCGAACTCGCCGGCAGTCACCTCGCTTATGTGCTCGTTCAGGATGGCGATGTACTCCTCCACCAGCCGCCCGACTACCGAATGGCAGGCAAAGGTGTCGTCTACGGAAATCAGGAACGGACTGTGATTGTCGTCATTACGCACCCGCAGCTTGCCTGTATTGGTATTGTAGGCCAGCTCCAGTTGGCCCAGGTATGTTCCCAGGGAACCGGCCTGGACGATGATGGTATCGCCCTCCAGTACCGGCCTGTGAAGGGCGGTATGACAGTGTCCTCCTACGATTACGTCGATGCCCGGAACCTCTCGGGCCAGCTCCCGGTCGCCGCGCACCCCCGCGTGAGTTATGGCTACGATAACATGGGCACCCTGGTCTTGAAATTCTTGTACCGCCTGGCGGGCCGTAGCGTGCTGGTCCAGGAACTGCACCTCGCCGGCATCGCCCACCAGTGAGATGGCGTCTTCACCTATGAGGCCGAAAACACCTACCTTCAGGCCGTTCTCCAGCAGAAACATCCCGCTGGTCCTCAAGAGGTCCGGGGCAGCCAGCGGATGGCCTGGTGGGGCTCTGGTGTTGGAGGCCAGCACCAGTGTCGTCGCGTGGGCTTCAGGGTAGCCAGCCTCTACAAGATATTGAGCCAGAACATCAGGACCATAGTCATACTCGTGGTTGCCGATGATCGCCACGTCGTAGCCCATCTCCTGCATGATGGTAAGCTCCACGGCATAACCCTCAAGGGCCAGCCAGGAGAAAGCAGAACCTGCCAGGAAATCACCGGCATCCACAAGAAGAACAGGCTCATCTTTCCTTTCCCGGATTTCCTCCACGGCCGTGGCCAGACGGGCCAGGCCACCGACAGCGGGATTCGCTTTCTCAGGATGGTAATCCACCGCCGGAGAATGGGGTATCAGGGCCGAATGCAGATCATTGGTATGCAGTATCGTGAAATGCAGTTCTTGTGTCTCACCGGTCTCGGCCTTCACATCGCCCCGAACGCCCAAGAGCGAGGAGACGACAACGAAGGTCAGTAGAGTCCAGAGCAATCCTCTACTGACCCTGAACAAGCCATCTCTGGCACGCCTCAACGGTTTTCCTCCATCTTAAGGCGGTACTAATCCGGCCAGCAACCAGTGTGTTAGCTGCGGTAACGGTCTGATTCCTGAAAGTCAGAAGACATTCTATCATACCTTCTGAGGCTGCCGAATACAGCCTGTGTCCATGTCGCCACTTCCCGATAGATGTTCATGACCTGATTAATCTTGCGGATACGGCCAACATTGCCCGGCCGTCGCTGACGCAAGCCAGTGACTCGAGCCTGGCGGCTCATTATGTTATCCGATGGGGGATCTGGTTAGCTTTGGGGGGAATCTTAAGCCGAACTTGACTCAGACTTACGGTGTATGCGGCTGAGTTCTCCAGAGGTCCTGCGACCATTGCAACAGGTTCACCACCGGATTGATCAGCGTCTCTCTGAGAACCGCGCGCAGGAAATCGTCGTGTGCTATGAAGTCCGCCACAACAGGGCTGACTCTGTAGTAACCTGCCACAAATCGCGAACCCAGGGCATTATCCAGCAACACCTGGTCCCGGAAATCGCGCAATATGTCGAGCTGACTGGCTGTTTCTGTGCCATAGGCCGCTGTGGCGATGAAGCAGAACATCCTGATCGGGTAGAAGCCAACGTCATCGAAGCGCACTTCCCCCCCCTCAGCCCAGGCGGTCCCCAAGAGACGGATTCTCACGTGAGTCGTTCCTACGGGCGCCTGCATAGTGCTGGTCTTTTGTACGTAGTATCCCTCGGTATCGTCGGCGGAGAGAACTGTTGTCGGGACTAGTTGTCTCCCCCCTTTCCCCTCCCAGAAGTCGAGATAGATGACGCCCGTGACGCCGCCGGAGACGTATATCCAGCCCCAGGCCTCATATGTAACCAGGGGAGTGATGTTCTCGATCCACTGGGTGAGTATATCGCCCTCCCCGGTCAAACGGGCGGCCCACCCTCCTGCATAGATGGTGCCCGTATTGACGCGCGCAGCGTTTCCACCCAGATCCCAACCATACGGGTCCTCCCCTTCTCCAAGCTCGAAGCCCGGGTTCAAAACCAGTCCTCCAGCGCTTACGTAGCCGGAGGGGAGGAAGACCAGGACGCCGGTTACGATGAGCAGACTTGCCACAATGACACTGATAT
>Ga0209986_10005406_pt1 | contig 10594 bp, 9 predicted proteins | sample BlataG_FD_183168 | JGI IMG/M metagenome (GOLD analysis project Ga0209986, IMG submission 183168) | Deep subsurface microbial communities from Black Sea to uncover new lineages of life (NeLLi) - Black_00105 metaG (SPAdes) (version 2) | ecosystem: Environmental > Aquatic > Marine > Oceanic >...
GGCCTGACACCCCCGCATCACCGAGGACGGACATGACTTCTGCTCAGGCCCAACCAACGGCACCGACTCGTCGACAACGGCGTCGCCTGGAGATCGAACTGCGCCTTCTCGATGCCTCCAAGCGCCTCTTCATCGAAAAGGGCTACGACGAGACGACGGTTGCCGAGATCGCCGAGACCGCCGACGTGGCATACGGGACGTTCTTCAACTACTTCCCGGCCAAATCGGATCTGCTGGCCGCGATGGGCGAACGCGAAGTGGCGGAATTGTCCGAGCAACTGAACACCCTGTCACAGCGTCCCGGCCCGATCGATGACGCGCTCACCCTGCTCTTCGACAGCTTCGCGAAACGCCTTGAAGCGGCCTCACCGAGAGAGCGGGCCCTGGCTGCCAAGATCCAGTCGACCACCTTCGCGGCGGCCCCCGCGGACCGCGACCTGGGCTATCAGGAGGCCTTCGCCGCCTTCATCCGCAACGCCGTCACCTCCGGACGGGTGCGGGCGGACGTCGCGGTCGAGACGCTCGCCGATCTGGTGGCCAGCGCCTACTCGGCGATGGCACTGAGTTGGGTGCACATGCCGGAGTTCCCGGTTCGCGATCGCGCGCGGGCGATGGCCGACCTTCTCGGCGAGACCCTGGCCGCCAGCGGATCGAGCAGCACCCGATGATCGCAAACCTGGACGGCAAAGTCGCCGTCGTCACCGGCGCCGCACACGGGATCGGCCGTGCCCTGGCCCTCGGTTTCGCCGCCGAGGGGATGCGGGTGGCCGCCGTTGACATCGACGAGGCCGGTGCGCAGGCGACGGCCGCTCTGATCGGTTCCGGCGCAGTCGCCCGGCGGGTGGACGTGGCCGACGCCGAGGCGGTCGACGCGTTGGCCGATGACTGTTTCGCCGAGTTCGGTCAGGTCGACCTGCTGGTCAACAACGCCGGGGTATTCCAGGGCGGGCTCTGCTGGGAGCGCAGCGTGGCGGACTGGCAGTGGGCCTTCGGGGTCAACGTCTTCGGAATCATCCACGGCCAGCGCAGTTTTCTGCCGCGGATGATCGCGCAGAACACCGAGGGCCATGTGCTCAACACCGCGTCGGTGGCGGCCTTCGTCTCGGCGCCGTTCTCCGGACCGTATGTGGTGTCCAAGTGCGCGGCCCTGTCGCTGACCGAATGCCTGGCCCACGATCTGGCCGTCGTCGGCGCCAAGATCGGCGCGTCGGTCCTGGTACCCAGCGCCTTCGACACCAGCATCGCGCACTCCTCGGCGGTGCGGCCCGCCCGCTTCGGTGTCGACTCCACCGAGGACGGGCAGGGGACGGCCGCCGCCCTGGCGCAGATCGTCTCCCAGGGAATGTCTCCCGACGAGGCGGTGGCACCGGTGATCGACGGCATTCGCTCCGGAACGTTCCTGATCCCCACCAGGGGCAGCTACGCCGAGCAACTCCGACACCGCTACGAAGCCCTGCGGGCCCGGGAACTGCCCGCCCTGACCGAGGTGGATTAACGCATGGGACGACTCGACGGCAAGGTAGCGCTGATCAGCGGCGGGGCCCGCGGGATGGGCAATGCCGAGGCACGACTGTTCGCCCGCGAGGGTGCCCGCGTCGTGATCGGCGACGTCGCCGCGGCCGACGGCGCGGCACTGGCGGACGACATCGGCGACGCGGCCCGATTCGTCAACCTCGATGTCACCGCGTACGACCAGTGGGAGTCCGCCGTCGCCGAAACCGTGGCCGCGTTCGGCCGCCTCGACATCCTGGTCAACAACGCCGGCATCGTGATCCCCTCGCCGATGCGCGACCTTTCCCTCGAGGACTACCAGAAGGTGATCGACGTCAACCAGACCGGTGTGTTCCTCGGCATGAAGGCGGCCACCCCGGCGATGGAGCGATCCGGGGCCGGCTCGATCATCAACATCTCCTCCATCGACGGCATGATCGGGATGGACCTGGTTTTCTCCTACGTCGCAAGCAAATTCGCGGTCCGCGGGATGACCCGGGTCGCGGCACTGGAACTCGCACCGATCGGAATCCGGGTCAACTCGGTGCACCCCGGTTTCGTCCACACCCGGCTGGGCAACCCCGACGACATTCCCGAGATCCGCGAACTCCTCGACGGCTACAGCCGACGCCGGGTGCCGTTGGGCCGCACCGGCGAACCGGAGGACATCGCCAACCTCGTGCTCTTCCTGGCCTCCGATGAGGCCGGCTACATCACCGGGTCGGAGTTCGTCGCCGACGGCGGCATCCTCGCCGGGGAACTGCTGCCCCGGGGCCCCGAATGACGGCCGCCGGCAGCACAGTCCACGGCCCGCAGGTCGCTCAGCGGTCGGCATTGCGGATCGCGGTGATCGGTGCCGGCCCCGCGGGCCTGGCGACCGGGCACGAGTTACTGGCCCACGGCTTTGACACCTTCACCATCTTCGAAGCCACCGACGCGGTCGGCGGCACCTGGCACCTGCACTCCTACCCCGGCCTGGCCTGCGATGTCTGGGCCCATGCCTACACGTTCTCCTACCGGCCCAATCCCGAGTGGACCGCCAGCTTCGTCGATCAACCCGAGATCGAGGCCTATCTGCAGAGGTGCTCCACCGAGTTCGGCCTGGATCCGCACATCACTCTGAACACTCGCATCGCCAGCGCGCACTACCAGGACGACGGCTTCTGGCGGCTGGAGACCACTACCGGCGAGCGCTTCGACTATGACGTGATCATCAACGCGATGGGCAATCAACACACGCCCCGCTATCCGAATGTGCCCGGTATCAACGAATTCCAGGGCGCAAGCTTTCACGGCACCCGCTGGGATCACGACGTCGAACTGACCGGCAAGCGGGTGGTGGTCGTCGGCTCCGCCGCCAGTGCGGTGCAGATCGTCCCCGAGGTGGCCAAGGTCGCCGGTGAACTCACCGTGCTGCAACGGTCGCCGAACTGGATCATGCCGCGGCGCCGCAAGTTCTACACCGACGCACAGCGCGACCGGTGGCGCCGGTTCCCGGTCATCATGAAGGCCATCCGGCGGGTCCAGCGGTTCCTGATGAGCATGGTCCACGACGCCGCCACCCTGGGCCACAACCGGGCCAAGCAGTTCGAGAAGCGAGCCCGCGCGTTCATCGACGATGCGATTCCGGACCCGCAACTGCGGGCCGCCCTCACACCGACCGACCCCTACGGGTGCAAGCGTGGTCTGGTCTCCGACGATTTCTATCCGGCCCTGCTGCGGGAGAACGTCGAGTTGATCCCGGAAGGGCTGCGCGCCGTGCGCCCCACCGGGATCACCACGGAGAACGGCCGCGAGATCGACGCCGACGTCATCATCTTCTGCACCGGCTACCGGATCCTGGACTACGACCGCATCACCATCGTCGGCGAGACCGGACAGAGCCTGGCCGAGGCCATGTCGACGTCGACCGAAGCCTTCAAAGGTATTGCGGTACCGGACTTCCCGAACTACTTCTTCGCCGTCGGCCCCAACGGTCTGCCGCTGGACGCGCCCTACTTCGTGACCGCCGAATGCAATATCGCGACGATCGTCGGGTTGCTGCGCGACAAACAGGCGGCCGGAGTGCGATCACTGGCGGTCAAGCCGGCGGTCAGCACGGCCTACAACAGGCAGCTGGCGGAACGGTTCCCGCGGTATTCCTGGGCGTCGCCGTCGTGCAGCAGCTACTACCAGGATGCGAACGGGCGCACCCCCTTCCTGTTCCCCGGCCGGTTCAAGGAATACGCCGCCCTGCACGCCGAATCCGGATTGCACGAATACGACCTGCAACCACCGGCCAGCGGCATCGATATCGCGGGCACGACGCTGACCTATCCAACCCAGTTCCGCGACGGCCAGTCGGCGAGCGGGCTGTTCCTGGTGAACTCCACCCGGGCCAACGAGCTGATCGCCGACAGCGGTTTCCGGGTGGCCGAGGTGGCTCCGGGCCGGGGCCTGCTGGCCATCACCGGTGTGCACTACACCGATACCGACTGCGGCGAATACGACGAGACCGCCCAGGCCTTCTTCGTCGTTCCCGTCGGCTCGCGCCGCCGGGTGCCGTACGCGAGCACGTGGGCCGAGATCCTCCGCGGACGCGCCGCGAGCTTCACCTGGAAGCTGCAGGTGACCACCGGACTGTCCCAACAGGCCGGGCTGCGGATGTGGGGTTTCCCCAAGACGATCGAGGACATCACCTTCGAACGCGCGGCCGGCAACGCCGGCTTCCGGTTACGCATGGACGGCCAGGATGTGTTCCGCTACTCGGTTCCCGACCGCGGTAGCCGCGCTCCGGCGCCGGTGACCTCGGCGGTCTACTCGATCGTCGATGGCAGGCCGCACGTCAGCCATCTGACCCAGCGGTACCGCGACACGGGATATCGTGTCCTCGGAGGCGAACTGGAACTCGGCGAACATCGGATGGCCGACGAGCTTCGCACGCTCGGCGTCGGCAGACGGGCACTAGTGGCCAGCTGGAACGGGCGCCTCGCCTTCAGCATGACGGCTCCCACCGCCCTGGCCGGAACCACCATCGGAGGACGACAATACGCGTGACCGAACCCACCATCGGGACGCCCACCATCCTCACCCTCGACGCCCTCGGCGACGCGCCCGTCGGGGGAAAGGCCGAAGGCCTGGCCAAGCTGGTCCGGTTGGGCCTGCGGGTCCCGCGTGCCTTCGTGATCGTCGGCGCCACACCCGGCAACCTGCCGGAAGATCTCGAAGCCCGCTACGCGGAGTTGGGCGGCGCGGCGGTGGCAGTGCGCTCCTCGGCGCTGGGCGAGGACTCGGCTGAGGCCAGCTTCGCCGGTCAGTACGAAACGATCCTCGACGTCACCGGAATCGACGCCCTGCGCGCGGCCGTCGACACCTGCCTGGCATCGCTGCAGAACGACCGGGCGGCGGCCTACCGACAGCAGAGCGCGCACGACGACACCGGCGGGGCGATGTCGGTAGTGGTTCAGAACATGGCGCCCGCGGCCAGTGCCGGGGTGTTGTTCACCGCCGATCCCGTCACCGGACGCCGCGACCGCATCGTCATCGACGCGGTCGAAGGCCTGGGCGAGGCACTGGTCAGCGGGCACGCTTCCCCGGATCACTACGTCCTGGATCGCACCGGGACCACCCGGGAGGCCCAACTCGAAAATCTCACACCGATTCTCGGCGACGCCATCCGGCGCAACCTGCTGGCCTCGGCACTGGCGGCCGAGGCCGCCGAAGGGCACCCCCTGGACCTCGAGTGGGCCGTCGATGCCGGCGGCGAGATCCACTGGCTACAGGCCCGTCCCATCACACATCTGCCGCCGGACCCGAACGAACTCGACACCCCGATCGCCGACCCCACGCATGTCTTCACCCGCTGCAATGTCGGCGAGATGTTCCCTGGTGCCTGCACTCCGCTGTCCTACTCGTTCACCGCCCGCAGTATCGACGTCGGCATGCAGATGATGCATGTGCAGGTCGGCATCCAGGACGCGGTGGTGCCGGATATGCGGTTCCTCATCATGAATTCCGGGCACCTCTTCATCAATCTGAGCACGATGAGCGAAACCGCAACCCACGCACTGGGTTCCAGCGCCGACCAGATGGCGCTATCAGTGTGCGGTCGGCCCGTCACCGAGTTCACCATCAGTGGCGGCGATCCGCCGCCACGCCTGCGCCGTATCGCCAACGGCACCCGCTATGTCCGTTACCTGCTGAGCCAGCCGAAGGCACGGCGTGAGATGAAACGTCTCGTTGCCGAGTTGCACTTCCCCAAGTCCGAAACCGCCTCCGCCGCATGGCAGGAGATCGATCGCCGTTTGCCGTTCATCTACGACGCGATGCATTACCACCTGATCTCCTCGGCCGGTTCCGGTGTGCTGACACCGACCTTGCTCGGGGTGATCGCCGGTGGCACCGACGCCTCCCAGGCCGACCACGCCACCGCGGCGGCCTTGCTTGCCGGGGCCGAGGACGTCGAGAGCGCCGACATCATCGCCGGCGCCGAGCGCATCGCACACCAGATCACCGCCCATCCCGACGGCGAGGCATGCTTCACCGACGCCGAACCGGATGCGGCGCTGGACTGGATCCGTTCACCGGCCGCCGGCGCCGCGCGCGAGGAGTTCGAACGCTATCTGCGCGCCCACGGCCACCGCGCCATCAAGGAACTCGAACTGCGCCAGCCGGAGTGGCGGGAAGACCCGCTGCCGGTGATCCATTCGCTGCAAGTCTCACTGCGTCAACGCGATTCGGGCAGCACCACACCCAGACCCACCGAGAGCGTAGGGGTGAAACCCAGCCGCGCCGTCGCACTGCTGGCCCGGATGGCGCGCCAGGCGGTCCGCTCCCGCGAGGAGACGAAGTCCGGTCTGGTCGCCGTCACCACCCGCTTCAAGGAGGCCTACCGCGGCCTGGCGACACTCATGGTGGCCGAAGGACTGCTCCCGGATGCCGATGCGGTTTTCTTCCTCACCCACGACGAACTCGGGCGGCTGGCCCGCGACTCCGATTCCGGCCTGGTGGCGGCGGCCCTGGCCCGCCGCGACGCCTTCCCCGCGCAGGAGAGCTACGAGTTCCCCGACGTCTTCCAGGGCGAACCCACCCGGCTCGACCTCGATCTGGAGGCCGGCGACTCCGACGGCGTCGTCCGCGGCGCACCGGTAAGCCGCGGCCGGGTCACCGGGGTGGCCCGCATCGTGCGCACCATCGAGGAGGCCTCCGCACTGCAGCGCGGCGAGATTCTCATCGCGCCGATCACCGACGTCGGCTGGACTCCCTACTTCAGCCTGATTGCCGGTCTGGTCACCGATATCGGAAGTGCGGTCTCGCACGGCGCGGTGGTCGCCCGGGAGTACGGGCTGCCCGCAGTGGTGAACACCCGCATCGCAACCCGGGTGTTCAGCACCGGCGATCGCATCGTGCTCGACGGCGAGTCGGGCATCGTGCGGCTAGCCGAGGACGACCCGGCCGCGTCGTGAGGCCGGGTTGAACAACCGCGGTTCCAGCAGCGCGCTGTCCTTGAACTGCTTGAGGCTCTTGGCCCCGGCGAGGACCGCCAGGTCGGCCAGCGGCTCGATCACGATCACGGCGAGGTAGGCGGCACCGAACGCGGCGATGCTCGCAAGGGTCGGGGCCGCGAAGCCCTGGCCGTAGAGCGCCCAGAATCCGACCCAGGTGACGATGCCCGCCTGGTAGGTGCTCGACAGCGCCAATGCCTGCCGGTAGCGCAGTTGCACGTACGGGGTGTTCGGCGCGATCACCCGCCTGGCGACGTACTGCAGTCCGAACAACGGCACCAGCAGCGTGGTGATGTTCATTCCGTACTGCGGCAGATCCGACGGCGCGAAAAGCAGACCCTGGATCAGCAGGCCGGCCGCCAGGCCGATGGCCGCCGGGGCCATCCCGAACAACAGGAACAGCGTCGATCCGAGGATCAGGTGCACCTCCGAGATCCCCACCCGGACATGCGGAAAGATCTGGAAGAAGACCAACGCCAGGGCGGTCGTGCCGACGGCGCGGAGCAGCAGGGGCGACAGGCCGCGGTCCTTGACCGCCTGCCAGGCCGCGTGTAGGCCGAACAGGCCGACGCCGGCGGCGGTGCCGTAACTCAAGATGACCTTGGAACCTTCGACGATCCCGGGTTCGATGTGCACGGTGAAATCCCTTCGGGGCGAAACCGATGACCCATCGCCCGAGGACACCAAACCCCTCGGCCACGCGCCCATTCCACGAGGCGATGTGCCGCCGGGTGCGGTGCACCCGGCACGAGTGGCAGGTCTTCGGACTCACAGGCCCACACCCTCTCGGGTGTACCTAGTAACCGTCGCTTCCCAGCCGGTAAGGGCCAGTGCTCGTGACGGCGTTCGTTCCTGCATACCGCTGCGGGACAGTCCCGGATTCCCACCGGGTTCCCTCTCGCGGTGCGCCAACCGCCCGCACCGCTCGATTTCCCGGCTGAACATGCATCCCACCGGGGAAAACCACTCGCATGGCGGACAGTATCAGCCCGCGGACCCGCCGGTCGGTGACAACGCGAAGGCCGCTGCTGTCACCGCCAGGACTGGGCCTCAAGCGTGGTGATCGCCGCGATGACGTCGTAGTCCGCATCGCGGTGAATCACCGTGGCGCCGTACCGAATGGCCACCGCCGCGATCAGGCAGTCATTGATGCTTCGGACCGTCCGGCCACCCCGCCGTGCGGACCGGTAGATGGCCGCCGCCGTCCGGAAATCGACGGCCTGATCGATTCTCAGCGACGGTAGTCCGTTCACCAGTTGCTCGAGCCTGGTGTATCTGTCGTCGTCGAGCGCCCCGGAGAGAATCTCCATCGCGATCGGCTCGCACATCATCACCCGGTTGGGTTGCTCGGTCAGGAGTCTGCGCACCTCAACCGCGGCAGGTGACCCGGTGGCGCGGAAGTACTCGATCCAGGCCGAGGTGTCGATCAGGAGCATCAGAATTCGGCGGGTCGCTCGCTGCGGATATCTCGGAGCTCTGCGTCCCACCCGATCCCCTCAAGACCGAGCAGGAACTCGCGCGTCAGAGGGACTCCCACCAGTCGACGTAAGGCGAGGTCGACCGCCTGTCTCTTGGTGGTGACCCCGTAGCGGCGCATCACCTCCGCGACCAGGGCGTCGTCGAGTTCGATATTGGTCCTGGACATACACCCAAGGTACACCTCTGTTACACCATTAAGCAGATTGGAGGGTTTGGGTCCGCGGCAAATAGCATCAGTACCGCGATGACCGATCACGACGTGGAAGTACGCCCCGGCCCCACCGGGGCGGCGGTACAACGCCTGGCGGCGGAAGCCCGCCGGCGCCGGACCTTCGCCGTCATCAGCCATCCCGACGCCGGCAAGTCGACGCTTACCGAGGCACTCGCCCTGCACGCCAGGGTCATCACCGAGGCCGGGGCCATCCACGGCAAGTCCGGGCGGCGCGCCACGGTGTCGGACTGGATGGAGATGGAGCAGGCCCGCGGCATCTCCATCACGTCCACGGCCCTGCAGTTCCCGTACCGCTCCCCGGATGGGCAGGACTGCGTCATCAACCTGCTCGACACCCCCGGGCACGCCGACTTCTCCGAGGACACCTACCGGGTGCTCAGCGCCGTCGACTGCGCGGTCATGCTGATCGACGCGGCCAAAGGCCTCGAGCCCCAGACCCTCAAGCTCTTTCAGGTGTGCCGTCACCGCGGCATCCCGATCCTCACCGTGATCAACAAGTGGGACCGTCCCGGCCGGCATCCGCTGGAACTGCTCGACGAGATCCACGCACGCATCGGCCTCAAGCCCACCCCGCTGACGTGGCCGGTCGGCATCGCCGGGGACTTCAAGGGGGTGCTGGACCGCCGCAGCGGAAACTTCATCCGGTTCACCCGCACCGCCGGCGGGGCCACTGCGGCACCCGAGGAGCACATCGCCCCGGAGCACGCCGAGGACGCCGCCGGCTCCGACTGGATCACCGCGTCGGAGGAGTGCGAACTGCTTTCCGCCGACGGCGGCGACCACGACCAGGAGGCCTTCCTGCGCGGTGAGACCACACCGGTGCTGTTCACCTCCGCCGCGCTGAACTTCGGGGTCAACCAGCTTCTGGACACCCTCGTCCGGCTGGCTCCCCCACCCGGCGGACAACTCGACGTCGACGGCAACCTGAGGCCGGTCGACTCGGCGTTCAGCGCCTTCGTCTTCAAGGTTCAGGCCGGGATGGACTCCGCCCACCGCGACCGGATCGCCTACGCCCGGGTCTGCTCGGGCACCTTCGAGCGCGGGGACGTCCTCACCCACGCCGCCACCGGCAAGCCGTTCGTCACCAAGTACGCCCAGTCGGTGTTCGGCCAGCAGCGTTCAACCCTGGACAGCGCCTGGCCGGGGGACGTGATCGGCCTGGCCAACGCCGCGGCCCTGCGGCCCGGGGACACCCTGTTCCGCGACGACGCGGTGCACTTCCCGCCGATTCCCAGCTTCTCCCCCGAGCACTTCGCCGTCGCCCGCGGCACCGATCCGAGTAAGCACAAGCAGTTCCGCAAAGGCATCGAGCAACTGGAACAGGAGGGCGTGGTCCAGGTTCTGCGTTCGGATCGACGCGGCGACCAGGCGCCTGTGCTCGCCGCCGTCGGCCCGATGCAGTTCGAGGTGGCGACCCACCGGATGGCCACCGAGTTCAGCGCACCGATCGCGCTGGAACCGCTGCCCTACACCATCGCCCGCGCCGTACACCCCGAGGATGCGGCGTTCGTGCAGAAGCAGGTGTCGATGGAGGCGCTCACCCGATCCGACGGCGTCATGCTGGCGTTGTTCACCACCAAGTGGCGCCTGCAGGGTTTTCAGGAGGACAACCCCACGGTTCGGCTGCACTCACTGGTGGCTGCGGGCGAGAACTGATCGGTGCGCGCAGTCCGCACCCGCGCCGCCGGCAGCCGTCAGTAAGCTCAGCGCCGTGGAACTCAATGGAGCAAGCGCAATCGTCACCGGCGGGGCATCGGGCATCGGCGCCGCCACCGCACGGCAGTTGGCCGACCTCGGCGCCCGGGTTGTCATCGCCGATATGCAGGCCGAACGCGGGCAGCAACTCGCCCACGAGATCGGCGGCGTCTTCGTCGCAGTCGACGTCACCAAGACCGAGCAGATCGAGGAT
>Ga0209986_10005407_pt1 | contig 10592 bp, 11 predicted proteins | sample BlataG_FD_183168 | JGI IMG/M metagenome (GOLD analysis project Ga0209986, IMG submission 183168) | Deep subsurface microbial communities from Black Sea to uncover new lineages of life (NeLLi) - Black_00105 metaG (SPAdes) (version 2) | ecosystem: Environmental > Aquatic > Marine > Oceanic >...
GCAAATATGAAGCCCATGAAAGCTGTTAGTATTGCCACGAGCAGCATAAAAGGCGCCATCCTGAACTCAGACCATGCGCCATATCTCTGCGCAACTACTTTATGAGCGAGTTCATGGAATATGAATGCGAAGCCAACGGTAACCGCGGAAATAATAAATACCTCAGGCCAAGTTAGTCCAGAGCCCAAATCCGTCCGGCGTTTGATTAGCACGGTAAACGCAAAAGAAATAGCGAGCCATGCTATCAAAAGATGCTTTATTTCCGTTTCGCTCGTTTTTATCGGCATTTTACCCGGCACTAAAGATAGCCCGGGACGGATTCGAACCGCCGTCTCAAGGTCCAGGGCCTCGGATGATTGACCTCTACACTACCGGGCTATTTTATTATATAGTATTTTTGATATTCTTAGGATATAAAAGTGATATACTTGTTTACCGCTGAGCACGCAGAGAACACAGAGAGTCAGGAAAACAGGCTCAGACGATTTTTGTCTCCTTCTTCAAACTCGTTGCAAATGTCTCTATCTCGCGAAGCATGTTCTCTCCTGACCTCAATCCCTCCTCTATTAATCTTATGAATGCGCTACCCACGATTGCTCCATCTGCTACCTCGCAAACCGTTCTTACGTGCTCCTGCTTTGAGATTCCAAATCCAACCGCCAGTGGCACTTCTCTATCCCTCGCTAATTCCCGTTCCTTTATCCTTCCGATAAGTGGGCGTATCGTATCAGAAACCCGCTCCCTCGCTCCCGTTACGCCGAGCAGTGATACGACATAAATAAATCCGGATGCAGCATCCAGAATCTTCGCCATTCGTTTCTCCGTCGTCGTAGGTGCAATAAGGAAGATTAAATCGGTTTCATACCCCTCGCATATTTTCAGCAACGGTTTTGACTCCTCCACTGGCAAATCAGGCACTATTAACCCTTTTATCTCTGCGGATTCGCAATCGTTCACGAATCGTTCCAGCCCCCTTTGTAACACCAGATTGTAATAAGTAAGGCAAACCTTTTCCACTCCTTTTATGCCCGCTGCGAGTTCAAAATATAAATCGGTATTCATTCCTGCTCTCAAACTGCTTTCACTCGCTCGCTGTATCGTAATGCCATCTGCTATGGGGTCCGAGAAGGGCAGACCGAGCTCTAAAATGTCCACTCCTCCCCGGATCAAAGCATCTGCTATTTTCGTGGTCTCCTCAGCAGTGGGATAACCCGCAGTGATGAAGCCTATCAAAGCTTTCTCATTCTTTTTCCTCAGTTCTTTGAATTTTTCTTCTAAGGTCATCCTTTCATCAATCCTCTTAATAATAAAAAAGAGTGGGATTATTTATTGTTTTCTTCTTCGCGAAGTTGCTGTTGCAAGCACGACACTCTCAACACACCAAGTAGGGCAACCAAACCGATTAATATTTTTCCACATTCACAAACTCGATTCTTGCCGTAGATGCTTGCACCACCATTATTTTTTAATTGCGACTTCCAATAAGTCGCCGATAAACGTGCCAGCTATGAAGATAATCACGAGGAATACCACTTCTATAAATATTCCGATTGCACCCACCGCAAAGAGGAACAGTCCACCGAAGAAAAACCCGATAATCCCAAATAATATTCCAAGAATAATGCCGTACATAATACCCTTTTTGAAAAGTTCCCATCGCTTTTCTTTCCCTGGTTTCACGTAGCCGTAAACCAGTCCAATAATAAACGCAAGTATCGCAAATATCATTTTTTAACCTTCAAAATTCTACGGGTGAAGGGTATATATAAACTTTTCTAAATTTTCACGTAAACATGGGGCTGACGACTTCGCCTGACGGCGACAACGAAAAATGAAAATTGCAAAACCCATAATAAACCTTTCTTTGGAGCGGTAAACAATTACCTGTCCTATTCTTTTTGCATATCCGTAAGTTCATAGCAGAGGTATCCTTCCTCCTTTAATTTCCCTTTCCCTTCCAATTTCTTTGCAATCAGCCCAAAATGCTCCACCCTCTCTCCTTTATTCCAATCAACATATTTGGATTTCTCTTTCAATTCCAATAGAATCCTCCTCGCTTCCCCTAATTTCAAATTGCTCCATTTCACCTCGAAGAATGCTATCTCTTTTGTTTCTTCATTTAATGCCACCAAATCAATCTCCTTATCTCTGTGCCACCATCTTCCGAGTTTGGTGAATGCAAAGGGCAGCTCCTGTTCCCATAGAAATTCCCTGCAAATCTTCTCAAATACAAATCCGAGATACGAGTTAAAATCCTCTTCGATAAAATCAAATAATAATAAGCGAGGATATATTCTGTTTGTACGTATCCTCCAGTAATCGCAATTCATTCGCCCTGTCCACAAATTGTTGAAACATGATTATGATAATCGTCTTTCAACTATTTAAACGTGTTTCATCTGCATCCAAAAATCTTGTTCATCTTCGCCTTCGCACCCATCTCCTCCTCTATCCTCAACAATTGATTGTATTTACACGTCCTTTCGCTTCTTGCGGGTGCACCTGTTTTTAATATCTCCGCGTTTATCGCAACCGCGAAATCGGCGATAAGCGTATCCTCCGTCTCGCCAGACCTATGGCTGACTACTTTCTTATACCCGCCTTCGGAAGCCAATCTAACGGTATCCAGAGTTTCCGAAATAGTGCCTATTTGATTCAACTTCAGCAGAACGGCATTTGCCGCTTTTTTCGTTATGCCCTCTTGAAGTCGCTTGACGTTTGTTACGAACAGGTCATCGCCAACAATTATTTTCCGTGGCAGCTTAGCCGTGAGTTCCGCAAATAACTCGAATGAATCCTCCTCAAAAGGGTCTTCTATCAATTCTATCGGATAGTTCTCCACGAGGGCTTGATAGAAGTCAATCAGTTCAGAGCCGTCTTTATCCCTGCCGTCTATCACGTATTTTCGCTTCGCCGCGTCGAAGAAAGAAGAAGCCGCTGCATCCATGCCCAGCCGTATTTCGTCCTCAGAATAGCCAGCTTCGCTTATTGCTTCCGTTATCGCATCGAGTGGCTGAGCCGTCTCACGCATAGGCGGTGCATAGCCGCCTTCATCGCCAACGTTCGTGGCTATTTTACCGTATTTCGCCGCCAACACTTTTTTAAGTGCATGATAAGTCTCAACGCCAGCTCTTAAATTATCGCTGAACCTGTCAAAACCCACGGGTAGGATAAGAAACTCCTGGATGCTCAGCTCGTTACCTGCATGCTGCCCGCCGTTTATCACGTTCATCATCGGTACCGGAAGCTCATACTGCAGCTCCATCCCGGCGACGTCCTCACAGACATATTCAAAGAGCGGTTTTTTTAACGAATCCGCTGCCGCTTTACAAACTGCCATCGAGGCTCCGAGAATAGAATTTGCACCCAATTTCGACTTGTTTTCCGTTCCGTCCAGTTCTATCAACCGCTCATCTATGTCCCGTTGTTCGAGAGCGTTCATTCCAATCAGCTCGTTTTTTATCACGGTATTCACGGCTTCAACAGCTTTGAGAACTCCCTTGCCGTTATATCTTCTTTTATCGCCGTCTCGTTTCTCCCACGCCTCTTTACTTCCGGTAGATGCCCCCGAAGGCACACTCGCTCTGCCAAATCCGTTCGCGGTATGCACTTCTACTTCTATGGTCGGATTTCCACGAGAATCCAAAATCTCTCTTCCTTTTATTTCTTTTATTATTGCACGTGTCATTTTTCTGTTTTATTTTCTCATAGATTTTCGAGCTCTTCTTGAGGTGTTAATGCATCTATGCAATCAGATGCCCTCTCTCTTTGTTGCTTATCCAAACTGATTAATTTTGCATTAAAAAGCGATGCTACTGCTACATAAATAGCGTCACAACCTCTAAGTCTGTGCTCAGCTGCAAATTTCGATGCCAACTCAGCTAATTCTCTATCAATAGGAATAAAAATGAAATTTGGTAACTGCTTTAGTTCGTCAACAAAAGTCAGTGCCTTTTCAGCACTGTCAGTTCCCCTAACTAAGGCAGAAGCAATTTCGGGCAATGCAATCTCGGGAATAACTACTATGATCTCTCTATCTTTTATTATTTGCATTAGCTTTTTACTGTATTCGTGAAACTCTTCATGCTCTATCTGCGAGTTTGTGATAACACTTGCATCTGTGCAATACATTTTATCTTGTTTTTATCTCCTGGACTCTGCAATCAATTGCCAACTCTGTTTTTTGCTCTTCCATGATCTACTTATCTCGCTTCCTATCGCATCCAATCTTTCCCATGCCATCGGGTCCTTCTTTTCCATTCCCACTCCTAGTATTCTTTTCATTGTCAATATCTCAGTCTCTAAGGCATCCACTCTGGTTTTAAGATCTTTCATCTCTTCCATATTTTCACCTAATACTGCTATATGAAATATGACTATTATATTTTTAACGCTTTATATTTTTAAGTTTAGAGAGGAGAATTGCAGATGAAGGCAAAAGCAAACGAGGAAAAAACAGAAACAACGAAAAGGGTGCTTGTCACAGACTACATTTCAGAAGAGGGGATAAAAAAGCTGCGGGAGTTTGCAGAAGTGGATATTGAATTAGAATTGAGCAAGGAAGATTTAAAGGAGCGTATTGCGGGCTATGATGCGTTAATCGTGAGAAGTGGCACGAAAGTGACGAAAGAAATAATAGAAGCAGGCGTCCGGTTAAAGGTAATAGGCAGAGCAGGTGTCGGCGTGGATAACATAGACGTGGAAACAGCGACGGAAAAAGGAATAATGGTGGTGAATTCGCCTGAAGCAAATACTATATCTGCGGCGGAACACGCCATCGCAATGCTGCTCTGCCTTTCGAGAAAAATACCGGCTGCTAACGCCTCGCTGAAGTTGGGCAAATGGGAAAGAAAAAAGCATACGGGTGTGGAAGTAAATGGCAAGGTTTTTGGCATAATAGGTCTGGGAAGAGTGGGGAGTGAAGTAGCGGAAAGGGCAGCAGGGCTTGGGATGAGAGTCGTTGCATACGACCCTTTTATATCGCAGGAGAGGGCGAGAGAGCTTGGAATTGCTCTTTTACGTTTTACTGAAGTTCTTTCTGCCGCAGATTTTATTTCGCTGCATACACCACTGACAAAGGACACGCATCATCTGATAGGAAAGAAAGAGTTCGAGTTGATGAAAGATGACGTTCGCGTGATAAATTGTGCAAGGGGTGGGATAATGGATGAGGATGCGCTGGGGGATGCGATAAAGAGCGGTAAAGTAGCAGGAGCGGCTCTGGATGTATTCGAGCACGAGCCACCCGGTGAAAGTGAATTAGTGCAAATGGAAGAAGTAATTGTCACGCCTCATCTGGGTGCATCTACGGAGGAAGCGCAGAGGGTTGCCGCGGTGGCTATTGCTGATGAGGTAATGGCGGCGTTGAAGAACAAGCCCGTAAGGAACGCAGTAAATATGATATACGTCGCAGAGGAGTTGATGGACGCAATAAATCCTTATTTAGTATTAGCAGAGAAACTCGGACGGCTCTCTGCACAGCGCATACCAAAATCGAGTAGGCTTGAGCAATTTGACGTTTCTTACGAAGGAGAAATAGGAATGGCAAGGGCGGGAGCCGGAAAAGACACCAGATTGATAACCGTAGCAATGCTGAAGAGCTTTCTATCCTGGTTCATCGATGGCGTGAATTATGTGAATGCCGGGACAATAGCGAAGAAATCAGGGATAAAAGTTACGGAAAGCAAGACCGGGGACGTTGAAAATTTCGCCTCACTGATTAGCATTACGACAACCACGCGGATAGAAGAAGCAGGAAAAAAAAGGACCGTTGCAGGCACACTCTTTGGAAAAGACGACCCAAGAATAGTGAATATAGATGGGTTCAGGGTGGATGCATCTCCTTCTGGCTACATGCTTATCTGCTCCTTCCTCGATAAGCCAAGGGTGATAGGACCCGTTTGCATGATTTTAGGCGACCGCGGCATAAACATAGCCGGGATGCAGGTGGGAAGAGAGAAAACGGGCGGTGAAGCTGTTATGGTGCTTAACGTGGATAGCAGCGTTAGTGAAGAGATTATAAAAGAGATAAAAGAGGTGAAGAACATATTTGACGTGAAGCTTGTGAAGCTGTAGTTTGAGTGCTATGCAGAAGCTAACTTCTTCTCAATCAAACTTTAAGAAAGTTTGATCAAAATGCTACGCAATCCGCAAGCCTAACCTCGAATTCTGCCATCTTCTCCATCACGGGAATCCTCGCTTCAAGCGAATCGAACCTGGAAGTCACTTCCATTCGTAAACCTTCTATCCTGCCGTCCACACCCTTAATCTTGTCGTCCACCGCCTCAAACTTCGACAGCATCTCATTTCTCAGGCTTTTAATAATACTTATAAAAAATTAGTATTTTCTCATTCGTAAAAAACCGAAAATCATCTTATTAACTTTTACGTTTATACAAATATATATTATTTCATAGTGACAAAATAAAGCGAAGTATGAGCGGTGGGGATTCGGTGCTGATGCACCAACTCTCCAGGCAGGAACTGCATACAACTATACGATTGTGACGGGCAGCTATCCGCAGATAATACACAACGAAACGCTTACCACGCCAGATGGGACGATCAACTGCACGGAGTTCGTGGATGCGAATGAGAAACGATATACAGATTGGATACCGGCGATTAGGTTAGAGAGTGGAACGTAGCGAGAAACGAGAATGAAAAATGAAAAGTGCAAAATGCAAAAATTTTTCCCCGGCTTTCTTTTTTTCGGGGGGAACATTTTTTTCTTTTTTAAACCACAGATTTCGCGGATTGACACAGATGCAGATGATTTGGAGTGCGAGTGAAAACTTTATATAGTCTGAAGATTTTTTTTTACCAAACATGAAGGAATTAGAATCTGAGAGAAATATAAATAGATGTAAGTCAATACATTTTATTGGGTGACAATATGTCTCTTGAGCAAATAAGCATGAGAGTCGATTCCCGACTCCTAAAGGAACTAGACCAAATCGCTAAAGCCGAGTTTAAAAGACGATCAGATGTTGTTCGTGATGCTCTCGTCGCATATTTAAAGCACGAGGTAGAAATTCGCAAAATAAAGGAGATGGTAACAAAACAATTCCTTGAAGGGGAGCTAGGTTTTGATGATTTCGCTCGTATTGTTGGTTTTGATATCGCACAACAAATAAGAATAGGCAAAGAAACCCTAAAGGAGAGTATTGAACGTGCCAAAAAAGACTCAAAACAAAGTTCCTGAAACGATAGTAGTTGGAGATACAAGTGCTCTAATCTCTCTTGGAGTTGGAGGTGTACTTTCAAAATGTTTGGAGATTTCCAGGATTTTGATTCCTCAAAAAGTGTACAATGAAGTGAGTGAAATTTCCCAATCCACTGATATCCATGGAAATTAGCTCGGTTGGTTTTGGAAAATTCAATCACAATTACCGAAGCTCAAGATACCCTAAATCGAATTTCAGAAGGAAGAACATGGGAAAGCGCTGCAATATATAATCTTGCAAAGAAATACATCGAAGAATTAAAAGAACAAGATAGAAAATAGTCAGAAAGGGGACTCTCCGCTCCCCTCGGTCGCTTCGGTGCTCGACCGCTGATAGCGAGGTTTGAGAATTATCCAGCACCGGCAGCACCAGAACCGATACCAACGTCGACACCGCCACCACCGCTGGGAGTGCCGGAGTTCAGCTCGATGGGATTAGTTGCGTTGATACACTTTTTCTTTTTAGAAAAAAGAAAACCTGTGCTAAAAGAAAAACAGATAATAGCTTAAGGTTGAGTGTAGAAACCCTGGCATTGAAGTTGATCCGCAAGCCCACCTTGCAGCCAGAGACTTTCTTTCTTTGTCATCTCAGCGCTCTCCGCGTTCTCGGCGGTAAACAAATACAAAAAGCAATATGCAATATTTCCCAAATCTTCAGATACAATAATATAAAATAGAAAAGTTTATATAAGTAGTGGTAAAATTTTACATATAATATAATGAAAAAAAGAGAAAAGGGAAGGTTTGTTTTTGTAGCCCTTTTATGTTTTTATCTGCTTGCAGCGTCAGCGTCAGTGCCGGCAATAGCGGCTGCGCAGCCTGATTTAACTGTGACTGAAGTAAACGCATACCGCTCGGAGAGTTACAAATATGAAGTTTGGTTCAACCTCACGAACTATGTTGACGTCACGGTAAAGAACAACGGCACTGCCGATGCTGATGCGTTCAACGTCAGCCTGTATGCAGACGGCGAGCCGATTGGAGTGCTACCCGTCATAAACATGAGCAACGGCTCAAGTGATACGCTTGTATTCAAGTGGAGACCGGAAGGAGAAGACCCTTTGGGATGGACTGACACCGCAGAAGGAGCGATACTCACTCATACTGGTACCAGTAAGGCTTACACGTTAGAGGCAGTGGTTGACGAAGCCGGTGAAGTGCCAGAGAGTAATGAGAGCAACAACAACATGACGGTCTCGGAGATGGTGAAATGGAACGGTTACATGGCTGATGAGCCACTGGAGAATTACGCTCATGGCACAGTAAGAGGCGGAATGATATACACGACTGGAGATGGTTGGTACCACAGTGGAGAAAGTGAGGCAGATGGTACCAAGTTCGGCACTTATTATGAGACACATTACGAGTTAGAGATTCCGGGTGATACGAAGCTGGCAAGATTATATTTCTATCACACCTGGTCGAAGCCAGGTTATAAAGCACCGAAGGTAGGTATTACCCTGAAGACGCCTTCTGACGATGTTTACGAGCAGGACATGGAAAAGAGCTACAACGACATGAGCACGCTTGGAGGCTACGGTGAACTTGCATGGGGAACTTATGCCTACGATATTACGGGGTTCGTGACTGAAAGCGGAACTTACATAGTGAACATAACAAACCTGAATGATGGAACCGATGCGGACTTTGCACGTCACTACTCATTTGCAGCTCCTGCTATTCTCGTTGTTTATGAGAACGAAACCATGCCAGAGCGTGAATACTGGGTCAACGAAGGTGCAGACGTGCTCATGGCTAGAAATTATGTTGGACTCATACTCAAGGATTGCATCAACAATGCGACATTTGATGGAAGCATGGGCCTCAGCAAAGTGAAGAATGCAACGCTGGGCGTGGTATCACCATGGGGTGGAGTCAAGGATAATGTTCTGTACTTCAATGGCATTGAGCTTGAGGGATGTGCTCAGTACGGAGGTGCATACGATGTATGCGGCTATGATGGACCTGATGAAGTATCGCTTGACGGCATTTGCATGAGATGCCTTTCTGGAAATACACAGGTTGGAATGCACTTGACTGACGTTACAAGCTATCTCAATGCCAGTGTCAACATAGCAGGTCAGGGCGATGACGGCGACAACATGATGCCGAGCAATGCGTTCCTGGTGGTGGAATACGAGGAAGAGGAAATCTATGAATTTGACACACGACCCGGCACCTATCCAAGCATAATGGGAACGCACAACGGCACAATCAGACCTTCACACGACGTTTATGTCAGCAAGATATATACATACGCATGTACGGGAACGGGCGGGCATACGGAGTATGTCAGGATTTGGAACGAGTCGTCCGTGGAACCAATAGCGGAAGGGCACTGGACGGGTTACGCTGGCAGCAACTATCACAATATAACCTTCGATACGACTTTCACGCTGTTTGCCAACCATACTTACAACTATACCATTCGCACCGGCTCTTATCCGCAGATACACCACACGCCTACACTACACACCGATGATGGATGGATTAACTGCACGGAGTTCGTGGATGCGAATGGGAGGAGATATGACAACTGGATACCGGCGATCCGGTTGTTTCTTTAGTAAAGGTTTCTTTTTAATTTTAACCAACACTTTTTCTTTTAACGTTTTACGGGATATGCCATTAGGCTGTGGACATGATAAAAATATTAGAAAAAGAAATGGCGAGGATGGGGGTATCCATTCCCTGGGATTTAGTTGATCGTTTCGATGAAATTATTTCCGAAAGGGGCTATGCATCCCGGTCAGAAGGGATAAGGGATGCCATCAGGAACTACATTAGCTATTACGAATGGATGGCTGAGGTTGAAGGGGAGCTTGTTGGAACTCTAACTCTCATATACGACCACAAAATAACTGGTGTGGCGGACTCCGTCACAAACGTACAGCAGGAGTACAGGGATATTATAAAATCTTCGATTCGCATCCCCCTTGATTCTCACAACCAACTTGAAGTTATCATTTTGCGTGGCGAGGGAGAGGATGTGAAGGCATTAACTGGTCGTATCATGTCACTGCGAGGAGTGAAACACGTGAAGCTAAATATTACTCCATTAAAAAATAAAAAATTATATTCAACATAAGTGAAGCACGAATATGCTAAATAAATAAACCTTTTCTTTTGAAAAGGTTTAAAGTAAAAAAGTTGAGATGACGAAGAAAAAGCCAAAATTTGAGCGATACGGATGGAGGAAAAAGAAGAAGTTGAGTAAGAGCTGGAGAAGACCTCGTGGGCACGATAACAAGATGAGGGAGCATATAGCGGCGAAGGGTGCGATGGTGAAAGCAGGGTATAGGAGAAAGAAGGAAGACAGGGGGATACTTCCGTCTGGCGTGCGAGAAGTGCTTGTTCTCAATACGAA
>Ga0209986_10005408_pt1 | contig 10591 bp, 9 predicted proteins | sample BlataG_FD_183168 | JGI IMG/M metagenome (GOLD analysis project Ga0209986, IMG submission 183168) | Deep subsurface microbial communities from Black Sea to uncover new lineages of life (NeLLi) - Black_00105 metaG (SPAdes) (version 2) | ecosystem: Environmental > Aquatic > Marine > Oceanic >...
CAAAACACGGAGGGTTGCAAGCATATTTCGTATTTCGTTGCTCATATTTCGTATTGTGGGAAATCGCTGCTTGCATAAGAGTCGGTTACACAATATGATTTCGGGAAAGATATATGATTAACTGCGGAGAACGCGGAGAACGCAGAGAATAATCAATAATCAATTTTATGGAGCGGACAATGGCGCATAAATTCATTAACGAAGTCGGGCCGGGAGAGACAATCGATGATGTTTATATGGTAGCAGACCCGATTTTGCGAAGCACAACGCGAGGCGATTTGTATATAGCAATGTTCCTTTCAGACAAGACCGGGCAAATGAACGGGCGAATGTGGCAGGCAACGGAAACGGTTTATAAAGCGCTGCCAAAGCCGGGCTTTGTCCATATACAGGGAAGAAGCGAGCTTTATCAAAACAAGCTGCAAATCATTATAAATAACGTCAGCGTCGTCGATGCAAAGGACGTTTGCATTGAGGATTTTCTGGCGCGAACGGACAAGGACACCGACAAACTGTTCGAGGAGGTAAAAAAGATTGTAGGCCGAATAAAAAATCCGCAGTTAAAGGCGCTGGTCGGAGAATTTCTAACTGATGCCGGGCTGATGGAGAAATTCCGTAATGCACCAGGCGGGGTGAAATTGCATCATAATTATCTCGGCGGACTGCTGGAGCATACCCATAATATGCTGCGAGTAGCTGTTGCGATACTGCCGTTGTACGAACAAGTGCAGCCGGATTTGGTCCTTGCCGGGATTTTTCTTCACGATATCGGCAAGACCGAAGAGCTGTCGTACGATATGGCCTTTTCATATACGGATTCAGGCCAATTAATCGGGCATGTCGTGCAAAGTTTACTTATGGTAAAGGAAAAAGTTGCTGTGCTGAAAGAGAAGGGAACGCAGATTGATAAGACGATTTTGGACTCTCTTGGGCACATTATTTTGTCTCACCACGGTCAATACGACTTCGGTTCGCCGAAGCTGCCGGCGATGGCTGAGGCCTTTATGGTCTATTATATTGACGATTTGGACGCCAAGATAAGCCAGGTGACGGCGGCGATTGATAGCGAGGTAAGCGATTCGAATTGGACAGCCTGGAAAAGTGCTTTACAGACCCGGCTTTATAGAAAGCGTATCGAATAAAAACGGTGCCACGAATTAAAGGTGCTGTGCAAAAATATTGGAAAACCGGTAAGTAAACCATCCGGCCAAGAGGGACGTTCGAGTGGGAGAGGTTTGTCTTAGTTCTATTTATTATGAAACGACTACGTATTATTCTATTCCTGCTCAGTATTGCGATATTGGCTTTTTCCTTTCGAGCACGCCTCCAGCGGTATGTTGTGACAGGGTTCCAAACCGTACAAGGCAGTAAAACGGTACAGAAGTGTCTTGAGGAGTATGGGCCAGCGGTTCGGGAAAGACTACTTCCATATTTCGAGGCGGCAAAACTACATTACCCCCCTGAAAAAATTATTTTTGTTGGCCTTAAATACGAGAAAAAGCTTGAAGTTTGGGCTTGTAGCAGAGAGGGCCGATTTAAATTGATTCGAACGTATCCCATTCTCGCTGCCAGCGGTCGGCTTGGGCCAAAGCTCAAGGAAGGTGACCGCCAGGTTCCGGAGGGCCTTTATCGAATTGAGTCCCTCAATCCCAATAGTATGTTCCATCTTTCACTCAGAGTGAACTATCCCAATGAGTTCGACCGCAGGCAGGCAAGCCGTGAGAACCGGACGAACCTCGGCGGCGATATCATGATTCACGGAGCTAATGCTTCTATTGGGTGCCTTGCTATGGGAGATGGGGCTGCTGAAGACCTGTTTATACTCGCCGCTGAAACTGGTATTGACAAGATTTCCGTGGTCCTGAGCCCTGTCGACTTTCGGAAGAGGGTCTGCCCTAAAGTAAAGCATCCATTACCCGAATGGACAGATGTTCTCTATGAGCAAATCAAACAGGAACTATCAAAGCTAAGAACTCAATGAACCTAAATAAAAAAATATGGCCGCGTCGACAACCAGCCGTGCGATTCAAGCTGGACGGCCTGGGAAAACGCTATGCAAACCCGACTCTACAGAAAACGAATCGAATAAACTAAAATGAAAGCTCTTAGAATATTCTTAGAAATAGTGACTATCCTATTTTCGCCTGTTATTGGAATGATTGTTGGCCTTAGGATTTATGGGCACCCCATGGGAATAGATGAGATCATTTTCTTTCAATATATGTGTCCAGGAGCAGCAGCAGGCTTATTTTTATCAATAGTTCTAGTTCTTTATTTCCGAAAAAAGTTCTCCTTCGCTGCACTTAGCGGTCTTTTTGTTGGCGCATCTGTAGGTATAGGCTTAGGAGCTCTAATATGGTTCAATATTCTCAAACCTCGCGGATTAGAGCCTTCAGATCCAGATATTGCAGTAATGATGTTTGACACCATATTCTTTTGTCTGTGTGCTCTGGGGGCGTCGGCAGGATTCTTTATATCCAGAAAGATGTCGCGTTATCTTAAGAATAGGAAAGCCCGTTGGGTAACAGCTTATTTGGTCGAGTCTTTTCCTAAATTGCGTCGACAATTATTCCGCGTTACCTGTGCTATAGGATTATCAATTATTCCTTTATTTATTTTATTTACTTTTTTATATCTTCTTATTATCCAGCCTTATATAAGACATATAGAACATGCACGCTCAATCAACCAACTGAAACAGCAAGCAATAAAAAAACTTGAAGCAGACCCAAATGACATTGGTGCGCTTCACTGGATGGGTGTGCATCATCTCACCAGAACCCGCCGGTATCAAGAGGCAGAAAAATATTTTAGAAAAATCGTCGATTTAGAATCCGCTGAGGGCGATTTTTCCACCGGCGGACAGCGTAGCCTTATATATCTTGCCACTATCTATCAATCTTGGGCAGAGCATGACAAAGCTGAGAATTATTATCAACAATTTATCGCCACAGCCCCAAATTTAGAAAATGACACTGTGCTGATCTCCTATAATAACCGCTATTTAAAGAAAAGGAACAGTCAAAAAATGAACGAGCCCCTAAGTGCCCATTGCAGCGTAAAAGGCACAAGCCTTTTTGGTCGGGTGAGCGGTGCTTTGCGGACAGTGGTCAGGATTTGAAATCAGCCCGGCCGGGCCACCACCCCGAAGAAATTGGCCCGGCCGGGGCGTTCTTCATAATTCAACTCTGCCGTGCACGGCTTTATCCGCCGTCCTGTTGATAGCTATCGACCGTCCTGAAGCAAATTAGCTATGTTTTTATCGGAAGTGTGACAACAGTATGTCACACCTTGCAAAAAAATCTGAAAATCAGGGGAATGCTGCGATTCTCGTATTTCGTTTAACAAACAACGAGCAACAAAATATGGGATTAGATGCTTTGCGTAGAGACTCGTTTGAGGACGATGCCGGAAAATCGCCAGATTTTCTCGAACTGCTCATAGGACATCAAAGTTCTGCCGAGAACGGGGTCGGCGATAGTAACCATCCGGTCCGAGACTTCAAGGACAGCGACGCAGTGGTCCAACAGAAATGCGTCCCTCACCACGGCTAACGTAATGCCTGCATTTCTAAGCTGAGCAATCGAGTCGAAGCGACGGTACTGACATTTCAGGCCGTCGGCGCCATAGCGATTCTTGAGCGCTGTGTAAAGACAGCGGGGAAGCGTGCCGGCGACAGGGCTTGAGTGAGAAAGCACAGCTATTTCCCCCTCGCTGGCGGCCAGGCCTAATTTTCCAAGAGCGGTTACCGCCGCAGCAGGGCCGCAGGTATAAGCTGTGGTCTGGAAGCAGATGCCGTTGGAATTAACAATTGTTTTAAGATTCGAGAGGTCGTCCTTAATCAAAGCCGGAACAAGAAAGGGCAAAACCGAAAACCACCCTACAACCACAGCCATCAAGACGCCGATTATGAGCTTCTCGCATTTGCGAGGCAGACGCGACAGCGGCGTGGTCAAGCCCATTGTAGCGGCCAGAGCTAAAATGATGAATCTTACCCGTCCTGCTGTAATCCACGAGAACGGCGGCACAAAGACCAGCGCATTATTGTACCTGGCCAGCACCAGCATCGCGATGAGCAGAGAGGGGAGAAAATAGCCCAATGTCCAGTAGGGTTTTCGAAGACCTGAAAACACCCTGCCAAGAAAAATGCCTAACAGGGCTATCTGTATAACACCTAAAGTTTCAAGCCACGGATTCATCTGCACCACCTTCCCCAGGTTACACTTCTTGTGTAAAAACATTGTACCAGATTAAGATTCAGGAATCAAGAGAATTGCCAATGAACTGAAAACAAAGTGGTGAGATGGTGAAATGGACTGTCCAACCATCATTTATCGTCCTATAATTTCCTTGATTATAGTCCGGTCCGGCAAATCCGTCGTGCCGGATTAAGTTAGGAATGGAAGGCGGTGGTTTTAGCAGAAAGCAGGTGAGAATGTTTTTCTTTTTTTCGGTTTTTCCCCGCTTGAAACCGCAATCTCCGGCTAAACTTGTGCCTGCGTAAGCAGGTAACCAATAAAAAAAGCCGCAAGTTTAATCCTCACGGCCCTTCGATTAGCAAAGCAAGTAGCCGATTAGCTATGCCCACTTGCAGTCGGGCCTATTGCCCACAGAGTTCTGGTACCATCAGCCCACAATCCAGCCACGAAGAAGCAAGTATTGCAAAGTCCACGAAATCAACCCTGCAATCACGATTCAAGTCACCTCTGGGCGGCCTGTCGCACAAAAGCCAGCGGACCTCATCGGCACTAAGCGCGTAGTTATAAATCCGAACGTCATCTATCAGACCGTTGTAAAAACGGTCGGTTATCTCAGAGTTTCTTCCTATATTGACATTGAAGGTGCTGCTGTCTATAGACCCTACATAAGGAGTAGCAGCTTCTAATCTACCATCAATGTATAATTTGAGCTCGTTTCCATCGTAAGTTCCAGCTAAATGGTGCCAGTCACCATTAAAGGAACTATCTACCGGGAACCAAACGGTATGCCAGTCACTATCAAAGATAAAAAATTCTATGTTGTTACTGTTGTGTTGCTTTATCGCATAACTATGGTCACCTTTCGTTACATAGGGATTGTGTTCCAAATTACCGGCATCCTTTGTATTTACCCACACTGCAAGTGTAATTTCTTCGGTAATATCAAAGCTGGAATCATTACCACAATCAACATAATCATCAACTCCGTCAAACTCGAGCGCGCCGGTTATCTTGCCGCCGGCCGGTTTCCAATTAGGGGCACCATAGGGCGTTCCGTGATGGCCGTTGCCGGAACTGTCCCAGGCCATAGTACCGCCTTTCTCATTTAGCTTCCAGTGCGCCACCAAGTGATCGTAGAATTCGTATGCGCCTATGTCCACAATAGCATCCGCCCAAGGCGGATAGCCGGTATCAGCCGTTATAGGATCGTCAAATAAACGCGGGTTGCCTTCAAGGTCAAAAGGCGTCGGCTCACTTGTATCACCGTCGCCATCGAGATCGGCCATATCAGCCGGGACAGAGTTGTTATCGCCCGCATCGATGCAGGGAGAACCAGCCGCAAGCTCCAGGTTATCGTCTTCCGTGCCGATGATATTATCCGGCCCGTCGGCATCCTTAAACATCGGGTCATTACCGATATTCCCCGCACCACCTAAACTACCCGTCCAGCCCTGAACGCAACTGTAGTTGATGATAGGAGTGCTGTTGAAGTCAAAAATCTGCGCGGACTCATCATATCCGCCGCTGTCGCTGTTACCCCACAGGATACAGTTGTTCAGTGCCGGATTGCTGCCATCATTGCTCATCCCGCCGCCGGAGCTGCCAGCCGAGTTGCCGCTGAATGTACAGTTTGTCAGTTTTGGTTCGCTCCAACCGTTGCACATACCACCGCCGTAACCTACTGCTGAGTTCCCACTGAAGATACAGTTGGTCAGCGTCGGCCTATTCTGGCCAATAATGACGAAGTCGAAGTTCAACATCCCGCCGCCGTCTATCGCCGAGTTCCCGATGAACGCGCAGTTGATTAGTATTGGCCTGCAATCAAAATCGTTAAGCATACCACCGCCGGCATCGCTTGAATTCTCACTAAAAACGCACTTTATGAGTGTCGGGCTGCTGTCGTTGTTATACATCCCGCCGCCCACGGATTGAGCAGAGTTCCCGCTGTATATACAGTTGGAAACTGTTGGACTGCCGTCATCGTTGTACATCCCGCCTCCGTTATGAGCGGGAGGAGAGCCATCGGCATTGCCTCCGGTGATGGTAAAGCCGTCGAGGACGGCCGTGGCACCAGTACCGCTGCCGATAACCACGTGGTAGCTGTTCTCATCGTTGTTTGTAAAACCGTCATCGTCACCTGCCAGGTCCCCGCTCAGAATAGTTTCGTAGGCAATCGGGTCTCGCTGCTCCCAAGTTCCCCCACCGGAAGGAAATCCACCGTAGATTTCGACGCCATTTATAAGCTGGAACGTCGCGGTACGGTCGCCCAGCGTTTGTACGCCTCCCTGGTCTGGTTTATATGTACCCTCGGCCACGAAGATGTCCTTGCCTGAGACCGCGGCGTCAGTCAGAGCGTCCTGAAGGTACAAATACGCATCCGCCCAGCTTGAGCCGTCGTTTGCGCCGCTTGCAGCGGCGTCGACGAACAAGGCGACAGGACATGAGACCCACGTTCCCAATATCGTTACTGTTTCTATTGAGTCTCCCGTATTACGACGAAGGATATAGAAAGACTCGCATGCATCAATGGTCATGGTTGAGAAGTCGCCACTCTGCAGATCCCACCATTTTCCATCGTAAGGAGCACCCCAGCCAGCAATTAGAAATGCCTCTTCCCAGGTCTGCGTGCTCTCGTCCCATTTGCGGATCGTATCGGAGTCGACCGGCCGACCAGTAAGATTCTCCTTAATCATGTCGCCTATGCAGCCAGGTTCGCCGTTGAGGTTGTTATCGGCGGCCTGTAGCGGCACTGAGACCATAGTAACGCCGTCTCTGACGGCTTCGACCTTAACGAAGCCGACGGGGGGGTCCGTACAGACACCGCCCGACTCCACCCGGTAAAAGCGCTGTATCACGTCGCTGCTCGTAATCCCGCTCCATGTGGTTTCGGTGATAGGCCAGGTTCCGGGCGGGCTTTGCCAGATACCACTGAGCGGGTCGTTCGTCCACTTCACCGTGTACGTTATGTCGCCGAACGCCTCCCAGCTCAGCGACACCGTGTCTCCGACTTTCGTAATACCTGTAATACCTGCCGTTGCAGGGGCCACAATACCGAGTAAGCCCACCGCCATCAGCAGGTACGTCATTAGATTTTTTCTTTTAGCCGTTTTTCGACCTCCTTAAAAAATTGTTAATATTTTCCAAACAAATGTGATGTTTTCGGGGGGGGGGAAAGCTTATCGGCTGATAAAAAGAAGCCTTCTCACCCATCCTGCCACCATATATCAAACTAACAGCATTTTATATAAATTGAGAGAAAATATCAAGCAAATTATCGCAGTTTTTTACATTTCTTCCACCTTTCTCCTTTTATTTAATCCGTGTAATCTGTGAAATCTGTGGCTAATTTTCTCCTTCACGCAATACGAATATCAAATCGAGCAGATTGGGAATTGATGAGCGGGACCTTTGGATTTATAATTGCCATCAGGATGCAGAAGAGAACGAAAATATATACGGTCAGCCAGGTCAATACGCTAATCAAAGTAGTGCTCGAAGAGAGTTTGCCTCCGCGATTGATAGTGCGAGGCGAAATAAGCGACTGGAAACACCACACAAGCGGGCACTGTTACTTTTCATTGAAAGACGAAAGCGGAATACTGCCGTGCGTTATGTGGGCGAGCAAGTTCAGAAATGTCAAGTTTTCGCCTGAGGACGGAATGGCAGTTTTAGCGACAGGTCATATCGACGTCTATACGGTTGGGGGTAAGTATCAGCTTTATGTTGACAAGCTGGAGCCGGAAGGTGTTGGCGCGCTGCAGTTAGCATTTGAGCAAATGTATAAACGGCTCAAAGCGGAAGGGCTGTTCGAGGAGAAATACAAAAAGCCGCTGCCGGCATATCCGGAAAGAATCGGGATATTGACCAGCGAATCGGGAGCGGCGGTGCACGATATAATCGACAGCATTCACAACCGCTAGCCGCCTGCCGGACTGTTTCTCTATCCCGTGCCGGTCCAGGGAGAAGGGGCGGCGGAGAAAATTGCAGCGGCCCTTAGAGATGTAAACAGGCGCAACAAGGAGCTTAAGCTCGATATTCTGATTGTCGGTCGGGGCGGGGGGGCGCTGGAAGATTTGTGGGCCTTCAATAAAGAAGTCCTGGCCAGGGCGATTTTCGATTCGAAAATCCCTGTCATAAGTGCGGTCGGCCACGAGGTCGATACTACAATCGCAGATTTGGTTGCCGATGCCAGGGCATCGACGCCGACAAAAGCAGGTGTCGTCGCAGTTCCGGATATGCAGGAAGTTTTGGAGCACGTGGACAATCTCAAAAAAAGGTTGGGGTCCCAGCTCAAGTTCCTGGTCTACAGCGCAGAACAACAATCTGATGAGCTGTGCATCAGACTGGAAAGTTCAGTAAAACAATTGCTGGCGGAGGCACGTGCGAAGCTGCACGCTGCTTTCCAGCAGATTGTCAAGATTGAGCCGCATCGGCTTTTGGGAAAGAAAACAGTCGATGTAAATAATTTGAAAAATCGCGTAAATGCAACAATACAAGCAATCATTAACAAAGCTCGGATGCAGCTTACCGCGAAGGAGAATCTCTTGGCTGGCTTGAACCCAAAATCGGTTTTGCAGCGGGGATACAGTATTACCGCCAATAAAAAGACCGGCCTGCTAATAAAATCTTCAGAGGATGTTAAAATCGGGGATTTATTAATTACAGAGCTTGCAGAGGAAAATTTGATTGAAAGTAAAGTGATAAACACGCAAAATAAAAGTAAATAGATTGGGGTCTATTATTTATGGCAAAAAACAAGCAAAAAAATGATATCGGTAAATTGGGCTTTGAAGAGGCAATTAAGGAGCTTGGCAGCATCGTCGGCAGGATAGAGCAGGGCCAAATCCCATTGCAGGACAGTCTCAAGCAGTATGAAAGGGGGATGGCCTTGATAAAGCACTGTCGGGGAATATTGGAAAAGGCCGAGAAACGGATTGAGAAAATATCAGAGCCAGACGAAAAATCTCAAAAACGCACGGACAGCGAATAGGAGAAAGCGAAAAACGCAATACGATATACGCAATACGCAATACGATATGCGAGCGTGGCGGAATTGGCAGACGCGCCAGGTTTAGGTCCTGGTGGGCAATAGCCCGTGGGGGTTCGAATCCCTTCGCTCGCAATTCTTTATTGACAAGGACTTACGGAGATTTTGCCTGTCGAAAATACTGCCCGTTTTTTACCTTTCCGGTGAAAATCCCGGTGAAAAAATACAACGACTGGGAAATCGGAGATTCTTTTTTCTGTATTTTCATCGTTGATGGGTGCCTGAAAAGGGGCAGAAAGGACAGAAGTTTTGGGTTGAACTATCCGTGCTCAACGATTAACCTTACATCATCATAAATATCGAATACACTTATAAGGAGCGATTGAAAATGACAAATAGGCAACTTCATAATAGACATCCGGCCTTGGCCATGAGGCAGTGGCACACCGTCCTGCGGGTTCTGTGCTTGCTGTGTATCGCTGCGATGAGCACCGCTTGTGGTTGTGCAGTGCAGCAGAGCAGATCGAGCAAGAGCCGATGGTTCAGCCTCTTTAATGGCAAAAACCTCGAGGGGTGGAAAGTCAAGATCGCTGGCCACAAACTGAATGATAATTATGGGAACACCTTCCGGGTGGAGAATGGAGTCTTGAAGGTATGTTACGACCAGTACGGGAAGTTCGACGGAAAATTCGGGCACCTTTTTTACAGGGACAAGTTCTCACACTACATTCTACGTCTGGAGTACCGGTTCGTCGGAGAGCAAACTCCCGGAGGTCCGGGCTGGGCCTTTCGAAATAGCGGGATTATGATACACAGCCAGTCGCCCGAAAGCATGGCCAGGGATCAGAGTTTTCCAGTTTCCATCGAGGTCCAGCTACTTGGAGGTAACGGCAGGGATGAGCGTTCAACCGGCAATCTGTGCACTCCGGGCACGCATATCGTGATGGACGGCAAACTTGTCACCCGCCATTGTATTCCATCCAGTTCAAAAACCCATCACGGCGACCAATGGGTGAAGATGCAAGTTGAGGTCCACGGCAACTCCATCATCAAGCACATCGTTAACGGCCAGACCGTGCTGGAATACGAGAAGCCACAGCTTGACGAAAACGACCGTGACGCCCGGAAACTAATCAAGAACGGGGACAAGATGCTGTATGAAGGTTATATATCCCTTCAGGCCGAGAGCCATCCCGTTGAATTCAGAAAAGTTCAGATCCTCCTATTGAAGGAATAATCCTGCGCCAAAAGGAATCTCCGGCAAAAATTCCGGTGAAAAAATACAACGACTCTTGATCCTATCTGGTTGCGGAGATGAAAGTTTCACGACTTGAAAGAGTTCTCCTATAGCTTCTCGGGGGCCGGTACTTTCGCGCGGATATCTCGCCGCGGGCCATGAAACTGC
>Ga0209986_10005409_pt1 | contig 10590 bp, 10 predicted proteins | sample BlataG_FD_183168 | JGI IMG/M metagenome (GOLD analysis project Ga0209986, IMG submission 183168) | Deep subsurface microbial communities from Black Sea to uncover new lineages of life (NeLLi) - Black_00105 metaG (SPAdes) (version 2) | ecosystem: Environmental > Aquatic > Marine > Oceanic >...
AGGCGTAAAGAATACCCGCCAGTCCAGCCAAGCCTCCGGTAATCAGGTAAACGACAAAAGTGGTACTTTCTACCGAGATACCGCGCAGCTTAGCCGCATCAGGATTGCCGCCGATAGCGTAGATATTGCGTCCCATCTTGGTGAAGCGCAAAAATGCATAGGTCAGCAGAGCTACAACGATGGCGATAATTACCACCCAGGGTATCCATTGTATACCGAATGGTCCGCGCTGTGACCAGCGGATCAGCGCCGTCGGCACATGGTTAGGGTCGATCTGGCGTCCACCACTGACGATGAAGACTAGCCCGCGATAAGCGCTAAGCGTGCCCAACGTGGTAATAATGGGTGGGACCTTCAGCCAGGCGATCAGCCCCCCATTGATCGCACCCAGCATTGCGCCTAATAGGATACCCAACAGAGTTCCCAGGTATATATTGAACTCTGGGAAATCACGGAAGATCATTCCCACTACGATGCCGGAGAAAGCTAGAATTGAGCCAACAGAGACGTCAATGCCGCGAGTGATAATGACCATCATCTGGCCCATTGCGACCACACTCAGCAGCGGGATCCACAGTAGAATACTGCGGATGTTGATCGGTTGGATAAAGTTCGGCTTGAGAAGTACCATCACGATGATAACTATAACCAGGAAGGCAACAATGCCAATCTCTCTGAAGCGAGACAGCTGGACAGCGAGAATGCTGGAACTTTGTCTATGAAGAGTGTCAGTTGTGCTTGTCATGTGTTTCTACGCTCCTTCCAGCACCTGGCTGGTCGCGGCAGCGATCACGCGCTCGGCTGTGGCTTCTTCCTTGGTGAAATGACCGCTGATACGCCCTTCGCGCATAACGATGATACGGTCACTCATTGCCAGGATTTCAGGAAGCTCCGAGGAAATCATCAAGATAGCCATACCCTCAGCTGCCAACTCGCCTATCAGACGATGAACTTCCGATTTTGCACCGATGTCAATACCACGGGTTGGTTCGTCCATCAGCATCACTCTGGGTTCTGCCAGCAACCACTTAGAAAGGACTACCTTTTGCTGGTTGCCTCCGGAAAGCTCTCTCACCGGTTGTCTAATGTTGCGCAAGACGATACTCAGCTTTTTTACGTACTCCTGCGCAATGTTATTCTCAGCCTTTTCATTCAGCCACCCATTAGGGGCAATTCGCTCCAATACGGCTAGTGTCATGTTCTTTTCGATGCTCATTTGCATTAAAAGACCATTACGCTGTCGGTCTTCAGGCACATAAACCATACCATGTGCCAATGCCTCGCGCGGTCGGGTGATTTTGACCTCTTCCCCGTCGATGCGGATGGTGCCGGAGTCGATGCCCAGTGCACCAAACAGTGCCCTGGCTACATCAGTCCGACCGGCGCCAACCAGCCCCGCCAATCCGACAACTTCACCAGCCTTTACATCGAAAGTGATGTCGTCAAACTTTTGGGTGCGCGAGAGGTTTTTTACCTCAAGTACAGGTTCGCCGATTTTTTGTTCGACGTTCCTCTCATAAAGCGAACTGAGTGGGCGACCCACCATCATATGGATGATCTCGTCAGTGGACGTCTCTTTGGGTTTGCGTTCACCGATCAATTCTCCGTCACGCAGCACAGTGATACGGTCGCAGATATCGAAGATCTCTTCCAGGCGGTGACTGATGAAGACGATCGCCGTACCCTTCTCGCGCAGATTCTTCATAATAGCGAACAGGTCTTCAACCTCGGTGGGAGTCAGCGCTGCTGTCGGCTCGTCCATGAACAGTATCTGAGCATTCTGAGAAAGCGCACCAGCCATCTCAACCATCTGCTGGTCGGCGATGGAAAGTACACGCACCTTGGTATGCGGGTCAAATTCAACACCCAGCGAATTCAGTATCTCTTCTGCACGCCCGTACATCTTGCTCCAGTCCACGCGACGCAAACCATCCGCCATCGGCTGGCGACCAATAAAGATGTTCTCAGCCACGTCAAGATCAGGAAAAGTCTGCGGTTCCTGGTGAATCATTGCTATCCCCATATCGACTGCTGCGTGAGGATTAGGGACCTGCACGACTTTATCACGCAGGATGATCTCACCCGCCTTGGGTTGGTGAACCCCGGCAAGAATCTTGATGAGGGTTGACTTACCCGCGCCATTCTCGCCAATCAACCCATGGACTTCACCGGGATAAATCTCGAAGTCAATGTCTTTTAGAACGTAGACACCGCCAAATGCCATGTCTATGCCCTTCGTTCTCATTTCAGGAGAGTTTTTAGTCATATCCAGGTCTCTCAGTATGTAATGTCATATTCGAGTTGTTCAAACAATGGGATCAGCGGTTCAATGTCCCCGTCAATTGCCATTGCCCGGCAGGGTGAACCATCACGCCCGCTAATACGCAGCGGCAATGCGATCAAGATGACTTTATCACTCTGCAGCCGTTCTAAGCCGCGCAACCCCTCGATGATCAACACTTCGGATTCTTTATTTAAAAGCGAGTGATGTGAGTCTGTGTACTCGCCAGGATAGGTTGTCGGTGTGTCCAGCGCGATGCAAGCCACACCCTGTTCTGCCAGCCAGGTTGTGCATTCTACCGTCAAGTAGGGTTGCTCGCCAAAGTACTGTGGCTCCGGGTTCTCTTTATCCCAATCTGTATGGAAGATCAGGCGGCAGCCTTTCGTCACCTTGTCAGTGTGCGCTTTCATGTCTTTAATTGTGATGGCCTCGCCCGCCTTCTTGTGGGTGAAATCCAGCACGTGGGCGACGCCGAACCCCTTAAGCACATCTAGATTCTCAACGGTTCGCCCATCGTCAAAGAAATGATAAGGTGCATCGAGATGCGTACCGTAGTGACTGCTCATGATGATTTCGGTCATGTTGTAGTTCAGATCATCAATCGTCAGGTGTGCGTTGATCTTGGTCTTTGGATCTGGGTCGAAGGTCGGCGCACCGTCATAAATATTGAAAGAAAGGTCAACTAACCGTAACATGTCTTCGCTCCTTAAACTACTTAGCCTGAGTTTTGCCTTCAATCGAGATGGAAATACTCTTCCAATTCGAGCATGCTTTCGTCAACGGCAATATCTCCCAGGTTTTCAAAGTAGGGTGCCATGAACTCATTCCACCTGGGATTGATGTCTTCTTTGGCGATATTATCCAACGCAGTTTGAAAGTCGACAGGAGTCTCAAAATAACCAAAAATCAGACCGTCTTCTCGGATAAACAGCGTATAGTTGTGCCACCCGGAACGCCGCAAGGACTCCTGCATCTCCGGCCAAACATTTTCGTGGTGTTTCTTATACTCTTCCATCTTGTCTTGCTTAACCTTGAGTAAAAAGCCTGCGCGCTTCATAATGATTTCTCTCCTGTTATTCGGAACTGGCAAAGCTGGATACTTCGCCCAGTCCTTCCGGTCCCATCGCCTGGTAGCCACCGCAGATCGCAAGGTCTGTCCCGGTGACGAAAGAAGCATCATCGCTCAACATGAAAAGTGTGGGACCAGCGCATTCGACTGGTTCACCGCAGCGACGAAGCATGTGGAATTTACCCCAGATCGGGTCCCACTTTTCGCGTCCACCGCCATCCAGATCGGCAGCTTTATATACCTCGCGTGTCCAGATCCATGCCGGACTGACGCTGTTGACCCGGATGTTAAACGGAGCCAGGTCGAGCGCCATGCACTTGGTCAAGGTGTTAACTGCGCCTTTGGCAGCGTTGTACGTCCAGCGATTAGGCTGTGCAATGAAAGCGGATATACTGGACATATTGACGATTGCACCTCCCCCTTGTTCCTTCATGGGTTCAGTGACATTCTGTACCATAACAGCATATCCAACGGGTCCTACCATGAAGATGCGCTCCCAATCTTCACGGGTCGCATCCAGACCTTTAGCCGTGAAGGAGAAGGCGTTGTTTACCAGATAATTGACCTTATGCCACTTGTTCAAGGTCGAGTCAACCACTTCTTTGCAGAAGTTTTCGTCAGACATATCTCCTTGAGAGAACAGGACATCCCAACCCGCATCTAGCATTTCTTTTTGCGTTGTCACGCCAGCATCGCTGATGCCGGTGAATGCTACCGAGCAACCCTCTTTGCACAACTCTTCGACAATTGAGCGTCCTATACCGTTTGAGCCGCCTGTTACGATGGCGACTTTATCTTTGAAACGATCGGGAACCGGTTTTCTTTCAATCATTTAATGCTCCTACTAATTAATTTAAAATGTCGGGGAGAACTCATTTCGCTCCCACTGTTGGAATCACTGCCGCGCCTTCTGGCATGAACGCAAGCAAAGGATCGGTTTCCATTTCCTGAAGGGCTTCACTTAAAGCCTTCTCAAGGTCAGCATAAGGGGTTATACCGCAGGCGCGCACCAGCTCGGGTGGCAGGGCGCTGACCAGACTCACTTTTGCTCGTTTGAGCACACGGGCTATGGCAGCAGCCTTATGTCCACCTAATACGAAATCTTGCTGAATGCGGGTCAGAATATCATCCCCACTCGCCCCAACAATCCACTCTTCAAAGGTGGCGTTGCCCAGCCCTTCTGAGCACTCGGCAACCCAGATAATGATTCCGCCAGGGCGCACCACCACAGCCGCGTTTTCCAGGGCTTTATGTGCCTGGTAGAGGTTAATATCTTTGGGATATCCCCCTGCGCTGACGATTACAACATCGGCTGGGTGCTCGACGGTGATTTTTCTGTGGAAGTCCAGCACCCGGCACGCCCAGCGATGTGCCTCGATCGGGTGACCTGCTGCCGCTGCGACGACTTTGTGATCACCGTCAAGAATCACATTCAGGATGAAGTCAAGCCCGATCAATGCCGCGCCTTCTTCGATGTCCTCGCGCACCGGGTTGCCGTCCAATACGCCCGTGCACGCTCTTGGCTGTACCATCATTGAGTGGTTATGTTGGATCGTTGCTTTAGAGCAAACGCCCGGCACCAGCGCTTTTGCGCCGCCTGAATAGCCTGCGAAGTAATGCGGTTCGACGCTGCCCAGCGCAATTCGAAGGTCGGCTTTGAACACATGCTTAAAGACTTCAATGGGTGTGCCCCGCGATGTGGTGCCAACGTGAACCACCAGATCTGGATCCGAGTCAATACATCGCAGGCGCAATGCCATTTCCGGACCGACCAGCTGAGCGCGTTCCTCCGGCGTTTGGATGCGATGTATACCTAGCGCAAAAACCACGGTGACATCTTCGTCGCACACACCAGCTTGTGCCAGTTCCTCCATGAGCGGCGGCAGCATCGCGTCGGTAGGGCAAGGGCGCGTGATGTCGCTGGTGACGATGGCGATTGACTGCCCGGAGTGCACTAATTCATGTAGCGGGGGACTACCTATCGGAGCAGCCAACGCCATCCCGATAGGGTCGATAGTTTGCCGTTTAGGCTCTAACACAAGAACATCCACATTAAGTGTGACCTGTAATTGCCTCTGCCCATATGGAATCGAAATGTTCATAATCCGCCTATACCATCAGCAGTCCACCGTTAACACTGAGCGTTTGACCGGTGATAAACTCGGTCACGTCAGAAGCCAAAAAAAGCACGGCTGCAGCCACGTCAATCGGGCGACCCAGGCGCCCGGCCGGAATTTTGCTGACGATGCTGTCTGTCGCCGCCTGATCCCATCCGCTGGTCATTTCCGATTCGGTCGTTCCCGGTGATACCGCGTTGACCTGAATGTCCGGTGCGAGAATTCGAGCCAGCCCCTTGGTCAGACCGAACATGCCCGCTTTAGAGGCCGAGTAGTGCAGCCCGACAGCCAATCCGCCCATCTGACCGGCGCTGGATGCAATGTTGATAATCTTGCCAGAATGCTGCTTGCGCATAATCGGCGAAACAGCTTTGCTGCACAAAAATGCACCTTTGAGATTGACACCCAGAACGAGATCCCATTCCTCAACCGTGATCTCTTCAAAGTGTGTGACCGGGCAAATCCCGGCGTTGTTGACCAGTATATCAACTTTGCCCCACCGGTCGAGCGCCAGTTGTGCCATTGCTCTAACCTGCGCTTCGTCGCTCACGTCGGCAGCGACAGCAAGCGCTTCATAACCGGCGCCGCGTAATTGTGTAGCGGCTTGTTCGGCTAAATCAGCTTTCAGATCGACCAGCGCGACCCTGGCTCCAGCCTTTGCCAGTTCCTGACCTATTGCAAAGCCAATCCCACGAGCCGATCCGGTTACAATCGCAACTTTGCCTTCGAACATCATTTCTCTCAGACTAACCACAGATAAGGTTGCTCGACAAATTGTTTGACCCTCTGCAGGAAAAGAGCCGCAGGTCCACCATCGACCAGACGGTGATCAAAGGTCAGGCTCATGGTCATCATCGTGCGGATCGCCGGTTTACCTTCGACGACAACCCATTTATCAATCAATCGTCCCACCCCAAGTACTGCGCTTTCAGGGGGGTTGATAATCGGGACGAAGGCGTCGATGTCATACCCGCCCAGATTGGTAATTGTGAAGGTGCCACCGGTCAATTCGTCAGGCAATGCTTTGCCCTCCTTGGCGCGCGGTAGCAACTCTTCTATCTCAAGCGCCAATTCGTGCATTGACCTTGCCTGCACGTTTTGCACTACTGGCACCACCAGACCGCGCTCAGTATCAACCGCAATGCCCATGTTGACCGTCTCCCAAAACACGATCTCTTCGCCTTCCAGCGATGCGTTCAGGTGGGGATGCTCGAGCAGCGCTTCTGCGACCAACTTGGCAAACAATGCATTGTAGCTGGGGACGACCTCGATTTTTGGGTCAGCCTTCAACCCCTCGCGAATTCGAACAAGTTCCGTGGCGTCGGTCTCTGTGGTGAGGGTCACGGGTGCGTATGTTTTCGTGCTGTAGGTCATTCGCTCGGCGATCAGGCTGCGTAATCTGCCCATCGACTGGCGTTGAGCCGGGCTGTTATCAATGACCTTGAGGGGCGAACCTGCGCTTGTTTGCGTGGTGCTTATTAAACGCCGAATGATTTGCTCAACGTCCACACGCTCCAGGCGTTTGCCGGGATATTGTTGGACGTGCTGGTCCAGATCCAAGCCCACCGATTCAGCCAGACGGCGCGCTACTGGTGAAATCTGTACCTCAGGTGTGGCAGCTGGGGAAGTCGCAGCTTTTAGGCTCTCTGCGAGCTGTATCACGTCGCGTTCCTTGATTGCCGCCCTGGACCCTGTTGGGGTCGCCAGCCGCCAATCAATGCCCAGTTCTTTTGCGCGGCGGCGCGCCGCCGGGGTTGAAGGTGGTCGGTTGGGTCGCGGCCATTTATTGCCCCCGCTCTCCAACTTCTTTTCTGCCATAACCACAGGGCTTGCGACAGCCGGTTCCGGCGCGGGTGTGGCTGTGGGAACAGCGAGCTTTTCTGAAACGGGAGGTTGTTCACCCTCAGCCAACAAATACGCGATCACCTTGCCTACGGGTATATCGCCATCCTCAGGCTCCAGCACGATGTGCAAAATACCGCTCTCGACTGACTCGACCTCGACTGTCGATTTGTCGCTTTCAACTTCCAGGAGCAGTTCGCCCGCTTTAACGTTGTCGCCGCTTTGCTTCAGCCACTGGATGATCTGACCGCTATCCATCGAGAGACCTAATTGGGACATTACAACTTCGTGAGCCATTGTTATCGCCCTTATGCCCTCATCTCGTGAACAATTTCGACAATCTGATCCGCTGAGGGTATCGTCAAGTCCTCCAGGCTTGGAGCGAACGGGATGGGTACGTCCGCAGCACCCAGACGACGAACCGGAGCATCAAGGTAATCAAAGGCTTTTTCCTGCACACGGGCGGCGATCTCAGCCGTCACTCCGTAGTTTTGATAGCCCTCGTCGATGATCAGCACGTGACCCGTCTTAATTGCCGAGTTGACCAGCGTCTCTTCATCCAGTGGAGTTATGGAGCGCGGATCGATCACCTCGACTTCGATTCCCTCCTCTGCCAGTTGATCGGCGGCATCAAACGCGGGATAAAGCATACTGGAAGTGCAGATCAGGGTTGCATCCGTGCCCTCGCGATGGATTCTCGCTTCTCCGAGAGGGACGGTGTAGTCTCCCTCTGGGATCGGTCCTTTCTCGTTGTACATCATTTTATCTTCGAAATACAATACCGGATTGTCGTCCCGAATGGCGCTTTTAAGCAAACCCTTCGCGTCCGCTGGATTGGAGGGCATAACAACCTTAAGACCAGGAATGTGTGCGAACCACGCATGCAAACTCTGGCTGTGTTGGGCAGCGGCACGCCGCCCTGCCCCCATCGCGGCCCTGATCACGAGGGGGATACTGGTCTGCCCGGCGGTCATGTAGCGCAATTTGGCAGCCTGGTTGACGATCTGGTCGGAGGCCAGCGTTGTGAAGTCGCTGAACATTATCTCCACAATAGGGCGCATACCAGTCATTGCCGCCCCGACTGCCAATCCAACAATACCCGCCTCTGTAATAGGGGTATCGCGTACACGCTCCGGTCCAAACTCGTCGAGCAGCCCGGCGGTTACTTTGAATACACCACCTGCTACCCCGATGTCCTCACCCATGATGAAGACACGGTCGTCGCGCCGCATTTCCTCATGCAGTGCCTCGTTGATTGCTTCTCGAATAGTGCCGATACGCTCATGCATAGACATCTTCAAATACCTCAGAAGGATCAGGATAGGGTGCTTGTTTCGCAAACTCTACCGAGTCGTCGATCAAAATCTGAACTTCATCATCGATAGCTTTCAATTGTTCGGGGTTTACCAGGTCGTTGTTGACCAGGTGTTTTGAGAAGCGTTGGATAGGACATTTTTCCATCCACTCTTCCACTTCTTCCTGGCTGCGATAACCGTATGTATCGCCCTGATCACCCATGTGATGCCCGCGCCAACGATACGATTTGCACTCAACAAAACTGGGACCTTGCCCCGCACGGGCGCGCTCGGTCGCCCAGACCGCAGCCTGATAGACAGTCAGCACATCATTGCCGTCTACTGAAACCGATGGAATATTCATCGCCTCAGCACGAGCTGGGCCGGTTCCGGCTGTTGAGCGTGAGGATGGTGTATATTCACCGTAGTGATTGTTTTCCATGACGTATATCACGGGCAGTTTCCATAAGGAAGCCATGTTAGCCGATTCATAGAACAATCCTTCATTAAGTGCGCCATCCCCGAAGAACGCAACTGAGATACGATCTTCGCCAAGCATCTTAGCCGATAAGCCTGCTCCGGTTCCAATACCCAGTCCACCACCAACAACGCCGTTGGCGCCTAATATACCCAGACTCAGATCGACGATATGCATGCTGCCCCCTTTGCCTCTGTTGTAGCCGCTCTCTTTGCCCAACAGTTCGGCAAACATAAGGTTAGGATCACCGCCTTTAGCCAGCAGGTGACCATGTCCACGATGAGTGCTGGTGATGTTATCTTGCTTGCGGAGTGTGATGCACACACCAACTGCTATTGCTTCCATACCAGTGTATAGATGAGCCAAGCCGGGCATAATCCCCCGGCTGTACACATCATAGATTGTATTTTCGAACTTTCGTATAGTCACCATGCGCCGGTACATATCCAAAAGCAAGTCAAGGGGTAGACCACTTGTGCTGACATCTTTTGGTGACTTGATTAGGTCTTTTTTAGCTTTTACCATAGCCTCGTCCTGATAAATATGTAAATGGTTGAAGAGTATTTCATGAAAGTAGATATTTACTTCTTCTCGATTTGTTCTAAGCCTTTTTGAACCTGTTCCATGTGCTTCGCCATCGCATCCCGTGCTGCTTGCGGGTCGCACTGCTCTATGGCAGTAAAGATAGTGAGATGCCAGTGGCGAGCCTTCGCCAGTTCGCCCGGAACGGCGAAAATGCGACGGCGACCTTCTCTAAGTAAGTCGGTTGTTGCGGTCAGAACCATCAACAAGACCGGGTTGTGAGTCGCCTTGGCTATCTGCAAGTGGAAATTTATATCGCGCTCGGTGTGCTCCTCGACGGTGTCATCTTCGGGTAGATCAGAATTCGCTCGCAGAAGCTCAAGCTCTTCAGCGGTGATACGTTCGGCTGCGAGGGCTGCCATTTCCGGTTCGAAGATGCGGCGCGTTTCCATAAGCTGACCAAACACATTATCGCCATGTAACAGTAATAAAACTTGGGGATCGAGCGTATTCCACTCGTCAAGGGGATTGACCGTTGTCCCCAGCCCCTGACGCACGCTGATTATCCCTTTTGCCAGTAGCGAACCAAGTGCTTCTCGGACGACTACCCGGCTGACATTAAATAATTCTGCCAGGTCGCGCTCAGGAGGCAGGCGATCCCCCGGTTGATAATAGCCTGCGATGATCTTTTCAAGTAGTTGCAGGCTGATCTGCTCGCCTAACTTCTCGATTCGTAGGCTCTGAAATTGTGGATTCTCCATCGTATTGACCATCAAGTTTGGGATACTGTACTGTACATTTCGAGATTGGTTATGTGGTATAATGGATTGGTGGTCTGACCAATTTTTACTCGATAGATATGATAATATTGTTTTATGTAAATGTCAAGTTCCAAAATTGGTCTACCCGTGAAAGAGCTTGTGTCCAAGACTTAGCCTCTCTCCTAGTCAAGAAAGGAGGTTTTACGTGCACAACTACCAGGCTGC
>Ga0209986_10005410_pt1 | contig 10588 bp, 10 predicted proteins | sample BlataG_FD_183168 | JGI IMG/M metagenome (GOLD analysis project Ga0209986, IMG submission 183168) | Deep subsurface microbial communities from Black Sea to uncover new lineages of life (NeLLi) - Black_00105 metaG (SPAdes) (version 2) | ecosystem: Environmental > Aquatic > Marine > Oceanic >...
CGACAAAGCCCATTGGACCCAGAGAACACCGGCCATGGCTGCTGGAGTGACAAACCATGTGTGGTCTATGAAAGAACTTTTAACCTTCCCCAATTGCTACAACTGACAACGTTATGGGGACAGCAGGGGTTTTTGAAGGCCGTAACAATTCAAACGAAATTGGAAAAGTAACCAGGCACGGTGAGTTAAGAATCAAGAACTGCATAAAATATGATCTGGGCGCTGGTTATCGTCTCATCTGCATCAAACAGGGGTGTCAGCTTGTTTTACTATATGTCGGGACGCATGACGATTGTGATCGTTGGCTTAATAGTAACAGAGGTCTTCACCACATAATAAATAGAGAAAGCCACAAGATCTCCTCTGTTAGAGAAATTGCACCGGAAGTTCCATTACCTCAGGAAGAACCTGAGCCGGAAATCGATTATGACGAATTATTCTTGCAAAAAATCGACGACAGGAGTCTTCGATGGGTCTTTCGTGGCTTGCGTGGGGAGAGGCTTTGAAGTCGTAGAGTACGTGTCCGAGTAAAAAAAGGGCTATATTTGTAAAGGAGGGTTCTTTCAATTCCAAACGTGCGCGGGGAGGAGGTGTAAAAAAATTACTTTCGCGGGTGTCAGGCTCGTGACTGCCAATTCATAAAGCGCGGTTTGTTGGAACAGCCTATGTCCAGATCTTCCGCAATACACCTTTTCTGGTTCACCTCTTTTTCTGGTATTTCGCGGCTCCTTTATTGCTGCCCAAACCCACACAGGAATGGTTGTATGATAATGTGCCGGATTATTCTTATTGGGCTGGGGTTGTCGGCCTGGGAACATATACGGCCTCCCGGGTGGCGGAGCAATTTCGTTCCGGTTTATTATCTATACCCCGTGATCAGTACCGGGCGGCCTATTCCACAGGCCTTACCACCTTTCAGACATACCGTTACGTGATCCTCCCATACGCCTTCCGGATAATCACACCGCCTTTTACTACGGAATTCCTGACTTGCTTTAAGAACTCGGCGCTGACGATGACCATAGGAGTTATGGAGATCACACATGCAGCCTATTACGTCGATTCCTTTACCTGGCATGGCCTGGAGACGACCACTGCAGCCAGCCTGGTCTACCTTTTCATAGCAATGTGCGTTGCACTTTCTATGTCTTGTGTCGAAAAGAGGATTCGCATTTCCGGCATGATCTCAAGGGGGCAATAATCATGGACTTGGGCGTTATTTCCAGAAACGCCGCATTCATGTTGGGGGGACTCGCTTTGAGCTTCAAGTTGGCCCTTATTACCGTAGCGGGCGGTTTACTGGTCGGCATCATTCTGGCATTTGCACGCCTTTCATCCAGACCTCTCGTCTATTATCCGGCCACGCTCTACGTTCATTTTTTTCGTGGTCTGCCTCTTATTCTTGTGATTTTTTGGTTGTACTTCCTCGCGCCCGTTATTACGGGAAGATCCGTGGGGGCATTTGCCTCTGCTGTCATTGCCTTTGTAGTGTATGAAGCCGCGTATTTTGCCGAGATAGTGCGCGCTGGAATACAGTCTGTTTCCCGCGGACAGACAATGGCCGCCTATTCCGGCGGCCTGACCTTTTATGAAACCACGCGCTACGTTATTCTGCCACAAGCATTACGCAATATGGTGCCTGCGCTGGTTACTCAGACAGTGGTCATATTTCAGGATACCTCCCTGGCCTATGTTATTGGATTGAGAGAATTCCTGCGCCGGGTCAACCTCACGGACGCCCGTGAGGCGCGCTCTGTTGAACTGTATCTCTTTGCCGGCCTGCTCTATTTCGTAATCTGTTCCATGGGTTCTCTGGCCAGCCAACGACTTGAAAAGAGGCGACAAAGGAGTTGTTAGATTGATTGAGATCAGAGGAGTTAGCCTGTGGTATTGCAAGGAATTCAAAGCGCTTGATAATATCAGTGAAACAATAGAAAAAGGCCAGGCAGTCGTCATATGCGGCCCCAGTGGTTCAGGAAAGAGCTCGTTTCTCCGGTGCATTAACGGCCTGGAGCATTTTCAAGAAGGCGAGATCGTTGTCGACGGTGTATCCGTGCAGGGTCCCGGAACTGACATTCATAAACTCCGGGCTGATATCGGTATGGTATTCCAGCATTTTGAGCTCTATCCTCACATGACAGCAATGCAAAATATTACCCTGGCTCCCATCCGGGTTGGCAAAAAAACCAAAAGACAAGCCGAAGAAAAGGCCATGGAGTTACTCGTGCGGGTGGGAATTCCTGAACAAGCTCTCAAATACCCTGAAGAACTCTCTGGCGGACAGAAGCAGCGAGTAGCCATCGCACGAGCCATGGCCATGGAACCCAAGATTATGCTTTTTGATGAGCCTACCTCTGCCCTGGACCCGGAAATGATCAAAGAGGTCCTTGACGTTATGATTGATCTCGCCAGGGGAGGAATGACCATGGTTGTAGTAACTCATGAGATGGGATTTGCCAGGGAGGTGGCCAATGAGATCGTCTTTATGGATGAGGGAAAGATTATCGAGAAGGGGAGCAACCGCAGTTTTTTTGATAATCCAAAAAACGAAAGGACGCGTCAGTTCTTGAGTCGTATCTTGATATAGAAGTGGCAAAACCAGAGGGTATGAGAAATGAACAAATCCATCAAGATTTCCATATTGTGTGAGGATCAGGCAAAAATGGGATACATGGACAAAATATTTCTTGCCCAACACGGGTTTTCTGTTTTCATAGAAGCCGAAAAAAAGATCCTGTTTGATACTGGCTCTACTGATGTTTTTCTTCACAATGCAGCTTTGCTTGGAATCGATTTGAGCGCCACAGACTTGATCGTTTTGAGTCACGGACACTGGGATCATGCCAACGGGCTGGAGGCGCTTCATTCAAAGGGAATCAAGAAGAGGCTATTGGTCCATCCCGGCGCTTTTATTGACAGACGCAAGGCAACTGGAGAATATAACGGCACTCCATACAACCAGGAGGAGATAGCTGAAAAATTTGATCTCATCTTATCAAAAGAGCCGCATCGAATTACGGACAACGTATATTTTCTGGGAGAAATCCCCAGGCTCAACGACTTTGAAGCTCAACAGACCACGTTTTTCTATATGAATGCAGGGGAGAAGCTCCAGGATTTCATTATGGACGATTCAGCTCTAGCCATAAAGACGGAAAAGGGGCTGGTGATCGTGACCGGATGCTCACATGCAGGGATCTGTAATATTGTGGAATATGCCAAAGACGTTTGCAATGAAGAAAGAGTGCATGTCGTCCTGGGCGGATTTCACCTATTGGGCGACTCCGATCAACTGGAAAAAACGATCGAGTATTTTCTGGCAAATCGGGTTGACTATTTGTATCCCATGCATTGCACTGATCTACAATCGCTGTCCAAGTTTTATGAAACATTTGGAATCAAGAAATTGTGTGCCGGGGATACGATCAAAATCATTTAGAGAAGGAAACTGTATCGGCGGGCTCCGTGAATAATACGTCGTATTTGAACAGTCCCGGTTTTGAGAACATAGAATACGAGATATTTGCCAACAACCAGCATTCGGTACCCGAGTTTCTCTAGCCGTTCATCCTTTGGAACTACGCCAAGGAATGGGTTTAACGCAAGCTGAGAAATCGACTTATCAAAGCTTTCCAGTTGTGAGATGGCAGCGCTGGGGTTGTCTTTCGTGATGTATTCAAGAATGTCAATCAGGTCCTTTTCTGCCGTACTTAAGTAACGGATCTTGCACGGCTTACTCATGTGATCTTCATCCTTAGACGTCTCATCATCTCACGGTGCGTTTTCCCTTTTTCTCCTGCTGCATCCAATGCCTCTGCTTCTCCAAGCTTTTGATACAGCTCAAGCACCCCAACAAGACGTTCGTAGTGGGCCTGGCTCATAACAACCAAATCGCCTTGCCCGTTTTTTGTTACAAATACAGGTTCGTCTTCACTATGACAAAGCTCTGATATCTCGTTGACTCGATTTCTCAAATGGGATATGGGTCTGATCAACGGCATAGCGTCCTCCTGTGCAATTATTTTGAGAAGATATTATCATAGAAATGATATCTGTCAATATCCTGGGCCACAGTTCACTTGACGTGAGGATATTGAGTTTCCCATAAGGTGGTGAAATCAAGCGAACTCCCATTCGCTTTCAATTGATCAAGGATAGAGACCTGCCGTATTCTTGAGCCAGTTACCGAGCAATCATTCCTATAGACGGGGAGAATAGCTTCTAGGTGTCAGGATAGAAATTATCTATTTGACATATTGATGCTCTCCAGGTATTGTTCCTGTAAAGTCGCGTCACGCGTTTTCCAACACAAGAATGACAAGACTGGAGGTGAGAATAGGTGCTTAAGATACAAACCCTGAGCCCAGCCAGAACATGAGGCCTTGCGGTAGCTTCAATTAAGCCCGGGTCAGGCTGTCGTCCCAACAACAGGAAGTTTTATCGGCAAGGCTGGAAGTGCTCAGTCATCCTCTCCTCCTTCTGAGCAACTTCCCCACTGCGCTGAGCAACCCGCCACCCTTCCCTTCCTCAAAGCCTTGCCGCATAAAACTCTCCTTCACCAACAAACAGGTATTTCCCTGGCGGGATCTGCGTGCATGTACGAACTGCGGCAACCGTAGCCCCCACGTCAATATCGCTTGGGAAAATTCAATCCATCAGCTTGAATGGTTCGTAGGTGGATGGGACGTAAGGTCTTTTGCGGCTTCCCAGTTGGTGGCCGAGAAGGCATGACCGATCCGCGTAGTTCAACATCGTCAGCATCAACTCTCGCCCCCTTAAAAACCCAAGGCATCCCCTTGCTGCACTCACCTCGTCAAAGGACGAAACATCATCGCGGCGCACAGTGGGACCCACCAGGGCCACGGGTACGGGCTCGCCAGAGTGGATCAGAGTAGATATGCTCGGGGTCGAATGGTCTGCGGTAACCACAACCAGCAAGTCATCCCTGCTTTCCGCTGCTTTTACCAGTTCATCCAAGCCCCAATCCAACGCGCTGATAGCAGCTTCCTTGCCCTTTGGGTCTCCTTTATGGGCGGCCTCATCCGGCGCCTTGGTATGGACATGGACAAAATTATGGGAAGGGTCGGAAAGGCCCAAACGTATGCGCTCTCTGAGGTCTTGACCGGGATCCTTGCCGTCCTTGACGCGGACAAACGTAAGGCCCAACTCATGAGCCAGACCCCCGTATACCGAAGGCGAGGCGATCAGCATGCCGCTCAGGCCCCAACGCTGATTAAAGGGTTCCTGCACAATACGGCGCCCACAACGTTGCGTGGCCAGGAAGTTTGCGGGAGAGAGATTTCCGGCCTGACGTATCAGGTTTAGATCGTGGCTCGCCAAAACCCTGTGAGAGTGAGACAGATACTCGTTCAATGCTTTTGCCGTCCGCGCAGCCTGATCCGGCTCCGGATTGTCTGAAAGAGGGTAAATACGGGCCATTGGCCGGCCAATAACAATGGGATCAGAATCAGATACATAAGGCGAGACCTGGCCGCTCAGGACAATAATAGCATCATTTCGGCGGGTCTGGTGGAGTTTGAAACTGATACCGTGGGCTTCATAGGGTGTGATGGCTGCCATTAGCTGCCCTATCTCTTCTGCGTCCCCTTCAATCTCATCACGACCTTGGGTAAGAACCGGCACGCTGTTTTCCCAGGTTACACCCGAGAGGTGGGCCAGGCACAGGACGTCGCTGTCATCAAAGGCCACGCCTTCCCCAACGGCCTCAAGCAGTCCTCGGCCAGGGAAAGTCTCCAGATCATATCCAAAGAGCAGATAATGGGCTGTTTCGCTTGGCAGACATTGTCCGGGCAATGCTGCATGAAAAAGGCCGTTGCCTCCCAGGAGAGCCAACCGGTCCAGATTTGGGGTGGAAGAAGCTTGAAGGGGGGTCCGGTGACCGAGAACCTTATACGATCGATCACCAAGACCGTCTAGAAGAAGAAGGATGATTTTCATCAGAAACCTGGAGGGGACAACCCTGAATTCCTACCGACCTCAGCCCTGGGATGTCAAGGGTTCCTGTTTGTCGGACCTACTGTAATAGTAATAATCCGGTTGTGTGAAATACTGGTCCACAACCTTTTTTGTTTGCAACAACCCGTCAGTTTCTCTAACCTCAAGAACCCACCAATCGCAACCAATATCCCGCAGGATGTTGAGACGGTCTTCAATGTCTTCCAGCCGGTCCGGCGGCAGGTGTCCGACACCGGAAATCTCTGTATGATATACGTGAGCGTTGAGAACGCGATCGGAATGAGGTGTGACGAAATCTTCAGCAGAATAGTAGTGACTCCGGACCGATTCGCATGCATGGGCGTGACCAATGTCAAAAGTGACCGCCGCTCCGCTTCCGCGGATCAGCTTCTCAAAGAGATGCGGCTTGCTGGTCCATCCCCACGCGAGGTTCTCCAGGCACACCTTTACTCCGCGGGCCGCACCGTGTCGAACCAGGCGCCCCAAATTCTCTATGGTCCCCTCCCATGACAGAGGCTCAGTTGAATCATGGCCAAGGCCAATGTGAATGGTAAGATATTTGCCTCTAACTTTCGAGACAAGCCGAATAATACGATAAAAAAGGACTTCAGCCTTTTTTGCCTCCTTAGGGTCGTCGTGGCCCAGGTCTATCTGGTAAAAGGGGCAATGATAACGAACCTCAAGCGAGTCAAGCGCTGATAGACTCTGCACCCAATTTGACTCTTCTGCAGGCGTCTCAGGTATTGTGTCCACGTCAAAGGACCAGTCGATCCCGGAAAAACCGTGATCAAGAGCAAAGCCTCTGACCTCTTTCACGTCTGCAAAAAAGTTGCACACGGCCAATTTTGGTTTCATGCCGCTTGATGACCTTTTGCGAGTTCATTGGTTTTCTACTTCACAAAAAATGTTACATTGGATGAGACAATAAAGCAAATAGGAAATATCTATGATAAGCAAAGAGATACAACAGGAAATATCTATGGAAGGAATGAGATGTATGGGGCTAAACCGTGATTTTCTCACAGGAGCCCAGAACCTGAGCGGCTATCTCCAGGTGTTTTGGAATATGCCCCTTCGCATACGATTCCATGATCTTCTTGGCACAGGGCCGGGCGAAGGTCTCCATGTAGCTTTGAAGCTGTCGGTGGGTGTCATGCACGCTTCCGTCGCCTCGCCGGTAGTTTTTCGATAAAACGCAGCCCAACTGCTCCTTTCCTTCCTGCCATTCGAATCCGAGAATTTCTGAAATCCGGTCCCCCTCTGCGATATGGCGAAGAGGAAGCAGCAATCGAACACCAGAGCGCCTTGTCATGTCCTGATACATATCCAAGGCTTCGCGAGTCTGGTTTATCTTAATCGATTTGTCATGCCACTCCCGTTCCCCTGATATGATTGGCACACTGCCCAGTTTGAGCGCAAGGGGGATACGGATGCAGTGAAGATAAACATGGCAGCCGACACATGGGGTGTAAAACCCATATTTGGAGATTAACTCACTGATGAATCGCCCATTCAGTGCCTGCCAGAAGCCGGGAGAGCCTAAGACGACCAGGTTATGGACCCTGATTTCGGGCAGTCGCCTTGCCAGACGCTCAACGGCCTGTTCCACGCTGGCCCACGGCCCATGCTCTGTCCCAGTATAGACATAAGTGGGAAGCAGGTCGGTGAAGGCTTCTTCCTCAACGCTTTTCACAGCCGCAGCCATACTGTCCCGGCCTGCTATCTCCACGATGGCCAGACCGGATATGGCCCTGTATCCTTCGATCTTTTTTGAGGAAAGAAGCCATTCCGGAAGATCGATGACACACTCGGGCTTATTCAAATAGAGATCCCGTAGCCGCAAATCAAAATCAGACATGCCTTTTTTTCCTCAGACTCCCAAGATATTGTAGACATATAACGTAACATCGACAGACTTGCAATAGGAATATGCGATCTATTGCTATAGATTATTTCTATAATGAATTGCCCTTTGCAGAGAAATGTGCTCCTTCTCTCGGACTACGCGAAATCCCAGAGCCTTGAGCGTTCTTATCACCTGCCGTTTTGGAGCATCGACGGGAAATCTTGCCATCAGGCTTCTACTCGTGCCTCTCAGAACAGTTGCGGAGTAGCATTAACCTCGAGATATGACACAACACTGTGGCGGGAAAATTGCTTCTTTGGGTGAGGATCTACAGATGCAATCTTTATCGGTAGAATCCTGACCCTGTTGGCTGAGTCCGGTGAAATCTATATTTTTTCTGGAATGCGGTGTGATTGCAGAACTATTTACTGTGGTCTGCTGTTGGGTCTTACCATTGACCCACAAGATGTGGGACGTTCTATCTTCGGATGGCGTGCACACGATTCGGGGGTCTGGCTAGAACTCAGGAAGCTCCTTTGTTAAAAACCCACTTCTCAAGCATCTCAAACACAAGCTCTCTTTTGACCGGCTTTGCAATGTAATCGTCCATGCCTGCTTCAAGACACTTCTCCCTATCACCTCTCATTGCATTGGCAGTCATAGCAACGATTGGGATCTTGTCAAATCCGTTGTCTCTAATTGCTTTTGTCGCTTTTATCCCGTCCATTGCTGGCATCTGCACATCCATGAAGATCAAGTCAAACGCATCGGGAGCCTTCGTGTATTTCTCGACTGCCTCCTGGCCGTTTTTTGCCACCTCCACCTGATAGCCCGCCTTTGTTAACACCATCTTTGCCAACTTCTGATTCACAGCATTGTCTTCTGCCAAAAGAATACGTGCAGAATGCTTGGCCTCTTCTTTTATAGAATGTTGCGTGACAATTGACACCGGTTTCTTTTCCTCGGCGTCATCCTTTTTTTGCCCCACCAGTCTTTCCATCATGTCCAAGAGCTTTCGCCGGTGCACGGGCTTGGGCAAAAAACCGTCAAAACCAGCTTCCAGACACTTTTTTGCATCACCCTCAGGGCATGAGGAATAAGCCAGCAAAGAGATATAAGGAATCTGTGACTGGGGATTGCGAATTTGTCGCGCTACATCATAGCCTCTCATTTCACGCATCTGAATATCCAAAATGCAAACATCAAAGGGATCACCACCCTCAAAGGCACCTCTCACGGTTCGTAGGACTTCCCCACCCGCTGCAAGCCCTGCTACGCGCATGCCTGCTACGCGCATGCCTGCTGATTTCATAATGTGTGTTACGATATTCAGGTTGTTCTTGTTATCATCAACAATGAGCGCCTTCTTACCGGATAGGGAAACTGGAGCAAATCTTTTGACCTGTTTGCCTTCAGCCTTTTTCAGCCAAGCCGTAAAGTAAAATGTGCTTCCCTTGCCAGGCTCGCTTTCTGCCCAGACATCACCACCCATGAACTGGGCAATTTGCTTGCAGATGGTAAGCCCCAAACCCGTGCCGCCGTGGTTTCTGGTCGTGGAAGTATCGGCTTGTTGAAACACTTCAAAGATTGTGTCTACCTTATCCTGCGGGATGCCGATCCCAGTATCACGAACACTGACATAAAGCTTTACACGCTCATCGTGTTCCTCTTCAGTGTCGATTGAGAGTTCTATTTCACCGGATTCGGTAAACTTGACAGCATTGCCCATGAGGTTCAACAGCACCTGGCGAAACCGTCCCGGGTCTCCCCTCACATAAGCAGGCACCTCATCGCCGATACGACACAGTATCTCAACAGGCTTTTCTCCCAGCTTTGGCCGAATCAGCTCGCAAACATCATAGGCCGTAACCTCAGGGTCAAAGTCGACTGCTTCAAACTCCAACTGACCTGCCTCAATCTTGGAAAGATCAAGGATATCGTTGATCAAGGAAAGCAGCCCGTCTCCGCTTCGTTTTATTGTCTCGGCATACTCGATTTGCTCATCATCCAGCTTGGTATCGAGCAGCATGTCCGTAAAGCCGATCACACCGTTCATGGGGGTGCGAATCTCATGGCTCATGTTGGCCAGGAACTCGCTCTTGGCACGATTGGCCGCCTCGGCTGCCTTTTTGGCCTTAAACAATTCCTCCTCCGCCCGCTTGCGCTCGGTGATGTCTTTGTCTACTCCGCGATAGCCTTTAAGATTTCCCTCTTCATCGAACATCGGTACGCCGTTAGTAAGAAGACAGATTGTTTCGCCGCTCTTGGTGATATTCTAGTTCTCCAAGTTTTTGATAGACTCATTTTTCCGGGCTATTTTGTAAAATATTTCTGCTATCCTCTTGGCCTCATCCTGTGGCATTAGATCGAAAGGTGTTCTTCCTATGATTTCGCCAGGAGAATATCCTAGGATATCTTCAACATTATGCGAACAGTAAGTGTACACTCCGTTCTCGTCAAATTCCCAAACACAATCAGCCATACTATGGACGATATCTCTGAAACGCTCCTCGCTCTTCCGTAGCGCCTCTTCCGACTGCTTTCGCTCAATGGCATATCTTATGGTGCGCGCTAGCAAGTTGCTGTCTATTTGTCCTTTCACCAAATAGTCCTGCGCGCCTGCCCGCATCGCCTGCATGGCCAATGTCTTGTCGTCAAGACCCGTCAGCAACACGATCGGCACATCGCGCACTTGATCGTAGGTTCTAGCGAGCGTGTCAAGCCCTTGACTATCGGGTAGTCCGAGATCCAACAGAATCACATCAA
>Ga0209986_10005411_pt1 | contig 10587 bp, 17 predicted proteins | sample BlataG_FD_183168 | JGI IMG/M metagenome (GOLD analysis project Ga0209986, IMG submission 183168) | Deep subsurface microbial communities from Black Sea to uncover new lineages of life (NeLLi) - Black_00105 metaG (SPAdes) (version 2) | ecosystem: Environmental > Aquatic > Marine > Oceanic >...
TGTGAATAGGACATGGCTAGAGGCAGTCGAAAAAAGAAAAAGAATAGACAGCCGAAATTGCCCACCATAGTATCACCGTCAGCTAGGACAACGGAAAATGCCCCTTTACCACTTGGTGTGGCCAAACTTCAACCTGACAAGACTGTGCTAATCTCAAAAGAAATTCTTGTTATGGCTCCTGTCGAATCCTGCTTCGGCATACTTGCCAAGCAGCTTGAACAGTCACCTCAATGGGATCCGATCATTGTTAATGTCCGGCCTGTATCCGAGAGCAGGGGGCGAATTGGTGCCACAAGCCAGGTAACCTTGAATCTAGGCGGCAGGAAAGTTGAGTCGCAAGCCATGATATCACACTACTATCCTAACTATGCCATAAGCTGGGTTACCACTAGGAAGCCCAAGGTAAGGCAGGATTGGCGCTTGGAACTGAAGTCACACGGCACGATGGTACGTGTGACCCTTGCTCATGAGCTTGATGGCTGGGGCATCAGGCGTCTCATATATAAGGTTACGCGTCAGAAGCGGGTGGAACAAGATTTAGACAAAATGCTCGCTCAGCTTAAAGCGGTTGCGGAAAGTATTAACCGGAATCAAATGGCTTGAGGTTACAGGGGAAAATGGAAATTCAATATGGAGCCGAGGTAATAGATAAAAGTGGCAAGGTCTTGGGTAGGGTCGACCACCTAATGCGCAACGCCTGGACTGGCAAAATCAGCAAATTTGTCGTTCGCAGAAGAGCACCCTATAAGGACATCTTCTTTTCAGTTGGAGATGTGCTCAAGGCGACAAATACCAAGGTCAAGCTTAACATTTCCTTTCACGAACCGAACGGGAATGCATAACTTGTGAGATGCGGCCGGGAGTAAGACAAAGATATGGTCATAATAGAATGTCCCAGGTGTAGTGCGAAGACTAGTTTCTCCCTGGCTCAGTCAGTCTATGAGGGGCCTTTGCGCTGTTGGAAATGCCGGGGATTATTTACCGTCAGGATAGAAGACAAAGAACTCAAGTCCTGTAAACCGCTGAGCGAAGAGGAATTTGAAAAAGGACAGCAAGCGGAGTCTTTTGACACGTCAGGAGACGTGACCTAGGTATGGAAGCAAGTCAACGGTTAACAGAAAGGGCTACCGGGGGCATAGATGTAGAAAGGCTACCCGACCCGGTCTGGATTTATGTCCACGAGATTGGCAGTCTCCCTCTTCTCGATGCTGAAGAGGAGAAGCTACTTGGTAGCCAGGTCAAATATGGTAGCAAGAGTGAAGCTCAAGAGGCTAGACAACGCCTCATTAGGGCTAATTTACGGCTTGTGGTTAGTATTGCTAAAAATTATGTCAGTCGGGGACTGCCGTTAATGGACCTGATTCAGGAAGGCAACATAGGGCTGATACGAGCTGTAGACAAATTTGATTACCGAAAGGGCTACAAGTTCAGCACCCATGCTACCTGGTGGATACGGCAGAGCATCACCCGAGCCATTGCTGACCAAGTCCGAACTATCCGCATCCCGGTTCATATGGTGGAAACAATAAACCGCCTCTTTAGTATTAGCCATGGCCTAGCTCAGGAATACGGACGAGAGCCTACCGAGAAAGAATTGGCTACAGAAATGCAGACCTCGCCCAAGAAGGTAGGCGAGATAATCAAAGCCGCTCAGCAACCGATTTCACTGGAAACCCCCATTGGGGAAGAAAGAGATAGATACCTCAGCGATTTCATCGAGGATAAGAAGCCTCAGCCAGCTGAGGTGGCGATAAACAGAGCTTTGAAGGAGCAGTTACAGGATTTACTAGTGTCGCTTTCAGCAAAGGAACGCCGTGTTATCGAATTGAGATTCGGTTTAGATGATGACCGTAGCCGTACCCTAGAGGAAGTGGGATGGGAGTTTGGGGTCACCAGGGAACGTATCCGCCAGATTGAGAACAAGGCATTAAGGAAGCTACGCCATCCCAAGCGCAGCAGAAAGCTTAGGGAATATTTGGAATGAATATTCTGGAAAGCACGCCTATTTAGGCCTAGCTTAAGAGGTGCTGAGGGCATAGTATGACAGAGCGGATAGAGTTTGAGGAGGTGACGATTACTGACCCCGTAACAAAGAAGGAAAGAGATGGGGTGGCAGTAATTCGCAATGGACGCCAGGTAGCGTTACTTCCAGAGGCAGACAGATTAAGGCGGGCTCTAGCCCTTCCGTTAGAGGAGATAGAGCACATCGTGAATAATTTTCCAGTGATAATGAATCGACAACCAACCCGAGATGAGAGGGAATTCTGGAAGGCTGTCCTCGACTTCAAGCATAGCCAAGGCTAAGAGTGATGTTCAAGCTATTGACGATTTCGTCTTAACTCAGTAACGCAAGGGTCTTACACAAATTAAAGGCAGCCACACTGCCCGCAGAAATTAGCATTAAGAAGGAGGACATGCAGGTATGCTCAGTACCAGTAATAAAGCAGCAAAGCGGCTGCAAGAGCAGCTCATAAATAAGTTTTTCGAGGCAGGTATAGGATTCAGGATGCTTGTCAACACCGCTGAGTCTGGCAAGACAACCTGTAGTATCAAGCTGGATAGGCAACACCGGGGAGATGAAGTCATAGAGTCAAACGGTGTCAGGGTATTTTTGGATCCAGCTAGTGCTGCTCGAATCAGCAACTACCAGCTTGATTATCAGGATGAGCCTGATGGTGGATTTTTTCTTATGCCAACACAGGAGGTAAAGAGTGAGTAGAAGTAAAGTAAAGGAGTTATGCCAAAGGCTTAAGGATGAAGCGATAGCGAGGCAAGATGCTAGTGCAGAAAACAACTTAAGGTTGCGAATCCTAGATTATTTCATCACTCGCGATGTTTCTGATGATGTTTTTGAGGAAGTTCTGAAAGCTCAGCTTAATGACCCTGACCCAGCCAAGGAGCAGAGCAAGGTTATCTGCGCTGAGATTTTGGAGGCATGGCGAACTAGCCATGACGAGGGGCTATGAGAGGTAATAATTATCCACATTGAGAGGGAGTGAGGAAAAAGGGCTTGGCTCAGGAGGCAAGCGATGATAACCGTAACCGAGAGTGCTAAAGAGGAGTTGAAAGTGATACTCCTCTCTCACGAAGCGGAACCAGATGAAGGATTGAGACTGCTGCCGAGTCCAGATGGTAGATTTGTATTAGCCCTGGATTCCGAACTCCGTGGTGACCAGGTGATAGAGTATAAAGGCTATAAAGTGCTCCTCGTCGGCATTGAGTATTTTAATATCCTCAACGGGAAAACGGTAGATTGCCGCGATACAGAGGACGGAACGGTTTTGTTTGTGCGATAGAATATGAGTTGCAGACGCATAAAAAGCAAAAAGGAGGCAAGAATGCTAACAGTGACTGAAGATGCCAAGCAACTACTGAAAGAGACCCTTCTAGCTCATACAGATGACTCAGAGAGTGGGCTAAGGCTAACACTGGAGCCATCTGGGCGACTCGGCTTAGTGCTGAGCGGGGAGGGCTATGGTGACCAAGTGATAGAGCACGAAGGGGCAAAGGTGTTACTGGTCGCATCCGAGCTAGCACCCGTGGTAGATGGAATCACCCTTGACGTTCAGGATACGGCTGATGGCCCAAAGCTAGTCGTATCTAAGGAATAGCTAAAGATAATAAACGAAAGGGTTGAACTGGGATTGGATTAGATGGGAAATAAAAAAAGTAAGAAAACAGCTCGAAATACGCATAAACAGAGTGCTGCTTACCTTAGAAAAGGCCCCAAGAAGTCTAAGGGTGGTTAAATGCGAATACAAAGTCCTAGATATACTGAGCGCTTTGGCTGAAGAGAAACCTCGCTGGTGTCCATTGGAGCATATTCAACTTCCCGATAAAGGTTGACAGCGTTAAGGCGACAGTTTAAAATAAGAATGTATGCCTCTAGTAAAAATTATAATTCCTCACACAACATAAATTCCCCATCACAACTCTAAATCACCTTAAGGACAGGATGTTGCAATGTGCCCTATAGCTGGCATCTACGGCAAGAACAATGGTGATGTTTCCAGCCAAATCCACCTTATGCTTGATACAATGTGCCACAAGAAGCCCGGTGAGGGTTGGCTAATTGCCAATGACGACATGCAGAAGTGGCAAAGGGACTACAGTTCTAAAGCAGGGACAGTGTGCAGAAAGGGAACTCTGGGTCAAATCTCGTTTGCTAAAGGAAATAAGCCGCTGGAGCGGCCGTATCTGGATTACAAACGTCGATTGTCTCTGCTGTATGAAGGAAAGCTCTATAACTACAAAAAGTTGAGGTCGAAGTTCTTGGAGAATCACCAACTTGTAACTGGAACGGCAGCCGAGGTAATTATCTATTTACTGGAGGACAGATACCAAGGCGACCTGGAGAAAGCACTAAAGCAAGTCCTTGCCGATGTGGATGGTCCTTATACCATAGCTGTAAGCAACGGAGTTCAAACTATCTTGGTTCGTGACCCTGTGGGGAAGAGACCAGCATATATTGCTGAGAATAACAAATACTCAGCGTTTGCTTCACAGAAGAAGGCATTGTGGAAAGTGGGACTGCAAAATGTAAAACCCCTACGGGCGGGAATGCTCGCTACTTTTGAAGGAGATACTATCACGGTCAGCCAAGCTTTGCCGATGGGTAGTGAAGATTTTGAAATTGAAATAAAAGACTTGAACAATGCCATAGATGAATACCGAAAGGTGCTTTATTCAGCGATAGTGAAAAGGATGCCAAATACAGGTAGGGTTGGTGTTCTTGTATCTGGAGGGGTTGATAGTTGCTTGATAGCCAAACTTGTTAATGAACTTGTCGCTGATAGAGAAGTAGAGGTAATTGCCTATACCGCTGGATTGGCTAACGCCCCCGATATAGATTATGCTGAAAGCTTTGTTCATGATTTAGGATTAAGGCACAGGGTGAGAAAGCTGAGTATTGATGAAGTTGAAGCTTATATCTCAAAGGTGGTTCGAGCGATTGAAGAAAGGGATTTCATTCAGATTGAGGCTGGTATTGGGGTTTACGCTGCAGTTGAAATGGCAAGCCAAGATGGCATTAAGATTATCTTTTCAGGGCAAGGACCGGATGAACTCTGGGGTGGCTACTCCTGGTATCCTGAAGTTATTAAAGAAGAGGGTTACCAGGGCTTTCAGCAGCGGATGTGGAGTGACTTGGAGAGAGGTGATATAGAGACTCTGGATAGAGAAAATAAGATTGCCATGGCTCATGGAGTTGAAATGGTGTTTCCCTACCTTGATATGGAGGTAATTAAAGTAGCCATGAGCACATCTCCCAGATTAAAGGTCAGCTCCAAAAATGGCAATTTAGGAAAGCTTCCCCATCGGGCACTGGCCGAAAGAGTGGGAGTACCAGAAACCTATGCCAACAGGCCTAAGGATGCCGCCCAGCATGGCACTGGGATTCACGATGTGCTCGATGAAATAGCTCAAAGGAATGGTTTTACTCCCGAATTGGTGGAAGATATTGGCTATACTAGCCAGCAGATTACCAAGGAAAGGCTGGGCAGTTCCTCTCGCTATGGATACCTCTTCGGCGAGGAAGAGCTATGGACAATCCCCAGTCATATACAACTTTTCCTGGACGTGATAGCATATAGAAATAGTTTGTTGAATGAGCAACAAAGAGCTAGGATAGAGCAGTTTTTGCAGAAAGCTGAGTTTCACCGTTAGAACTTATCCCAGTTTTGAGCATGAGCGTGGAAGATGCGCATAGAAAAGCAAAGATAAACCGACCTTTTGGCTCACTATTTCTTAATCTATATACTAAAGCTTATGTCACCTCCTCAAGCTGGTCAACCTCCACCACCTTCCTTAATGCCGATAGAGCAACCTCTAGCTGAGTATCATCGGGCTCCCTGGTGGTCAGCGACTGTAGCCAGAGTCCAGGGGCCAGAATAGCCCTGACCATATTATTTGTAGCATGGGCTGCTCCAAAACGAATAACCTCATAGCCGATGGCTGCAATAACCGGGATGAGGAGAATCCGCGATAACACCATCAGCCACAGCGATGGTAAACCAACAAGGGCAAAAACTATGATGGCTATAATCAATACGGCAAACAGAAAGCTGGTGCCGCACCGAACGTGAGCCGTATTATATTTTCTGGTTGCTTCTACTTCCAATGGAGCACCATCCTCATAGGCATTTACCGCCTTGTGCTCAGCACCATGATAGGCAAATATTCGCTTGATGTCAGGCACTAGGCTCACTAACTTGAGATAAGCGATGAAAATAGCCAGTCGGATAAAGCCCTCTATCAAATTAAATACCAGGGATGAACCGATATATGGGTCAAGCAACTTGGTAAGGAAAAGTGGTGCCATAAAAAACAGGACGATACCCAGGGTCAGGGAAACGGCTACCAGAGCCCAAACCAATACCCCCGAAATCTCCTCCTCTTCCTCCTCCAGAGAGACATTAGCTGAGTAGAGCAAGGTCTTAATACCTAGAACCAGAGCCTCAATCAAAACAATGATGCCCCGTATTAGTGGGGTTCTCCTCATCCAACCAGTATAGATACCTGCCAGCGGCTGAGTATCCATAGCCAGTCCACCGCCGGGGCGACGCACTGCGGTTACCATAGCCTTCCGTCCCCGCATCATTACCCCCTCAATAACCGCCTGACCCCCGTAATAAAATCTCTCTGCCACGATTAAACTCCCCAACAGACCGCTGGAAAATATAGTCTTTCAGTGTAAATTAAGACTGGAGGTGGTGGTGCTGGGTTTACTGAAAAAGCTCCGTAGGACTTTTTCAGCACCAGAAACAAAAAGGAGCGGTTTATCAGTCCGCTCCTGCCCTGCTGAAGATGTTTATTTAACCCTCCATCTTGTAGCGCCGCTTAAACCGCTCCACCCGCCCCAAGGTATCTATCATTCTACGCTCACCGGTGAAAAATGGATGACACTTACTGCACAGCTCAACCTTTAGGAGCTTCTTGGTGGAGCCGAGGGTAAAGGTATTGCCGCAGGCACAAACTACCTTGGCATCGGTATAATACTCGGGGTGAATCTTGGGCTTCATACTATTTAGCTAGCGTAAACGCTAACCTTCCTCCTGTTGTTGCTGGTAGGCTCGAATTTAACCACACCATCAATGAGGGCAAAAAGGGTATAATCCCTGCCCACACCCACATTATTGCCAGGGTGAATGCGTGTACCCCGCTGCCGAACCAGGATAGTCCCGGCATTTACAGACTGTCCAGCATATCTCTTCACCCCAAGCCGCTTGGACTGGCTATCGCGACCACAACGGCTGGTGCCCCCCGCCTTTTTATGCGCCACTTTCAATCACCTCTTTTTTACGCCGCCGAACCTTCTTAGTCGGCTCAACTTGCGCCGCCTTTGGCTCAACTATCTTATCTATAACCAGCCTGGTATAAAACTGACGATGTCCCGTCTTCTTACGATAACGCACCTTTGGCTTATACTTAAAAACAATAATCTTCTTGCCCTTGCCTTCCCCCTGCGAGGTGGCAACCACCTTCGCCCCGTCAACAGTGGGGGTGCCTGCAGTTACCCTGTCACCGTCGACAATAAGCAATACCCTATCCAGCTCAACAGTACCGCCCTCAGCCACATTCAGGCGTTCCACATCTATAGTCTGACCAGGGCTTACCCTATACTGCTTGCCCCCGGTTTCAATAATAGCGTAAATCTTCCTACCTCCGCTAAACAGGATATTCTACCAATTGCCATAGCTAGGTGTCAAGCGCCAGCGCTCTTATTAGGAACGTGCGGGAACATCTAGTATCCCAAAAGTTACCATGGGGCAAAAAGGAGAATCAGATAAGACGAACAGATGAGCTTATTAAGTCTGGCGTAATCTTAATTCTTTCATCTACTTCATCAAGTAAATCATCGTGGCAGGCATCACCATGAACTAAATATATTATCACACCTTCGGCCTTAGCCGCACAAACTGCAGGAATAAAATCACTATCCCCGGCTATTATAAAAGCTTCGTCAATTGACTTCTTTGTTGCTAGAAGCACTAGGTCCAGTCCTAGCAATAAATCAGTTCTCTTCTGCTCAAAAACAGGGTTTCCTTTATCATCTATTCCTCTATAAGCTAATCTTCCTTGTCTTACTTCAAATCTCGCTGTTCGTTGTAATGCACGGAAGAATCGTTGCATATTACTAAATCGCTGACTTTGCTCCGGGGTAGGGTGGGTATCTTGGTAGGGGAGGCAGTGGTAATAGTAAACACGGACAATCTCTCTATCTGGGCCAGCTTTTCCAACAATAGCCCGAGTCAGTAATTGATAATTAATGCGTTGATTACTAAACTCACTAACGAGGACATGGTCAAGATAAGCTCCATCTATGAAAAACGCTACTTTGTGCATGTCAAACACTAATATAAAATACTTCCCCAGTATCTGCAACTCATAAAGAGCCACAAACACTGGGGAACGATACTCTAGGTATATGTATAGCAAACATTTAATGTTTTGTCAAGAGCCCAGTGCAAATTATTTTAACAAACTAGTTTTTTGAGAAACTAGGGCACCCGCTACAGCTAAAGAGAACCTCCCTCCCATAGCTCCTTTACCTTCGCCTTCAGCTCATCAAGGCTACAATCCGTATCTATGACCACATCGGCATGTTTTATCCGTTCCTCTGAAGGTAGCTGGGAGCGAATGCGAGCCAAGGACTCCTGCTCAGATAGCCCAACCTTCTTCTTAAGTCGCCTCAATACCGCAGGCTCAGGGGCTACCGTAACCCAAACCTCATCCACCAGAGAAGTCCAGCCGGCTTCCAGTAAAAGAGGGGCTTCAAGAACCACCACACCCACCCCCCGCCGCCGCTCCTCCTCAAGCTGAGCCTTTATCATATCCTCTATCTGAGGGTGTGTTATTCGGTTCAACTGCGCTAGAGCCTCAGGCTCGCCAAAAACTATCTCACCCAGCTTTTTGCGGTCAATATCGCCATCCGGGGCAAGAATCCGCCTGCCAAAAGCAGCCACTACCTCCCGCCATGTCTCACTATCAGGCTTGAGTGCCTCATGCCCTACCTTATCCGCATCTATAATGACCGCACCCAACTCAGCCAGAAACTGCGATACTGTACTCTTGCCGCTACCTATACCCCCAGTAAGACCTATGACTTTCATTATTTCTGCCTCACCAAGTCTACCTATTGGTAAACGAACAGTCAAGGAGTTCTTTATCTGCCTCACCCCATTGGTTTTTTATGTAACCCTATCCCCTTTATCCCATTCCCCTTAAATATGTAATGACACAAATATTCGCCCATAAGATATGAGGAAATTCTAAATACTAATATCTAAACTCTAGACAATATCAAATGACCAAAATCCAAAGGAACCGAACAATTTTGAATTTGAAATTTAGAAATTAGAATTTGTTTAGGATTTGGTGCTTAGGATTTATCCGCCCTAGGCGGATTTAGGATTTAATCCCCTGAGGGGGAATAAGGGGGTGAGGGTGATATAAACCTCAACCTGAGGGCTATAATTGACGGTAGTTGAGTGATATAATTAGGTTAAGGGGCGACAATGCATGAGGCAATGCTCTATGAGAAGCTGCCCAACTCCAGGGTAAGGTGTAATACCTGCCAATGGCGCTGCACTATAGGTCCGGGCAGGTTTGGTGTTTGCCGTGTGTATCACAACAGGGACGGCACCCTGTATAATCTAAACTATGCTAAGGCATCATCGGTAGCCGTCGACCCTATTGAAAAGAAGCCCCTATTCCATTTCTTCCCCAGTAGCCTGGCTTTCTCCCTGGGTGGTTGGGGTTGTAACTTCCACTGCAAGGACTGCCAGAACTGGGAAATTTCCTGCCCTGTGGATAATGAGCCATGGCTCGGTTCTCAGGAAGTCCAACCTCAGGCAGCCGTGGAACTGGCTAAAGGCTATCACTGCGGCGGCATTGCCTGGACCTACAATGAACCCAGCATCTGGTTTGAATATACCCTTGACTCCGCCAAGCTGGCTAAGGAGAATAACCTGTATACCGTCTATGTGACCAATGGCTACCTGACCCCTGAGGCGCTGGATACCATTGGACCCTACCTTGATGCCTGGCGGGTTGATATTAAGGGTTTCACTGACTCCCTCTACCGTGAGCTGGCAAAGGTAAACCGCTGGCGAGGAATACTTGAGACTGCCAAGCGAGCTAAGGATAAGTGGAATATGCATGTTGAGGTTGTCACCAACATCATACCCACCATGAATGATAATGACCAGCAGCTTGAGGGTATTGCCGGCTGGATAAGGGATGAGCTGGGTGAGCTAACACCATGGCATGTGACCAGGTTCCATCCTCATCACCATATGATGCACTTACCCCCAACCCCTGTATCCACCCTGGAGCATGCCTATGAGATTGGGAGAAAGGCAGGACTTAAGTTTGTCTATGCTGGCAATGTTCCTGGACATGCGTCTGAAACTACTGTCTGCTATTCCTGTGGTAAGATTATTGTAAACAGGTTCGGCTACCAAACCGAGGTAGTTGGTCTGGAGGATTCAAGGTGCAAGTTCTGCGGGGCAGAGCTCAATTTTAAGACTCTCGGGGCAGAGAGGAGGGCATGATGATTAGGAATCCAGTTGTCGCCGGGCAATTCTA
>Ga0209986_10005412_pt1 | contig 10586 bp, 12 predicted proteins | sample BlataG_FD_183168 | JGI IMG/M metagenome (GOLD analysis project Ga0209986, IMG submission 183168) | Deep subsurface microbial communities from Black Sea to uncover new lineages of life (NeLLi) - Black_00105 metaG (SPAdes) (version 2) | ecosystem: Environmental > Aquatic > Marine > Oceanic >...
TATTTTCAAGGGTCTTGTGAAAAGCCAATGAAAATTAAAAAATCATATTTCTGGAATTATTTTTAAAAAAATCTGAAAATATTTTATATTTTGAACGAAAGTAGCTCTCTTATATCAAATATCCAGGCCAAACAAAAGAGCAATCATATGAATTTATAGCATGACAGAGTACGTTAAAACTGTTTTATCATAATAAAAATTATACGTAAAATGAGTTGACACAAGAAACACTGTCAGATAGATAACGCTTTTCAGTGCCAGATTCAGATCTGGCACTCATAAATAAAAAAGGAGAAATTTCAATGAAAAAGTCAGGCCGTCCGCTCGAAAAACGAGGGCTATCCGTTTTAAGCGTTGATGACAACTTTCGTTTTGCCTGCCACCATGGTCTCGCATGCTTTACCCGATGTTGTCGTGATATCACTATCTTTCTTACGCCTTATGATATCATCCGTATGAAAAATGCCCTAAAAATGTCATCAGAAGATTTTTTGCCTGCCTATACCGCTACCCTTATCAGCGATTCGGGGTTGCCCGTCGTTGTATTGAAAATGGGCGATGACAAAGAGAAAAGTTGTCCTTTTGTTACCCCAGAGGGCTGCACAATCTACGAAGACCGCCCCTGGCCCTGCCGTATATATCCACTCCAGCCTGAAAGCACCAAAATAACAGAAAAGTCGGGAAAAGAATATTATTCTGTCATGGATGTCCCTTTTTGTCTTGGTCTTTCCGAGGACAAGATGTTGACGGTCAAAAAGTGGAAGGAAGAACAGGGGATTCCCATCTACAGAGAAATGGAAAATCTTTTTAAGAAAATTACGATGAATGAATTTCTTGGCGATAAGAAAATCACCAATAAAAAAATCCAGGAGATGTATTACATGGCCTGTTATGACCTGGATCGTTTCCGGCGTTTTGTATTTGAAAGCAAATTTTTTGTTCTCTTCGAGGTGGATCCGGAAACTGTGGAAAAAATAAAGCATGATGAAGTGGAACTTTATAAATTTGCGCTGAGATGGCTTGAATATGGCCTGCTCGGACAGCATGTACTCAAGGTAAAACCGGATGTCATGGAGGCCAAAAAGCAGGCGTTGAATATCAAATGATAGATCAGGCATTGATGCAACCTTTAAAAGACCGGAAATTTAGGTTTGCCTGCAATAAAGACTTACCCTGCTTCACAAGATGTTGCGCCAATCTTAATCTGGTGCTCACGCCCTATGATGTGCTTCGTCTCAAAAACAGACTCAACCTTTCATCCGAAAAATTCTTAAAAGATTACACCACCAGTTATGTCGATGAATCTTACGGGCTTCCGGTCGTCAAACTTAAGATGAATAACGATGAAACGCGCCGGTGTCCTTTTGTGAGCCCGGAAGGTTGTGTTGTATATGAGGATCGGCCCGCCGCCTGCCGCCTGTATCCCCTGGGGCGGGCTGCCTCGAAAATTTACAAAGGACATGCACCCGGAGAATATTACTTTATTGTAAAAGAATCTCACTGTCTCGGGTTAAATGAAGAATATGAGTGGACGGTTCAAGAATGGATAAAGGATCAGGGTATGGACGAATATAATGAAATGAATGATCTTTTCATGGATATCACGGCAGGCAGGCAGGCAAAAACCATCAAGGCCCTCAGCGAACAGCAGTTACAGATGTATTATATGGCCTGTTACAACCTGGATGATTTCAGGCGCTTTGTATTTGAAACAACTTTTCTGGATAAGCTTGACATTAAGCAAAATGTTCAAAGCCGTATCAAAACAGATGAAATTGAATTGATGTCGTTTGCCTGTCAATGGCTTAAATTCTCACTCTTTGGAGAAAAGACCATTCCGATTAGCAGCCATCACCGTGTATAAAGGCCTGCCTTACTCAATAATAGCATCTTTCAGGGCGTCATATGACCATACCGGTATGGGCCCACACTTGCCTGTACCAGGATCTAAACGGCAGCGATACGATGCCCGGGTTGCCTGCTGTTCCCACATCTGTTCCCAACCTTGAACAAAATAGGAGCAGTCGTCATTAAAACAAACGTAAAAGAATTCATTGGGCCAGGTGGAGGTAATGGGAACCCTCCATTTTTTCATCTCCTGTCCGCAATGGGGACATAGGGGCGCTCTCTTGTCTGACATCTTTTTATCTCCCTCCAATCGAAAATAGTATGCCGTTATAATCAGATAGTTTTCATATAACGAAAGTTAGGGAAAATCCACTTGAAATTATTATAAAACAGCCTATAAAGATACAATGTTAGAAATATATCATAAAAAAAAGGATAGACCATGACCACGATTGTAGAAAAGAATGACCTTCCCTGCGACCACTACGAAGCAACCCTGGAAAATGGCTCGCTGGTAATGAAACCTTATTGCGCCTGTGGTAATTCACTTAATGAAGATTACTTCTGTGACAGATGCAACAAACGGTGCCATTGTCATCAAATCGTCTGTGATAATGAAGCCACCCTTAAACTGGTTAAAAGTTATATCAGAAAATCATCCCGGTTTTCAGCATTCAAAGTCAAACTTACAAGTGATATCAGATAATTACCAGGCACCATACATTAGTCACCGGGCAGGCTGTACTCCACTAGGACTCGGCTTGCATGTCTTTTAACTTATTAATCGCCGCATCGATCATTTTCTCGCCCCCGATTTTTTGATCTGCGGCAATCATAGCAGGCAGGGCCTTGATGTTATTAAATTTTCCCAGGGCATCTCCCGCCCAATTGACGATATGAGAACTCTCATGCTCAAGAAGGCGTAAAAGCAGTTCATAGGAAGCCGGGACTCGAATATTTCCGAGCACCGATACGATGCCGGTTTTTATGGGATCAAATGCTTTATCCCTGGAAAAGGCATCCTCAATATAAGGTATGACTGCTTCTCCCAGCTTCTCCAGACAATGGAGGCTGGCCCCGGATGCATAGGCAAAACCGAACATGGATATGTCAATAAGGACACGATTTGCCAGCTTTGTTTCGTAAAAAGAGAGAATTTCAGGCACAAAAATACCTGCCCAGGAATATTTACATGCCAATGGCAGGAGATACGGTATAATCTCCGGTCCTATTGTCTTAAACTGGGACAGTGTTTCCTTTAGTGCATTCTTTCGCAAATCAAGGCCCTGGGCATGCTTTTCCGGAAATTGATTAGGGTCATCCGCTGTTTGAAGCTTTTCTATTAGAGCGATAATTTCCCTGTTTACCGTTTCAGGATACAGGGCCTTATAATCTCTGGCCTTCAGAGCAATCCAATATTTCTGCAGCCAGGTCAGAGGAGGATAGTAGTAGGATAATGCGGGCTTATCTATTTCTGCATCTCGATAACGGCCGTGCTCGATAAAGTAGGATTTTTCCGATTCGGCAACTTCCAGCCGGCGTCTGCAAATCTCGATCGCCTCCTCCCACTCACCTGCATATAAATGACTGGTTGCCACAATATCATGAAGTCTGTCTTCATTTGGGTAGTTGCTAATCAGATTCGATGCAAATCGAATAGCTTCGATATATTGCCGGGAACTTAGCAGGCCAAAGGCCTTCTTGATGCGCTTGACAAGTTGCTCTTGCTCTCTTTCCTTTGCTCGCAAATTTGCTGCCTGTTCAGGATCTTTAACCTGCCTGGCTGCCTCATGTTTTCCCAAACAGCAATGCTTGTATTTTTTTCCGGAACCACAGGGACAGGGTTCATTCCTGCCGATTTTTTCCGACGGCACATCAACCACTTTAGCTCTTTCACGCTCGGCTTGAGCAAGCAAATCATCCCGCATCCGGAAAAGTTGTTCCTTGGTGATTCCGGCCTTTAAAGCGATAACATCCGGATCACCTCCCTGAAGAAGTTCCAAAACAGGTTCAAGCTCTGCTTCCGACATGGTATCAAACTTCAAATTTTTGGATTTACTCATAAAATCATTCTTCCTTTAGAATCGATTTTTCAATGGCGGTTATATTTTTTCAAAAATTTCGATGCACGCCCTGGCAAAACCGGCTGCATAAGCCTGAAAATCAAAACCCTTGTCCCCCAGGTGTTTATTTAAGATTTCAGCACGATATATATCCCAATTTTTTGGAATTCCCCTGGCCCGATATACAGCAGCCAGTTCGTCGTAATCCGCCTCGTGGCGAGCAAACCGGCGCCCTTTTTCGTAACCCTGGTCATACCATTTCTGATTGTAGCTCCCCTCCTTTTGCGCCATTATTTCAGGCCCCTTCAACCGAAAGATTTATCATTTATTTTTCTTACTTGTTACTCGAAACCTTCATATAAAATACAGCAGCCGCACAAGATTACCAACCTCATGCGGCTGTCTCCGGAGAATGTCTGTGAAAAACCAGAGGCGCCGCACTGCGACGCCTCTGGCTAACTAACAATGGGCTTACATACCCACAACCTCTCTGATATCCACAATATGTATTATGGGTTTTGTGAGCATTGTGAACTCATCCTTTTCAGCATCATAAACAGAGTTTACGAATACCTTTCCCCATTTATCCTCATCCATCTTTTTGAAATCCGAACGGTAGTAATACCCGGGCCATCTGGTTTCCTCGCGGAACAGTTTATGTCGAGTGTGGGCCTCAGCGATCTGCACCCGGTGAACGTTTTCCCAGCACCGCATCAATTCATGGAGATTTCGAGCAGCAAGCTTGGGAAGATCCTCTTTGAGGAGTTTCAGGAGATCCAGAGCAATATTCAGCGTAATAGCGCTGCAGTTATACTGAGAACCACAACCGCCCACGTATTCATCCATGATCTTGTTAAGACGGAACATGGCCATTTTGGGTGTAATGTAATTCGGATTGACCTCTTCCACCGGCAGATCATATCGCTTCGTGGTCGTGCCCAGGGTGGTGTAAGCTTTATGCTCTTCATAGTGCTTCATCGGCAGCACTATTTGTTCCTTGAGCTTCTCCACCTCGGCGGCATCAAATTCAGGCATTTCAGGGTTCTCCACACAGAACTTTACCGCCGCTTTGACCGCAATCCGACCTTCGGTAAAGGAACCTGAGGAAAACTTGTGACTTGATGCGCCAACCCCGTCACCGGCCGCAAATAACCCTTTTATCGTGGTCATGCGATTGTAGCCCCAGAAGTATTCACTCTTGGATTCTCCGGTCTGGAGATCTTCGGGACCACTGCACCATGCTCCGGAAGCCCCGGAGTGGGAACCGATAAAGTAAGGCTCGGACGGCATGATCTCGGAAGGTCCTTCCTCGGGGAATACATCTTTTGAGGCCCAGAGAATCGCCTGGCTGATGGTCATGTCGAGAAAATCCTCCCATGCCTCGGCCTCAAGCTTCTTTAGTTCCTTCTTTTTCGCTTTTGCATCAGGAGCTGCGTCGGCAATTTTGGCAATAGCCTTGTCCGTATGAATCAAGATTGGTCCATCACCTTTCACATAACATTCAATCATCATCAAATGGTTCCTGAGGCAGGTGGGAATCGGCTTGACCTCCCCATAGGGCGGCCAGTTGTGAAGTTCGCCCCCTTCGGCCAGACCTTCGGCCATGTAGTTGAAACCGGTAGCAGAAGTCGCCGCCGCCTTGAACAGCAAGAACCACGCTCCAACCGGACCGTACGCATCCTTGAATCTGGCCGGAATAAAGACAACCTCCTGGGAGGTCATCTCGGCGCCGGCCGTTGTGGTCAGGTAAGAACTGGATCCCGAGTTCCAGGGCGGATACCAGGCCCTGCCCAGACCTTCTCCGGTTGACCGCGGCCTGAAGACGTGAACAGCACCTCCGGCGACCGCAATGCAGGCCTTAAATTTAAACACATAGATTTCAGGGTCTCTCACGCTGAACCCGATGGCGCCTGCCACTCTGTTTTTATCGTTCTTGTCAAGCAGAAGGCGAAGTATAAATACGCGTTCGATAACATTGTCCATGCCAATAGCGTTCTTGGCTGCCTCAGCACAAATGGCCTTGTAAGATTCGCCGTTGATCATGAGCTGCCACCGGCCTTCATGGACATAGTTCCCGTCAGCATCCAGCCAGATGGGAAGTCCGAATCCCTCAAACATGTTGACCGATCCGTTGACGTGTCTGGAAATATCCATGACCAGATCGTCCCGGCAAAGCCCCATGAGGTCCTGGCGGACATAGCTGAGGTAATCGACGGGGGTATTTTCACCCTGGTATTGATTGATGGCAGAAAGGCCCATTCCCACAGCACCGCTTCGCTCCATTGCGGCCTTATCTACCACAGTTAGTTTCACATTATTTTCTTTGGCCCAGTGTGCACCTTCTACGGCTGCACCAGTTCCGGCCATTCCTGCGCCTATAATCAAAAGATCGGTGGTAACTTCGACTGTCTTGAATTCTTCCATTATTCATCACCTCCTTTAGTCTCCGAGTGTCCAGAGTTTATCGGCTTTCAATGATGCCGGTTCCGTAAACAGGAGTTGATCATCCAATGTACCCGGTCCAACGCCAAAACCGCCATCAGGCTTGGCCTCTCCTTCCGGAGTAGTCCTGATGGGGAATTTGAACCGTTTGATCGCACCCCCTCTGAACTTGACGGTCCACATAATGTCTTCAGTCCCTCTCATGGGAACAACGCTGGCTCCCAGCGGTGTAAAGTCGGCATAACCGCGAACCTCTACAGCCTGTGTCGGACAGATTTTCACACAATTGTAACACTCCCAGCACATATCCGGCTCACAATTAAAGGCTTTCATCCGCTCTTCATCCAGCACCATGAGATCATTTGGGCAGATATACATGCATGCGGTTTTTTCGCCTCCCTTACAACCATCGCATTTTTCATCAATGACAAAGCTTGGCATTTATCACACCTCCTAATTTTGCTTTGTAAGCATTTCTGTTATTTAGCCTCTGTTAATTATCACAACCTGAGAATGTCTGCACCTCCCTTCATGCTTATGACCAGAAGAACTGCTTCTGGCCGATTACCAGTTTTAATCATTTCAAAATTAGTTCTTGCCTATGTTACCTAACTTAATACTTGATTGAAAAATCATTTAATTTTTAAAAAATATTTTATAAAATCAACAAGATAACTAGATCATACAAACCGGAAAAGCCTAAATAACAATTAACATTATCCTTGTCAAGAACTTTTGGAAAAACCAATCTAATAATTTTTTAACATTTCAATTCTATTTGGGTCTGTTCATACATATAGATTTAACCACTTAAATATACACTATATATTGTGCTTAATAGCATTCATGTTGCATAAACCATTCAGGATATGAATCCCGTACAGTATTTAGGCATCCTTCGAGATGTGTATGTACCATGGTGACCCATTTTAGTACACTATGGATCTTTCCCGGCATGTGCATTTTTTGTTGACATATTCTACTCGATTGGTCATTTATCATTTATCGTTTATAATTGGTTATTAGTCGCTGGTTACTGGTTGCGGGTTACTGGTTGCCGGTTGCCGGTAATTTTTATCATAAAAGATGCACCGTTTATGACCGGTAATGTTCTGCGGCTTGACGGAGGCTATATTTTAGGCGGCGATAAGGTTGCACCAATGCCTGACCCGGACAATTCATGAAGAATTTATATCGCAAGAATATAGTGAAATTAGAGGGGGATAGATGACTCAGAAAAAAGACTGGAAGACACTATTTGTGCTTATCCTTTTACTTATGTTGCTTGGCGGTTACTATGAGCGATTGAGTGTTGAAACTAAGACAATGGTATTGCCGATGGCGATAATTATTGCCGCAGCTTTTGTTATTGCCCGTTTCAAGCAGCTTGAACATGAAATGCGTTCATCCAAAGTCAACGCCCGGGAAGGTGTGTTCCAGACCTTCAGCATTATAGACAGTAACGGAAAGGAACGAGTTTCTCTTTCAGCAGCCCCGGATACCGCGTTAATGACGTTCTTCGATGAGGATCACATACCCCGCGCTACTTTGGAACTATTGAACATAGAACCGGCAATGAAACTGATGGGAAACAGGGGAAGTGCATGGATTACATTTGATGAAAATGGCCTGCCGAATATAACCTTGAAAGATGATACGGATCAGATCGTCTGGTCAGCCCCGTAACAACAAAATCCGGTTATTAACTGCACAGTATTATTGTAAACGGACTTCAGGCATAATTAAATTTTATCTGTCTTCGGCTTGATTTTTCAGTAAAAATTTAATTATACCTGAACCGATAATATTTTCAAAAAGCCAAGGTGTTACAAAAAATCCTATTTTACATCCTGTGCTGTTAACGTTTTAATAATAAAATCATCATTTTTACAACACTCCCCTGGCGTGGAGCAAATCGACTGACATTTCATATTATCGAGGCGGCCGTTTCCGTTTTTATATTCATCGATAGCCTTGTGAAGCGCTTTTACTGCCAGTTGTATGCAGTGGTGTTTTTTTGCGGGAACATCTTCAAGCTGGTTGAAAACATCGTTGTCATCAATTTTCCGGGCATCTTCAAGGTTTTTACCTTTGACGAGATCAACAGAAGCCATGGCCGCGGAAATCGCACCCGGACAGCCAAGCACCTGGTATCGAACATCTTTAATTGTGTTATGATCTATTTTAAGAAAGATTTTCAACGTATCTCCGCATGTGCCGAGCATCTCGGACACTTGGTCCGCATCCGGCAAACTGCCCATATACGGTTTTTCAAGATAATAGTTAATGGCTTTTTCCGAATACCCGAGATCCGCGAGCATCTTTCGCTCGTCCCCGTTATCGTTCTCCAATAAAATTTTAGTCTGATCTTTCTCTACACCATTTAATGAATGCATTGTAAAACTCCCTGAGATTAATATCCACTTCAAATAATTTTCGAGGTAACAATAGGTATAAAAACCTCACGTGTCAAGTGAGTGTTGTTTTTATTTCAGGGTAAACGCATTTGATTTCGGTGCAGCGTAGCGACGGCGTGGAGCGTTCTCCCTGTATTGGGATTCAAATGCGTTTGCCCTGGTTTTTATTTTATTTAATGTAATAAAGTACCTTGTCACCAATATAAAAAAATATTATGACAGCAGAAAAATTTTCCATTATATGTATCCTACAAGTAAAAATCTTGGCCCAGAGGACCAGGCTTTGGTTATCCCCAGAGGGGATTTGCTTTGTTGGAAGTTCATTGAATTATTGAAATTACAAATATCAAATTACAAATATTTTACCCTGTTAAATAATGCTTCGCATTAAATCTACGATTTATTTAACAGGGCAGGCAATTTCCAACACGCGGCGTTCAAAATCCCAAACAAAAAACAATCGCTTTGAACCGGTTTGTAATTTGTAATTTGAGATTTACCCGCCTTAGGCGGGTTAATTTGTAATTTGGTGCTTGGGATTTGTGATTTAAGACACCAAACTCCAAGGCAGAGCCGGAGAACTCTGACCTGGCTCTCCGAGGCGTAGGCTTTACGAGCCGGAGGCCCAAAGGACCAGGTTTTTCAGGGCAAAATAAACGGTGATAAATGCATTACTTATATATACTGACACTATTAGCCCTTTTGATTTCGGTTTTCAAAAGTCCGGACAAAACCTCTAAAGCGCTTAAAATAGCACTTAAAAAGTTCATTACGATTTTGCCCGCCTTTTTGAGCATGCTTATCCTGGTTTCAATTATTCTTTTTCTAATCCCTGATGAAATCATTTTAAAATATCTCGGTAATAATAATAAATTTGTCGGCATAACGCTCGCCTCGTTTTTTGGTTCCGTCACTTTAATGCCGGGATTCATCGCCTATCCCCTATGCGGGATTCTATTAAAAAAAGGGGTAACTTATATGGTATTATCCGCTTTTTCCACCACGTTAATGATGGTGGGGATACTGACTTATCCCATTGAGAAAGCGTATTTCGGAATAAAGGTAACCATAATTAGAAATATGTTCAGCTTTTTCATAGCAATTGCCGTGGCCTTGATGACCGGAATTTTCTTTGGAGAAATAGGGTAATGACCTTTAGCGCTAAAATAAAAATATCGGGCTTTTTTGCCTATATCTGTTTTGTGGCCGCTTCTTTTATTCTGAACTTTAACCCCGGTAAACTCATAGGGACAAATTTTTTCAGTTTTTCCATGGAAATGCTTAAAATTCTGCCCTGTGCGTTTATTTTAATCGGATTATTTGAAGTATGGATAAAAAGAAAAACTGTCGAAAAACATCTCGGTACGGAGTCAGGGTTTCGAGGGTATCTATGGACCGTGCTGCTTGCCGGCACCACGGTCGGCGGTTTATATGTCGCTTTTCCGATAGCTTATTCTCTGCATTCCAAAGGAGCAAAACTGAGTATTATATTCACCTACATAGGGGCGTCGGCAATTTGCAGAGTGCCGATGACAATATTTGAAGCCTCTTTTATGGGGATAAAATTTTCACTGATCAGGCTGCTTGCATCTGTGCCTTTGGTTATTGCAACTTCGATAGTATTGGGAAATTACCTGACGAAACGAAAATACAAAGTATTACCCGGTAAGTAAAAAACATGGCCCAAAGGACCAGGCTTTTGCTATCCCCAGAGGGGATTTGCTTTGTTGGCAGTTCATTGACTTATTGGTATCCGTTCACGGAGTAGTTGAGTTAGTGGAAATTCCAAATAACAAATCCCAAATAGCAAATAAAT
>Ga0209986_10005413_pt1 | contig 10586 bp, 22 predicted proteins | sample BlataG_FD_183168 | JGI IMG/M metagenome (GOLD analysis project Ga0209986, IMG submission 183168) | Deep subsurface microbial communities from Black Sea to uncover new lineages of life (NeLLi) - Black_00105 metaG (SPAdes) (version 2) | ecosystem: Environmental > Aquatic > Marine > Oceanic >...
ATTTCTTTTTTAATCTTATAAGTAATTTTCTTACAAAGAGCCACTTACTTACACCTCGCTTCAATAAAATTGCATATATTTGATTCCTTAGATCGTCTTTTGCTTCTTTTTGTTGTTCATCTGTCTTTAAGAATCCTATAAATGGTTCTATGAGTTTAATTATGTCCTCAACAACAAGCTCCGGATAGTTCTGTTTCTCGTTATAAATTGTCTTTTTATCAATTAATGATTCAGTTATTTTATTGTGATCCCTAGATTTGTTCCATAGGATGATTTTTTCTTCATTCATTTCTTAGCGTACCTTTTCTTAGAGAACCAAACTTCAGTTACTTCAGTTATCTTTGGCATTAGTCCAGTCAAGCATTCTGAACGCTTACAATAATCAAAACACGCTAAACTTTTGACAAATTGATATGCTTCCCATCCGTAGAGTTGCGGTGAGGAGTCTAAAAGCATTATTAAATCAATCATATCAATATCTTCATAATTTCCATCCTTTATCATTTTTAGAATTTTGTTTTTTCTGGTTGGTTTAGCTGTGTAACCTTGTGAACCTTGCTTCATTAAAGCTGCTTGGCGATAGTCTTGAATTGTAAAGTCAACATCACTAAAATCTGGCTTTGGGATGTACATCTCTTTACAGAGCTTGCGGATGCCTTGGATCTTGTTCACGTCGTTGCAAGTAAGGATGATTGGCTTTTGGGTGATGGTGATTACTTCTTTTAATCCAGCTTTATCAGAATATCCATCTACTTCGTCTAAAAGAACTATTGTTCCTTCTGAACTTAGCGTTCTTTGAGTTACAATGGCTTTGAGTCTTTGGGTAAATTCTTTCTTTCGCTCATCGGATGCGTTAAACTCGATTAGATGATAATTTAGTTCTGAAGCGATGTAATTGGCAAGGAAGGTTTTACCTATGCCTGGAGTGCCTCTTAGGATGAAAGCTTTCTTGGATTCGTGTTTGAAGTCTTGTAACCAGTCGAAAAGTTTGTTGTATTGAAAAGAGAGTCCTATTAATTGGGGCATTTTTATATTGTAGTTTGTCTTGTAGAGGAATAGCTTTGATTAATAATATATATTTTTTCAATACAAACTTTAATAAGATTAGTAAATGTCACTTGATTAGCTTTTTCTTTTGGTACGTTATATACCCAAAAACTCATACCCCTCTTCTCATCTCCAACAAGTTTCTCTGGTGAAGCTATAATATCCTTTCCACGTATTAACCAAAGTGTTTCTCCATTAATATCCCATGCAAGATGAAAAGATGTGTCAGGTGCAATCATATAGACTTGAACTTTCCCACTCAGATTTTTCCTTTGTCCTTGGTCATTTAAATCATACTTTGGAACATGTATTGTATTATATTTTGGAAGAGGATTACTTCTTATCTCTAAATCAATAACTCCTATTATTTTATTTATTGTCCCATCTACTATTCCAATATCAATACTTGTTTTATTATATTGATTAGTTTTCTTTAACCAAAAGCTTTTATATCTCTTCGCTTCTTCAATTACTCTATCTTCTGCTTTTATTGGATTTTTGAGATAATACTTTTTTTCATCTTCTGTTAGCATTTTTATTTCACCTTTTCAAACACTAAAATATGATTAACAATGTTCAATAATACTTTCTTTTCCTTTGCTTCTGCTACTTGACTTGGTGAAAACTGATTATGAAAGGATAATGGTGCCGATATTTCTTGAATAATTTTGAACCCATTGGCTCTTAAAATATTTGAACAGTCTTGTGATTGTGGATACCATTCTCCTTCATATAGTCCTTCTCGCATTGGCTTCATTAATAAAACTAATTTTCCACCTATTTTTAGTGATTCTCTACAACTTGTGACCGTCTTTTTCATTGCTTCTAAGAAACTTTTGTAGTCTTTTGTAAATTCATTTTCACCATATTTCTCCTTGAGTAAAGGACCATAAGGTGGATCAAGAAATATACAGTTGGCTAACTCATTGATTTTTAGTTTAGGAATACTTTCTAAGACATTATTTTCTTCTATTCCTTTGATAGGATCAAAAGAGCTTTTATCAAATAGTTTGTATCTGCGTCCCATTTCTTTACATACTTCTCCAACAATTCCACTACCTGCCATTGGATCAATGACAATATCTCTTGGTTCTGTAAAATAATATATGATATTTTCAACTAACTCTTTTGGTAGATTTCCATCATATTTAAGCTGTTCTTCATCGAGTTTAAATGTTTTCCAGTTATTTGAGTACTCTGGGTCTTCAATTATGTTTTTAAAAAACTTTTTAAAAATATAATCATCTCTAACTATTTCACTTATTCTTGCTATTTCTAACTCAATATCCTTCTTAGCTAATTCCTCCTTTATTTGCTCATAAGTAAAGCATTTCATATATTTATCAAAGATAATTCGCTTAGTTTCTTCCTTATCTTTGTCTATTAAATCTTTTAAGTAATTACTTACTGACATCTGAGATACTGAAATCATATCTGCTATTTCTTGTTGTCTCAGTTTAAATTGTTGATATAACTTTCTTGTTATTAGCTTCTTCTCTTTTAAGCTCAACTGAATACCACTGGTTGCATTTCTTCTTACTGATTCAAAGAATATTTCTCTGTCATCTTCTATATCTAAAACTTCTACTTCTATCTCTTCATTTTTCTCCAGTTTCTGTGCCATTAATCTGTGATAGCCATCTATTAGCTTTTTGTTTTTAGATATGACTATCGGTGGTAGCTTTTCTATTGCTTGTCTATATTGATTTATTCTCGACTCAGTTGGTTCTATTCTTGGATACAGTTCCTTATCTATTATTATTTCTTCTATTTTTACTTTCATTTTATATACTCCTCACAGTATCCTCAAGCCCAGAATCAATATTCACTTCTACACCAAACTTTATTTCTCTTTTCATATTCATCTTTATTTTTTCTCCTATCATTTATTTGTTTTATAGACGCACGTAACTTTTGTTCATATTTCTTTCTGACTCCTACAAGTGATTACTCTACTTCATCTCTAAGAATAATGCGGGAGTCTGGTACTGTTGGTCTAACTCTTTTCCATCCGTCTTTTTCTTCCATTTTTATCACTTTCCTATATTCCCAAACATAACCTTTGCTACGGTTATCCAATAGTTTGCTATTCCACCAATAAAGTTTCCAACCGATACTTCCGATATATCAGTTGGAATTAGTGCATTTCCATTGAGAATTGGTAATAGGAAGAATAAGACTACTATTATTAGTCCTATTACTGAAATTAGTTTCATTTTTACCTCTTAATCAGTATTCTGACAATTCCACCATACCTTTCGATTATGTCCCGTAATTTCGACTGCACCCCAATTCTCTGGAGTGTGTACCGAATCAAATCTCTTTTTTATGTAATCATCTATCTCTTCTTTTGTGCAAGATGGATGCGAAAGAATCACCACACCACAAGTTGTTTCATCCCCTATTGTGTTTATCCTCTTCTGTCCTTTAAAGTTTTTGTAGCAATTATAGCATTGCTTCATCCAATTTGCACCATCAAACTCTTGAAGACAAGTTTTCCATATTTTCTTCATTATTATCACCTCAGTTTTTAATAAAACTTTATATAAACCAAAGTCTTTTTTATTATCAAGTGAACATTCGAGGAAAATCGTGGATAAAAGACATCGGATGTGATGCGGGAGAGGAGACCACGACATGATTGTTGGCGACCTCGATTTCAGAATCGGGGGAACAGTTGCCAATATCGTAAGGAGAAGAAGCAAACTCGGAAACTTTTACATCGCAAAAGTGGACAGGAGAGGAGGGTGCGGGTTACACCCAGTGAGATCACTTATCAGTGTTTGATAATATCTTACGAATAGATTTGATAACATTTTTATTGAATTTGATAACCTATTCCTATCCTTCTAAACAATATGATCCATGGAATATTGACTATTGTGATATTGTTCTTTTCTACGTTTATTTTCAACAATTGTCTTATGTTTTTCTAAAACATCTCTCGGTAAATTGTTTTTACAATTTTTATGAAAACAATATTTTTTACCATCTACTTTAATCCATGACATGCACGATTCACACCCTTCTTTTTCACAGACATCACATTTTTTATTGAATCTGTGATAGTTAAAGTACCCTTTATTTTCAACTTTTAAATTATAATTACAATAATTACAATATATCCTTTCTTCGTAAACTGGAACTTTCTTTGTTTCTGACATTTTTATTTACCTCCTTTCCTTATTATTTTTCCTTCTTCTTCACCTACACGGTTTAAATCAAATACTGTCTCTGTGGGATTATTTACTCTTACTTTTGTTCCTATTTCAAACATTTTTTCTTACCTATTATAACTCAAAAATATCGATAGATATTCCATACAAGTATTCTGGAAATAATTTCCAAACCGTTTTAATATGCTTTAAATTCATTCTTGTAAATTGTTTTAATGAATATTCATGTGCTTCCTTCAAATTTCTAAAACCAACTAAACAATCTTTATACCATCCCTCGTTAGCTACATAATATTTTTTACCTTGTATTTCTACTATTGCCCATATATAAGGGTTATTCTCTTTGATACAATACCTGTACAACTTCTCAATTCCATTTTTGATATTGTTTGATTTAATATTCTTTGTAAAGTGATGTTTTAGATTTATCATCTTATTTTTCCAATTTCTTTTCTATAATTTTAAGTTTTGGACTGTGAGCGTCCTTTATAAGCTCTTCAAACCACTCAAGTTCAAGTTCAAATGTCTCTCTGGCTATAACTTGAAGTCTCTCTTCATTGTGTACAAGTGGACCATTTGCACTAATATCTGGTTTGTGTTTTACAAGAACGAGAGTCTCCTTTGGGTATTTATGTATATCCTCAACAATTCCTATTGTATGTCCCACACCTCTTACATAATCTCCTATTTTCATTATTCTACTTCCTCCAATTCCTCTGGAATAAATAATATCTCCCTATTTTCAACTAAAACATTAAATACAATCTTACCCTTATTTTTACCTCCTCTTGCTTCTCTTAATATTACACCTTCTTTATCTACAAATTTATAGTATATATTTCTCTTTATTTTGACTTTTGTTCCTACTTCTAACATTTTATACCTCCTCCAATTTTAACTTATTAATTCTACACGCTAATGAATATTCACAATATCGGCAGTGAACTCTTTCTCGTCTCGTGTTTTCACCATTTGACATTTGAGTCATTATTTTACTTATTTCTTCCTTTGCTTTGTTTAGTTGGTTGTTGGTTAGTTCAACTTTCTTTCCTTTTAGCGTGTAAAAAAATATTACTCTTCCTGCTTGAGCAAGTTGTTTATAGACATATCCTTGTAAAATGTGCCAATCTTTTATTGCTCCTGTTTTCCAGTCTACTATAACTCTTTGTCCTTGATTGTCGAGGTAGATTACATCTGCGATACCTTTATAAAGCTTATTTTTGAGGTATTTTTCTACTAAGAGAGGTTTGAAGTGTGACCAAGTCAGACGGTCTTCTTCAAACTTCTCAAATTTGCGGAAGTGGTGTGTGTATTTTCGGATGTCGTCTATTATATGTTCACTTTTTGCTATTGATTTCTTGAGAGTTTTGTGGATATCATCTGGAGAGAATTTTGGTTTTTTCTGGAGTTCATGATAGTAGTTTGCTATTATTGTGTGAGAATTTAAGCCGAGAGTCATGTATTCATTGGTTTGCTGTGGTAGCGGTTCGATGTCTTTGTTTTTCTTGTACCAGAATTTTGCTGGGCAATCAAGAAACATACTGATTTCGCTTGGGCTGAGTGGTAGGAAGTCATCGTTCATAATCATCGTAAATTATTCCTTTTTCTTCTAAGTTTATTTCACGTATTTTATATTGAATACAACCTTCATGCCTCTTAAATATATCAATTGCTTTATCTTTTGACTCTTCGAGGATGAGTAATGCTCCTTTCCAACCACCTTCTTCTCTGGTACATACAAATAATTTTAGTTTTGTCATTTTTCAATCTCTCAATCAATTTTTGATTTCATTTTTAGGACTGGTCGTGATAATGATTGTTGAAGATAATTATTTATCATCTTCTTTTTACCTCCAATTCGTATTTCTTTCTTGATGTTACGTACCAAACTATCATTTCATTTTGCTTCCACAGCCAGTGTATTTACCAATTTCCATACTTCATCTAACTGCTTTTTATCTTCTTCTGGCAATCCTTCTCTTTGTATTCTATACTTCAACTCTTCCATCTTGTCATCTTTGAATACCGTAACTTGATGTACATATCACTCCACTAATTTCTTCTTCCAATGTCCTTGCACTACTTAGTTTCATCATTCCCCTACCTCCATGAAATGTTTCTTCATCTTATTTCCTCCATAACCCACATCAAACCATCTCTTCTTCCTCTTCCATAAGCAGTTAGATGCTCTTTAATTTTTTCTATCCTTCTTTGTTCTTCTTTAATCTCTTCTATTATTTTCATTTTTCTTTTATCTTCTCTTTCTTATTAATTGAATTTAGTTGAATTAACTCTTTTGTAGTAAAAATAACTACTATAAAACCGAAGACAGCAAGTGGTAGGAAATCAAACCAAATGTTGACGCCGTAACCTGCATATTTTGGAATATGTATCCATCCATCTGAAAGAAGAATCTCTAAGGTCATTCTAGAGCCGAGACCAAGGGCCCAGAGTCCACAAAGCCACATAATCAGTAGTCTAATTGTTTTTTTCATTTTAGCAGCTTTTTTTATTATTTATAATTCATTGGTGCCTGACAATTTGGGCAAATTGCTTTGTTACCGTTTTGTGTAATTTTCCATCCTTCACTTTCCAATATATCTATAAAATCAGATTTAAGAACGGCTAACTCTTCAAATTCATTTCCACAGTTATTACATCTACATAGCCAATTTTTTGAGTTTTCTATTCCCATAATAATTTCCCTCATTTTTTAATTATTTTTCTTCAATAGGTTCTATTCTTCCTGTATAAGGATTTGTCCTAAGAACAAAAGTATTAAATGGTATTTTGTTTTCTTCGAGTATTTTGTTGATAGTTTCTACTTGGATTCCAGATAAGATAGCATTGTCGATTAAGTTATCAATCTTTCTTACAAACTCTTTTTTGGTTATCATTTCTCTAAGATTATTTATGGGACAAATTAAGAACATGGAGATGTTAATGATGAATTATAAATATGGAAAATAATAGGTAAGATAAATAATAACCAAGATAATTACGAAAGTGAGTATTATAATACGTAAAATTGCTATTTAGATTGTCCCATAGGTCACGACGTTGTACTGAAAGGTACTTGTGGAGTTTGTTTTTTATTTTATTTTCAATTTCTTCATAATTGCAGTTCTACTCATTTCCAAAATATTTTCATAAGCAGTTAGCATCATTGAATATTGAATTTCTGCTGTTTTTTTACCACCTTCTATTGCCTTATCCCAACTATCATAAGTTCTTTTCCACAGCTTTAAAATATCAGTTTTTGTTTTCATTTTTTATCACCTTCTTTTTTTCTATGCTATCCTCTTATGTGTTCTCTTTTAGACATTTTTATCCAAAAAACTATCCACTTTACCTACACTGTCTAACCTTTTGTAGATCGTAATCGCATTCCTTAACGAAAACTGTTTTTTATAAAGTGGCATTCTTTCTCCTTCTCTACGTATGGTGAATACTATGACATCCCATCTCTTTATTGAGATGCGATATTTTCCTACCTTCTTAGAACTGTCTACTCCTATTGTCATCTTATCCTTGGTTTTCCCGCTTTGGTAATCTTTTGTTTTAGGTAACTTTCAATTGTATTAACAGAACTTAGTTTTTTGTACATATCTATAGCAAATTGAGAAGGTAAATATCCTGTACTATATACTTTCCTTCGAGACATTACATTGCTATATTGTTTATATTTGTATATGATTAATTCCAATGTTCCCCATCTCCCAATAGGTCTCGATAGCATTAATTCGTATTTTCCAACTTTTTTAGTGCTTCCAGCATCTATGTATCCCATAGTTTTTCACCTCCTTTTTCATGCTTTTCGCTTTAAATATAATATTATATTATGAGTATATAAAGGTTTTTTATTTTCCTACTCTGTATGTGTAGCAGCGATTACAGAGAACAAAAATCCACTAAACTGGACTAAAGGGTTAGTTTGGAGCTTTAGGGATCGCTCTGTGTCTGCAAGATATCTGTAAAGTGGAAATTTTTTGATTGGCTCTATGTCGAGGTTTTTGAGTCCTTTATAAAATACTTCAATTACTTTTTCGCTGTCTACTTGATAAGAAAGTAAAAGTGTTTCGAGAGAGCGAAGAGTTTTTTCATATTCTCCTTGGACTGCGTATTGAAGTGTTTCTTTTGCTAAATCTACCTCTGCTATTTCTCGTTCAAGGATTGCCAAGATATTTGCTTTGTCGGTGAGAACTTTTTCAGTTAGGTTCAAGGACTTTCTTGCATCACCACCGGATGCTGATGCTATTGTGTTGAGAACTTTTAGTACTTCTTCTTTGCTTTTGAATGATATTTTTTCACCTTTGAGGACTCGAAGGACAATTTTTTTGATGGACTCGTCAGAGAGTGGTTTGAAGTAGAAGTTTGCACATCGTGAGATTATGGGCTCGATTATTTTCCATTGGCGATTGACAGTTAGAATTAGGCGATTGTTGGTTGTTTGGAGTGCTTTTTCCATTGGACGACGAAGAGCATTTTGCGCATCAATTGTGAGAGAATCTGATTCATCTAATAAAATGATTCTCTGTCCAACCGTGAAAAGTAAAGTTTTCACTTTTTCACGGATTGTGTCAATCCCTCTTTCGTCTGAACTGTTCAATTCAACCAAAGATACACCTAAGGTATTTGCAAGAACATATGCAGCAGCTGTTTTGCCTATTCCTGGAGATCCAATAAACATTAAATTTGGCAGCTCCTCTATACTTTTGTAATGAGATAAGACACTTACTACTTCGTCTTGTCCATATAAATCACTCCAATCCTTCGGAATATACTTACCTCGTAAACTCATATTGCTTTCTCCTTTTTTATTATAAATAAAAAGAGGCAAAAAGTGCCTCTCAAATTCAAATCTTATCTTATTCTATCAAAACACATCTTAGCCTATCTTATCACATCACATCGGAACAGATCCGATCATACCATATCCTATCTTACTCATCTGATAATAGATGAGAGTAAATTATCCAAACTACCTATTTCTCTCTCTTTTATTCTAATTACTCTCCATCCCCCTCTCTCCAACATATAATCCTTGAATCTATCTCTTTTTCTTGCGTCTTCAGTTTCATGCCACTTCTCACCATCTACTTCAACTGCTACCATCTTTTCAAGAATTGCAAAATCTATTACAAATCCTGTTCTTGTTGAAAACTGAAATATATATCCTATTTCATTTTTATCAAGATAATCTTTAACTATCTTTTCAAGAGATGATATATGTATATTCTCTCTACTCATCTTTAATTTTCTCAAAAGTCTCGACTGTAAACAAACCAAATAAAGGTCTAAATTCTAACAATCCATTATACTTTCCAGCATCAATAAGTATCTCTTTGAGTGCAGATGGTGTAATAATTGGATCTAAGATTTCAGTTTCAAACTCAAGTTTCCATTCCATAAATTTAGGTTTTGCTTTTATTACTCTTGCAGAGCCGATAACACAAGGTCGTAAATCTATTTCCCATTCATTATCTGAAATAACTAGTATGTCGTTAGGTACAATCTGAATTCCAGAATAAATAAAGTCTTTATAGGTCTTCTTTCCTCGTCCTGGAATTTTAAAGTTCACTGCTGATTTCCTCAAACATGATAACACACAGTATGAAGGAACAATAGGATTTCCACTTTCATCTATATATAACACTCTTTCTGCTTCTTCTTTTAGTGTGATTTCCACTCTATTACGGTTTGGTTTTTTCTCCTTTTCACTAATCATAGCTTTACACGAGTTCATTAACAAAGGTCTTGTACCTTTTATTTCTACTTCAAATTTTTCATTCATTCTATATCACTTCCCAATACTTTAACTTCTTTTTGTCCTATTACTTCATCCTAATTTTGTGGAATATATCTTTTTAGCACTGTCATTTGATCATATCCTCTGCTGTTTTTAGTTCTATGTCAACTCCAAGTTTGTTATATAATTCATGAATTATCTTCTTAGCACCATCATTAAACGAAAGAGCAACAAATATCCCTTTTTTCTTTCCTCTTGTTTGAATGTCTGTTGCAAATTGTCTTATTGGTGGACTACCTATATCTCGTGATTTTTTGACTTGAATAGGAATCATATCAAAAGACGTATACCCGTCTATACCACCATCTACACTTATTGTTGGAGATGGTTGACCACCAAGTCTTCTGACTACCCAGTGCTGGAATACTTCTGGACTCATCTTTTCGAGGTGTGAGAAGCAGTTAGGAATTATTATCATTTCGTCTTGTCTCATTCCTAATCGAGTGAGAGTTTTTTCACAAGCTATTGGTGAAACATCTATGCCTATGAACTTGCGTCCTAATTCTTTTGCTTTTAGCAATGTTGTACCTCCACCACACATGGGGTCGAGGATT
>Ga0209986_10005415_pt1 | contig 10578 bp, 10 predicted proteins | sample BlataG_FD_183168 | JGI IMG/M metagenome (GOLD analysis project Ga0209986, IMG submission 183168) | Deep subsurface microbial communities from Black Sea to uncover new lineages of life (NeLLi) - Black_00105 metaG (SPAdes) (version 2) | ecosystem: Environmental > Aquatic > Marine > Oceanic >...
CGGAAGTCCGCTCGGCCCTAAAGTCTATCTCCTGTCCCCTGCCCTGTTGCAACAGGGCCAAGATCTCATCTCCGGTCAAGCTTGTCCCCTCTCAATCTCGTGTTATGGTCTGCACAGACGTTGCGGATGGCATCTGAGCCTGTAGCCATCGGGTAAGGTAGAAGATGAGAAGGATTGCGAGGAACGCCAACAACGAGAGAAAGGCTGTCAGCGCCAGGGTAACCAAACTCCCAAGGGCCAGACCGACTTCATCGGCCGCCGAGGACACAATGGAGAAGGAGACAACGATCATGCCAAAGGCGGCGGCATTCCAGAGGGAGTGGAGGCTGACACTGGCTGCGTAAGCGCCCAGAAGGCGCCAGGGGCGTCGGGTCGCGAAGAGGTAATGCCAACCCAAGCCCATCAGCCCGCCCCCCAGGCAGTGCATGGCCGCAGCCCCAACCCGCAATATTGCTAGCCCGCCCCAGTCCTCCAAGGAGAGGGCTCCGCTAAATAGTCCTTCCGCCAGAGCAAAGCCAGCACCGCCAGCCAAGCCCCAGAGGAATGCCCGGGCCTTGCTGGGCCGGCGATAGCTCATGATGACCACACCCAGGGACTTGAACATCTCTTCGGTCAGGGGAACAATTACGAGCACGATCAAACCCAAGGCAATGAGGATTGGCGGGGAGAGCAAGAGGTCGTAAAAGTTCTCGGGGCTCTGAAACCAGCGGGGGTTTTGCAGGTGAGCCGACAGTTCCTGGAACCAGGCCGCGCCGCCCGGTGTCAGAGCCGCCAGGGTGAACACAATCGCCATCGAGAGCAAGCCAAACACAGCCTCCAACCCGAAAGCCCCGAAGGTAGCCAGGAAACCACCGCTGGCCAGTTGAAGAACCACATCCCGCCAGCGGATATCGCCCTCTGCCAGGCTACGGCCAACGAAGGTCAGGAAAAAAAGAGGCGGCAGGACGGCACCCAGGACGTAGAAAGGGGGGAAGGTCAGCGCAGGCAGGAGGTCAAGGGCGAGGACTACTTGGCCGAGGATCAAGGCCACGACGAAGACAGCAGCCAGCACCCGAGCAGGCCAAGGGCGGAAGAGTGGCGAGGGGAGGCCCCGCAGCGAGTTCAAACCCTGCCAGGCCAGGGGAAGTCCCAGCCCAACTCCCAGGGCGGCGAAAGAAGCGCCCGCGGTTGCCCTCAGCAGGTCAATTTCCCCTCCTCTGATGAAAGGGGGGATTAAGTACAGCCCCCCTGCCAACAGGCCCAGGAAGGCGATGCTTAGGCCGACGATAACAACGACGGTTTTTGCGATTCTGAGCAATGGTCACCCCCATTGTGTCCCAATTCCAGTCTTGCCCGACAATAATACCTTTTTTGCCCAAAATGTCAACCGGTTTTGCAGCGGTGGATAGCGATGTAGTGGAAGCTCCCTGTCCCCTGCCTCCCCTCCTTCCCCTCCTTGCTTACTTCAATAACTCCCTCAAAATCACCACCGCTGCCTCTTTATCCAAGGGCTCGTTGTTGTTGCCGCACTTGGGGCTCTGGACGCAGGAAGGGCAGCCAGCTTTGCAGGGGCACTCCTCGATGGCCGACAGGGTGGCCTGCCAAAGCTCCTCCAGGATGTCGAACCCCTTCTCGGCGATGCCCACCCCGCCGGGGAAAGCGTCATAGATAAAGACCTGTGGCCTGCCGGTATCCGGGTGGTTGGGGGTAGAGAGGCCGCCGATGTCCAGTCGGTCGCACATGGCGAAGAGGGGCAATACCCCAATGGCGGCGTGCTCCAGGGCATGCAGGCCGCCGTGGAAGTGCAACCCTCGGTCGGACACGCGGCGAGCCAACTCCGGGGGCACTTCGAACCAGAGGGCCTTGGTCTCGTAAGACTGAGGCGGTAGGTCCAGGTACTCCACGCTCAGGACGGCCTCGCTGAACTGCTGCTTGCGAGCGTATCCGATGACCTGCTGGGTGACCCGCACCTCGCCGAAGAAGGCGGCGGTCGTGGGAAACTGCTTATGTCTAAGGGAGCGCACGATGCTCACCTTGTTGACCTCCCGGGGCTGGGTGTAGTAATCCACGTCCACTGGCCGCAGATAGGCCACCTGAGCCTGCAGGTCCAGGTCGGTTACCAGATAGGATTCCCCTTGGTGTAGATAGATTGCGCCGGGGTGGACACGGTAGACAGCCGAGGACCCCTCGATCTCCTCCAGGGTCTGGTACCCCTGGGACTCATCTAAGAGGGCGAAGCGGGAGCCTGAGATGGAGCGCAGGTTCACCTTCTGAGCCGGGTAGTCCCAACCCACGTTGTACCAGCGCTGGCTCCGATAGACTAAGATACCCCTTCGCTCTAAGCTGATCATCGCTTCCACGAAGCCGGGGCCGAAAAGGAGCTCGTCGTCGTTGGTGAGAGGCAGCTCGTGGGCAGCGCAGGGCAGGTGCTTTTCCAGAATATAGACGTTGTCAGGAGCAATGAGGGCGTGCTCGTGGCCCCGGCCAAAGAGGGCCTCAGGATGGCGCATGAAGTACTGATCCAATGGGCTATCCAGGCCGATGAGCACCGAGAGGGACTCCCGCACGCCTCTCCCGGCCCGTCCGGCCTGTTGCCAGGTGCTGGCAATGGTGCCAGGGTAGCCCACCAGAACGGTGGCGTCCAGGCTGCCCACGTCCACCCCTAGCTCCAGGGCGCTGGTGGCCGTAACCCCCAGCAGCTTGCCGCTGAAAAGCTCCCGCTCGATCTGGCGGCGCTCCTCAGGGAGGTATCCCGCTCGGTAGGACTTGACCAGGGGGACGAGATCGGGATCCCTTTCCTTTAAAATCCCACGGGCATAGAGCAGAATGAGCTCAGCTACCTTGCGGGCTTTGGTGAAGGTGATGTTGCGCACCCCCTGGCGAGCCATCTCCACGAACAGGTCGGTGGCTTCAGAGTTCGCGCTGCGGCGGCTGGTCCTGGCGCGGTCGAGGAAGGGCGGGTTCCAGAGGACGAAGTCCTTGGCCCCGCTGGGAGAGCCGTCTTCGTCCACCACCAAGGCGGAGATACCCACCAGGCGCTCGATGTGCTCACCAGGGTTGGCTATCGTCGCTGAGCAGCAGATGAACTGGGGGTTCGCGCCGTAGAAGTCGCAAATGCGGCGCAGCCGACGGAGGACGCAGGCCACCTGGGAGCCGAAGACCCCCCGGTAGACGTGGGCCTCGTCAATGACCACGTACTTGAGGTTGGCGAAGAAGTGGGCCCAGAGGGTGTGGTTGGGGAGGATGCCCAGGTGTAGCATGTCGGGGTTGGTGAGGATGATGGCGGCCTCCTTGCGCCGGCGAGAGCGCGTTGACTGAGGGGTGTCGCCGTCGTAGGTGCCGAATTTCACCTCTCGCCTGTCCTGAGCCTCGTCGAAGGGCAGGCTGGGCCTCGTCAGTTCCCGCAAAGAACGAAGCTGGTCCTGAGCCAGGGCCTTCGTGGGAAAGAGATAGAGAACGCGAGATCGCCAATCGTTGATGATGGCCTCCAGGACGGGCACATTGTAACAAAGGGTCTTGCCGCTGGCCGTGGAGGTAGCCACCACCACGTTCTGGCCAGCCCGAGCGTCGTTGATGGCTTGAGCCTGGTGGGTGTAGAGCTTCTCCGCCCCCGCTCGTTTGAGGGAATCTTGTAAGAGGGGTGGCAACGGCCTATCCAACCGCCCATAGCGTGCCTGCCTTGGGGGGAGGTGCTCCATATGAGCGATCTGGCCCTTGTAGAATCGCTGTCGCTTGAGGTGCTTGATAAAATCCCTGACTCTCACCTGTCCTGAGCCTCGTCGAAGGGTAGGTAGAATTGTACCACCAAAGGGAGGAAAAAGCGACCGAGCAAAAGGCGTTCCAAAACCGTTGACAGCACCGAGATTTCGTGATATGCTATGATCGGTTTGGCTTACAAGCTTGGTGAAAGGAAGAAGCTATGGCGGTTGAGCAAGTCAAGCTGGTGTTGGTCGGGGTGGGCAATATTGGGCGGCGTTTCTTGGAGTTGCTCGCTCGCAAGGAGGATATCTTGCGCACCAGATATGGCCTGGAGTTGGTCTTGGTTGGGGCAGGGGACACGTCCGGCGCGGCTCTGGCTGTCGAGAGGCTTGACCCGCTACAGGTGATCCATCTTAAGCGCAAGGGGCAGGGAGTGGCTGCCTATCCACTGGTCGGTAGGCCCGGCATGGGAACCGTAGAGTTGATCCAGCACGCTCAAGCCGATGTCCTGCTCGAGGCCTCACCCACCAACCTGCGGGATGGGCAGCCGGGGCTTGGCTGCATCGAGGAGGCGCTGCAGCGAGGGATGCATGTGGTGACGGTCAACAAGGGGCCCTTGGTCCTGGCCTATTCCCGGCTTGCCAAACTGGCAGCGGCGAAAGGGGTCAGGCTGGCCTTCAGCGGCGCGGTGGCGGGGGGACTGCCCACGATCAACATCGGGCGAAGAGACCTGGCCGGGTCAGAGATCCTGCGGCTGGAGGGCATCCTGAACCTAACCACCAACTACATCCTGACCCAGATGGCGGAGAGGGACAAGTCCTACGCGGAGGCCTTGGCCGAAGCCCAGGCGGAGGGCCATGCCGAGGCCGATCCCAGCCTGGATGTGGAGGGCTGGGACGCGGCTAACAAGCTGGTGATCCTGGCCCAGAGCGTGCTCGGCCATTCGGCCAGCCTGGGAGATGTAGAGGTTGAAGGCATAACCGGCATTGGGCCCGAAGATCTGAAGCAGGCCACGGCCAGGGGTAAGGTCATCAAGTTGATAGCGAAGGCAGAGAGAGAAGACGGTGGCTATCACCTGAGCGTGCAGCCCACCTGGCTGGATCTATGCCATCCTCTCGCCCGCCTCAGAGCTCACCAGATGGGGATCGTCTACTACACCGACATCAACGGCACCATTACAGCCATCATAGACGAAGAGGACCCCATGCCCACGGCAGCGGCCATGCTCCGCGACCTGATCAACGTCTATTGCAGCCCATGAGAGTGGCTCGTGCTCGCAAGGTTAGCCGACCCTGTCTCAGAGGCCGAACACAGTTGCCAGCACGTAGCCCACCGCTAGCAGCGCATCGGTGCCCAGGATGGTCAGCACGTTGGCTCCCAGGGCAGGGACGAGCTGCGGGATGTCGTCGTAGTGCTGCAGCGCGCCCCGAATCGCTTTCATGGCCAGGGGCACCGTCAGGAGAGCGACGAGCACCGGCCAGGGCATGAGCCCGAAAACCACTCCGAGCACGATGCTCAGGTAGGTGCACACGAGCAAAGAGGCGTACAGCCAGGCCGCCCTGCTCTTCCCCAGGGCCATCACCAGGTTGCGCCTCCCAACCTGCATGTCGGCTTCCAGGTCGGGGAACTGGTTCAGGACCAACAGGTTGGCGGACAGGAAGGAGGGGGCCAGCCCGGCGGCGACCGCTTCCCAGCTATAGTGGCCCGTCTGGGCGAAGTAACTTCCCAGCACCGCCAGCAGGCCAAAGTTGAGGCCGGCGAGGAACTCCCCCACCCACCACCGCGATAGGTGTGGGCTATAGAAGTAGGCCGACAAGCCGCCGATCACCATTATCGGCAAGAAAACCCAGCCGTGCACGGCTATGAAGTAAGCACCGACAAAAGCGGCTAGGAGGAGGGAGGCCACACCCAGGATATAAACCCCTCTCGGTTCCAACAGCCGGCCGGGAAGGATGCCGCTCCCCCCGCTGAAGGGTGTGCGCTTCGTCCGGAGATCGAGGGTGCTCTTGTAGTCGAAGTAATCGTTTAGCACATTTACACCGATGTGAGCCAGCAACATACCCGCCTGAGCCACTATAAAGTACAGGGCATTGAAGGAACCTCCGTGCCAGGCCATGGTCGTTCCGATGGACACCAGCACAAAGCTCAACAGCAGAAACGGGGGCCTGAGTTCCAGGAACCAGGTCTTGAGAGAACCTGGCACAAGATCCGTGAATGTCATCTGCTCGCTCATTGAAGTCTCCTCCTGTCCAATGTTGCCCTCGCCCAGACCGGGCCCTCAATCCGCATCGGGCTGCACAGGGCGACGGCCCCGCTTGATCTCGCGGCGACGGCGCTTGGTTGCCAGTCGTCGCTCGCGAGCCGCTCGCGTGGGACGGGTGGGCAGCCGCCGCTTCGGAATCTGCAGAGCTTCACGCATCAGCACTTGAAAGCGTTCCACCACCTCTTCCCGGTTGCGGAGCTGGCTGCGGGTCTCCTGAGAGACCAGGTGCAGAATACTCTCTTTGTCAATGCGCGACTTCAGCCTTCTGAGCACTCGCCGCCGCTGCGTCTCGTTAAGGCTGGACGAGCCGGCCACGTCGAACAGCAGCTCCACCTGGGTGGCCGAGCGATTAACGTGCTGCCCGCCAGGGCCACTGCTGCGGGCGAAACGGAAGCCCAGCTCGGACATGGGGATGGACACGGTGTCCGTGATGCGCACGAGGCTATCGTTCATGACTGACAGAACTCCTATTCCAAACTTCGCAAGGTCGAATTACGCGAGCTCCGTCCCTTGCGGAGAGACCTCATTTGTGGTATAATGTGTTTAGGTGCGATAAACTCAGTGCGGAAAAAGTAATTAGAGCGATTTGGCCGTCTGGTTATCATGCCCGGCGGCCCTCTTTTTCCTGCCAAATCAGACCAAGGAGGTAAATAGGTGTCTCCTGAAGAGATCACCGGCACGGTGAAATGGTACGACCCAGCCAGGAGCTTTGGGTTCATCGCTCGCGACGATGGGAAGGGCGATGTATTCGTCCATCGGTCCGCCCTTGACGCAGTGCCTTCGGGCACGCTTGGCGAAGGTGACCAGGTAGGCTTCACCGTCGAGGTGGGCCCCAAAGGCCCCAGGGCAGAAAGCGTCAGGTTAATTTCCTGAGAATGCTCTGTCCACTCAGGCTCCATCGGGAGAAACGATGGGGCCTGTTTTTGTTTCCCCAAGCCGTACCTCTCACTCCCCTGAGCCTTCCACCACCGCAATATCCTCCTCCGGCAACTCATACACCAGCGCGTCAATCGTCGGTAACCTCGATCAGCCACTGGTAGAGTTGCTTGCCAGCGGTGATGGTGGTGGCAGTGAGTTTGCGATGTCAAGCAGGCTGCCTCAGAGCTGCTACCTGGTATATCACTGGCCGATACCTGGGCTCCGGGATTGGTTTGCCCTCAGATTGGGCTGCCTCAAGCCAGGCTGATTTGGCGATGTTGACCTGCCTGAGTGCCTCCTCGGGCGTATCCCCGAAAGCGGAACAGGCTTCCAGGTCAGGGATGTCCGCAATATATCCACCGTCGTCTTCGCTATAGAAAATGTTGATGTGATAATCCTTCATGACTCGTCCCCCCTTGAACCGCTGACTCCGCTGAAACCTCTGAGGCCGCTGGCGTCCCTTTTCAGCGTAATCAGTGTTCTCAGCGCCTCAGCGATCGTGTCTCTCCGCCACGCCAATCCCCTCCTCCGTCAACCCATACAACTCGTACACCAGTGCGTCGTTGTGCCAACCATCGATCACGCCTGTAAATACTTGCGTAACGTTGCGACAATACATCGCTCACGGCGTTTACGGAATGCATCATATCGATCGCCCTCCAACGCAGCGAGCGCGTATTCGTCAATGAAATGGCTAGCCATGATCTCGGTTTTGTGAGCCGATGACACGATTTCGGGTATGTACTCGCTCGGCCAACGGTCACGAATCAACTTGTGGGTTTCTTCGGAAGTCAACGTGCGATTCAGAATGGTGTTGATTTCTTCCCTTTTGTAGTCGTGATGCTCGCCAGTGTCGTCGGTCTTTTTCTTCGACAAGCGACTTTGTGGAAAGATGTGATGGTCTTCCAAGGTATGGAGTTTGATGGCGTCGCCAGTGCGAAAGTCTTTGCCGCCATTGATGGCGAGCAGGTTTAGCACACCTTTATAAACCGCGTTTCTGCGAGATACACTATGAAGAGAAAAGTTCCGGTTTTCCAAGATACCCTCTTGCATCTTACCAAAGACTGTAGGCTGAACTGAGGGATCTTCAAAGTGATCAAGCAAGTCTCGAAAGTCTTGGTAAGCTGTGCTATCCACTGCGCCAGCATAGCGTTCCAGAAAGACAGAACCCCAGTACCATTTCCTGACAGCCTTGTAGGCTCTGTCATCCAAGTTATGTGCTTTGATGTAATACAATAGAGCGGCAAGGACAGAAATCATGGTGGAATAGGGAAGCCATTTCGGATCGAATACTCCGAAACCGTCCTCATTCGTGAAAGTGATTCTGTTCAGTGCATCTTGGATACAATCTACAGCCAATTTCCAGTCCGCCTTGAAGTTCTCAGACGAAAGGTTTATCAGAGTCTTTCGTTTGACGTCCTGGCCACGAATGAGGGCCATAGTTCGCAAGATGAGCACTCCAAAGGGGTCAGTCTCTCCTTTAGAGAATTTCTTGAGTAGATCGTAGTTTTCGTTCGCTTCATCCCAGAGATCACGAAGCCGTATTTTACTTGTGTACAAACGAGCCGTCGCCAGATCGAAGACTGAGAGTGGCACACCAGTGCTGTTCATTTTTTCAAAGACGGTACAGACTTCATCAATTGCTGTCGGGTCGTCCGACTTGATCATGGGAAACACGATAATGGCCGCTTCGAGTTTGTAAAGGTTGCCAATGGTTTCTTTCCACTTACGTATGGTATCTCTAAGTTGTTGGAACGTTACCTCTGAGAACCCTACCTTCGCATAGAACCATTTCTCGTAATCATCGAGCCATGTGGGCCAACGAGAGGAGTGGAGTTCTGTGAACGGAATGACCAGTGTCTCGAACTGATGCTGCTTTTCCAGCTTATACTTGCACCAATCGGACCTTTCGCTAGAGATTGCCTTGTCAAGGTCACCGTCCTCAAGCTTGTCGAGATCAAGAAAGAAGTGATAGCGAAAACTCGTATTCCTGAGAGTGGCTTTCTTCCTCTCCGGCGCATGGAAGACATAGTACAGCGACGTCAGTCGTTGCTGGCCATCCAAGAGCATCCACTGTGGATGATGTAAGTCTCCTTCCAGCCCTTCGACGGGACGGGGGGCAAATGGAACATTATCTTTGTCGATACAAAGCAGGATAAACGAACCGATGTAGTATCCTTTGAGGATAGACTTCAACAAATCCTCGACGTCATTCCGCCTCCAGACAAAAGAGCGTTGAAATTCTGGAAGAACAATGTCAGCGGCCTCGACCTTTTCGATCAGCCACTTAAGTTGTTCGTCGCGAGTAGTTATGTCCATGTAAATACCTCCGCTGAAGTTATACTGTAAGAGAAGCAGTTACCTTGGCTGACTGCCGTCCACCACCCCAATTTCCTCCTCCGTCAACCCATACAACTCATACACCAGCGCGTCAATCTGTGCAGCGGCTATCCGCTGCGCTGACACGATATAGTATAATACAAACCCCCCCCCACGTCAACCGGACTTGCACGATTTCGGAAGTGAGTGTATAATTCCCCCGGTCGCTGCCAAGCGACTTTTTACATTGAGTTTCCGGAGGTAGAAGCGATATGATTGAAGTTACCAACTTGAGTAAGTCGTATGGCTCGACCCAGGCGCTCAGAGGGGTCTCTTTTCACGTCGAGAGCGGAGAGATCATCGGCTTGCTCGGCCCCAACGGCGCTGGCAAGACGACGATGATGAGAGTGCTGACCGGTTTCCTGCAGCCAGACGAGGGGCAGGTGACGGTGGACGGCCTGGACGTGCTGACCGACACCCTGGAGGTGCAGAAGCGGATCGGCTATCTGCCGGAGAACGCGCCCCTGTACCCTGAGTTGTCGGTACAGGCATATCTCAAGATGATGGCCGACCTGCGCCAGATTCCGGCTGCAGAACAGCCGGCGCGCCTTTCCGAAGCCGTCCGTGCCACGGCCCTGACAGACCACCTCACCCGCCCCATTGGCGAACTCAGCAAGGGGTATCGCCAGCGGGTCGGGCTGGCCCAGGCCATTCTGCACCAGCCGAAACTGCTGATTTGCGATGAGCCCACGGCCAGCCTGGACCCCACCCAGATCGTCGAAGTGCGGCGATTGATCCGACGGCTGGCCAGTCACAGCACCGTTCTCCTCTCCACCCACATCCTCTCTGAGGTGGAAGCCACCTGCGACCGGGTGATCATCCTGCTGAACGGCGAGGTCAAGGCCGACGCCCGCCTGGCTGACCTGGCAGCCACGACCGATGCTGTCTTGGTGCTGGCCAAAGGCGCGCCCGATGCCACCCACGACCTGAAAGCTCTCGCTGGGGTCGAGACTGTCGAGGCTTATCCTACGCCCGACGGGCAAGAGTACCGGGTTCGAGGCGCCGAAGGGGTGGACCTTCGCTCGGCCATTTATAAATTGGCCCACACAAAGAACTGGCCCCTGCGAGAACTGCGTCGCGATGTTCGCACCCTCGAAACCGTCTTCAACGAGCTGACCACGGCCCTTCGACAAGCTCAGGACACCGCGGCCAACGCGTCGCAGGAAGGAGGCGAAGCATGAAAGAGTCGTGGAAGCAATCACTGGCCATAGCGCGCAAAGAGCTGGGCGCGTACTTTGGCTCCCCCATGGCTCTGATTTTCGTCGGAGCCTTCTTGGTGGTGACCCTCTTTTCCTTCTTTTGGGCGGAGACCTTTTTCGCCCGCAACATCGCCGACGTCC
>Ga0209986_10005416_pt1 | contig 10578 bp, 10 predicted proteins | sample BlataG_FD_183168 | JGI IMG/M metagenome (GOLD analysis project Ga0209986, IMG submission 183168) | Deep subsurface microbial communities from Black Sea to uncover new lineages of life (NeLLi) - Black_00105 metaG (SPAdes) (version 2) | ecosystem: Environmental > Aquatic > Marine > Oceanic >...
ATCTCGGTCTCAGTCTGTTTTCTCTTCATCCCTCATTACCTCCATTAATTCATCAACTAAAGATAAAATACCCCTGGTTAATCTCACCAAGCGCGCCCGCGCCGAACGGAACCGCCGATAGTTCGCAGTTAACCATTCATACCTCCTCACTTGCTCAGGCTTCAAATACCTTAACCTGGTTCGACCCTGCTCACTATATGATAACGCCATACGCGTATGCAACTCACCCCGCATACAACGACAACCCTTCTTACCACAACGATTCCTAAACTCGTAAACCGTCCCTTTCACCATCGGCTTTCTCGTTGCTAAATATCCCTTTAATTTATTCAACTCAGCAAAATGCTGAATAATCCGCTGCCTAATCTTGCTCGCCTTACCTTTACCTGCTTTCTTAATGCCTATGTATCTTTTCACATTAAGATTATACGATAAAAAAATAACTTTGTCAATAGTCTTGTTTAATTATAAGGTCAAACTTAAAAAAGATATGAAATCTTGAAAGAAATCTTACTGAAAACGCTTATATCGGAATTTCAGAACAGAAACTTGGACACATTGTTTAATAGACATTTTAGGAAACCCTCACCCCTGCCTGTGCGTCGCACGCCTGCCTGTCGCGTTGCCTGTCTGCGTGTCGCACAGGCAGGGCGACGCAGACAGGGCAGACAGGCCTACCCTCTCCCTTTTTGAGGGAGAGGGTGTCATTATTTTTAACTTTCCTCTCCTCTCTGAGGAGAGAATTCACCCGGTGTAATAAAAGAATGATTTTATGCAAAAAGAAATAGAAATAACCGAGCTACCTTAAATATTGTGAAACGATATTCATAAATTGTATTACACGGGGTAAAGATGAGGAGCTCATTTGATAAATTCAAAATCAGGGGATAAAGATGTGTCCAAGTTTCTGTCTAGAGTATTGACTTGATTAAAAATATGTGCTATATTAAAAATTATGAAATTCAGCAAGTCATTGATTAGTACATTACGCGAGGATCCCAAAGAAGCGGAAAGCAAAAGCCATCGTATTTTGCTGCGCGGCGGGTTTGTGAAACAACTTGCTTCAGGTGTTCACATCTACCTACCATTGGGCTGGCGTATACTGATGCGTATCGAGAAAATAATACGCGAAGAACTTGACCGCATCGGAGCTCAAGAAATGCTAATGCCGGCAATGTGTCCGAGGGAGGTCTGGGAGAAGTCAGGGCGCTGGTTCGAATATGGCGATGATATGTTCAAATTCAAAGACCGAAAAGGTCGGGATTATTGTCTTTGTCCGACTCACGAGGAGATAATAACGGAAATAGCCCGCAAGAGCATCCGTTCTTATCGAGACCTTCCCCAGATTTGGTATCAGATTCAGACCAAGTACCGGGATGAACTACGTCCGCGCTTTGGAGTAATCCGTTCTCGTCAGTTTATCATGAAAGATAGCTATAGCCTTGACCGCGACGAAGATGGGCTCAGTGAGAGTTTTGAGCTCCATAAGCAAGTCTACACGAAGATTTTCAGACGTTGTGGGCTCGATTTTGAAATTGTTGATGCGGCTGGTGGTTTAATGGGCACTGGTCAATCAAACGAGTTTGTCGCTCGGGTCGATGGTGGTGAAGATACGATCGTGGCATGTGCGCACTGTGATTATCGTGCTAATTTAGAAGCTGCTCAGGGCATTGGTAAAGCGCTTGATTTTGAGGATTGCCCTATTACTGAAGTCCATACCCCGGGGAAAAGAAGCGTTGACGAAGTCAGTGATTTCCTGAAAGTGGGAACTGAGAACCTCGTGAAAAGCATGTTCTACGCAGCGCCTGATAAGGAGCCTATTCTTATTTTGCTTCGTGGCGACTACGACATAAATGAAGGCGTGATCCAGAGTAGATTCGGGTTTTCTTACAAACCTGCTGATGTCGAAACGATCACCGAATATTTCGGTGCTGAACCGGGTTTCATTGGGCCAGTCGCTAAGGGCGACATTGCGATATACGCGGATGATTTGCTGAAAGGCGCTAAGGGTATGATAACAGGAGCTAATAAAAACGACTATCACATAAAAGGTTTGAATCTGGAGCGTGATGTTAAGGTGCGCGAATACTTTAATCTTCGGGTTGTAAAACAAGGTGATGCTTGTCCAAAGTGCCGCCATGAGCTTGAGTTGCATAATGCTTTGGAACTGGGACATATTTTTAAGTTGGGAACCAAGTATTCTAAGCCGCTCGGTGCGACTTTCTTAAATGAAAAGGGTGAAGAGAAACCCATTATCATGGGAAGCTATGGGATCGGGCTCGAACGCATTATGGCTTGTGTGTGTGAACAAAAAGGGGATGAACACGGTGCAGTGTGGCCGATATCCATTGCACCGAGTGAAGTATACATTATTGTTTTGAATCCGTCAGATAAAGGTGTTGCAGGAGTTGCACAAGAGGTTATTCAGGCATTGACTAACAATGGATTTTCGGTTATTATAGACGACCGTGATTTCTCAGCTGGGATCAAATTCAACGATTCGGAGTTGTTAGGTATTCCATTAAGGCTGACGATTGGTCCGAAAGGCATAAAGAACGATAGTTTTGATATTTATCGGCGCGGGATCAAGGAAATAGTGAGGGTCGATAAAGGGTCGATACTGATGAAACTGCAAGAATTGAAGGACATTTTGTACCGGAGGTTGAATGAACGATAATTTTGAATTGCCGGTGGTAGTTGAATTAATCAAGCACATAGTGGATGAGGTCGACTTACGTTTATATGATTTGCATTTCAATGAAGTCACCAGGGTTTTTCGTGTATTCATCGACCGCGAGAATGGCACGGTAAGTATTGATGATTGCAAAAAGGTTAGTAAGCTAATTAACCGGGAGCTGGATCAGTCAGATATGGTTACTTTCGCGTACCGCCTTGAGGTTTCTTCGCCGGGTGTTGAAAGGCATTTGACAAGACCTGAACACTTTGTCTGGGCACAAGGTAAGATGGTGGAAATAGATACTGGAGACCGTAAGATTAAAGGTTATCTTAGACGAACGAAGCAGGACGGTTTGGTTGTCGCGACCGATGGTGGAGAAAGTGTTGTGCTTTATTCATCAGTTGTGAGAGCAAGGGTTGTGGAGGACCTTGATTATGGCAAACGAAGATAACTTGATTACTGAGGGCATGAAATCAATAGCCAGGGCAAGGGGTGTGAAGTTCGATTACGTGATTGAGTCGTTTACAGAAGCACTGAAGAATGGCGTGAAGAGGAAGTTCGGCAAGGGTGTTGAGTCAGAGGTGTCAGTAAATAAGTCGACCGGTGAAATCAGAATTTACACACTGAAAAAGGTTGTTGACAGTGTTCAGGATCCAGATAAGGAAATCGGGTTTGATGATGCGCGAAAAGAAAAACCGACCATAGCGGTCGGCGACGACTTTCGCCAGCATATTCCAATTGCCGATTTAGGGAGGACGGCAATTGAATCGGTGAAGCAAACGCTTACTCAGCGGGTCAGTGAAGCAGAAAGAAATCGCATTATGACTGAGTATGACAAAAAGGTTGGAGAAATAGTCAAGGGTATTGTGAAAGTAGTAAGTCGCAATGAGATTCTGGTGGATCTAGGTCCAACCGAGGCGACAATACCTTCTTATGGGATAATGAGGAACGAACACTACCGCTTGGATTCTCCGATTAGGGCAGTAGTCTCGCGCGTTGATCGTGCTCAATGGGGTCCAAAGATCATCCTTTCAAGAACTGATTCGAAATTCTTAGAGAGGCTGTTGTTCTACGAAATACCTGAGATAAAAGATGGTTTGATCCAGGTTATCAGGGTAGTTCGTGAGGCCGGCGTCCGCGCCAAAGTTGCAGTTCAAACACTTGATCTCAGGATTGATCCAATCGGCGCATGCGTTGGATATCGGGGCAGCCGCATCCAATCGATAGTGAAAGAGTTGTCCGGCGAACGTATAGACATCATACTGTGGAGTAAAGAGCCCAGTCTTCAGGTATCGAGAGGCCTTTCACCGGCAAAGATAAAGGAAGTTATTACCCTTGATGATAACCATGTATTGGCTGTTGTTGCTGACGAAGATTATTCAAAAGCAATCGGCAAGAATGGTGTTAATGTAGATCTGGCGTCGAGGCTATGTGCGGTTGAGATTGAAATCAAAAAGCTATCAGAGTACGAACAGGAACTAAAGGAAAAAGAGCTTGCTAAAATTAATATACAGGATGTTAAGGAACTCAAGCCGGCGATGCGCAAGATGATGAAAGAAAAAGGTTATTCAAATGTTCTCGCGGTATTGAAAGCCCCGGTTGAAGAATTGAAGTTCCTTTTAAAACTCGACGACGAGGGTGTTGAGAATATTCTCGCAACACTGCACTCGGCTGAACAAATAGCCGCTCAAATAGAAGAACTCGAGGCAACCAAGGCGGCGAAAGCAAAGAGCGAGGTAGCAGAAGCAAAGACTGAGGCAGCAGAAGCAAAGACTGAGGCAGCAGAAGCAAAGACTGAGGCAGCAGAAGCAAAGACTGAGGCAGCAGAAGCAAAGACTGAGGAAAAGCAAGAAGAGAATAGGCCTGAGGAAAAGAAAGTCGACCAAAAGGAGTCTGAGGATGTTAAAGAAAAAGGTTCATAAAGTAGCCAAAGATTTAGGTTTATCTAGCGCTGCATTGCTAAAGCTGTTGAAAGAACTGGACATAATAGTAAAAAGCCACATGTCAACTCTTTCTGAGGAAGAGATAAAAAAAGTCCGGCAGAAGATTTCAGAGGACAAAAAGAGAGTGAAGAAGGAATTTACTCGCCGCTACAAGAGACCAAAGGTTAAGATAATAAGGAAGAAGATCGATCCGGAAGCGATAAAAGAAAAAATAAAATCGACCCTTGCCAAACTTGAGAAGAAAGAGATAAAAAAACACTACAAGCGTGAAATCCGGGTTAATGTTGAAGAAAAACCAAGTGAAAAAATCGTTGAAGTTGTCGACTTCATGACGGTGGCTGAATTTGCGCAGGCTTTGAAACTACCCACCAGCGATGTCATCAAGAAGTGTCTTGATTTGGGTTTAATGGTTAGTCTTAATCAGCGGCTTGATTTAGACACATTGACAGTTCTGAGTGATGAGTTTGGCTATGACGTGAAGGTTATGTCAATTGAAGACCAGATTGCGCCAGATGTTGAAGTGGAAGAACATGAAAGACCACCGGTTGTAACAATCATGGGTCACGTCGATCATGGTAAGACCACGCTCCTTGATGCCATCACCAAGTTGCGGATCGTAGAAGAGGAATACGGCAAGATCACCCAGCGCATGGCGGCTTATCAGATAGAATATCATGACAAGATCATTACCTTTCTGGATACACCGGGTCATGAAGCATTTACGGCGATGCGCGCGCGCGGTGCTCAAGTTACCGATATAGTCATCCTTGTGGTTGCCGTCGATGATGGTGTTATGCCGCAAACCGTTGAAGCAATTGACCACGCACGTGCTGCAAATGTGCCGATAATCGTCTGCATCAATAAGATTGACTTACCCGGCGCGAACATCAACCGGGTGAAAACTCAACTCGCCAAGGCGAACGTTGTTATTGAAGATTTTGGGGGGAAATCAATTTGCGTTGAGACATCAGCTCTAAAAGGCGTCGGTATCTCAGATCTTCTGGATGCAGTGTTTGTTAAAGCTGAGGAGTTGAACCTGACCGCACCGTTTGATAAAAACGCCAAGGGGGTCGTTATTGAAGCGCGGCTCGACCGCGGTAAGGGTAACGTATCGACAATCCTCGTCCAAGAAGGAAAGCTCAAAAAGGGTGATCCATTTGTCTGTGGCGCACATTTTGGTCGGGTTCGAGAAATATTTGATGAAAAAGTGAATAAACTTACCGATGCTGGACCATCAACTCCGGTATTGGTTTTGGGATTCAGCGGTTTGCCTCAAGCTGGTGAAGTATTCTTTGTAGTAAATAATGAGCGGCAAGCTCGCGAGATTGCCGCTAAAAGGCAACTCGTGGAAAGAACGCGAAAACTCAAAGCAAAATCAAAAGTTACTTTGCTTGACCTTCAAGAAAAAATAAAGGCGGGAGAAACCAAAGAACTTAAACTCATTCTCAAAGCCGATGCCGCAGGTTCGGTGGAGGCTTTGGACGAGAAATTGAATGAGTTGAGCATGGAAGACGTTGGGGTCAAAGTTGTACACAAGGGCGTGGGTAAGATCAATGTATCAGATGTTTTGCTCGCTGAAGTCACTGGTGCGATATGCGTTGGGTTCCATGTTGGACCGGATACGAATGCCTTTGATGCAGCAGAACGTGAGGGCGTTGAGATTCGGACTTACCGGTTGATCTATGAAGCACTTGACGACCTTAGATCTGCCATGTTAGGCATGTTGGAACCCATAATCACTGAAATTCTTATTGGCGAAGCTGAGGTCAGGGAGATATTTACCATTCCTAAATTCGGTTCGATCGCTGGTTGTTATATAAAAGACGGCAAGGTCCTGCGGGGTGCTGTCGCGCGTGTTAAGCGCGAGGGTAAAGAAATTCTGGTTTCAAAAGTCACCTCTCTCAAAAGATTCAAAGAAGATGTGAAAGAAGTATTGGCAGGATATGAATGCGGGATTGGTCTTGAACAAGGTAGTGATCTGCAACAGGGTGATACAATTCAATTCTACAAAGTAGAAGAAGCTACTGCCGAAGATGGTAAGTAAATTATATGTGGGCCAATGTACACTTGATCTACACGTCCCCAACTGCCAGTCTCTAAAAGAAAAAAGAAGAGTCATAAAGAGCATAAAAGAAAGATTGAAAAACCGTTATAATGTATCGGTCTGCGAATTTGGAGACCTCTCTTTATGGCAGCGGACTCAGCTGGGTATTGTTACTTGTGGTAATGAACGGACCATCGTGGACTCAACGATAAAGACGGTCATTAATTTCTTGGAGCGTGTTCATACCGTGACATTACTTGATGTCAAGCAGAGGGTTGTTTGATGCGCAAAGAAAGGGTGGCGTCTGTTCTAGTCAGGGAGATATCAAACATCGTTCTCCATGAAATAAAAGATCCACGTCTTGGCTTCATAACCATAACGAGTGTTGATGTTAGTCCTGATTTAAAATGCGCCAAAGTATTTTTTTCATGCATTGGCGACAAATCGCAGAGTCTCCATACATTAATCAGGGCAAAGGGTTTTATAAAGAGTGTTTTGGCACAGCGTATTAGAATAAGGTGTGTGCCTGATCTTGATTTTGAGATAGATGATAGTTATGAACATGGTAGGGAAATAGATGAATTGTTTGAAGAGATTAGTCCAGATAATAAAAAAGAGTAGGCGAATCGTAGTTGCTACTCACATTGACCCTGATGCTGATGGTATATCAGCGGCGTTGAGCTGTGGTTATCTTGTGAAACACTACAAACAAAGGAGACCTAAGCTCTTTTGCCATTCTCGGATCCCGGGGAAATATGGTTTTGTTTTGGGCAACTGGATGTTTACAAGACAACTGCCTGTGTTTGACCTCCTGATCGCGGTTGACTCAGCAGGCATATCGAGGATATTCCCTGACCCTGACTATCTTGGACCAGGGGTTTTGGAGTCCAAGTGCATCGTCAATATTGACCACCACAAAAGCAACGATGCATTTGGTGTGTTGAAGATAGTGAAAGAAGACGTTTCCTCGGCTTGTGAGATCATTTACACTATATTCAAGGATCTGGGCATCAAGATAAGGAAACCGCTCGCTGAGATATTTTATTGCGGTATATACAGCGAGACTGGAGGTTTTGTCTACCCGAATACCACCCAGGAATCTCTGACCATAGCTTCAGAACTGGTTGGTTTGGGAGTAGAACCAGGGTCGATATCTAAGAAACTTAATGCCAAGACATTGAACGGAACCCTGCTATTGAGTGAAGTTCTGAAAACCATAGATATAGAGAACTCAGTTGGCGTGATGCATCTTACCCGGAATATGCTCAAGAAATGTAATGCAAAGATGGTTGATTCAGAACATTTCGTATCTTTTCTCCAAGCGATTCATAATGTTCGGGTTTCATTTTTCTTGCGCGAAGAGAAGAAAGGAACGCGTGTTAGCTTACGGAGCGACGGCATAATTGATGTTGACAAACTGGCGGCACGTTTTGGGGGAGGTGGTCATCGTCTTGCTGCTGGGGTCAGGGTGAAGATGTCAATACATGCAGCAAAGAAAGAACTATTGCTCGCCATACATCGAGAGATTAGAAAGCAACGTCGCAATAAGTAGTAAATCGGCAATGTTGGTCTTTTCAAGTAAGCAGTAAGCAGTGTCTGGGAAAATCCGACTAATCGATAAACCAGTGGGTTTTACTTCATTCCAGATCGTCAAAATTTTCAAACGACACCACAAGAAAGTCGGGCATGCCGGGACCCTTGATCCCTTTGCCAGTGGTTTGCTCATTGTGCTAATCGGCAGTGCAACAAAGGACTTCGTGTCTTATCAGAACTGCAGCAAGGAGTACACTGGTGAAATGGTGCTTGGTATGGTGACTGATACCTATGACATAGCGGGAAACATACTTGAACAGCGGTGCAGCGAGAGCGAGAAAAACTATGCAATCGATGGTCTGAACCAGATAGCACGTAGTTTTACTGGTGAGATCGAGCAGGTGCCGCCTAGGTTTTCTGCAATCAAACAGGGCGGTGTAAAATTATATGAGTTGAGCCGGCAGGGGGTAGTGGTTCAGCCAAAGAAACGCAAGGTTATGATAGTACGTTTTTCAATTACTCGGGCAGCGTATCCGATACTCCATTTTTATGCACTTGTTGGTGCTGGTGTGTATGTCAGATCGCTCGTCTTTGAATACGGTAAGCGGTTAGGTTGTGGGGCTACACTTCTGTCATTGCGGAGAACAAGGATAGGTGAATACAGGGTCGAAGCCGCACAAAAGATAGGTGAAATATAGGTTGTGAAAATACTTCTTGACAAGAGGGATTTGATCACTAAGGACTCGGTATGTGCCATTGGTAGTTTTGATGGTATTCATCGAGGTCACCAAGAGATTGTCAGGCGGCTGAGGAAAAATGCCGGGACCGACAATAGGGTTGGCATAGTGACATTTCTTCCGCTGCCTTTTTTTGTTCTTACTTCCTCGCCCATTATTTACCTTACTGTGAAGACTGAAAAGGAGCGGTTATTCAAAACATTAGGCATTGATTACATATATTATTTCATGTTTACCAAGCGTTTTGCGCAGTATTCCGCGGCTGATTTCGTCGACTTGGTCGCGCGTCAGATAAATCCTTCAACAGTAGTCGTTGGTGACAATTTTCATTTTGGACATGGGCGGGGAGGATCAGCCACGTTGTTAAGACAATTTGCAAAAGACAAGTTCGCAGTTGAAATCATGTCGCGGGTAAAAGATGAAGGAACGATATCAAGCACCCGAATCAGGGAGCTTCTTCTTCTCGGTCATATAAAGGCAGCAAATAGATTGTTGGGCAGACCGTATACGCTCACCGGTAGGGTTGTTCGGGGAAAAGGAAAGGGCACTAAGCTCGGGTTTCCTACTATTAACATCAGGCTGCCTAAGGAGAAGTTACTGCCTTTGGATGGCGTATATAAAGCGCAGGTTACATTAAAGCACCGAGACTATCTGAGTGCCATGTTTTGCCGTAATGACCTGGTTGAAGTGCACATCATAGGTTTTTTAGGTGACCTTTATCGTAAGAAAGTGTCTGTGCAAATCTGCCGGCGTATCAGAGGGCTTGAGCGATTTTCTGATGATAAGGCGCTGGGTGCGGCGATTGCTCATGACCTTGGAGCAATAAGGGGACAGGCTCAGAAAAAGTAGCCTGTCCCCTTTTATCTATCTTGACTTTGATTTGATCCTCAATAGAATTAACTATGGCAAGGATTGAAATTCTGCATCCTGAGGTCAGAAGCAAGATTGCCGCAGGTGAAGTCATTGCCCGTCCACATTCCGTAGTCAAAGAGCTTATTGAGAATTCCATAGATGCTTATGCACGACGTATTGATATCGTACTCAATGATGGTGGTAAGCAAGACATCCTGGTAAATGATGATGGCTGCGGTATGAGTCGCGATGATGCGGTACTTGCAATAGAAAGGTATGCAACAAGCAAGCTAAAGACCGTCGCGGATATTGAGCACATTACCACATATGGATTCCGAGGTGAAGCCCTGGCAAGTATCGCTCAGATATCACAATTTGAGTTGGAAACATCAGATAATACTGGAGGTACGAAAATCATCGTGGCTGGAGGTGAGTTAAAGGATATCATCGATTCACACCGTCCTCAGGGCACCAGAGTGAAAGTGTCCAATATCTTCTTTAACCTACCTGCACGCCTAAAGTTTTTGAAATCAAGTCAGTGGGAGAAACGTCTCATCTTGGATGTCGTAAAGAGCTATGCACTCATTAACCCTTCGATATATTTTGGCCTAGCAGAATCGGATCGTAAGGTGCTGGATTTTGTCGCCACAGATTCTTTTGAAAAGCGTATAAAGATGTTTTTTCCCAATCGCGTTGTTGAAGCTTTAATACATCTCGACATCAAAATAGGTGCTGTACGATTTATTGGATTCTTAACCCGTCCTGATTTCTTTGCCCGACACCACATGAACT
>Ga0209986_10005417_pt1 | contig 10576 bp, 6 predicted proteins | sample BlataG_FD_183168 | JGI IMG/M metagenome (GOLD analysis project Ga0209986, IMG submission 183168) | Deep subsurface microbial communities from Black Sea to uncover new lineages of life (NeLLi) - Black_00105 metaG (SPAdes) (version 2) | ecosystem: Environmental > Aquatic > Marine > Oceanic >...
AGTTGGTTGATATTGTCAAGAGTGACGTTCATTTGCTTGCCGCTAGCTAAGCCCTGAGCAGTAGGTGAGGGTGCCCAAAGGTGTGATCTGCCTGATCTCGGCGCTGACCTTTCACGACCTTACGACCCAGATTCCGCATTATATTTATCTCGCTCTTCTTAGGGGTACGGAAGCTCCGAGGATGGACTATCCTCCTCTCCGGCTGTTCTGGTTTTCTCCCGAGCCATTTACTGAGGGAATTGAGACGCACAAGATAAATAGCGCTCCTGTGCGCGTCTACAATGCGGAAAAGACGCTTGCCGATTGCTTAAAATATCGCAACAAGATCGGGCTTGATGTTGCCCTCGAAGCCATCCGGCTGTACTTTGAACGGAAACCAGTCAAGGTTGACGAGCTCATGCACTATGCCGCTGTGTGCCGCGTGAGGAAGGTCATGTGGCCCTATGTTAAGGCACTGCTGTGAGCCGCCAGACACCCAAGAATCTATAAGCCTCCGTACATCGACGTCTGGTCAATCAGGCACGGGAGAGTGGACGCCCCTTCAACGAGCTGCTCCAATACTTCGCCATCGAGCGGTTCCTATACCGGCTATTCCAATCGCTTCATCGGAAAAAGTTCGTTCTCAAGGAAGCGCATATGTTTACAGTTTGGCCGGAGTCGCCGGCGTGACCAACAGTGGGCATCGATCTGCTTGGTCAGACTGAAAATCAAGTCGAGACGATTGTCGCTATTGTTCGTGATGTCTGCCGCCAGAAAGTCGAACCTGATGGACTCTCTTTCGACCCGGAAAGCGTGGAGGGGAATCGCATCGCCGAAACCGCTGAGGTTCAGGGTGTGAGGATATCCTTCCGCGGCAGCTTGGGCAACGCGAGGATCTTCATGCAGCTTGATGTTGGATTTGGGGATGTCATATTCCCTCGAGCAACATCTGTGAAATATCCTACGCTTCTCGATCTTCCTGGTCCACACCTGCGAGGCTATACCCGGGAAAGCCTTATTGGCGAGAAGTTTCAGGCGATGGTCAAGCTTGGCTCTTTGAACAGCCGCATGAAGGATTTTTTCGATATCTGGTTCCTCTCCAGCCATTTCGACTTCGATGGTCCTAAGCTGGCGATGGCTATCAGCAAGACATTTGAACGGCGTAAGACAGAGGTGTCCCCAGACCTGAACGAACTTTTCGATCCTCTCATGCGTGATCCAGCGAAGGCAACCCAGTGGCGGACGTTTGTCCACCGCAACCGATTAAACTCCGTCCCGAAGACGCTAAGTGATGTTTTATCCAGCATAGGAGAGTTCTTGGATCCAATTGTCAGATCTTTTGAACAGGGCACTAAGCTCGAAGCAACTTGGCAAGCACCCGGACCTTGGCTGGAGATCACGTCCAAGTAGATTTCATAGATCAATCGGGAGGGTGGGCGTTTGCTATCTTCTCGACAACTCCATCATTCATAATTATCCATAGACCTCTTTCATGTCCACCAGTCCTGTCATAGACGGCACCGTATCAAGTAATATGGAACTTCTTATTCGTTTTTGCTACACCTTTATGACCTTGCAGAGGTCCAAGAGTAAGTCCATAATAATCATCTGAGGTGGTGCATTGTTCTAATTGGAGGATTCAGAAGACCAAAGAGGTAGATCAACCCCAAAGTACTCGATTGAGGGGAGCTGCAATGAGCGGCTCCGACAAAGACAATCAAGAGTTCTCAGAGAATATCATCGCGGAGTGCTATTGCTGCGGCTTTTTTGCTCAGTTAAACGACCTGGGGCTTTGCGAAGAATGTGCGACCAAATTAGAACGCGATCTCATCCGTCAGCGCGATTGGGAATACTCAACTTATGCTTTTGGATTATCCCCTGAAGCTCGTGAAGCCCTGCGCCGAAAAATCATCAAGCAGTATGGGGCAAACCTTGAGCTCATCGCACCACAAAAGAACTCATTCAAGAAACGATCATCACGTAAAAGGTGAGTTTAACGATCAAGACGAGATGGCGGATATGGTTTCCCTAATCACCGAGAACAATGCTGCCATCGAGTGACCCTCTGGCACCAAACACAATCGGGAGAGAAATCCACGGTGCAGGACCACGACAAGAACGAGTTCTATAAACAGCTAACCTGGAACGATCTTAAGGATTGGGCTGGCTCTAAAATTGTCTCACGAGGGCGCAGCTACCAGCACAGCGGGCTGGTTGAGGGGTTGGCTCACACAGAAGAGGGAGGGCTGATCGCATGGGTTCACGGTACTGAACAATATGCCACATGGATCGATATCGAGCAGGGGAAATTTACCTCAGCTTGCACTTGTCCATACTGGGATACATGCAAGCACGCAGTAGCAGTGGTGCTTGAATACTTGGAAACCTTGAAGGAGGGTCTTCAAATTCCAAGCGCCACACACGACGACCAGCGATTAAACTTGCTGCGTGGTTTCAGAGATCAGCAAATAACGATACCGAAATCTGAGACATATTCACAAGCGAATGCCGACTTATTAACACGACTTCAGCACGAAGAACAGGGTTCTACAAAGATCCTCGCATATCTTGAGCAACAATCAAAGGAACAACTCATCAAGATGCTCCGAGAACTAGAGAATCAATTTCCTGGCGTACATGAGGTCTTAAAGGACCGGCGCGACTTGGAGATGGGTAGACCATCTGAGGTCGTAGCCAGAACGCGAGATGTGATCTATGAGATCAGCTCTGAACCCGGCTGGCGGAATGAATGGACAGGGGAGGGTTTCACCCCGGATTACTCTCAGGTGCGTCACCGGTTGGAGACACTGCAGGCTGATGGATACGCGGATGAGGTGATTGGACTGGGGAAGGAGTTGCTGGAACTTGGGACGAAACAGGTTGGAATGTCCGAAGATGGAGGGGAAACGGCGTCATCAATCGCCGAATGTCTGGATGTCGTTTTCCGGGCGCTACCCCAGTCTACGCTCTCCCCTGCTGAACAGCTTCTCTGGGCTGTTGAAGCGGATTTGAATGACGACTATGATCTTTGCGATGGAGCCGAATTGTTTTGGGACCAGGAATTTGATGTCGCTGACTGGAACACTCTGGCAGACCGGCTGGACCAACGCCTGGATGCCGATCAAGCAGCTCTTGAAGAGGGCAGTCACCACAGAAATTATCGTCGAGACAGACTGACTAATTGGCTCGTGATCGCATTGAAGGAATCCGGTCGGGATGAGGAAATTATTCCTCTCCTCGAACGGGAGGCTGTATGTACGGACAGCTATCTCCGTTTGATTGCATACCTCATCGAGGCCAAGTGTTGGATACAAGCGGAAGAATGGATACGGCGGGGAATCGAGGCCACGGAGAGCCGTCGTCCGGGGATTGCCAGCAACCTGCGTGACAAGTTGAGAGCGATACGTGAAAAAGAAGGTGACTGGCTCTCTGCAGCCTCCCTGCGGGCTGAAGACTTCTTCCGACGCCCTTCGTTGGAGACATACCAGAAACTGCAAACCGCTTCGGAGAAGGCCGGTGTCTGGCAAGCGGTGCGGGCGGGCGCCCTGCGCTATCTGGAAACGGGTGAAATTCCCCCATCTGATTTGCAAGCAGTGGAAGTTCGTCCCATTCCGCTATGGCCTCTGTCGGAAATCAGGGCAAATACCGTCTCCCGCAGGCGGAAGCTCGTCTTCCCATTGACCGAAGCGCTCATCGACATAGCAATTTCCGAAGGGTGCGTCGACGAAGTCATCCAGTGGTATGAACAACGCAACTTGGGAAAAGGCTTGAGGATGATTGGCGCATTGCGAGATGATAAAATCGCCCAGGCGGTCGTCGAGGCCTATCCCAATCGGGCCATCGCGATTTGGAAAGGGATCGCTGAGGCCCAGATTGCACAAGCCCAAACGAAGGCATATGAGGTGGCTGCACGCTACCTGCGCAAGATCCACCATGTACTCGAGAAGCAGGGGCGTGATGAGGAGTGGCATAGATATCTTGCCGAAGTCCGGGAAACGAACAAACGCAAGAGGCGACTTCTGGAAATACTTGATGGTCTGATCGGACGCCCGATCATCGATGGGTGAGCTTCTCCGTCCCGCCTAAGATCACCTCCTCCGGGGCATCCTCAGCTTCACCTCTCCATCCCTCAGAGTGGTAGGATAATTATGAAGCATACCCATGCCGGGATAATTCTTTCCGAGCATGAACGCGTATGAATCCATCATTCTCGGCTTCTCATCCGAGGCCGAGATTAGAATCTGGTGTACAAATGAGAAACACCGCAGACAATGACCGAATGATTGCTGCTGCACAAGCAGAACTTGATAGATTGGATTCCAAACGGAAAGCGATTCTTGAGCGGATCGATAAACTGAGACGCAAGAGAGCGCTTTTGGGTAAGGAATCTTCTGAGTCCTTAGACGATTTCGGTAAACCAACAATCAATAATCAGTCTTCAGAGGACGCGAAAATTGCGCTTTTCCGAATGCTTTTCAAGGGCAGAGAAGATGTATATGCCAGGCGATATGAAAGTATGAGGACGGGTAAGACAGGGTACTTTCCGGCTAGCCGAACGAAAGGGGGAAGAAGGTTTATTGAAAAACCAGATGCCGGAAGCGATGACCTTGAGCAGCATGATTTCCTCCCTCTTACTGATGAAGTCATTAGAAATCACCTCCTTGGGAGGGATCCTCAGAGCCAATCAAAGCGTGAATTTATAATTGGCATCTATCCACTTCTGCTCGATGAAACTTGCTGGTTCCTCGTTGTAGATTTTGATAAAAGCAAATGGATTGAGGATGTGTCCGCTTTCCTCGAGACCTGTTTGGCCTACCATGTTCCTGCTTCGCTTGAACGCTCCCGCTCTGGTAACGGTGGACATGTGTGGATATTCTTTTCCGAACCGATAGCTTCTAAACTTGGGCGACAACTTGGGTCGTCCATCTTGACAGAAACCATGGAGCGGCGGCCTGAGATTGGTCTTGATTCGTATGATCGTTTCTTTCCCAGCCAGGACACGATGCCAAGGGGAGGCTTTGGAAATCTCATTGCGCTTCCTCTTCAAAAAGGACCAAGAGAGAAGGGAAACACAGTATTTCTAGACGAGAATTTCGTTCCCTATCCAGATCAGTGGGCGTTTCTTTCATCGATCCATCGTATGAACCGCGAGGAAGTGGAAAACGTTGTCCAAGAGGCAGAGCGTCGTGCAGGTGTATATGGGGTAACGATGGCTATTGCAGAAGATGATGACGTGGAACCGTGGATGGCGCCTCCATCACGACGAAGAAAAGAGCCTCCGCTTACAGATCCTTTGCCAAAGCAGATATCCCTGATTCTTGGCAACCAGATTTATATCGCGAAAGATGATCTCTCGCCTTCTCTACAAAACCGTCTGATACGTTTGGGCGCTTTTCAAAATCCGGAGTTTTATAAAGCTCAGGCTATGAGATTTTCCACCTATGGGAAGCCTCGCATTATCAGCTGCTGTGAAGATTTTCCAAAGCACATCGGAATACCGCGAGGCTGCCAAGACGAGGTGATCAAACTGCTTCGGTCTCTGAAGATCTCGCCGGAAATTATCGATGAGCGGTTTTCCGGTATCCCAATCGATTTCCGTTTCCGGGGCACGCTTAGGCCAGAGCAACAAACGGCTGCAGATGCACTGCTGCGCCATGACACAGGGGTGCTTTCGGCTACAACGGCCTTTGGCAAAACAGTGGTTACTGCATACATGATCGCCGAGCGGGGCGTGAATACACTCGTATTGGTTCACCGCAGGCAGTTGCTCGATCAGTGGGTTGCACATATAGAAAATTTCTTGGGGCTTGATCACAAAGAGATCGGTCAAATTGGGGGAGGGAAATGTAAGCCAACGGGCGTCATCGACGTGGCGATGCTCCAAAGTTTGAGCAAGAAAGGCGAGGTAGATGATATTGTGGGTGAATATGGGCATTTGGTTGTCGACGAGTGTCACCACATATCCGCAAGAAGTTTTGAGATTGTAGCAAGACAGAGCAAGGCGAAATTCGTAACCGGACTGTCAGCTACTGTGACTCGAAGGGATGGCCACCATCCAATCATCTTCATGCAATGCGGCCCAGTACGATACCGAGTTGATGAGCGCAAGCAAGCTGCAATTAGACCCTTCATCCATAAGGTTATCATGCGGAAAACGGGATTTAGGCTCCCTGAGACGCTCATGGATGAACCTGCCCCGTCCATTCACGAGCTTTATGCCGCATTAATCTCTGATGAAAGTCGCAACAACTTGATCGTCGAGGATGTGCTCGCAGCAGTTCGAGCCAATCGATCTCCAGTATTGCTAACCGAACGAAGAGAGCATTTGACGTTATTACATGATCTTCTCAACCCTTTGGTCCGAAATTTAATCGTAATGAAAGGTGGAATGGGGATAAAGCAAAGGCGTCTTCTAGCAGAGAGGATCGCATCTATTCCAGATGATGAAGAACGAGTTATTCTTGCCACTGGACGGTATCTGGGGGAGGGATTCGACGATGCCCGTCTAGACACGCTCTTTCTAACCCTTCCGGTTTCATGGCGCGGAACACTGATCCAGTACGCCGGACGGCTGCACCGCTTGCACGATACGAAAAGGGAAGTGGTTATCTACGACTACGCGGATTTGGATGTTCCCATGCTGGCCAGGATGTTTCAAAGGCGGTGTCGTGGGTATAGAGCTATAGGTTATGAATTTGAAGAATAGGCTATCGAGAATCTGCCCATATCGGCTCTCCCGTTCTGGTTGGGAACCAAGTAACATTCAAGGACAGCCTGCAACAATTTAAGATAGAGTGTAGACTATATGTGGTTATCGAGGGGGTTTGCTGACATTCGAAGGGGTCAAGAAGTGCCCAATGACTGGCAAACTCAACACGGTGATGACGGTAGAGGAGGTCGCTAGATATCTCAGGATTCGAAGGTCGTCCATCTACACGCTTGCTCAAGAGGGGCGAATCCCATGCCAGAAAGTAGGACGGCAGTGGCGATTTCATCGAAGCGCTATCGACAAATGGTTATCTGCAGGTGTTGAAGCTGTAAATGCCCGATCCAACTGAAGCCAAGACAAGAAGAGAGCTTATTGATCCAGCATTAGAGAAGGCAGGCTGGAGAGTCAATGATTCAAGTCAAGTTGGCATCGAGATCCCCGTCGATGGATTTCCCCCCGGCGCTTGGGACGAACTGAGGAAAAAGCTGAGAAAGATAGGCGAAACCGGGGTTCCTTTCGATGTAAAGCTTCCAGAAGGGATCTGCGATTACACGCTCTATCGCGAAAACGGGGAAATCTTGGCTGTAGTTGAAGCCAAACGTACCAGCGTCGACCCCCGCCTCGCCCAGGCGCAGACCCAATTCTACGTTGAACAAATCGAGAAGCTGCCGCAGCAGGATTTATGTCCCTTCGCCTTTATGACCAATGGACGGGAGATTTATTTCTGGGATGTTGGACGAGAGAACAAGCGCGAAGTGCATGCCTTCTTCTCACGACTTGATCTGGAAACGCTGCTTTACATCCGCCAGAATAAAAGGCCGCTCACAGAAGCTTTAATCAGCCCTGAGATCACAGACCGTGTCTATCAGCAAGAAGCGATTCGGAGGGTGTGTGAAGATTTCGAACTGGGCAAACGTAAAGTCCTTCTCACCATGGCTACCGGTACAGGAAAGACCCGCGTGGCGATGTCCCTGGTCGACGTTTTCTTTCGCAGCAATCAAGCCCAGCGCATCCTCTTCATCGCCGATCGCGATGCTCTTGTCCGGCAAGCCCTGGAAGAAGGTTTCAAATCCTATATCCCCAACGAACCTGCGACCCGCATTTACACCCATAAGATCGATACAACCAACCGCCTCTATGTCGTCACACTTCAGACGATCAACAACTGCTTCCAAGAGTTCACCCCCGCATTTTTCGATCTAATCATCTTCGATGAGGTGCATCGCTCGATTTTCAACAAATGGAATGAGGTGCTCCAGTACTTCGATGGACGGATGATTGGGCTGACGGCCACCCCGGCTGAATTCATCGACCGCAATACCTTCCTTGAGTTTGATTGCTCGGATGGGATACCGACTTTTCTCTATTCATATGAACAAGCGATCGAGGAGGCCTACCTGGTTGATTATGATCTCTATGTCGCCCGGACGAAGTTCCAGCGCAAGGGAATTCGAGGGGTCGATCTCACAGAAGAGGAGCGCAATGCTCTGGTTGAGCAGGGAGTCGATCCGGATTCGATCGATTATGCAGGGACCGATTTAGAGAAGAAGGTCAGCAACAAGGACACTTTACGAAAGCAATGGGAGGAGTTTTGGGAGGTTTGCCTCAAAGATGAATCGGGGCAACTGCCTGGCAAGACCATCGTCTTCGCTATGACCCAGGACCACGCGCTGCGCTTAGCCGAGGTTTTTGAGGAGATGTATCCTCAATACCCTGGGCTCATCCAGGTGATCACGTACAAGTCGGAGTATAAGGGCTCGCTCATCAAGCGCTTCAAGAAAGAGGATATGCCGCGCATCGCGCTTTCAGTGGACATGCTTGAGACCGGCCTGAACGTACCCGAAGTAGTCAACCTGGTGTTCATGCGGCCGGTGCAATCGCGTATCAAATTGGAGCAAATGGTCGGGCGCGGCACGCGCACAAACGAAGCCTGTAAGCAATTCCACCTTCTGCCCAATGGGCATAAAGAGAGCTTCCTGATCATTGATTTTTGGGAGAACGATTTCAAGAAAGCGCCGGAGGTTGAAATCGCCCAGAGCCTGCCTGTGTTGGTGACGATCTTCAATACCCGTCTTAAGTTACTGGAACACTTTCAGTCGGATCAAAATCCTGGGGATTACCAGCGCGTGATCCTGGGTTTGCGCGCCATGATCGACCTGATCCCAATAGATTCCTTCTCGGTGAAGAAAGAGCTTCCCGTGATCGAGCATGTCTGGGAGGATCATTTCTGGCGTTACCTCACCCAAAACGAGCTTGAATTCCTGAAGAATCGGGTTGGTCCGCTGCTGCGTTACGCCCCTGCAGTGGACGTGCAGGCGATGACTTTTACCAGCAAGGTCGAGCGGCTCAAGCTTCAAATCGTGACCGGTAAAGATACATCTGCCACCGCCACATCCATTGCAGAGGATGTCGATCGATTGCCGCCGTTTGTGTTTGAAGATGAGATGTGCAAAGAACCTGCAGCGCTATGTCTTTCGCCGGCTTTGAAGACTGCAACCGTTGAAGACTTGAACAACGTGATTGAAACCCTTGCCTCCCATATGAAGAAGCGCAGAAAAGTAGAGGACGCTTTCCGGCTCTTGGACTTGCAAGATCTGATCGAGACTCGTGGCTGGATCATCCTCCAGGAGCGAGAACAGCCCGTTTATTACCAAGAATATCGACGGCTGGTCAATCAACGCGTATTGGATATCGTCGCCGGGCATCCGACGATTGAGGCTATCGAGCGCGGTGAGCCTGTCAGCGACAGACAATTAATCGAGCTCGAACGCACACTGCGCATCGAATTGGGGAGCGGGGAACTTGAGCTTTCGGAGGACAATATCCGTAGAGCCTATCGCATGCATGTAAGCAGCTTCTTGGAATTCCTGCGAGATTTACTGGAACTGGATGGGCTTGCGGGGTACCAGGAGGTTGTAAGAAGGCAGTTTTCACAATACATCGCCGAAAATGTGTTCAATGCCAGCCAGACCCAGTTCCTGCGCGCCGTTCAGAGCGTATTCCTGCAGAAGCGACGCCTGGTTCAAGCCGACCTCTACGATCCGCCGTTGGATGCTTTTGGGGTCAATGCAGTGGAACGCCTGTTTAACCCGGACCAAATTCAAAATCTGTTGAGTTTCACTGAAAGTCTGGTTGTTGTAAGAGAGTGAATCATCATCTTCGTTTAGGGAGTTGCATGTGCTGACGGATACCAAATTACGTTCGCAAGTCGATCAACTCTGGGACAAACTCTGGGCGGGAGGCTTATCCAACCCGCTGGACGCCATCGAACAATTCTCCTATTTGCTGTTTTTCAAGCGGCTGGACGATAGCGAGAACCAGCGTGAACGCCAGGCGCAGCGCCGCGGGGTGGCCCTTGAGCTACGCGTGCAGGAGGAGATCCGCTGGCGAACGTGGACGAAGTATGAGGCGCGTAAAGCCCTGGACCACATCAAAGAGAAAGTCTTTCCCTGGTTTAAAGAGATGGGCGAGGATGGCAGCTCGTTTGAAGCTTATATGGCCAACGCCGAGTTTAAAATCAACAAGCCCAGCCTGCTCATCGAGGCCTGCAACGCTATCGACCAGATGCAGATCTCGGAGCAGAACCAGGACGTACAGGGCGATCTCTATGAGTACCTGCTCAGCAAATTGAACACGGCCGGCCGCGCCGGTCAATTCCGCACCCCTCGCCATATCATCCGCATGATGGTGGGGATGATCGACCCCAAACCCGGAGAGCGCATCGGCGATCTTGCTGCAGGGACCTGCGGATTCCTGGTGAATGCCTACCAGCACATCCTGGCGCAGCACACCTCGCCCGAGATTCTGGAGATCAATGGTGAGGGGACGCCACACAACCTGGTGGGCGATCTGCTATCAACAGAGCAGCGCGAATTCCTTGAGAAAAAG
>Ga0209986_10005418_pt1 | contig 10572 bp, 9 predicted proteins | sample BlataG_FD_183168 | JGI IMG/M metagenome (GOLD analysis project Ga0209986, IMG submission 183168) | Deep subsurface microbial communities from Black Sea to uncover new lineages of life (NeLLi) - Black_00105 metaG (SPAdes) (version 2) | ecosystem: Environmental > Aquatic > Marine > Oceanic >...
CATACCTTAAGTTTACCCTGATTTTCCTCGGCTAATTTTTCAATGATTGGTTCTAACATTCGACAAGGCATACACCAGGGTGCCCAAAAATCTACCAATACAGGGATGGAAGATTCCAAAACCTCCTGTTTGAAGCTATTTCCATTTACTTCTACTTCTAATGATTTACCTTTTTCCATCGATTCTTTCCTCCTTTCTTATTTTTAAATTTACAATTATTGTTATTATTTGTTAAAAACCTTAGCAATTAATTCTAGCCCTTCTTTTATTAATTCTACTTCTCTTGCAGAGAGGTTTTTTCTGAGCCTATATTCGCAATTATTTCTTTCCTGTTCAATCTGTTTTTTAATTTCAGCTCCTTTGGAGGAAAGAGATAGAACAAAGGATCTCCTGTCTTCAGGATTTTCCATTCTCAATAGATATCCTTTTCTAACCAAGCTATCTATTATTCTACTTCCTCTGGAAACAGACAAACCCATTTTTTCAGATAAAACATTACAGGTTATTCTTTCTGTTGAATTAATTTCCAGAATTGCTTTGTATTCCGCCAAAGAGACATTGCATAGAGTTCGAATTTGCTTTTCGTCTTCCATACAGCCTTTCTTTAATTCAATTATCAGGTCTACTAATTTCTTCTCCATCCTATTATCAACCTCTGTGCCATTAGCAATATTTGCTATTGACAATTATAAAGGATAAAAAATTATTTGTCAAGTGTTTTTTAAAAAAAAATATTTAAATTTTTGGGAAATAACCACATAGTAATTATAATATGATAAAATAAATAATGTTAATTAGTATCGAGTACATCGTGACGCGCATAAAATACAGTAACAAGTAATATGTAATGAGTAATAAGACTAGATTACAGAAATTATAAAAACAGGTACTTATCAAATGTTATACAGTACATCCCTTGTTGTTTAGCTAGTTGAGAAAAAATAATAAGGATAATTATTTTTTCTAATTACCCTACCAAAGTTTTCATTAACACACTAATATACTTAAATATTATATTTAAAAATATAGCAAAATTAATTTTTACAGGAGATAAAATGAAAGATAAGCCGGTGCAGTTAGAAGAAGATTATGAACTTGTTATAAATAGTTATTCTCATCAGGGAGAAGGGATAGGCAGGATTAATAATTTTGCCGTTTTTGTCCCCGGTGCAATTCTTGAGGAAAGAGTAAGGGTAAAGATTATCGAAGTAAAAAAGAATTTTGCCCGCGGCCGATTAGAAGAAGTTATTTCATCTTCTCCCTATAGAACAGAGCCCCTCTGCCCCGTTTATCACCTCTGCGGAGGTTGTCATTTGCAGCATATAGCTTATGAAAAACAGTTAAAAATGAAAAAGGAAATAGTAGAGAATGCTTTGAGCAGGATAGGCAATCAAAATATCAAAGCTTCACCTACCATAGGGATGAAAGACCCCTGGCGTTATCGCAATAAAGGCTATTTTCAGGTGAACCGGGAAAAAGGGAGGGTGCAATTAGGGTTTTATAAAGCAGGCAGTTATGATTTTGTACCAGCCGGCGGATGTGTTCTATTCAGTCTGCAAATTAATAAATTGGTTGGCTATTTGGAAGACCAATTGAGTTTACAAAAAGTCACCGTTTATAATAGCAAGACCGGGGAAGGAGATTTAAGGAATATCTTAATAAGAGAGAGCAGGAGCACGGGAGAAATAATGATAGTTTTTATTATCAAAGAAGATAATTTTAGGTTTGACCAAGATATTTTAAATGGTTTAGTCAGAACATTCCCCCAAATTGTCTCTATTTATCAAAATATTAATAGGAGCGATAAAGCGGTTTTGCTGGGAAAAGATTTCAGGCTTTTGAAAGGGAAACCTGATTTAGAAGATGCCCTTGGCCCATTTAAATTTAAAATATCGCCCCGGTCTTTTTTTCAGGTTAATGTGGTGCAGGCAAAAATATTAAATGAAAAAGTATTAGAATATGCAAATTTAAGCGGAGAAGAGACGGTTATCGATTCTTATTGCGGAACGGCGACTATTTCTATCTATGCGGCTAAACATGCAAAAAAGGTGTATGGTATCGAAGTGGGAAAAAGTGCTGTCAGGGATGCTAAAATTAATTGTGAGTTAAACAGTATCTCTAATTTAAAATTATTTACCGGAAAAGCAGAAGAATGGCTCTATAAATGGAGGAGAAGCGGCGAAGAAGTTCATCTTATTATAGTAGACCCACCACGAAGCGGCTGTTCCTCAAAAGTTTTAAAAGGGATTATGAAGATTGAGCCAAAGAAAATTATATATATATCCTGTAATCCGGCAACCTTGTCACGTGATTTAAAATATCTCACCAAAGATGGTGATTATAAATTGAAAAATGTTTTGCCTATCGATATGTTCCCTCAAACGGGTCACATAGAATGCACAGCATCTTTAGAAAGGTAACTATCTCACTCTTTAATTTAAAGCATTTTTATGTTATTATTAAATAAATAATTTTAAAAATATTACAAAACAGATACAAATTTAAAAGGAGCGAAAAAGAAAATGAAAAAAATTAAAAAAGTATTATTTTTAACTGTTTTGGTTTTTTTGACTATCAACATAGCTTTCAGTTTTTGTTTTGCAAGTGAGGAACCAGCAGAAGTATTAATTACTTCCGTTGGTCAAAGTCCGGATGCCAGAATGGTTAACGTACTTGCAACTAAATATAAATTAAAGGTTGATTATCAACAACTTGCCCAACCGGATATTATAAAAAATTATAAAATAGTTGTAATAGTCGTAGGTGGAAGTTCAAAGGGTTTAGGGGCAGCAGGAATTGATAAAGAAGAAGAATTGGCAAGAGCTACAGCTCTAATAAAGGAAATTAAGATTAGGAATATTAAGCTTTTAGTTATGCATATTGGTGGTGAAGCAAGAAGGGGTGTTTTATCGGATTCGTTTATAAACGAAGTTGTCCCTTATGCTAATCATCTTATTATAATAGAGGCAGGCAATAAGGATAATTACTTTACTAATGTAAGCAAAGAAAAAGAGATACCTTTGGAAGTTGTTGGTAAAATATTAGAAACAGGAAATTTATTGCAAAAATATTTTCAAAATAACTTGGAGAAATAGAGAAAAGCATAATTAAAATAATTATACTTAAACAAGAAGTTTAATATGATTATTTAGTTAATACATTTACTTTTATATATTTTTTAAGTTAAAACAAGGATATTATACAAGTTGTAAAGGAGGTGAAAATAGTTTAGTTTTTATCAAGGAAATAAGGAAATTAAAAATTATTAAAAATGGAGGGAAAAATGAAAGTTAGTAATAAAAAAATTATTTTATTGGTTTCGGTTTTTTTAATGATGTTCGTTTTAATAAATGTTTCTTTTGCAACAGATAGACACACACCTATTGATACAGTTGCAGAAAATGGCATGGTGGCGGCTGCTCATCCTTTAGCTGCTAAGGCCGGCGTTGATATATTAAAACAGGGCGGTAATGCTATTGATGCGGCAGTTGCAACAGCTTTTGCTTTAAATGCAGTTGAACCGAATGCTTCTGGACTTGGCGGCGGAGGATTTATGCTAATTCGTTTTGCCAAAACAGGTGAAATAGTAGTAGTAGATTATCGTGAACATGCACCTGCAGCTGCAACTAAAGATATGTTTGCCTCCGATAAATCAAAGGAAGAAGGCTGGTCGAAATTAGGCGGTAAAGCGGTTGCCGTTCCCGGTACTCTTATGGGACTTAAAGCTGCTTTGGATGGATACGGAACTATGACCTTGGCTGAAGTAACAGCCCCGGCAATTTCCCATATGGAAAATGGATTTGAAATAACTCAAACTTTTAGCGATATGATTAAAAGCAATTTTGATAAATTAAATGATTGGAATGATCCGACTAAAATTGCTTACCTGAAAGACGGACTTGCTTTAGAAGCCGGTGATATATTGATACAATCTGATTTAGCAAAAACTTACCATGGGATTTTAGATAATGGTATTGAATATTTGTATGGCGGCGAATTAGGTCAGGAGATTGTAGATGCAGTACAGGCAAAGGGTGGAGGTTTGAGCCTTCAGGATTTAAAGGATTACAAGCCTTATATCCGTAAACCGGTTGTAGGTAACTACCGTGGATATGATATTTATTCTATGTGTCCTCCAAGTTCAGGCGGAACCCATTTAATTCAAATACTTAATATAATGGAAAACTTTGATATTGCAAATATGAATTATCATGGGCCTACTCATATTTCAGTAATGGCTGAAGCAATGAAGATGGCTTTTGCCGATAGATCAAAATATATGGGCGACCCGGGATTTGCCAAAGATATTCCCCTGGAAGGATTGACTTCTAAAGAATATGCTAAATTTTTAGCAGACCAAATAAGCATTAAAGAACCTAAACAGGAAATACCGGCCGGTGCACCGGATCAATATGAACATCATAGCACCAGTCATATCTCAGTCATAGACTCTGAAGGTAACGTGGTTGCATTGACTCAAACCATCAATTATTTCTTTGGGTCAGGCGTCATTGTTCCGGAAGTCGGGATTATCATGAACAATGAGATGGATGATTTTTCTCAAAGTCCTGATTCTCCTAATGCTCCCGAACCGGGAAAAATCCCCTTATCCAGCATGTCACCAAGTATAATAGAAAAAGACGGAGAACCTTTTATGATTTTAGGCACCCCTGGTGGAACCAGAATATTTACAGCCATGGTTCAAATTGTTTCTAACGTAATTGATTTTGGCATGGGAATGGATGAAGCCATAGAAGCTGCCCGTATGCATTGTTATACTTCAGGAGGAAAGGCTAAACCAATTTATATGGAAAGCCGTATTCCAAATATAACAGTAGAAACTCTTAGGCTTTTGGGTAATGAAGTAGATGTTAAAGGAGCCCATGACCTTTATTTTGGTGGAGCTCAAGGTATTATGCTGAAAGATGGCCTATTGTATGGTGGTGGAGATTCCCGTCGTGACGGTACAGCAATTGGTTATTAATAGCAACATTAATAATCATAAGAATAAATAATGAAAGAAAAATTGTTGGCTCCATAATTCGCTAATTAGTAATGGAGCCAACAATTTTTTAAAATGATAAGTTGTTCTAATTTAAAATTATTTATTAATTTTATCCTAATAATTAGAGAAGGGAGGGCAATATATTGCTTGGAATTGAATTACTTTATTTTGTTATAATGGTAGGGATATTCGCTTTTTGTTGTTTTAAGTTTAAATTACCAGTAGGAATAGCTATGGCTATAGCTGCTATTTCCGGATGTTTGGTTGCTGGTTTCGGGATACCTATTCGTCATTTAGTTGAAGGCGGATTTAATTATATAAATACAATTTTAGTTATTGCCACCGCCATGATTTTTATGAAAGTGGTACAATATAATGGAATGATGGATACTATTACTCGTTGGATGATTGAGAGATTTCATTACCGGCCTGCTCTTTTATTAATAGGACTATCATTAATAGTAGTTTTCCCAGGGATGATAACAGGTTCTTCAACTGCGGCAGTGCTAACTGCAGGAGTATTGGTAGCCCCTATATTAATATACATGGGTTTTCCAAAAGTAATTACAGCAGCTATTATTGCTATGGCAGCGGTTTTTGGTGAAGCAGCACCTCCTATTAATATTAATGCTTTAATTATAGGAGGAGGAATCGATTTACCATATACTGGTTTTACAAATCCTCTATTATTAATAACCTTGCCTTTAATAGTTGTGGTTAGTCTTTGGTTGGGGAGAAAATATTTAACAGTATTTAATTATGAAAAAATAAAGGATAGTTTACCTGTTTCCTATGCGAAAGAATATGGGTTGCGACTTTTTTTACCGATAATTATTTTAGTATTATTAATGCTGAGGGAAACTTTTTTACCGGAATTATTTCCTGCGTTAGGTATGTCGGTTTATTTTTTATTAGCAAGTTTTATTGGTTTATTTTCCGGAAAGAAATTTAACTTTTTTAAAATATCACGAGAAGCCATTCACGATGCCCTTCCTGTTTTAGGAATTTTAGTAGGAGTTGGCATGTTTATTCAAGTTATGACTTTAACAGGAGTAAGAGGATACCTGGTAATTAATTGCTTAAGTTTACCTAAATTGCTTTTATATTTAGGAATTTCAACCAGTATGCCGCTTTTTGGTGCAGTTTCGGCCTATGGTTCTGCTTCCGTATTGGGAGTACCTTTTGCTTTGTCTTTACTAAACAACAATCCGGTTATTACCGTATCCGCATTATCACAACTAGCTGCCTTAGGTGATTTAATGCCCCCTACCGCACTTGCCGGAATTTTTGCTGCCCAAATAGTGGGAGAAAAAAATTATTTCAAGGTCCTAAAATATTGTATTTTACCAGCTGTCTTAACTGCTGTTTGGTGTATAATTATTATAATATTTGCCAATAATATAGCAAATGTATTGTTGTGAAAGAGGGGTAAATTATGTTAACCATCATTTATAGATTAATAATTCTATTTGTTACCATTTTAATCGTCTGGGATATGTTTAAGGAAAAAAACTTTTGGAGTCAACTTACCGGTGCTATAGTAATTGTTCCGTTTATACTAAGAATGTTGATGATTAAATAATATATATTCAAACAAAGAAGAGGTCTAAAAAAATGAAAAAAAATCAAAAAATTGCCATTGGATTAATTATTTTTTCTTTTTTAATAGCTACTGTAGCGTCTGTATCTTTTATAGAGAAATGGAAATCGGATACAATTGTTAAAGGACCGGGGGTAACCAAAATTGCTCATCTTAGTGATTATTTTCCTGATTTAAAAGGAGAATATAGTGATAGCACAATATATTTTTTAGAAAGTAATAAACCCGGAGGAACTGCCTTTATTTTAGGCGGAACCCATCCTAATGAACCAGCCTCTATGTTGTGCGCAGTTTTATTTATAGAAAATGCTACAGTAGAGAAAGGAAGAATTATTGTAATTCCTCAAGCTAATCTCAGCGGTTTTTCTCACAATGATCCTCAGGAAGCTTCTCCACAATATTTATATTTTACTACTCCTAATGGAGTAAGAAAATTTAGATATGGATCTCGGGCAACCAATCCGATTCATCAGTGGCCAGATCCGGATATCTATATTAATCAATTTGGGCAATCTCTTTCCGGTTCGGATAATCGAAATTTAAACAGGGGCTATCCTGGAAATCCATCAGGAAACTTTACGGAAAAAATATGTTATGCCATCATGGAATTTATCCGTAAGGAGGAGTGTGATTTATCTATAGATTTACATGAAGCTTCTCCGGAATATCCGGTTATTAACGCTATTGTAGCTCATGAAGAAGCAGGAGATTTAGCCAGTATGGCTGTAATGGATTTGCAAATGGAAAACCTGGAATATAATTTGGAAATGTCACCACCTACTTTTCATGGTTTGACACATCGGGAATGGGGAGATTATAGTGATACTTTAGCTATATTGATGGAATCGGCTAATGCCAGCCAGGGGCGCCTAAGAGGAAGAACCGATGAAGCTTTAGCTTTAACCGGAAAAGATAAGATGTATGTAAAAGCAGCACAATTAGGCAAACTTTATGTTCCTTATGATAAAAATGGACATCCTATAGAAGAAAGAGTAGGTCGCCATATAACTGCTATAGGTATGCTAATAAACGATTTTAATATGCTTTATCCGGAAAAAACAATAGAATGTACCAGTATTCCCTCTTATCCGGAAATAAATGAAAAAGGTTACAGCAGCTATTTAAAAGAAGTTAAATAATTATTTTATATCTAATGAACCTCCTCGTGATAGAGACCACGGGATATCAAAATATAAATTTCCCACAGCTCGCCAAAATTCATTTATTACAAGTAAGCTGTGGGAAACTAATCTTTTATGAAATTAAATAATATTTAAAAAGAATGATGACAGTTTTGATAAGAAAATAATACTTTTTTAGATAATAATTATTACCTTAGCCTTTTAAAAAAAACAGTAAGATCAAACGAACTATAATGGAAACAATTGCCAAAGAATAAAGGGTGGGGAAGATTCCCTGTCTTCTCATCTCGTTGGCTATCAAACCTGGAATTATGTAACCTATGCTCCTGAGCTCAATCCCTGAAACAGGTATTATAATAATAGTCTCTTCGATTAACCATTTTAATAGGAAACCGATAAGTATCATAGCCAAAAATCTACGCCGCCCGTATAGAATCATATAATTAGAAAGTATTTTTACTGCAAAATAAGTTAGTAAAGCTACCAGTAAAGTTACTAATATTCTGATTGGCTGATCCAAGAATAAGGCGATATAACCGGGGACCACTATCCCCCCGGGGGAGAGTCCTACTATTTCATAGAAGGCAAAACTTACCACTATCCCTATTCCAATAGCTTGATAAATCATTTAATTTCTCCAAATTTATTAAAATATTCTATAAGATTTTGACCCATACCCTTAGTGTTCCCAAAACCGATTAATAGTACTTTATTGTTGGTAAGCTGTAGAGCCACCTCTAATACTTCTTCTACATCTGTTAATCTTCCCAAATTTATTATCTTATCAGTAGGGACTTTTAATTTTAAAAGAGCTCTTTCAGCTAATTTACTTAAGGGCCCTACCAAAATTATTTTAGAAAGTATGATGTCTGTTGCTAATATTCGGGAAAATTCGATAGAGCGGAGAACCCGGTCTTCTCGATTATTAACTATTCCCATTACCGGTAAACTGCTTAAATCGAATATTTTCTTTACATTTCCCCAGACTAATAAGGCAGAGCGTCGGTCGTTCACCGCAAAGGCATTGACAAAAAATACAATTTTATTTTCTTTGATTAATTTATACACCTTTAAAGCTCCGGGGTCCGGGTTTGCTTTTAACATCCCTCTCAAAGCTATTTCTTCTTTTACTCCCAGGAGTTTATTGACCCGGAGAGCAATGGAGACGTTCTCTTTAAAATTCATATAATTAAATTTATTAATTGTTCTATCGGATACATCATCCGGGTCAGCCCAAATAATTTTAGTCTTTAGTTTATCGGCCTGTTCTTTAAAGAGAGGGAAGTAACCTTTTTCTGCGGTCACCAGCACTCCCTTCTGTGGGATAGTAAGTTTTAGCGATTCAGCCATGTTATTAAGTCCCGGGCCAACATCTTCCAAATGGTCTTCACGCACATTGGTGATTACTCCGATGGTCGATTTTACCATCTTGTGTTCTGAAACCCATTGTAGTTCCGGGCTAATTGCCATGCATTCCAATACTAAAATATCAACCTTTCTTTTAACCGCTTCTTTAAAAATTTTTAGTTGTTCTATAATATTGGGATTACCTCTTCGTTTAAGAGGGGTTTCTGTCCCATCATCAAAAATTAACCGAGGCAAGGTGCCGGTGGTTTTAGCGAGTACTCTGAAGCCAGCTTCTCTTAGGCCAGCTGCTATTAAGCGGGTAGTTGTTGATTTTCCCCTGGTCCCATTAACGTGAATACGAATAGGAATGCCATTCACTCTTTTTTGGTGATTAATTTGTTCGACAATCCCCCAGATTAGGAATATTGTACTAAATGTAAAGATAATAAACATACTACAAATACAAACCTCTGTTCTTGATCTTCTTATTTATTTTAAGTGTTTGTTTTTAAACGTACAAATAGAATAATGTAAGTCATTTCTTTTTTATGGAATTTGATAATAGATAGATATATAAATGTAAGAAATTTTTTGCGACTGTATTAATAGATCTTTCTGATCTTTTTAAATCAATAATATCATTTTGTATTAATTATATCAAAATGATATTATTGATTTTGACAAAAGATAATTTTTATTTAGAATAAGCATAGCAGTTTCAATTAAATTATTTATTTTTTATAATTGAAGAGAAGGATATTAATGAATAATTGGATAAAGAGAAAGTTATCACTGATGTACCTTTTTTGGGCGTTAATTATTTTACTTGTTGGGCTACTACTGATAGAACAAACTAAATTTGTTCAGCCAACTTCTTATTATACTGAACAGATTCAAGCTACACAACTTATGAAAAGCTCTTTGGAAACAATTAAAGAAGAACGATTAAAAAGAGCTATTCCATTAGATGTAGGATTAGACCCCAATAAAACCGGTATTATCGGAGAAGAATATACGCAACTTACTACTACTTTAGGGAATCTTGAGGCAAAAAGAACTAGCACAAATCCTGCTTTTGCTGCTCTGTTGGTTAAATATTTTAAAGAAGCAAATTTAAAAAAAGGGGACGTAATAGCCATTGGGGCTAGCGGCTCTTTTCCCGGATTAATTTTAGCTACTCTTTCTGCAGTCAAAGTACTGGAATTAGAACCTTTGCTCATCTACTCTATTGGTTCATCTGAATATGGAGCCAATATTCCTGAATTTACTTTTGTACCAATGCTGGATAGCCTAGATAAGAGTAATATTTTCCCCTACCATTTATTAGCTATTTCCATGGGAGGATATCTTGACCAGGCTAAGGGAATGTTTTATCCTGATTCTCGCGAAATTATTGAAAAGATAGCTCAAGATTCAGGAGCATATTTTATTAACCTAGATAACATAGAAGAAAATATTCAATATAGGATGCAACTTTA
>Ga0209986_10005420_pt1 | contig 10571 bp, 7 predicted proteins | sample BlataG_FD_183168 | JGI IMG/M metagenome (GOLD analysis project Ga0209986, IMG submission 183168) | Deep subsurface microbial communities from Black Sea to uncover new lineages of life (NeLLi) - Black_00105 metaG (SPAdes) (version 2) | ecosystem: Environmental > Aquatic > Marine > Oceanic >...
GTACAGCTTATTGTTAAATAATTTTACTCTTTTAAGGATTTCAGCAGTTTGCTCTCTTAGATACTTTTTGTTATTAAATCCTATATTCTTTACCATTTTTTGTTTTTGTGGAATCCTTTAAATAAAAAATCTGGTTTTAAATTTTTGTTGTAATAGTTTTTTTCTTGCTTGTACATACACCAAAGAAAATTTCTCCACTGTCCTGCCAGAAAACTTATAGCATGAGAAAAATTTGATGTCAAAAGTTAAAATAAAAGTTTAAAATAAAATTTCAGGTGATTAATGATTCTGGTCTCCAACTAAAAAACTATTGATTAAAGCAATTTCCTCAAACTAGTACAACGTTTCCTAAATAATGTTACAAAAAATTGTCATTGCGGGCATAAAGGTCACAAATTGTTGTTATTACTTTATATTTCATTTAAGCATCCAAAATATAACCAATTGTTAATGAAGAAGATACTACTCTTAAATAAGTTATATAGAGAGTGTTTTTTACTATCATTGTTGAATACATTCAATAAAAACACTAAAATTCATCTCTATGATGCTTATTTAATTAAAAATACAAATATGATCAACAACATTTTGTGACCTTTATGCCCGCAATGACAAAATATATTGTCATTTTCCTTTCCGGAAGGAACATTCCCGCTCCATCCGTTGAACCTATAATGAGTATCAGGTATGGCTGTTACAATAACCTTTGTTCCTTCATCATAAATGTGTTCCCCAGGTATAGGATCAGTCGTCCCGTGTTCCTCTGAAGCCAAAGTCGATTATAGAGCTGGGGAAAGGTCAACTCCGGATTCTTTTTTAAAACAAATGAAGCCTGGTCTACTGCTTTACGAAATGCTTCTATGACAGCTCGAAATTCGCCAATGTTATCCAATTGTTCCCCTTTTTATTTTACACCTTATCTTATTTATATCAGTGAAAAGAAGTGGAGTCAAATAGGAAGCACTGCTGCTGGATATAGACCTCTCCCCATGTGCCACATATGTGATAAAATCGACAGAAAAGCGCTGAAAATATGGTAAAGGAACTGAAAGGAGGAAATCTCAGTCAAGCTGTATTGTGAAAGGATTGAGTTTGACCGTTTTTCTGCAGGAGGAGCAGTAGACTTCCTGCCCCAGCGATGATTCATCAATCTGGTTTATTTCCTGGCAGTACTGGCACTGGAAGAATAATTCTCCAGATTGAATGAAAGGAGTAACGATTGCTGGGAAAATCTCAATATTTTCGATAGAAACTATTATAACCTGTCCTCGCTCATCACCTAAGACAATTCGGCTTCCATCAGGACTGAAGGCACAGGCAGACACCCCACCAGTGTGACCTGTTAAGGTACGTATAAGAGCAGAACTTTGGGCTGGTCTGGTTAGAAGGGGAAACCATGGTTTTTTGAATCGTTTCCGTTCAAACTCCAGCTTTCTCTTTAAAAATACTTTCTCCTTGGTTTGCCACTGAAGCCGATTATAGAGCTGGGGAAAGGTCAACTCAGGGTTCTCCTTCAGAACAAATGATGCTTGGTCTACTGCTTTGTGAAATGCCTCTATAAATTTTTGCTTATTACTAATATTACTCAATTCTAATCTCTTCTAGTTCATTTGTTTTGAGCCACCTCAGCATAAACTTCGGCCATTGATATTTTCGAAGCTCCTCCTCCAGTAAAAATAATCTTTAACCCATACCCATCAAAATAAAGTTGAACAGCGGTATAGATACGCCTCCATCCCTCTTCACTTGGAAGGTTATTAGCTAATATTCCACCTGTAATACAAATGATAGCCTCTCCAGAAATAGGCCTCTCCGATTTAACCAGCCAGCGGTCAAAATAAATAGGCCATCCAGCCGCCATCCAAACCACAAACACATTCGCCACAATCCCCGTAATTATCAGATAAATTTTAATTATTCTTTTAATCTTTTTCATTGTTCTGTTCTTTCATTGCGAAATTCCGCAGGGACTGACTCAATCACTTCCTCCCCTGTCCATTGCGAGCGAAACGAAGCAATCCCATCATCCCCTCTCTCTAATCATATAATTATACATAGCCGCAATCAGCGCCAACGAGTACCAGAAAATGAATCCAGGTTTTGCTCCAAGTGGTATCGAGTCCGCCATCCCGAAGATTAAATGCGCTAACTGCCCGCAGGCAAGCCCCAGCACTGCCGTCCTCATCCACCCGACTTTCGCTTTCCGCCAGACCTCATAGCACATAAATCCCGCCCCCGCTAAAATCGCCAGATACCCCAGCAAACCCGGAATCCCCAGCTCAGCCCCCGTGTGCAGCAGATGATTATGCACATGGGCCGTCTTGTAACCTACCTCTGGGAGTTGCCGCACGCGATTCATCCCCACCCCAAAGACAGGATGCTCTCCAATTGTATCAACAGCCAGATTCCAGAGTTCCATCCGGCTTGTTATTTTTCCTCTAGCTTCCTTGGCTCCAAGAGGAATTTTATCGAATCCCAATAGTAGGAGATACGCAGCTATAGAAATTACTATTAATATAACTCCCCACTTCTTTCGTTTCCCGGGAATTAGCAAAAGGAAGCTGCTTAAAATCAGTCCAATCCAGCTTCCTCTCGATTGAGTTAAGATCAAGACAATAGTTATTGTTATAAGGCCGATTAATCCAGTAATGAAAATTAGATTATTTTTTCTCTTTCCCAATGAATTTCGCCTTTTTCGTCGGCTATATGAAAAAAATAAAATAAAATATAAAGGAATTATTAAGATTAATATCGCCCCAACAGCATTGGGGTGAAAGCCTATCTCAGCTCCTGGCAGTTTAAAATTAACCTTAGGAATCAGTACTGAAATTTTAAATAGCTCATCAAGATATTTGACATTAGATCTAATCATCCCAAGAATGCATATAATTGAAAAAATCAAGCCGCTACCCAGAAATAAAATAATTCCAGCCTTTATTAATTTTTCAGTCTTTAATAAAGCAACAACTGCATAAAAAACAGCAAAAAGAGAAGGTACTGGCCTTGGATTGGCCACTGTGTATGGAATAGTAAAAAATCATAAGGGACATATTGAGATATTCAGCAAACCCGCTAAAGGTACGACCGTATCTGTTCTTCTCCCTGCTTCCGAGAAAAGGATTGACGAGGATGATACGGAATTTGAAATCATCCCAGGTGAAGGCTCGATCCTGGTTGTTGATGATGAAGAGGAAGTGCTGAACGTGATAAAAGACCAATTAACATCCATCGGATATACCGTATTCTTAGCAGAAGATGGAATTAAAGCCCTTGAAATCTACAGGCAATATAAACGCCAGATTAATATTGTTTTGTTGGATATGATAATGCCAAAAGTTACTGGAAAAGAGACTTTTTTTGCACTAAGGAAACTAAACCCAGATTTGAAAGTAATACTGATCAGTGGTTTTAGTAAAAGTGATGAAGCCATAGAACTTATGGAAAAAGGAGCAGAAGATTTTATCCAAAAACCCATCTCATTACCGGAACTTTCACAGCGGATTAGCCAGATTCTAAATAAAAGCATTTAAATTACAAAAAAAGGGGACCGGGGGAAAAACCATCCCTGTAACAATAAAGATCTAGCCCTAGGGGCAAGCAAGGGAGATTCCTAATCCATGATTGAATCAACTTTGGATAGGGAAGATTTACACCTTCCCCTCCAACCGCAGCAAGTGCACCCGGCCATGGTAGTCACCAGCGACTACCGTCATACCATCCGGCTCAACAGCACAGACTTCCATACTAATATTTCCGCTGAACGTGGCAATGACATTCATGGTCTCAAGGTCCCACATCTTAAGAGTGCGATCACCAGAGGCGGAGATAACACGTCGCGGGTCTGCGGCCACTGCTATTGTATTGACCTGGTCTGTGTGGCCGGTCAGGGTATGAAGCTCTATCCCTTTCTCCAGATCCCACTCTTTAAGGATACCATCCCAAGAGCCGGAAATGGCATGCCTTCCATCGGGTAATACCACTACTGCTGTGACCCAACTATTATGACCTGTTAAAGTGCATAATTCTGCCCCGTTGATTAAGTCCCACACTTTGAGGGTCTTATCTTTGGAAGCTATTAGGGCCTTTTTCCCGTCCGGTGTCACTGCTATAGCATTTATAGAGTGACCATGTTTCATGGTGCACAATTCCTTTCCCTGCTCCAGATCCCACACTTTAAGGATACCATAAGAAGATCCAGAAATAGCGCGCCTCCCATCCGGTAATACCACTACTGCTGTGACCCAACTATTATGACCTGTTAAAGTGCATAATTCTGCCCCGTTGATTAAGTCCCACACTTTGAGTGTCTTATCTCCGGAAGCTGACAGGGCCCTTTTCCCATCCGGTGTCACCACCACTGAGCTAACAGAGTTTTCGTGGCCAGCCAGGGTTCGAAGCTCCTTTCCCCGCTCCAGATCCCACACCTTAAGCGTACCATCGTCTGACGCAGAGATAACCCGCTGTCCGTCCGGTGTTAATGCTATTGCTTTGATCTTGTCTTTGTGGCCAGTCAGGGTTCGAAGTTCCACACCCCGCTCCAGATCCCACACCTTAATCATGCGATCGTCCGACGCAGAGATGAGACGTCTCCCATCCGGAGCCAATGCTATATCATTGACCACAAGCAAATGACCTGTGGGAGTGGGGCGTTCCACAAATTTCTTGAGATCCCACACTCTTAGTGTCTGGTCCTCGGAGCCAGAGACGGCGCGCAGTCCGTCCGGGGTCAATTTCACGGCCCTTACCCAACCGGTATGACCAGTCAGAGTCTGAAGTTCCACTCCCTGCTCCAGATCCCACACCTTAAGCTCAGCATGTGAACCCGTAATGGCTTTTTGCCCATCCGGGATTACTGCCAATGCAGTGACCGCTCCAAAATGGCCGCTTAAAGTTTTCAGCTCTATTCCTCGTTCCAGATCCCACACTCTCGGCAGTAAATCGTTGTTCGAAGCAGAGATAATTCTCCGCCCATCTGGCGTCACCGCTACTTGGGCAACCCACTCATCATGGCCAGTCAGTGTGTGCAGCTCCATTCCGCACTCCAAGTCCCATACCTTGAGAGCACCTTCGACTGAACCAGAAATGGCTCTCCGCCCGTCCGGCGTCATTACTACTGTAAGGACTGGGCTTGTGTGCCCCACCAGGCTATTCAACTCCTTTCTCCGCTCTAAGTCCCACACCTTAAGTGTATGGTCCTGAGAAGCAGATACAGCTCGTTTCCCATCTGATGTTAATTTCACTGCCAATACCCAATTTTTATGGCCTTTCAAAGTGTACAACTCCTCTCCTCGTTCCAAGTCCCACACTTTGAGTGTCTCATAAGAGCCGGAAACAGCCCTCCGCCCGTCCGGCATCACTGCCACTGCAAGAACCGAGTTTTGGTGGCCAGTCAGGGTATGGAGCTCCACTCCCTGCTCTAAATCCCACACCCGAAGAGTCATATCTTTTGAGGCAGAGATGGCCCGCTGCCCGTCCGGTGTTAAAACTACTGCATTGATCTTGTCTTTATGCCCCTTCAATGTTCTCAACTCCATCTCCTGCTCCAGATCCCACACCCGAAGAGTCATGTCGTCTGAAGCAGAGATGGCTTTCCTCCCATCCGGCGTCACCTCCACTATACGAACTTCGCTTTTGTGCCCAACCAAAATGGGCGTGTCCACTAATTGTTCAAGATCCCATACCTTGATTGTTCGATCCTCTGAAACAGAGAGGGCTCGATGTCCGTCAGGCGTTACCGCTACTCCACGAATTATATCCGTCTCACCTCTCAAACTGTGTAAGCATATTCCACGTTCGAGGTCCCATACTTTAAGAGTCATGTCTTCTGAGGCAGAGATGGCTTTCCTCCCATCCGACGTCACTGCCACTGCATAAATAGCTTTACGATGGCCCGTAAGGGTGGATATCTCTCTCCCCCGTTCCAAGTCCCACACCTTAAGCGTATGATCGTGAGACGCGGATATGGCTCTCCGACCATCCGGCATAACCGCCACTGAATTGACCATGTCTTGGTGGCCAGTCAGTGTGTTCAGCTCAATCCCCTGTTCCATATCCCACACCTTGAGGGTACCATCCCTCGAGCCAGAGACGGCATACTGACCGTCTGATGTAAGTGCGACGGCCCGCACCGATTCTGCATGACCATGCAGGGTATATACCTCTCTCCCCCGTTCCAAGTCCCACACCTTAAGCGTATGATCGTGAGACGCGGATATGGCTCTCTGTCCATCCGGTGTAACCGCTACTGATTCGACCATGTCGTCGTGGCCAGTCAGTGCGTTAAGCTCAATCCCCTGTTCCAAGTCCCACACCTTGAGCGTCCGATCACACGAACCCGAAACTGCAAAACGTCCGTCTGAAGTTAGGGCCACTGAAAGAACCCGGTCTGTGTGGCCGGTCAGTGTATGGAGCTCTATCCCTTTCTCCAGATCCCACACTTTTAGGGTACGGTCGTCAGAGGCAGAGATGGCTCTCCGTCCATTTGGCGTTACCGCGATTGATCGGACGCCTTCTTTGTGACCTTTCAGGGTGCGTGTGAGAGGCCCGCCTACGGAAGTGAGGCTTGGGGTTAGAGGCCGTAACCAAGGAGTAGCTTTCCAATTTCTCGCCTGTTCAAGTAAATCTTGAATTTCTGAAGTTTCATAAAGGAGCAAACGGCCCAGAAGCTGTCCAGGCAACTGGGACGGGTCATCTGACAAAAAATGAGCCGAGAGCCTGAGAACGTCTTCTATAAGTACAAAGCTTTTCTCTTTGTAGCCGACTCTTAATGCCTCCTCATAGTCAGCAATGAGCAACTGGAGCTCAACCTGGCTTATTTTAGCATGGAGGAAGTTGAAGTGCGTGAGGATGCTGACTACTCCTTCCCGGTCTTTGGCTTTCAAAAGCTGATGTGGCAGTTCATCTATAGCACGGGTATATGGTTCCTGCCAGCGGGCACTAAAATAATCTGCTATGGCATCATGAAAATTATCCCTATCCTCTTCTTTTTCCAGGTAACGCTTACCAACCGCCTCTTTAAGCTGACCGTGGAAGAAATCGATAACTCCGGATCGTTCAAAAAGATAAGCGCTGAACGCCCGGTACAACCTGGACCAGAGCAGGTCAGGCAGTTTTTCTGAAGGCTGCTGCGGAGAATGTGTTTTTAAAAGAGTCTGAAGTTCCTCCCCAGTCATACCTTGCCTTCCACAAGCGATATAAGACATACAATCGCAAACTAATTCTCTATTAAAATCTCCTTCAATGCGCTCCAATACCTGGTCAAATAAGTCCTGAACATTATCAGGAAATTCGTTTATTCTGTCAGAAAGTTTTTCAAACTCCCCAAATACCCTGAGTTCTTCCAAAGCCACCAGGATGTATAAGGGTTTACCTTTCTTTACTTTTTTAAAAAAATCTATCTCAACCTGTCTGTTAGGAAATTCATGCCTGATTTCTTTTAAATAACCCTTAACCAATTCCCTTATTTCATTCTCAGTTAATCCTCTTAATATTTCTTCCAGTGGAGTAATCTTTCTTTTCAGAAGCGCATTATGGGCTTCTCCTGGAAGGGTGCTGATTACAAAACGGACATTTTTAGGCAGGTTTACAGGCAACCAGGTCATTGAATGGGCGTCATCCAATTTTTCCAATTGGTTCACTGCATCAAGGATAATCAAAACCTTCTGTTGCCCAGGTATTTTTTCTAAAAGTTCAGGGAATACTTTTTTCAATTCATTGATATCCTCAGGTATTTCTTCATTCCCGCCAATTACCTTAGTAATAATTGTAGATATTCTTTTTAATGTTTGTCTGAGGTTAGTAGAAGAAGGTGAGGCGCCAATAAAATGGGGAAAAATTAACCATCCCGGATTTTGATGGGTGAATTCTTCCGTAAATCTTGCCATTAGAGCAGATTTGCCGCATCCTGATTCACCGGTAATCACCAAAACATTAGAATCACCCTCTGGTTTACAAAAATCATGCATTCGATCCAGAAGGTCCCTTCTTCCCACAAACCTTCTGGTCCGGTCAGCCATAAATAAATCATGAAACTCAGCTTCTTCCTCCAGCCAGTCCTTTGGCCTCCTTGGTGCTTCGGTAACCTCTTTTTCAATCCGTTTCCATAAAGTATAAAGAACCGATTGCCCAAACTTCTCAATTTCATCATACTCAAAATAAGGGAGGCCTTCCTTTTTTATTTCAGTCTTTAAGGCCTTCAATTTGTCAATGTAATTTTTATCTTGCTCAAAGAAATCGTCTATTTTATTTTTTGCAATCTTTTTGGTTAAATTTTGCTTCCGAAAGAAGAAGAAACTCCGGTCTCTTTGATAAATGGAATACTGCTTGAAAATATTACCAATTATTTCCCTATCTTTGTCGGTCACTAAATCTTTCAGAATATATTTCCCTTTATTTGGGTCCCAGGGGTAATTTCTAACTAGACAATTTTTCTGGTCATTACTTAAAGTTTTATCTTCCAGTCTGTCCTCAATGATCTTTCTCAGATCCACCACCTGCTTGGGAATATTTCCGTGCAATACTCCATGGTAGATCTCCTGCGCAGTAATGGAATGCTTTTGATCTGGTGGTATCCAGCCATACCGGTGACCTAAAATACCTATAAAAAAGGGCCGGCAGGAATCAATTTCATCCAAACATATGTCAAGGGCTTTGCCGCTTTCAGCATCTTCTTCTGTCACTCCCCAGCGTAAATCCACATCAATCAGATTAATGTGTTTCTTCCTGCACCGTTCCTTAAGTTCAGGAAATACCACCCTTACCAGGTGATCTCGTTCAAAGTGCATATCTCTGAAAGTTGAAGAAATAAAAATTTTGATGGTTTGCCACTTATTACTCATCGATTACTCCGTAATTGTGTTGAAGGTTTAATATTGATTTCATTTCCCGCACTGAACACATTCAAACTCTTATTAACTTTCTACTTATCAACATTTAGGGTTTCAACGATTCAACGTTTTTACATTTCAACGTATTTATCATTTCGCCGTATTTATCATTTCAACATATTTATCATTTTAACATTTTAGATAATCTTCTTAAAGTATGTCCATTCGACAACTTGCAATAATGATTCCATTTATGAAGAAGTAAGTTTACCCGGTTAATCCCGGTTTTGTTTTTCTAAATGTTTGATGGCGTCCCGGGCATAGAGTCTGACCTCAAAATCCGGATCATTTATAACGGTTCTCAATGATTCAATGGAATGAGGTGAACCACTATTTCTCAAAATCCACACAACAGCTCTTCGAACTTTCACATCGGGATCCTCCAGAAAACTGATGATGATCCTGATGGCCTCTGGCGAATTGATTACTGCCAATCCCTTTAGACTGCCAATTTTCCGCCACCATCGTTTATTTTCTAAACCGGATTTAAAGGCCTCTATCGCCCGGTTTGATCCCAGTTTTAAAAGAGCATGGCCCAATTGGTTGTAGGGGCAATCTTCCCGTTCCTCCAGGCATCGGATCAGGAAGGGTATGGATTCCTTTGCTCCCAGAACTCCCAATGCCTCTGCCGCGGCTCCGGCAATCTGGGATGAGCCTTCAGATAATGCGCAGGTGAGTGATTTAATTGCCCTTTTATCACCAATAGAACCCAGGGCTCGGGCTGCGGCAATTCCCATATCCCTACCTGGGTCCTTAAAGGCTTCAATCAGAGGAAGTACCGCTTCTGTTGATTTGACCTGTCCCAGGGATCCGGTTGCCGCTTTACGAACCCAGGGTTCCGGATCGTGGAGCAGTTTGATCAGAGAGGCTGTCACTTCCTTGGATCGAAAGCTGCCCAGAGCATCAGCAGTATACCAGCGTATGATTGGATTATCTTCTTCTAACAGAGTGAGAAGAGGTGTAATCGCAGTCTCTCCTGATCTGGTTAATTTGCTGAGCCCCTCCCTTATGACAATTCTGCTTTTGGTTTTTTTGATTTTATTTAATATTCCCTCAATTTTCCCGGAAGAGAGGGGCGTCTCTTCGTTATTGAGAGAGATAAGGCCTGAATAAAATAGGGACAAAAAAGTTATAGGAATTTCCTTTTTGTGCTTGCGGCAAATCTCTCACAATTTTCCTCACTTTCCAGCCACTGACATCCTGGAATGAAGATATCACAGGAAAAAAGATGAGGTCAAGGGTAAAACAAAGAAACAAGACGACAAAAAAGCAAAAAAGTCAGCCATAAAATAGACTCCTCCTCTCAAATCGACAAAAAGCAGTCAAGAATGCTCTCAGAAATACTCGCCCCTCTCTTCGGCTGCCATCAACAGCTCCTTCTGGACGATCTGAGGGGGAGGAGGCCGTTCGGCATGAAAAGTGAGCTTGAGGTGAGCGATGATCTTATCAATGACTTTATGATCCTCGATAAAGGAGATAATCCTCATCCGACCCCCACATTGCGGACAGATAAGAGGGTCGATCTGATAAACTTTTTTTATCATCTCAGCCCAGCCTCTGGAAGGCACAAATGGAGTCTCATCTTCAATGATTGGCGGGTGGGAAGGATCTACTCCTCTCTTGCGCATCTTGCCTCTGTGTGCGTTTGAGTAAAGCCCGTAATAACGCAGTGTGACTTGTCCTTTA
>Ga0209986_10005423_pt1 | contig 10566 bp, 7 predicted proteins | sample BlataG_FD_183168 | JGI IMG/M metagenome (GOLD analysis project Ga0209986, IMG submission 183168) | Deep subsurface microbial communities from Black Sea to uncover new lineages of life (NeLLi) - Black_00105 metaG (SPAdes) (version 2) | ecosystem: Environmental > Aquatic > Marine > Oceanic >...
GCCAGGGCAGGCCTGTGACATGGCCCCTTACTGGGTCGTTTCAAAATGGTTTATTGCGCCCCAAGCCTTAGAATCATAGGCTCCATCTATATAAACCATTTTGAAACTCCCACTAATCTAAACTATGTGAGGGCATAATCCAAAAAAAAGATACCCATACCCTGCAAGAAGCTTAAAAATCAATAGGTTAGGTTTCACTATGACGTTACCCCAAGACTAACCCTCTCAAAGGCCCAGAACAACGGTGAGCAAGAAATACAACAACATACTCGATACAATTGGAAATACCCCTATTGTGCCTATACGGCATCTTAACAGTAAGGACAAGGTTACCGTAGTTGCCAAACTTGAGTCTTTCAATCCTGGGGGGTCAGTGAAAGATAGAATAGCTCTTTCCATGATTGAAGAGGCAGAGAACAGTGGCAACTTGACCAAGGATAAGGTCATTGTTGAGGCAACGAGCGGTAACACCGGAATAGGCCTTGCCCTTGTGGCTGCTATTAAGGGTTACCGGGTGTTGCTCACCATGTCTGATTCAGTGAGTGAGGAAAGGAAGAGAATTCTAAAGGCACTAGGGGCAGATCTCAGGTATACCTCCTCCCGTCTCGGCACCGATGGTGCTATTGAAGAGGTGTATAGTCTGGTCAGAGAAGAGCCAGACAAATACTGGCTGGCAGACCAATTCAACAATGAAAGCAACTGGAAGGCCCATTATGACGGAACTGCCCTTGAGATCTGGGAACAGACTGAAGGAAAAGTGACCATGGTGGTGACTGCTATGGGCACTACCGGCACGGCAATGGGTGTTTCCAGAAAACTCAAGGAACTCAATCCAAGAATCGAGGTAGTCGGGGTCGAACCGTATCTGGGTCATAGTATCCAGGGAATGAAAAATATGAAGGAATCTTATCAACCTGAAATATTCGATAAGAACCTCCTGGATCGCATTGTCTATATTGAAGATGCAGAGGCCTTTGAGATGACACGGCGGCTTGCCAAGGAAGAGGGGATATTCGCGGGCATGAGTTCTGGAGCAGCCATGGCCGCTGCTCTCAAAATAGCCCAGGAAATAGAAGAAGGCCTGCTCGTAGTGATCTTGCCTGACGGTGGAGAACGATACCTGAGTACCACGCTCTTTATGGACAGAAAGAAGACTGGCATCATCCTCTTTAATACCATGACCAGGCAGAAGGATGCCTTTATCCCCATCAATGAGAACACAGTGTCTATGTATTCATGCGGACCAACCGTATCCAGATTCATTAGCCTTGCCGATTGCAGGAGGTACGTGGTTGCTGATCTATTGAGACGGCACCTTGAGTTCAAGGGTTTTACGGTAACCCACATCATCAACATAACCGACCTGGATGACAGGACAATTCAGGGAGCCGAGGCTGCAGGTGAGGACGTAAAAACCTTTACCGGGAAATATTACAGAGAATTCTTGAACGATATGGATGCCCTCAGAATCAAAAGAGCAACCAGTTACCCTTTGGTTAGTCAACATGTTGAGGAAATGATAGATATCACTCAAAGACTCTTAGAAAAGGGCTTTGCCTATGAGCGGTTACGCTCTGTGTATTTCGACATTTCCCGGTTTCAGCACTATGGTAAACTTTCCCGGGTTGATCTAGATAAAATGAGGGTCGGGAAAACAGTGGATCTTGATAACTATGACAAAGACAACCCACGAGACTTTACCCTGCTTAAGAGGTCAACATTGCATGAGCTCAAAAGAGGAATCTTCTTTCCCACGAGGTGGGGAAAGGTCCGACCCAGCTGGCACATAGAGTGTGCTGCCGTGGCCATGAAATCCTTTGGGGAGACCTTTGACATACAGACCGGGAGTATGGACCTCATCTTTCCACACCATGAAAATGATATAGCTATATCAGAGGCCCTTACTGGCAAGCCATTAGCTAACTACTGGGTTCACAATGAACTGGTAAAAGAAAAAAACCATCCTGAAATACCCCAAGAAAGGGCGCTCACCCTCAGAGACGTCTTCAATAGGGGATATACCGGAAGGGAAGTGCGATTCTGGCTCGTCAGTATGCACTATCGCAAGGCAATGGATTTTTCATGGTCAAAACTCGATATGGCAAAAAAAACCGTGTCCCGGTTAGACAGGTTCGTTGACAAACTCCGCACCTGCCAAAAAGGGCCGGTCATAGGTGAAATTGATCAATTGATCTATGATCTTAAACAGAAGTTTGTAGGGGCAATGGATGACGATCTGAATATCTCGCAGACCCTGGCAGCACTCTTCGACTTTATCCGCAGCATCAATCGTATCATAGATTCTCAGGGTTTAGATCTCTCGGATCGCACAAAGATTGAGGATGTTCTCTCCGGGCTTAACTCAGTGCTCATGATCATGGATCTGACAGAACCAGAATCTTCTTACCAAATAGAGGAATTAATAAAAGAAAGGGCCTATGCTCGACGAAAAAAGGATTGGGCACGGGCTGATAACTTGAGAGATAAGCTCAAGAGATTAGGGGTTGAGGTGACGGACACAAAGGATGGCACAACCTGGAGAAGAATTGAAAAAACGTGATAGCCGAAAATATGAAGTATTGTGGCGGAGAGAGAGGGATTCGAACCCTCGGTGGAACTTTCGCCCCACACTCACTTAGCAGGCGAGCGCCTTCAGCCAACTCGGCCATCTCTCCGCAACCCCGCTAAAGCGGGGTACTACTAGCTAGTAGCTCCTAGCCTATAGCATTATGTTTTAGGCTTGTTTCGGAATGATGCTATTTGCTTTACTAGATTGTATGCCTTGTCTTCAATGCTCTGATTTAAATCCTCATCAATATATTCATAGAGGGTTGCCAGATCAAATCCTGCAACGGTTTCATAGACAGATCTCATTGATATACCCAAAAATCGGGCAAATTCAGTATCAGAATTGTCAGCCGATCCCTCAGCAATATAGCATCATAGTTTTCCAGACACAAGTCAAAGGCCAAAAGCCAATAATAATGAAATTTAGCATAATTAAGCTACCAGCGGGATTACTATTTGCTGTTATGTTTTTACAGGCTGTTGCCCAAAACCAAATCCCTTTGAGCGGTCATTAAAACGTTTTTTGCCAACAAATCTTGGCGAAGTGGAAGACAAGCGATGTCAACTGTTTGAGCCCTAAAGGCGAGTTTTGACATCGCCTGGAGCGAGCCTTAGATTTGTCAAAAAACGTTTTAGACTAAGCGAAAAGGGATTTCGGCAACAGCCTGTTAAGGCCTGACCCTACTAATTGCATAACCCTGGCCCAGTCCTGGCCTATAGGCTTACCAGGCTGATTCAAGCTCACACTGGCTTATAGAATTGTTAGGCTGATTAGAGAGCATAGTGCCAGGGCGGGCTTTAGCTCACTTTAGGCACTTTTTAAGGAAAGGAGCGCCTCAATGACAGAAAAGATTATTATTTTTGACACTACCTTAAGGGATGGGGAGCAGTCTCCAGGCTTTAGCATGAACACTGCTGAGAAAATCCACCTTGCCTCCCAGTTGGAAAACCTAAAGATAGACGTACTTGAAGCAGGTTTTCCGTCCTCTTCGGAAGGAGATTTTGAGGCAGTTCAGATGATCGCTCAAAAGGTTAGAACTGTGCAGGTAGCTGCCCTTGCTCGAACCTCTAAAGAAGATATTGACGCCGCATGGGGTGCAATTAAGGAGGCCGCAAATCCCCGCATTCATGTTTTCATTGCCACCTCTGATATCCACCTTAGGCATAAATTAAAGATGAATAGAGATGAGGTCATTAACCAAGCAGTTGACGCAGTGAAATATGCCACACAATTCACGAGCAATGTCGAATTCTCGGCTGAGGACGCTTCTCGAAGTGACCGAGATTTTCTATGCAAGGTTTTTGAGGCGGCTATTTCAGCCGGGGCCACCACGGTCAATATTCCTGACACCGTGGGTTATGCTATTCCTGCTGAGTTTGCTGACCTTGTTGCCTATGTGAAAAGTCACACGCCAAATATTGGCAAGGCAATTCTAAGCGTTCACTGTCACAACGATCTGGGCCTGGCCACAGCCAACACCTTGGCGAGTATCAATGCTGGAGCTAGGCAGGTTGAGGTTACCGTAAATGGGATTGGAGAGCGTGCAGGCAACACATCTCTTGAAGAGGTCGTTATGGCCCTCCACACGAGAAAAAACTATCTGCCCTATTTTACGGACATTAATACTAAAGAGATATATCCATCAAGCCATTTGCTCGCAATGATTACAGGAATACCGGTCCAGCCCAATAAAGCCATTGTAGGAGCAAATGCCTTTGCCCACGAGGCTGGCATTCATCAGGATGGGGTCTTAAAAAATAAGACCACCTATGAAATCATTGAGCCCGCTACCGTTGGTTTGGAAAGCAATCGTCTCATTATGGGAAAGCATTCAGGCCGGCACGCATTTAGGGATCGTTTGAGCAAGCTCGGCTACGAATTGGCCGAAGGAGATATCAACCGTCTGTTTACAAAGTTTAAAGACCTTGCAGACAAAAGGAAGGAAATCGTGGATGAGGATTTAGAAGTCCTCGTTGCCGAAGAGATATTGAGAGTTCCAGATACCTATAAACTCAAGTACCTTAATGTAATCAGCGGGACTGCAACTGTCCCCACCGCGACAGTACAATTGGAGATCCAAGGCAAGGAAAAACAGAAGGCAGGGTTTGGCGTAGGTCCCATTGATGCCACTTATAATACTATTGCAAAGATGACCGGAACGAAATCCAAACTACTTCGATTCTCTATTGATTCGTTAACTGGCGGGACAGATGCCCAGGGAGGCGTAACAGTGCAACTAGAAGAAAACGGGGTGCAGACACTTGGTAAGGGGAACGATCCTGACATTATAGTCGCCAGTGCAAAGGCCTTTATTAATGGATTGAATAGACTGGCACATCTTAAGCGGAACTCATCGGCTCACAAGACCAAGTGAGCCAACAATGCTCACGTACTCTGTCGGCTCTCCGCGGAGGGAATAGGAGGAGAACATAAAAGATGCCCATGACCATGACTGAAAAGATACTTGCTCAGCACGCCTCCCGTACCGATGTCTCCCCTGGGGATCTCATAGAGGTTAAGGTGGATCTGGCCATGGCCAATGATATCACTGCCCCGTTGGCGATAGCAGTTTTCAACGAGGTAGGAAATCAGCCAGTATTCGACCCCAACAGAATTGCGCTCATCCCTGACCACTTTGTGCCTAACAAGGATATTGAGTCAGCCGAGCAGGCCAAGGTGATGCGGGAATTTGCCGTTCACCATCAGATTCACCATTACTATGAGGTGGGGCAGTCCGGTATTGAACACGTGATTCTTCCTGAAAAAGGGTTAGTTATCCCGGGGGATTTGGTCATTGGGGCAGATAGCCATACCTGTACGTACGGCGCCTTGGGCGCCTTTTCCACCGGTGTCGGGAGTACCGCCCTCGGGTTAATACTGGCCACCGGCAAGACCTGGCTTAAGGTACCCCCAACAATCAAAATCGAATACGAGGGCTCTCTGCTGCCCTGGGTGAGGGGAAAAGACCTTATACTCTATACCTTGGGCACGTTGGGAGTTGACGGCGCAAACTACTGCGCCTTGGAATTCTCTGGGAGCGTTATCGAAGAGCTTCCCATGGCTCAACGGTTCACCATGACCAATATGGCTATCGAGGCCGGAGCAAAAAACGGCATAATTGAGCCAGACGAGATTACCTTGGCATTTGTGGCTGAAAGATCCCACAGAACGCCACTTGTCTGCATCAGTGATCCTGGTGCAGACTATGAAAAGGTAATCAAGATCGTGGTGGATACTATCGAACCTCAAATAGCCTTGCCCCACTCTCCGGCCAATGTCCGGCCTTTGTCAGAGGTAGCACATATATCACTCGACCAGGTCTTTATAGGGTCCTGTACCAATAGCTACTTGGAAGATCTTCGGGAAGTGGCCACCATACTCAAAGGCAGGATGGTTGCTAAGGGAATCAGGCTCATCGTCATTCCTGGTTCCCAGCTCATCTACAGTCAAGCTATTGAGCAGGGGATCATAAAGACGCTGATTGATGCTGGTGCGGTTATTGGCCCTCCCTGCTGTGGACCGTGCCTGGGTGGCCATCTTGGGATTCTCGCTGAAGGCGAGAGAGCACTTTCCACCAGCAATAGAAACTTTGTGGGTCGAATGGGGCACCCCAAGAGCGAGGTATATCTGGCAAGTCCAGCCATTGCTGCAGCCTCAGCTGTTGTGGGGTATATTGCCGGACCGGAGGAGCTTTAGATGAAAATCCAGGGCACCGTTTGGAAATTTGGAGACAATGTGGACACCGATCTCATAATTCCCGCGCGGTTTCTGAACAGCTCTGATAGAGACGAGCTTGCAAGGAATTGTTTTGCCGATATAAGACCCGGCTTTATGGATATGATTTCCCCGGGCGATATACTTGTGGCTGGGAATAATTTTGGATCTGGATCCTCTCGGGAACATGCCCCTCTCGCCATTAAAGCAGCTGGAATTGCCGTTGTCGTAGCAGAAAGTTTTGCTCGCATCTTTTACAGAAACGCCTTCAATGTGGGTCTCCCCATCCTGGAATCCAAGGAGGCGCCTCAGTCTGTTAACGAAGGTTCTTTGGTATCCGTTGATCTAGCAACCGGGGAGATAGTGAATATGAATACCGGCCACCAGTTTTTTGCCAAGCCAGTCCCCAGGTTCATGAGGGAGATAGTAGATGCCGGGGGATTGGTTGAGTACGTCAAGAAAAAGGGGTTAACCGGACGAGGGGCATCATGAGGTAGGCCTGAGAGAAAAGAACAACAACCTAACAATTAGGGAGGTATGAGACTTGAAGTTAACCGGTGGTCAAATAATGATGGAGATCTTGAAAGAGGAAGGAGTCGATACCATATTCGGCATGATCGGTGGGGCTGCCATCGATATCTTCGATGAGCTCTCCCGAACCGATATTCGGCACATCATGGTCAGACATGAGCAGGGGGCTGTTCACGCGGCCGACGGTTATGCCAGGGCAAAGAGATCTGTTGGAGTATGTCTGGTAACATCAGGGCCGGGGGCAACCAACACGGTTAGTGGTATTGCCTCGGCGTACATGGATTCCATCCCGTTGGTTGTATTCACCGCTCAGGTACCCACGAACCTCATAGGAAATGATGCCTTCCAGGAGGTTGATATCGTGGGGATTACCCGTCCATGTACCAAACATAACTACCTGGTGAGAAGCATTGAGGATCTGGCAAGGACTATCAAAGAGGCCTTTTACATCGCCCGATCTGGACGTCCCGGCCCCGTGCTTGTGGACCTCCCTAAGGACATCATACAAGGCAAAACAACCTATAAGCCTCTCCAGGCCTGTTCCTTAAAGTCCTACAATCCCACTTACAAGCCTAACATAAAGCAGCTCAGGAAGGCCTTAGACCTCCTTAAGGGGGCCAAAAAGCCGGTCATATTGGCGGGTGGGGGCGTTGTCCTATCAAGCGCATCAAAAGAGCTCACCAAGTTTGCGAGAAGGCTGAACGTGCCCGTTACCGCCTCGCTCATGGGCCTCGGTGCATTTCCCGGTACTGATAGGCTGTGGCTTGGTATGCTCGGGATGCACGGAACCTATAGGGCGAATATGTCCGTTGCAACGTGTGATCTTCTCATGGGCATTGGCGTTCGGTTTGATGACAGGGTCACGGGAAAGATAGATACCTTTGCTCCCCACGCCAAGATCATTCATATTGATATTGATCCAACCTCCATTCGCAAAAATATCCAGGTAACAGTTCCCGTTGTCGGGGACTGCAAGGTCGCCCTTATCGAGCTTAACAGGCTTATGAATGAGGATGAGACCGTCATTGACACGGAAAAGACCAAAGCCTGGCTTGAGCAGATAGAGGAATGGAAGAGCACCATTCCGCTGGCCTACGAGCAAAAAGATACGATAAAACCCCAGTATGTCATTGAAAAACTGTATGAACTGACAAAGGGGGAGGCCATTATTGCCACGGAAGTGGGCCAGAATCAGATGTGGGCGGCCCAGTATTATCACTTTGACCAGCCCAACTCCTTTATCAGCTCTGGTGGGCTCGGCTGTATGGGCTTCGGTTTTCCGGCCGCTATCGGTGCGCAGATCGCCTGTCCGGAAAGGTTGGTCGTGGATGTAGCCGGCGACGGGAGCATTCAGATGAATATCCAGGAGATGGCCACTGCAATGCAGTATAACCTCCCTGTTAAGATCGTTATCCTTAACAACAGGTATCTGGGTATGGTGCGACAGTGGCAGGAACTACTCTATGACAGGCGGTATGCCTCTACTGACATAGCGGAGGCGCCGGACTTTGTGAAGTTGGCCGAATCCTATGGAGCTCTCGGCCTGCGGGCTACCAGGCCAGACGAGGTTGTTACCGTTCTCAAAGAAGGCCTCGGTGCTCCGAAGCCCGTTATTATGGACTTCTGGGTAGACCGAGAAGAATGCGTATACCCCATGGTTCCACCAGGGGCTTCCATGACTGAGATGCTTATCGTTTAGAAAGGGAGTGTGACCAGAATGACAGAGGAAAAACATACCATTTCACTGCTCGTGGACAACCAACCAGGCGTGCTTTCCCGCATCACTGGGCTGTTTAGCGGCCGCGGTTACAACATAGAAAGCCTGTCCGTGGCTGCAACTATGGATCCACTCGTGTCCAGAATCACGCTGGTAACGACCGGAGACCAACTCATTGTCGAGCAGATCAATAAGCAACTTAACAAATTAGTCAATGTCCTCAAGGTCCATGACCTGACCGAGACGGACTTTGTAGAGCGGCAAATGGCACTGGTCAAGGTAAGAGCAAGGCCGGCACAGAAAGCCGAAATCTTGAGGCTTGTTGATATCTTCAAATGTACGGTAGTGGATGTGACTTCCACCCATTATACCGTTGAGGTTACAGGCACGGGAGAGAAACTAGAGGCGTTTCTTAACCTCTTAAAGCCCATGGGAATCAAGGAGATTGCGAGGACCGGCTCTATCGCCCTGTCGAGGAACAAGAAATAGGAACTCAGGACTAAAGTACAAGGAGGTTAGTGATGGCAAGAATTGACTTTGGTGGAGTGTTGGAAGATGTGGTCACCGCGGAGGAGTTTCCGCTCAAAAAGGCACAGGAGGTTCTGGCAAGCGAAACAGTGGCAGTTCTGGGGTACGGCGTTCAAGGCCCTGCACAGGCCATGAACATGAGGGATAACGGGATTAACGTTATTGTGGGCCAAAGAAAGGAAGAGCAAGTATTTTGGGATAAGGCCATCAGTGACGGTTTCAAGCCAGGAGAAACCCTCTTTTCATTGGAAGAGGCCGCAGAACGGGGAACCATTATTCAGATGTTAATCTCCGATGCAGGACAGGTGGCCGTTTGGCCCAAGATCAAGGGGCATCTCAAAGCAGGGGATGCCGTCTACTTTTCTCACGGGTTTTCCATTGTGTATAAGGATCAAACAAAAGTCATCCCGCCGGAAGATGTGGACGTGATCATGGTAGCACCCAAGGGCTCGGGCACTACGGTGCGGTCTAATTTCCTGGAAGGAAAGGGAATAAACGCAAGCTATGCGGTTTTTCAGGATTTTACGGGGAGAGCAGAGGAGAGGACACGCGCCTTGGGGATTGCTATCGGTTCTGGATACCTCTTCCCCACGACCTTCAAAAAAGAGGTGCACAGTGATCTTGTTGGGGAGCGGGGTGTTCTCATGGGTTGCCTGGCCGGTGTCATGGAGGCCCAGTACAATGCGCTTCGCAAGCATGGTCATAGCCCCAGCGAGGCCTTTAACGAGACCGTAGAAGAACTCACCCAGAGCCTCATCCTCTTGGTGGCTGAAAATGGAATGGATTGGATGTATGCAAACACGAGCACAACCGCACAGAGAGGAGCTCTTGACTGGAGACACAAGTTCAGGGATGCCGTTGCCCCACTGTTTGAGGAACTTTACGAAAGTGTTGTTTCAGGTGAGGAGACCAGGATCGTCCTCGAGGCCAACAGCGCCTCAGACTACAAAGAGAAACTCGGGAAAGAGTTGGAGGAGATAAAAAATTCAGAGATGTGGAGGGCAGGCGCAGCAGTTAGGTCATTAAGACCGGAAAGCAGAAAAAAGGGCTAGCAGCAATTTCTGGTAGATGTCACCAGATCATCGAAACCGGCCACGGCCTGTTCACCTGGACGGATTGCTCTCAGATTAATTCAAAGTATGCTGCCAGGTGGGTTTTAACGCTTGTTGCAAAGACATGAGGAAAGATTTTGCTTGACATTACAGAGAGGATCGAGAAAATTATATGAAATAGAACTGGGGGATCGTTCAGTGGTAGGACGGCAGGTTCTGGCCCTGCAGACAGGGGTTCGAGTCCCTTTCCCCCAGCCACTTCTTAACCGTGCCCTGTCAAGCACGGTTGCATCATTTTTGGGTCCCATCGTCTAGCGGTCTAGGATATCGGCCTCTCACGCCGGAGACACGGGTTCGATTCCCGTTGGGACTACCAGAATAATATCAAAGAGTTACAAATTTATGTAACTCTTTTTGTTACTATGCAGCCACAAATTATCACTAATTATCACGAA
>Ga0209986_10005424_pt1 | contig 10565 bp, 16 predicted proteins | sample BlataG_FD_183168 | JGI IMG/M metagenome (GOLD analysis project Ga0209986, IMG submission 183168) | Deep subsurface microbial communities from Black Sea to uncover new lineages of life (NeLLi) - Black_00105 metaG (SPAdes) (version 2) | ecosystem: Environmental > Aquatic > Marine > Oceanic >...
TTTAAATATTTATATATAATATATGTATTCAAAATACATAAATTTTATAAAAATTATGCATTAATAAAATGAAAAAAAGAGATTTGGAAAAAGTAATCATTGATCAAAAAGAAAAACTAAAAATATAATAAAGAGAGAAAAAATTGATAGAGAATCCTTAATGTAATTTTACTTTCAATTTAAATTACAAATTTAATTGGAGATGAGAAGTGATGGAAACTATAAATATTAAAACAAGTAGAGATATGGAATTTGTAAATATAACTGGTCAAGTTCAAAAAATAATTGATGAAAGTGATGTAGAAAATGGAGTCTGCTACCTATATGTTCCCCATACAACTGCAGCAATTACTATTAATGAAGGAGCTGATCCTGCCGTAGTACAAGACATTATTGAACAATTAAATAAATCTATACCAAAATTTGGAAGATATCATCACTTAGAAGGAAATGCTCATGCTCATATAAAGGCTAGTATTTTAGGTTCATCTCAAATAGTTTTATTTGAAAATAAAAAACTTGCTCTCGGAACATGGCAATCAATATTTTTTTGTGAGTTTGATGGACCAAGAAACAGAAGGATTTATATAAAAATATTAAAATAACTCAAATTATATATTTTTATCAACATTTACTACTTGACATCCTTGAAATAATTTCTTATAATATTAATATGTAAGACAATAATAAGGAGTAAGAAAATGGCAACTACAAAATTATCTACAAAAGGACAGGTAGTTATCCCCAAAGAAATCAGGAAAGCAATAAAAGCAAAGCCTGGAACCGCTTTTAAAGTATCCCTGCAAAGAGGTAAAATCATTCTTGAGCCTATCTCAGAATCTATTCTTGAATATCTTTACGGAAAATTTCAAGGTATCTCTTTATTAGAAAGCCTTGAGGAAGAACATGCAAAAGAAATTCAAAAAGAAACTAATATTTGATGCCTGGGCAATCTTGGCTTTTCTTCAAAAAGAGGAACCAGCTGCCTTTAGGATAAAAGGTTTATTAGAAGATGCTCAAAAGGAAAAACACGAGATTTTTATTTCCCTAATAAACTTAGGAGAAGTATATTACAATATTGGAAAAAGAAGAAGTGAAAAAAAGGCAAAAGAAACCTTAGAAGAACTAAAATATCTACCCATAAGAGTTGTTTCTATAGATAAAGAAATAGTATTCAAAGCTGCAACGTTGAAGATATATTATTCCATTTCATATGCAGATGCATTTGCTGCTGCCTTAGCACAATCTCTTAATGCTTGCCTTATTACAGGAGATCCAGAACTCTCTCAGTTGAGTCATATAATTAAAATAGAAAAACTTAAACGCACTCTAAAAAAATAAATAGAGAAAAAAATTGATAGATAATCATTAATGTAATTCTACTTGCTATTTAAATTATAAATTTAATTGGAGTTGAGAAGTGATGGAAACAATAAATGTTAGAACTACAAAGGATATAGAATTTATAAATATAACTGGTCAGGTCCAGAGAATAATTGATGAGAGTGAAGTTGAGAATGGAGTATGTTATTTATATGTTCCCCATACAACTGCAGCAATTACTATTAATGAGGGGGCTGATCCAGCTGTAGTTCAAGATATTATTGAGCAACTTAATAAAAATGTTCCTAAATTTGGAAGATATCACCACTTAGAAGGAAATGCTCATGCTCATATAAAGGCTAGTATTTTAGGTTCATCTCAGATAGTTTTAATTGATAATAAAAAACTTGCACTTGGAACATGGCAATCAATATTTTTCTGTGAGTTTGATGGACCAAGAAACAGAAGAGTTTATGCTCAAATATTAAAATAAATAAGGATCTTTTAATCTCACTCCCTTAATTCCTTATTTAAATAAATTTTGCTTTAAATAAAAATATCTATTAAGACTTTTTACATTTCTAGAAATTAATGTTGGATTTTAAAATCTAATTTATAATATCTACTTAACAAATTATCCTCAAGTAGTTAAATTACTAATTAATTAATCGTTGTTTATAAAATAAAACTCAAAACAACGATTTCTTATAAGAACTCTTGAAATATTGTACTTAAATCAAATAAGATAGAATGATATTTGACATTTATTATTTTTTATATAATATAAACATAATTAGAAATAATTTTTAAATAAAGGTAGAAAAGGAGCTAGAAAAGCTCAAATATGATAGAAGGAGATAGAGTCGTGGGTGATAAAACTAAGCCAATAGCAAATCCCTTGGTGGTACTTCGAGAGGAGTTCGATGATTGGGCTATTCTTTTTAACCCAGATACTGCTGACGCAGTGGGCATTAACCCCGTAGGTGTTGCGGTATGGAAACTGATTGATGGACATCACAATCCTGAAGAGATCACAGCTAAAATAAAGAAGCACTTTTCAGAAGTACCAGATAGCATTATAGAAGATATAAAAATATTCGTTAAAAACTTGGAGGAACGTGGTTTAATAGGACATGAATTAAAGAGCTCTGATAAATGACAGAACAACTTACTTCCAAACTAAAGAAATCAGAACTACTAATTATGCATACACCTCGCAGTTTAGACCTGGAGATTACTTCACAATGTAACTTACGCTGTCGCTACTGTTACTATTTTAATAATCCTGATGTAGATTATCATGATTTACCCACAGATGAGTGGATGAATTTCTTTGATGAATGTGGACGTTGTGCCATTATGAATGTAACACTGCAAGGTGGTGAGCCCTTCATGCGTAAAGATCTACCCATACTTATTGATGGCATTATTCGCAACCGAATGCGTTTTTCCATATTATCCAATGGTATGCTAATTGATGATAATATTGCTTCTTTTATTGCAAGTACCAAACGATGTAATAGCATACAGATATCTGTAGATGGTTCACGACCAGAGATTCATGATGCTTGTCGTGGTGAGGGCTCCTTTGTAGGAGCGATTCGAGGGATCCAAACATTAAAACGTTATAAGATACCAGTAACAGTGAGAGTTACAATTAATCGTCAAAATGTATATGACCTTGATAGTTTATACCAGTTTTGATAAGAAAAAGTACACTGATTTTGAGAGGGGAGATTTTTACATTATTGGTAGTATAATGTATTCCTATGAGATGAATTTGGTACTTGCAAGAAGAGATAAAGGAATCAATTCACCATCTGATTTGAAAGGGAAGAAGGTCGCAGTATTTCGGGGAACAGCTTCAGACTTTTTTATGGATTCCTTTTTTATTCTTAAGGGAATAAAGTCTTCTGATGTTGAGATAGTTAACATGGATCCTCTGACAATGGTCTCTGCTATTGAAAAAGGCGAGGTAGACGCAATTGTTTGTTGGCAGCCTTATATCCTTAATGCTCAGTTGAAGCTTGGAGACAATGGAATCATATTGCTGAGCGAAAACATAATATATAGAATATCATGGCTTATCGTTACAATGAAGGATTACGCAGAAAAGAATCCGGAAGTACTGGAAAAATTCCTCAGGGCAATTGTCAAAGCGGAGAATTTCATGGCAGAAAATAGAGAGGAATCGATTAGCATACACTCAGAGGAAAGTGGAGTAAATAGAGAAATTATTGCTGCTCTCTGGGATGACGTTATTTTTGACCTTTCTTTGGACCAGGCCCTATTAACAAATTTGGAAGACGAAGCTAGGTGGGTAATCAAATATAAATTAACTGATAAAACAGAAGTCCCTAATTACTTGGACTATGTTTATTTTGATGCCCTAAAAAAAGTTAAACCAGGAGCAGTAACTATAACAAGATGAAAATAAAAACTAAGTTATACATTAAGGACTTGATAGCTATAGGCTTAATTATCATGCTTGCTTCGGTGTTATTTTACTTTTATAATGAAATAAGGAGTGAGTTAGGAAAAGCAGAATTAGCCGACGAGCTTGCTAAGGGGACTTCGGAATTATACATAATTACCAGTGAATACCTGGAATATCACGAAGTGAGAATGGAGCAACAATGGCAATCAAAATTTAACTCACTAATGGAGCTAATAAACAAAGAAGAAGAGCCAGTTTTATTAGGGATAATACGCACAAATTATGAATCGCTTAGTAATTCCTTCTATCAAGTGAAAGCAAATTATATAGAAAGATATGAATTACTTAAAACAAATGCGTCCCAAGAAGAAGTTGATAGAACTATTATTATAGAAGAAAGACTGGCAGCTCTGATGCGATTAAATTCGCAGAAAATTTTGGCAAATGCGTTTAGAATATCCGAAGAATCACGTCAAGAAGCCAACGCTATGCAAAAAACATGTAATTTGGTGGTTTCAGTTTTTGTCATTCTTCTTTTTTTGATGGTAGGAATTCCTGCATTTTTTATAGCAAGAAGCATTACGAAACCGATAGAAGAATTAGTAAAAGGCACAAAAATAATTGGAAGAGGAAATTTAAAGCATAGGATTGATATAAAAAGCAGGGATGAAACTGGGGATCTTAGTCAGGCTTTTAATGAAATGGTTGAGCAGCTCAAATTGTACCATGAGCATCTGGGGGAGCTGGTCAAAGAGCGGACAAGTGAACTGAGAGAAAAGACCATAGATTTTGAACATGCAAATATCCGCCTTAGGGAAATAGACCGCCTTAAATCCATATTCCTTTCCAGCATGAGCCATGAACTTAGAACCCCGCTGAACTCCATTATCGGCTTTACGGGCATAATCCTGCAGGGCATATCCGGGGAAGTCAACGAGGAGCAGAGAAAACAGCTCACCATGGTGAAGAACAGCGCTAACCATCTTTTGAGCTTGATCAACGACCTTCTGGACATATCCAAGATAGAGGCGGGAAAGGTGGAACTCTCGCTTGAGGAATTCAGCCTCGATGATGTGGTGAGAAAGGTGGTTGAAGACTTTTCCCCTGCGGTAAGTGAAAAGGACTTGGAGCTTCTCACCGAAAGTGCCCCAAGACATTATGCTATTCAGCGATAAAAGGCGTGTAAAGCAGGTCTTGATGAATCTGGTGAGCAATGCCGTCAAGTTCACCGACCGGGGAAGCATCAAAATCGCAGTCAAAAATCCAGAAGATAATAACCTTGAGATTCGTGTCATCGATACCGGGGGAGGGATAAAAAAGGAGGACATGGATATGCTTTTCCAGCCCTTTCAGCAGGTAGGTGTATACCTCATGAAGAAGCACGAGGGAACTGGACTGGGGTTATATCTTGCCAAGAGACTGGTCACCCTGCTGGGGGGCGATATCTCGGTGAAGAGCCAATATGGTAGGGGGAGTGAGTTTACCTTTACCATACTATTAAGATATGAGGAGGAATAAGGAATGAATCCCGTTAGAACCCTTTGGTATTACACATATGTCTTGATAAGTGAGACAACTGGTAAGTTTTATACAGGGTCTACTACCGAGCTCAAAAAAAGAGTAACTGAACATAATAATGGTTTAGTTCCTTCAGCAAAATATAAGCGTCCATTACAGCTAATTTATTTTGAAGCTTGTTTAAGTAAGGACAATGAATTTCGTAGAGAAAGATACTTAAAATCAGGAATGGGTAAACGTTATATTAGAAATCGTTTAAAAGGAGGTATAACAGGATGAAGAGGATACTGGTGGTTGAGGACAACAGGGCCAGTATGTATTTAATCAGGTTCATACTTGAGAAAAACGGATACGAGGTCATCGTGGCGAAAGACGGTACCAGCGGCGTGGAATTGGCAATTAAAGAGAAGCCGGATTTGATAATCATGGATCTTCAACTCCCGGACATCAACGGTCTGGAAGCCACTAAAAGGATAAGAGCATCTAAGGCAGGTAGTAAGATTCCCATTATAGCTCTAACTTCCTACGCCATGGTCGGTGATAGGGAGGAGGCTCTAGCGGCTGGTTGCACAAGCTACATCCAAAAACCCATCAATCCTGAGACCTTCATGGCGGAGATAGAGAAATATTTATGAACAGGTGAGGCTCACCAATTAGGAGTTGAGGGGATAATGAAAATCCTTATCGTGGACGATAACAAAAAGAATCTCTACCTATTGGAGATAATACTAAAGGGGAGTGGTTATGAGGTCGCATCGGCTGCCAACGGCGCCGAAGCCTTAGAAAAACTCCGTGCCAAAGGCTTTGGCATGATTATTTCTGATATTCTAATGCCAGTCATGGATGGGTTTCAGCTTTGCCGGGAGTGCAAGGGGGATGAGGAACTGAAGAATATCCCCTTTGTTTTCTACACGGCCGACTATACCTCAGATGAGGATGAGAAGTTTGCCCTGAGCCTGGGGGTTAATGCCTATATCCGCCAGCCTGTTGAACCTGATGCCTTTGTCCAAATAATAGAGAAGGTATTTAAAAAGGCTAAGTCTGGTCTCCTGCGTCCTCCTGAGGTTGCCCCCCATGAGTTATCCCTATACCTCACTGAATACAACAAGCGAATTGTTGCCAAGCTGGAGGACAAGGTGACTCAGCTAGAGATAGAAATCGCCGAGCGCAAACAGGCAGAGGCAGAACTTCAACAGAGTTTCGAGAGGTTGCGAAGAGCCATGGAGGGAACCATCCAGGCCATAGCATTAACAGTTGAAATGAGGGACCCCTACACCGCTGGTCATCAGCGGCGGGTGACACAGCTCGCCTGTGCTATAGCCAAAGAGATGCACCTTTCAGAGGAACAAATTGAGGGAATCCATATGACCGGGGTTATTCATGATATAGGCAAGATATCTGTACCTGCTGAAATTCTCACTAAACCCGGTCAGTTAACCGAAAACGAATTCAGTCTGATCAAGACTCACCCCAAGGTCGGTTTTGACATATTGAAGATAATAGAATTTCCATGGCCGATTGCCAAAATCGTGCTTCAACACCACGAAAGGATGAATGGTTCTGGATATCCTTCAGGCCTATCAGGGGAAGACATTCTCCTGGAAGCAAGGATCTTGAGTGTAGCCGATGTTGTCGAGGCTATGGCCTCATACAGACCTTACCGACCGGCTCTCGGAATAGACAGAGCATTAGAGGAAATTTCACAGAATAGGGGTGTCCTTTACGACCCTGAGGTGGTAGATGCTTGCTTGAAGCTTTTTACCGAGAAAAGGTTCCAGTTTGAGTAGGAGGCGAAGGTAGGGTAAGCTCGATTCCGAGTTAATGCACTAAAACAAAGAGGAACATGGAGCCTTGGGAAGGTCATACTTCCTCTTCACCTTTCCTCCGATCATCATTTTCTTTTTCAATTTTATCACTGATAGCTAATGCTAATTCATCTAATTTTTATTTGAAATCTTGACTTTTTGATAAAAATATGTAAACTAAAGGTAAGAAAAAGTCTTACCTTTAGTTCATAAAATGAAAAAAAAGAATTTTATTTTAGAATTATATAAGACTAAAAATACTGTATTTACTGCAAGAGAGATATCTTTGCTCTTAAGTGAGCCAAATAAAGATGCTTTAAAATCAAAGATAAATTATTATGTAAATAAAGAAATCATAAGACAAGTTAGGCGCGGTATTTATGTTAAACCAGAATATGATAAATTTGAATTATAACTACTTATAAATTTATTTTCTCATTAAAACTCTAAGATATTCCCTAACACCTATTATCTTTATCCTTTTCATTGATAATTCCTTTAATAAATCTTCATTTAAAATATCTGTATCACCTGTAATTAAATAATTTACTTTTCCTATAATTGCTGTTTCTAAGATTTTATTGTCTGTGATATCACGGCATAATTTTAGATCACCTTTTATATTAATTAGAATTGCTTTCTCTAAAATTAACTGATTAAGCTTAATTATTTCCTCTTCTCTAATTTTATATTTATCTTTTATCTTAGGTCTATGTATTACTTCATTAAATTCCTCTATTAAATAATCTGATATTAAAAGCCTAAAATATCCCTTTTTCCAGAATTCTAATAATTTTGAAGGCAAGCCTTTTGGGTTTATAAATGCTGATATCAATACATTCGTATCTATTACAACATTATCTTCCATATTTTTGTCTTACTTCTTTAAGTGCAGACCTAATATCCTCTTCTATCTCTTTAGAAGAGTACTTTGAGGTTCTTTCCGCAATAGCTGAAACGACTTCATCTAATCTACTTTGCCAGGATAATTCATCTCTTACTTTCTCAGCTATTTTTTTTGGTTTCGTTTTTGATAATATATATTCAAGTAAAAATATACCTAATATTCTATATTGTTTGCCTATTTTTGCAACTGGTAATTCACCTGATTTAATAAGTTTTAGCATTGTACTCCTACTCAAATTAAGTATATTAGCTGATTCTTCAAGTGTGTATATCTTTCTTTCTTTAATTTCTTCATTACTAAATAACATTTTCATAACTAAATCCTCTTTCATCCTTTAACTATGTATAATTATATAATTTTATATATTTTTATGCATTTTTATTAATTTATATATATTATAATGTATTTTTTTGATTATTACAATAAAAAATTTTATTAACTTATGCTATTGTAATTTCAATCATAATTTTACACTTTAATTTGAATTTCCTAATTTAAGGTAAATACTTTTTAAATAAAATTTGCCCTTTAGTGAAAATAGTCAATTTAAAAACTATACTAAAAATTGGGGAATACAATCACTATTGAAGTCAATTTCAATAAGAATTTTAATGATTGAAGAAAATGCTTTATTTCTTCAATTACTTGCCTTTTAAATAAAAATATGTAAACTAAAGGTAAGAAAAAATCTTACATTTAGTTCATGAATAAACTATTAAAACTAAACTGCTTAAAGAGTAGTTGTCAACTTTCAATTTATTATCCATAAGTAATTATAAGTTGTAAATCTGTATTGACAATACATATTAATTAGTGTATAAATAATACAGGAGGTGTTAATTATGAAGAGATTAAACATTACTTTGCCTGAGGATTTAATTAAAAAGATGGGAAACTTACCTAATAAAAGCCATTTTATTGCTGTTGCTTTAAAAGAAAAATTGGAAAGGATAAAAAAAGAGGAGTTGGATAGGAAGTTAATAGAAGGATATAAAGCTACGAGAAAGGAAGATAAAAAGATTAATGAAGATTGGGAAAAAATAACTTTAGAAGGGTGGAAATGAGATGGATTTTCCAAAAAGAGGAGAAATTTGGGTAGTATCTTTAGAACCAGTAGTAGGTTATGAGATAGGTAAGACAAGACCAGCATTAGTGATATCTAACGACCGAAATAACCAATTTTCAGATACAGTTACTGTTCTTCCAATTACCTCAAAAACAGATAAGATATACCCTTTTGAAGTCTTTCTTTTAAAAGAGGAGACACAACTACCTAAAGATTCAAAAGTAAAATCAAATCAAATTCGAACTGTGGATAAGAAACGGTTAATTAAATTCATAGGAATAGTAACTGAAGAAAAATTAATAGCAATAGAGCATTCTCTCTTAATTCATCTTGGTATCACATAAACTTTTAGAAAAACAAATAGATTAAATGTAAGAAAAAGTCTTACATTTAGTTTTTAAAATTAACCAAATATCTAAAAGAAAATATCAAAAATTATTTAAAAATAACTGCTCATTTTTATTTGATATATAACCATTAGAAAATAAATATGATTTACAGATACGATATCTTAATTAACTTGGGAGTATTATGAAAATATTGGTTACTGGGGGAGCTGGATTTATTGGCTCACATATTGTTGATTTATATATTAAAAATGGATATGAGGTAATAATTATAGATGATTTATCTACTGGAAAGGCTGAGTATGTTAATCCAAAAGCTAAGTTCTATAAATTAGATATAAATGAATTAAATGTAAATGATGCTAAATTAAAAGATATTTTTAAAGAAGAAAGACCGGATATAGTAAATCATCATGCTGCTCAGATAAGTGTAATAGATTCAATTAAAGATCCAGTCTTTGATGCTAAGGTAAATATTTTAGGAACCCTCAATTTATTAGAAAATTGTATAAGATATGGTGTTAAAAAATTCATATTTGCTTCTTCCGGAGGAACAGTTTATAAAGAGACTGATAAATTTCCTGTTGATGAAAATCACCCATTAAAACCACTCTCACCTTATGGAGTAAGCAAGTTAGCTATTGAAAATTATCTTTATTATTACAAAAAAATTCATCATTTAGATAGCATTATATTTAGATATAGTAATGTTTATGGTCCAAGACAAGATCCCTATGGTGAAGCTGGAGTTGTTGCAATTTTTATTAATAATATGTTAAAGGGTAAAAATCCAATAATAAACGGAGACGGAAACCAGACCAGAGATTTTGTTTATATATCTGATGCAGCAAAAGCAAATCTTTTAGCATTAAAATTGAGCTTAGAAAATGAAACTAAGAGTAATATAAATTTAAAAGATGAATTTAAAAACAAAATTAAAGGTGATGTAGTATTAAAAGGGAGAATTGAAAGTAAAAATAAAAATGGAAACAATAATGATGTAGCTTTAAAAGAGAAATTTGAAAGTGATAATAAAAATTATGAAATAGCAATATTTAATATTGGAACTGGGATTGAAACATCGGTAAATGAGTTATTTTATAAGCTTAAAAAGATTACAAAGGCTAATATAAAAGAAATTCATGGACCCCAAAAAATGGGT
>Ga0209986_10005425_pt1 | contig 10565 bp, 13 predicted proteins | sample BlataG_FD_183168 | JGI IMG/M metagenome (GOLD analysis project Ga0209986, IMG submission 183168) | Deep subsurface microbial communities from Black Sea to uncover new lineages of life (NeLLi) - Black_00105 metaG (SPAdes) (version 2) | ecosystem: Environmental > Aquatic > Marine > Oceanic >...
TTTTAAAGATTAATCAAACGCTTCTGTAATGAGACTATAATTCTGTGATTTCAGTGTGATTTTATACTAAGCGGCTTTTGGCTTAAATATAAAAAGTAATACATTATAAACCAGGAGCACCGCTGCACTTAACCAGTGGAACCAACCTGTTGTAGATTCAACAAAGTGGTAAACCACAATAGAAATAATCACCAAAGCTGCTGTAATAATTGCACTATTAATGATCGCTATATTTTTTTCAACATCCTTTAATGCAAAGAGAAATAACACAGCCCAGCCCAATGGGAAGATTCCGTACAACCGTAGAAAGAATCCCTGCGTTTCAGGAACACCTAAAGCAGTGAGAATTTTTTCAGGGGCAAATGAGAAGGTTAGAAACCAGAGCAAAAATAAAACAATGCCAATCCACATAAGAAGCTTAATACAACCTAGATTTTTTGCCATTTAGATTACCCTCCTTCATAAAAATTAAGTTATATTTGTTTTCTATATATTAAGACTTCAGTTGTCAATAGAAAAAGGAATTAGGTGGGAAATAAGTATACCTCAATTTGGCTTATGCTTATCAAATTTGGCGTATAAGGATGCCGGCTGTTGTCAGCAAAAAGGGGGGTTGATGATAGGAACCAAAAGGTGAGTGCTCTCCCCAGCCGGCCCAAGAGAATCATATTTATTATAACATATTATGAAACTTGACAGTTATTAGTAAAAAATTTAATATCTGACTGCAGAAAAAAATAATCTATGGATTAAGTCAGTAGAAGGGTTAGTTACCTGCAAAGAACAAATAGCAATCGAAGCCGATTAGATAGCCTATTTCTTGAAATAAAAAAGAGGAGGGTAAAATGTTAATTTTTATCAGTGATTTACATCTTACAGATGGATCCTTTGATTATAAAAAAGATGACCCAGATAAGCACATCCCTCATGACGTCTCGCATGAGGCATTTAAACTGTTCTGGGATCAAGTTCACAGGATTTACACAGCAAATAAAGATGATTGTAATATTAAAGAGATTAAGTTAGTTCTTTTGGGGGATATCTTTGAAATGCGTTCCACTACAAAATGGGTTAAATTTGATCATAACGAAGATGAGAATCCTAAAATGATTAAATATCGTCCATGGAAAGAGGACATTGCCAGTCCTAGTAAAGTCTGCAAAGAAATACTCGAAGAAATTCTAAGTCATAATGAAAAAGCTTTAAGATATTTAAGCCCAAAGAAATTTGATGAAATTGAAGAAGACAATGGTTTAAAGGAATTAATAAAAACACTGGGTAAAGATAAAATCAAGGTTGAATATGTCAGTGGCAACCACGACCGTTTGATCAACTTTTATGATGGAGATGTTCTCATAAAAGAATATATTGAGGGAGAATTGGGCTGGTCCATACCCAAGGTAACCGAAGATCAAGGATTTAAATTTGAAGACAAAGAATTAAGTATTTTAGCTGATCATGGACATAAAATTGATTTCATCGACTATCATGCTAGTGATTATAAAGCCGCACCGATTGGAGCTCTTTTATCTGATTTATTAGGGCGGTTGATGTACCATATCCAAAATGAAAATAATAAAGAACTCATTTGCTTCTGTATGGATATTGATAATGTTCGGCCATCCTCAGATAGGTTTAAATGGGTTGTGTCTAATATCAATAGCCTCTCTGGAGACAGTCTTGAGACACTTAGGAAAGTTTTATTAACAGGAATTCAAGAATTGAGAGAGGATGCAGATGAAATATTTGATTTTTTATATGAGCGGGTAAAAGGAAAATTCAAATTTCTTCATAAATTACTATTAGGAATTGTCGGGATATTTACTGACAAAAAAAAGTTTTTAAAAAAATGGATCATTAAAATATTAGATAAAATTGAACAAAGCCTGAGAAAGGAGAAGGATTTAAAAACTGTTTTTGATTACGTCCAGCGCTTAATGTCAAAATTGATGCCCAAGAAGAAAGAGAAAAAAGAACAACAAGATCAAGACTTTCATTATTATAAAAGAGCGGAAGAAGAAAGTAAAAAAGGTTACAGTTATGTTGTCTTTGGACATTCTCACCGTTATAAACTCATTCCCTTGACTGTACACAAAAGAAAAATGGTTTTTTACTTTAATAGTGGCACCTGGAAAAAGACAGTTCAGAAAAACCTCTTCCCTCTTGAAACAAAGGAACCCGTTTTTCAGAAATGGACTAGGATGACTTACATCACATTTTTTAACTGGAAAAAACAAGAAAATAGGGATCATATTTTTGATGTCTGGCACGGCAATCTACAAACCGAGGAAGAGATGTGATTTGCTTCGGAGGATTAAACAATGAGTAATAAAGTAATCGATAATCATGTTCATATCGCTGGGCGAGGCGATGTGTACAAAGAGGATCTTTACTGGTCGAAAAAATTTGAAACAGGGATCGGATTCCAGGCACTCAAAATCCTAAAGGGCTGGATATTTACTCGGGTTGGCGACCGACTCATGGTTAAAGAGCTGCTTAAACAGGCACGAAAACTAAAACACGTCAACTACATCGTCGTTCTGGCATTTGATAATGTCTATGATGTTGACGGGACTTATAGAGGGCCACATCAAGACAATAAAGATCAGTTACTTTCGACAATTTATGTCAGCAACAGATTTGTCAGCAAACTTTGCGAGGAGAACTCCAATCTTCTATTTGGCATGTCTGTTCATCCTTTCCGCAATGATGCTGAAGAAGAGCTGGAGCGACATAAAGAGAATGCTGTCCTATGTAAATGGATTCCTTCCTCCCAATTAATAGATATGTCGGAGGATAATCAATCCGCCCAAGAAAAGCTAATTAGGTTCTACAAAAAGTTGGCAGAACTCAAACTTCCACTCCTTTTCCATACTGGGGTGGAAACATCTATCCCTGCGCCTCTACCAGGTTATGAGAAATATAACTCTCCCAAATATGTTGAAACTGCCCTCGATTTAGGAGTTACTGTTATTCTTGCTCATTGTGGGTGTTCTTACTTTGATATCATTCAGGATAATGTAGTAAAAGAGGTCATTGAAATGTTTAAAAAGCAGGAGGATCAAAATAAAGATTGGAGGCTCTATACAGATATTTCTGCCTTATTTTCTCCCTTTAGAAAATCGGAAATTCTTGATGAAATTTTTAGGAATATCCCAGCCTCAAAACTGATATATGGTAGCGATTTTCCAAATCCGGCGAAAGGCCGGAAGGAATGTATTTTAAGACCCTTTTTGCGTTTTCAAAAAGCCAATTTGCTCAATCGGTACTATAGAATCGCCTCTAAATGGTTGAAAAAATATTATTCTCAAGAAGATTGCCAATATATCATGACAAACTTTCATCGAGTGCTAGATGGTCTAGGGAGGGGAAATCTTGTTGAAAAAAATGCATGAAGATTAGATATTGAGCCGCCAGGATCTTGATGTGGTTTGAGATAGAGTGATGTATACATGGTAATTAAAAAAGTAATTGTTCGAGGGAGGTAATATGAATGTATATGTATATTGTATTAAAGAAGACTACAAATATGTTTCCTCGATAAAAGACCGTGAATTTGAAAACGAATGGTTCAGATTAGACAAGAACGGGACTGTAATCGTAAAAGGCACAAATAAAAAAGGCTATGCCTGGGACGGTTGTAGTCCAAAGGTTAAGATTAAAGATATTTATTTCGGAACGCCAGAAGCTGTTTTAAATTACGATACGGGGAGAAGTAAAACATATTATGCTTCTTTAATCCATGATGTGTTTTATCAATTTAGCAAAAACATAAAATTATTTATTAACCGTAAAGAAGTTGATAAAGAATTCTATATCATTTTAAAAAGAGACGAATTTAAATTTGCAAGACTATATTATGGGGTTGTACACCTGTTGGGATGGGTGGTTTGGTGAGAATTACCTCTAACAACTCTATCCAGCTGATCTTACTAATAGCTCCAACTAGCAGCTGATATAGAATCTTTGGCGGAAATAAAGAAAAATTATCTATGATGCATTACGAGAGATTCCTCTCCCTCTGGAAAGACGCTGACCCTGGTATTGCTGAGGTTGAGGAAGCCAGGAAGAGGCTGGCTGGGCTGAGAAGTCAATAATTCTCTAATATAAAGGATAGATGGACAAAGTAGAGAAAAAAGGTGAGTCATTAGATAAATTGACACAAGTAAATAAAGCGCTCTACAAGGTACTCTGCGAAACTATCATTAAACTACTTAAAGATTCATTAATGGACCCTGGAATAACAAAGGAAGAGATAGCGGCTGCAAGAGAGTTTGCAGAATTAAAGCCGGATACCAAAGCAGCCAAAGAGCTTTTAGAATTCTTGGATAGGGAGGAAATCAAAGAGGCTCTAAGGCCCGGGCTTCTCGATTAAAAAAAGACAGCTGAGGGAATTAGCACCTCATTATGATAGACGCAGGAGGGGGAGGGAAATTCTCAATGAATATGGATAATCAGTTGCTAATGGCAATAGTGCCTGTAGTTTCTATAGTAGTTGGCTGGGGATTGTCCTCACTTACACAGCGCTGGCATAGAGGGCAGATGATAGAGCACGAGAAGTGGAAACAAGAGCAGAAGAGGGAGGATGAGAAATGGAAAGAGAAACAACAAAGGGTCAATATGTTCCTGGAGAAGAGACTGACCGCTTATAGTGAGGGGTTAGAGTTCGTCTATCAGGTGGAGAAAAGCCAAACTAATGCAGATGTACTCCAACTGATTCTTGATAGATGGGAGAAATGGTATCCCCTAAATGTCGTGTATTTGCCGCCCGTTGTGAATAATGATTTGTTCGGCGCTATGGGACGGACAGCAGTCATTAGGATAGATTTAAACAACAGAGATAAAGATAGGGAGACTTGGAGGATTTTCAAGGAAAAGCTCCAAGCTGCAAAGGAATCTCTTATGAATTTAAGGGACATTGGCTGGCTTCCTAATGACTTGAGGTAGCTTCTTCTAACAGAAGGATTGATAATGAGAAAACAAGGAACGTGGTTGAGCAGTGGGAACGTGTCCAGCGTTACTATAAGAGGTTTCAGTATATAGACAAAGGAATGCCAAAAACAAAGGATGACGCTCACACTTTCAACTTCCAAGACGAAGCCTATGCGTTCTTTATCTTCTGCTACCACCTCATGGATTGGATAGATAAAGATAAAACCATTAAGCTACCGAAGAGAGTGAGTGCCCAGGGGATTCATCAGTCAGAATGAGTGTCTCTCCGTGTGCCGGGACGTCGCCAATGGGATAAAGCACCTGAAGCAGACGGCTAAGAGGACGAAAAAACCAAGGTTTGAGGATGAGGGTCGAGTATCATATAACATCAAAGAGGGAAAGCTTAAGAGTATAGGAGTCAAATTTTGGATCAGTATGGGAGAGAGGAAAAAGGACGCCTTCGAGCTAGCGATGGAGTGCATGGAAAAATGGAGAGAGTTCATAGAAAAATACATTGATGGAATCCACATCTATGGAGGATAAAGAATGAATGATAAGGTACCGAGATTCTTAAAAGACATTGGAGATTCTATTAAATTCACTTTGGAAAATGGACACATTACGACATCGCTTATCCTAACCTACTCAGCGATTGACTGCATGGCATCTTTAATAATGCCAGAGGATCAAAAAAATGTAACTGGTAAGGACTTTCAAGGTTGAGTAGATAAGTATATGGAGGCTGATCAAGATCAGTCCTATCAATATGAAGGAAAGGACCTTTGGGGTGCTAGATGTGGTTTAGTCCACAGATACTCTCCCCATTCTGATCTTAGCGAGAGAAGTGAGTGTAAGGTCTTCCAGTACCATAATGGTGGCAACCACATCTACGATCGATCAATCAGTGAAAATGTGGTCATGATAAGTGCACCTCGTTTAATCAGAGATTTCTATGGAGCTATGACAGTGTTTCTTAAAGACCTTATTGAGGATGAAAAATTGAGGGAAAAGGTGAATAGGAGAATAAGAACTCTATTTCAAGTTGCGCCTTATCACGCTTGAAATTCAGTCAAGTTTCAAACCCGCCAGTAGCTTCGCCCTTTTGCGGATTCTAAGTTCAAGTTCCTCGGTCATATCTATTCTATCTTGCGTGTTCTCTATTATGTTCTGGATTTTAGCCGATCTTACACTTGGGTCAATCACAAAATCGAAGCTTGTAAACTTAAATCCCTCTTCGATTCGCTCAACTTCACCATAACCTTTGATATTAACTTTTGTGGATTGACCACGGCCTCTAGAACTTAGCCCTGGCCTGCCGCCAGCGCGGAGAATTTCCTTGATCACTGAACCTGAAGGTGTCTCAAGAATAAGCATCTCTGCCAATAGTCTGTTAGGATTTCGCTCATCCCACCAAAGTTTCTTTAAAATATGGCTGGTGTCTTTCGGTTTTCCCCCTTTTCCAGGGTGATCAACCTCACCAAAAACCTGCCCGACATTGATCTTCGGTACAAGAGCTTTTACTGCATCATCCAAAACTTTTTTGGGATAAAGTCTTTTGTTCTTGTTTACCGAGTCCGCTTCTTGGACCACACCCTGGACCCTCATTCTTACCGCATTGGAAGCCTCATCGAATATTTCACGGACATATAAATTTGAAAAATGTTCCTCAGAAAATGTTATTAGTTCGTTCATTTCATTTATCCTTTTAAGGTCTATTCTCCAACTCACTCCCTTGATCTTTGTCCTCAGGAAGTTGATGAGCATAAAGTACGTTTAGAGATACACTGAAAGGTATAAGGCTACATCCTTCGGTTTCATCGATCTTTTTTCACCTTTTTCCTTTGCCAACTCTCCTTTGCTGACTATGCTTTATACTTGCTGCTTTCTAAGAGCTGTATTTAGAGAAAGCTGATTCGATTCACTTATTTCTTTGAGATTAATACAATATATTGCTTATTTTTGGTTGACAATATCAATATATAGTGTTATATTAAATTCTGGATAAAGCGTTTTTTTAAGAAGGGGAGGGAAAGGATGGGGCAAAATTCCTTATCCTTTTAATCCCCTTTTGAAGGAGATATGACATTATGGGAAAGAGAAATCAACATGTTGTGCCCCACAAAAAAGGCTGGGCTGTAAAAAGAGAAGGAAGTACAAGGGCTACAAAGGTAACCTCAATAAAAAAGGATGCAGAAAAGGTAGCTCGTAAAATCGCAAGAAATCAAAGATCTGAATTATTGATTCATGGGCGGGATGGAAAGATTCAGGATAAAGATAGCTTTGGTAACGATCCCTGTCCACCAAAAGACAAAAAACATTAAAAATTAAATTTTATAAGGAGATGCATGTAAGCAAAGCTCTAAAAACTATATGGAGTAGTGGGTGGTAAAGGAAGTAACAAGGCATATAAAAAAGGAAGTCGAACGTATCTTATGGGCTCGGTCTGCAGGACGTTGCCAATTTAATGGTTGTAACCGTATTTTGTATAAGTCATCTACAACCCAGGAAAAAGTGAACATAGCTGAGAAGGCGCATATCTTCTCTATTTCAGAGAGAGGACCTAGGGGGTGGGGTCCTTTTATAACCAACAAGAATGAGTTAAATGAGCTAGATAATCTTTTACTGGTTTGTCATAATTGTCACAAAACCATCGACCAAGATAAAGAAGGTAAACGTTATCCTGCAAAATTATTAATAAAATGGAAAAAACAGCATGAGAAAAGAATTGAAATTGTAACTGGAATTTGCCCAGATAAGAAGTCTCATGTTGTTCTTTATGGAGCAAAAATAGGCAATGAAAATTCCCCGTTGAATCCTAAAGCTGCTATGGAAGCAATGTTTCCCGAGTGGTATCCAGCAGAAGAAAGACCTATCAATCTTTCGATGTTGTGCTCTCATGAAGACCGAATAGATGCTTATTGGCAGACTGAGTCCAACCATTTGTATTCAACATTTAATAATTATATAAAACCACGAATAGAAGAATCAGCCCCTTGCCATTTCTCTTTATTTTCATTAGCTCCACAGCCTTTACTAATTTTATTAGGAACGCTTCTGACAGATAAAATTCCTGTTGAAGTCTATCAACTTCATCGAGAACCACCAACTTGGAAATGGCAAAACCATCCTGACGGATTTGATTTTATAATTAATAAACCCTTAAGTACAGAACACAATCCTGCCCTAATTATCTCATTGAGTGACAGGATTAGTCCTGAAAGAGTTATCTCTGTGCTTGATCAAGATGTAAGCATTTGGGAATTAACTGTGAAGGACTGTCACAACGATTTTTTAAAATCACAAGCACAGCTTTCAATGTTTAGAGAATCTATTCGTCGTCTTCTTGTTTCAATAAAGAAATCTCATGGTAATAAATGCCTGCTTCGAATATTCCCAGCGATGCCTCTCGCCTGTGCTGTTGAATTTGGACGAGTAAGAATGCCAAAAGCTGACATGCCCTTAATAATTTATGATCAAAACAATAAAGCAGGGAAATTTATCAAAGCAATTCAAATACCAGGAGTCTTAAATGAATAGTCAAAGAAAAAATTCTGTCATAATGGAAATTATTAAAGCCATCGACATACCGGATTCTGCGTATCAAACAGCAGAAAAACGTTATAGAGATCTAGGAGAATGGTTAGGTAGAGACGATTCGTCGTGTAATTTGTTCAAACCACATATTTTTCCTCAAGGATCTTTCCGCCTAGGAACTGTAATCCGTCCAATAACAGGCGAAGATGAATACGATCTCGACCTTTCCTGCAAGTTAGAAGATGGAATATTAAAAGCTACTCACTCCCAAGAATCATTGAAAACCATAATTGGAAATGAGGTCGAAAGCTATCGTAACTACCGTCAAATTGAAGATGAGAAGGAGGAGAAGCGTAGATGTTGGAGATTGTATTATAAAGACCAATTAAAGTTTCATCTTGATATCGTACCTTGCATTCCTGAAGAAGAGCCCATGAAGATGTACATAAGAGAGATGATGACTAAGTACGGTTCAAAAGAATTGTTGGCTCAAACAGTTTCCGAGTTGACTGTTGCAATAACAGATAATAAACATAGTAACTACTTTGTTATATGCAATGATTGGAATATCAGCAATCCAGAGGGATATGCTCTCTGGTTTGAATCAAATATGAAGTTAGCTGAAGATTTACTTGAAAGACGTGCAATAATAGAAAAGGTTGCCGCCATTGATGAATTACCTACCTATAAATGGAAATCTCCTTTGCAACGAGCTGTGCAAGTATTAAAGCGTCATCGAGATGTCATGTTTCTAGATAAACCTGATGGGAAGCCAATATCAATTATCATTACTACACTTGCAGCAGAAGCATACCAAGGTGAGTCAGATATTGTGGATGCTGTAAGTAAAATATTGAATCGAATAGGGGAATTGGTATCTTCGCAAGAATCCCGAGTTCCAAATCCAGTTAATCCCGACGAAGATTTTGCAGATAAGTGGTCAACTCCGGAGGGCAAAAATCTAAACTTAGAGAATAATTTTTGGAATTGGTTAGATCAAGCTCAGGTCGATTTTAATCTCATTGAATCGACTAATGATATAGATTTTATTTCAGAGCAAGCAAAAAAGAAATTTAGGGTAATCTTAAATTCCTCTGATCTTCAAAAAGTGTTTGGAATTGGAGCTCCCTCGGTAATTGTAAAGCCTGAGAATCATGAAATTACAAAACCAGCAGCAAAGCCATGGAAGAATCATACATAAGGCAAATCAGGGTATATTAGAAACTCGAGAATTCTTACTCTCATATCCTGGAATGGCCATTAGACCCAGTTCAGGATCAGATTTAATTCTGAAAGGTATTTTTAAATTCTCAATAAAATATGAAAATTTCGATCGAATTGTTGATTCATACAAGCTGGAAATAAGAGTTCCTCCAAATTACCCAAAGGAACTTCCGGTTGTCAAGGAAATTGGAAATAAAATTCCCCGCAAAGGCGAGTATCATGTAAATGAAAATGGATCGCTTTGCCTTGGTTCACCACTTCGATTGTTGTGGATGATCTCAAAGAATCCCAATCTTTGTGGATTTGCAGAATATTGCTTAGAACCATATCTTTATTCGATCTCTTGTAAACTAAAATATGGAGACTTTCCCTTCAGCGAGCTAGCTCATGGATCAAAAGGAGAATTAAAAGATTATGTGGATTTATTTGGATTGAAAAATCCCGAACAAGCAAAATATGCTTTACATCTCCTTGGAATGAAAAAGCGACTGGCTAATAAAAAACCATGTCCTTGTGGTTGTAATATTAGATTGGGAAAATGTAAATTTAATTATAAACTAAGGGAATTCCGCAACCTTGCTGAAAGGTCGTGGTTCAGATCACAAATTTCAAATGAGGATTTGTCCAGATAATTGGATAAATAGAACGAAAATTGAACTATAGATATGGGCCTTCAAATATATAACAGTAAAATCTGGTGTCCATATAGTGTCCATAACACATCTAAATTGGCCAAAAATCGCCTGACAGAATCTAAGACAGAAACAATGTAAGTTTCTGATAAAAAAGATAATTAGTTCATTTTCAGCAAATTGCGTTACCCCCCTTAAACTGATTCGTAATCAGTAGGTCGGGGGTTCGAATCCCCCTGCTGG
>Ga0209986_10005426_pt1 | contig 10564 bp, 7 predicted proteins | sample BlataG_FD_183168 | JGI IMG/M metagenome (GOLD analysis project Ga0209986, IMG submission 183168) | Deep subsurface microbial communities from Black Sea to uncover new lineages of life (NeLLi) - Black_00105 metaG (SPAdes) (version 2) | ecosystem: Environmental > Aquatic > Marine > Oceanic >...
TGTTAACCATATCTGAAGTCCTTTCCTTATAGTATTGATTCTTATTCATACTATAGTAAAGAACTGTTTCTTTTAAAAGGTGCATTTTTATTTTCCACCTTAGGTGCATTTTAGTTTACCATTTCCAGGTATAATATACCAAAAGAAAGGAGTTGCATATGACCCATTGTTATCAGTTAAGTATTAATGAACGTGAAGAGATCAGCCTTGGATTAGCCCAAAAGTTCAGTAAAAATTATATTGCGCTATCTCTTGGCCGATCACCTAGTACCATCTGTCGCGAAGTCAACCGTAACACTGCAAACGGGCAAGTTTACAGAGCGGTTAAAGCTCAGAGTCGTGCTAATAAGTTAAGGCATCTTATCCGCAAAAACCGAAAAATGGATATGAATCTACCTTTGAAACACTACGTTCTTGAACACCTGGATCAATTATGGTCTCCGGAACAGATTGCTAAACGCCTAAAAATATTGTATCCTATGGATATGGCAATGCAAATTTCACCTGAAAGCATCTATTCGTATTTATATGTTTTGCCGCGTGGCGCATTACGTAAAGAACTAGTTAAATGTTTACGGTACCATCATATAAACCGCCGAATACACGGCAAGTCTCGTCAGAAATCCTGCCCTATACAGGACTATATAAGCATTGAAGAACGTCCTGCTGAAGTAGCCGATCGAACTATTCCTGGCCATTGGGAAGGCGATCTTCTCATGGGGCATAATAATGGTTCTGCTTTGGGTACTTTAGTTGAACGAACCACACGTATGACCTTCTTAGTTCAGCTTAAAGATAAAGATGCTACCACAGTACGAGAAACTTTCTCTAAAGAATTTAAACATCTTCCCAAAGGCTTAAAGCGTTCTCTAACCTATGACCAAGGCCAGGAAATGGCAGAACATAAACTTTTTACCAAGAGTACTCAGATTAAAGTTTACTTTGCGCATCCCCATTCTCCTTGGGAACGAGGCACCAATGAAAACACCAATGCTTTGATTCGTCAATTTTTTCCAAAAGGTACAGATTTTTCAAAAGTTTCGCTTAAAAACATCAAACAGGCACAGGATATGTTAAACGACCGACCGCGGAAAACTTTAGGTTTTTTAACTCCGCATGAGGTCTTCGGAAAACTGTTGCATTAGCAACTTGAATCTACACTGTCCCTATTTGACCTCTATTCATTCTCATATCTTTATAATTTATAAATAACAGAAAGTTATTATTTTTTCACTATCTAAATTTATTTTAAAAATTCTGCGTTAAAATTAATTATTCCATTTATCATACTTTTTACATCTGCTTCAGAAAATTCATTAATTTTCATATGTGCAGCACTATTCCCAATTCCAGCCCACGCAGTAACTTGTTTTTGCACATTTTTATTATAAATTCCTGCTTTTACGAGTTCAGCATTCATCCAATCTAATTTAGGCTTATCCGGTAAAAAAATTTTCGCTTCTTTACGGCATAAAGTTCTAAGACTATCTTCTAATACTCCCCTCATCAATACAGCGGCAGGCAATTTATAGCCTTCACTTAAAAGATATTCTGCTTGCTCGATAAAATCGGTAAATACTTCCGCTGTAATCAAAGCATGAGTATCTTCTAATAAACCTAATTTAAAATCTTCATAAGCAGATTCCAACACTCCTAAACATTTTGGCATACCATATGATTCCCTACCCTCTTGTCTATATGTATCTTCAATTTGCTTATAGTGTATTCCGTCTTTACCACAAGCTTTTTCTATTAAATTTTTTGCTGAAGAATACCACTTATTGTATTCTAAACCAGAGGGATAAGAATCGCTAAATTCACCATTAAAATAACCAATTTTCTTCAGAATGGTTTTTGCTTCATCAATTAATCTCTGAAAATGATTTTCTAAGTTCTCTTTTAAATTCATTTCTACTCTCCGTTTTAAAAAATTTAAATTATTTATCGATTTAAAGTTTTTACTTCATTAATACAAAAAATATATAAATACATTAACAATCGGTTGAGGAATTTTGAATTTGTGTAAGAATTTTTCGTCCTTTTGGTGTCAATTCAAACCACCCAAATTCATCCCAATCTTCAAGCTCTCCAGGAAAACTATGATTTCTAGTTTCACTGTGGTATTCAACAAGATCCAAATCAAAGATTATTTCATATTGTGTCTTAATGTAACCTCTCTCAGCTAAGCTTTCAAACATTCCATTAAAAGCTTCGTGTGGGAAAACTTGGGAAGACAGAAAGGAAAGTAAATCAGATAGTTCTTTTTCATTTTCAAATATACCCTGCTTAATCAAGCCCTTAACTTCCCCTATTTCTGCAAAGCTAACATATGATGCATCAATAAGGTCTAAAAGCTCACTTGCTAATATCATAATCCTGATACAAATTATTTTATTAATCTTATCTCCTTCCTTATGAGCTAAATAATTTCTATAATAAGAAGATGCACTTTTAAATAATTCTTTTGCTTCCTTCTGGAGTTTATCCCCTAAAGGAATCTTTAATTTAATACTTTTTCCTGATCCAAGAATTTTCTCATATAATCTTACACCAAATAATTTTTCTTCATCTTCAATTCCAGCTTTCTCCTTAAATGCAATCTCTACTTGTTTCATCGCTGCCATAGCCGCTTGAGGAAAATGTCCATTTTTGTAAAGTAAATTACATTTATCTATTATTCTTGGATGTAATAAATTATTTAAATCGATTTTTATAATTATCTCACACCTTCTTTTTTATTCGTTTATATATTAATTTCATATTTTCATAGTATATTTCTATAAATTTAAAATTATTATATTTTTCCCTTGAAATGTAATACGGTCTAAAATAAAATATAATTTAAAAAATTATTCAATTCTCAATAATAAAAAATCGACTCGTTACAAAATCTATTATATGTCTAATATATTATTTTTCTTTTTTAAATATCTTTTGTATTTTTGAAATAATTTAGTTAAAAGTTCTTCATTTAAACCAAAATTTTCATAATAATTTTTTGATATTTCTTCAAGCTTTTTATCCATACTTTTAATCCTATTTGTGATATCTCTAAGGTAATTTATTATTGATTTTCTACCATTTTGATTGAACATTAAATTTATATTATCCTTAAAATAATCTTTAGTTATATACTTTATAATACATAATAATTTATTCAATTCTTTTTTATCCTCTTCTTTCAATTTATATGTCTTGAACAAATCATTTATTAGTTGAGCATGCGATTTTAATTTTTCATTTTTAAAAAATCGATCAAAATTATCTTTTGATATCCGTTTCTTTTTATCTAAATTATGAATAAATAACATATTGATTATTTGGTGTTCTAAAACTTGATAATAATATATTGTTAAACCAAAGTAAGCATAGATATTTTTACTCTCTCTATTTTCGATTTCGTCGTTTGTAATAAAAACTTTATTTTCTAATTGCCCACGACTATCATCTTTGCTTAGTTTATCTTCTTGAATTTTACCATTAGAATAAGCAAAAGATAAAGCAAAAGCTCTATTTTTAGCTTTTGCTATAGTAATTAATTTAATCAACTTAGTATTATCAAAAGAATCAATTCCATCCAAATTTTCTTTAGGATTTTTATTTAAAGGATTTTTTTCATAATTTTTCCAACTATTTAACACTTCTTCTATTGATAAATCTTTTTGGTTGTTATAAAAATTCATGTAATTTATTACATCTTCGCTTTCCTTAAATATGTTTCTGTAATTTTCATAACTTTTATTGCTTAAATATCTTTTTAAGGGCAATGAATTATACCTATCAAAAAAAATACCTACAGGTCCGTGAAATCCAAATTTCTTAGTAATATCAACAGGAAATAAGCACATTGGATAGGTTACTATTAACAGATGTAAGATAAGATCTACGCCTGAAGTAAACAGATCTATCCAATAATCCAAAACATTTGTAGTAATAACACTCCTATTCGTTCCTTTCATCCTAGTAATACTCTCATTAATAATAGGCGCGTGAGAATAACTACACATTTTTTTATAGAATTCTCTAATTTTAAAAATTATACTCCATTCTTTTGGAAATATATAATTTTGTTGAAAACTAGAAAGTAACTGACTAAAGGTTGGCTTTTCTTTTTTTCCATCAATCCATTTATAAAACTTATTTAATCCAAAATTTTTCTGTTTATTTTTCCAATAACAATGTAATAAAGTTAATTCTAAAGAAGAACGCAAACACGCGAATGAAGCAGAAAAACATCCATTAATTCCACAAATATATGCTTCTCTCAATACGTTAACTGCTTCATAATAACAATAATTTTGTTGCATAAATTTATAATCTGAAATTACACTTTTAGTATTTAGTGTGATGTTTAAATCTAGTAAATCTTGAAATTCCATTATAGAATGGATGCCCCATGAAAGATTCCAATATTTTGTCTGAAGATTTAAATTATAACTCTCTAATATTTCAAGAGTTGTTTTCCCTACGATAGTAATCTCTTCTTCAAAAATTGATAAGACTTTTATAATATCAAGTTCTTTTCTTGCTTCTGTAAATATTATTGAATTGGAAACAATTTCATACATTTTTAAAAAATCACCTATTCATTTATATACAATTTTTTAAAAATCAATACAATTAAATTATTATTAATATAATATACAAAGTTTGAAAATTTAATTTATTCCTATAACTTGAGTTTATAATTTTCTATAATATCTTTTTCAATCTCTTTATAGATATTATCAATTTCTTTTTGTATTTCTATTGTCTTTTGTAAAGCAGTGACCATTTTGCAATAATGTGTAATATCTTCGAGAGATAAACAACGACCTTTTCGATCTTTTAACCATTTTCTACAAACTTGATAGCTGCCAATTTGGTATTGCCAGATATCTTGGGGAATTTCCTCAAAATATTGTTTTTCATTAAAGTAAATCCTCTTTTCTTTTTCATCATATTTAATTTTCTCTACACGATAATCTCCTTTGCCTTGAAATTTGCATAAAGGAGGATCCAATTCTCTTGATTTAAGTAGATGTAAATCAACCAATCTTTTTCCAAGTTTACATATCTCTCTAAATAAATCATATTTTTTAGTAAAAGGAATTCGAGGAAAATTTATTTTTAAAAATTCCTCATATTTTTTTCGATAGATATTAGAATAAAGTGTTGCGTAAATATAATAAAAAATTTCTTCTGAAGAAGGTTGATTTTTATAAGTATCTAATAAAATTTTAAAAAGTTTATAATTAATATTTGATTTTCTTTCTTCTCTTTCTTTTTTATAATTAAATAAATCTTTTTTATCTATATCAGGGTAGAAATAGAGGGGGAAAATATATCCACTTTCTTTTGTTTTTATTGATGGAAGACAAATATCAGATATATTATCTGTAATAAATACATGAAAGAATAAATTCGTCGATAATTGCCGAGTTGTAACTAAACCTAAATTTTTATAAAAGAAATTTCGCATTACCTCAATTCTATTTCTATCAATTAGCTCATTACGATAACAAATATGTCTAATATCAAATGGGCGATATGAATAAGATAATATTGATTTTCCCCAATCTTCTTTTCCTAATTTATTTCTTGCGCTCTTAGTTTTCCAATTATTTGTATCCTTCAAATTAAGGCTCTGTTTTACTAAATCATCTGGCAAGTCACTGGTAAATGTTCGCATCCTTTGCTTAATTTCCTCTTTTGTAAATCCAACTACAAAATGGTCACGATGAGTTTTTACACCACTTGAAAATTTATTAAATATCTCTGAAACAGGAAAAAATTTATCATAATGAGCTTGGAGTGAAAAATCCTTCTCTACAAAGAAATAATATGGTTCAGTTGGTTTTAATTCTTTCCATACTATTGTTTTAATATCATTACTGTCTAAGAAATTGTATTTATTTTTTCGAAGACCATACACATCTTGATAATAAACTTTTCCAAAGGATTCCTGTTCTTTATTCTTAATAAATAATGCAATAGAAACTCCCTGCATAATATCAAATACATTTTCATCTTTACTTCCATCAGGACATTTTTCTCCGATACGAGCATTACCATGAAGGTTTAAAATGTAGATTTCATTAAAACTTTTCAATAATTTTTTCCGCATACCCCTGTGGATTAAGCCGGAAAGATAGGAATTATTAGTAATCATTCCTATGATGCCTTTACCTGATTTATTTATTTTCCAGTGAGCGAACCGTATAAACTTTATATAATCATCAGAAAGTGGCTGAATATTTCTTTCATCACGAACATCTTCTTTGTAAATAGCCATTTCCTTTCCAATAAATTTAGACTTATTGGTAGAGCTCACGGAATACGGTGGATTTCCCAAAACTACCAAAATAGGCTGTTCTTTTTTAACCTTTCCAGCTAAATGAGCTTCCTTAGATAGAGAAGCCATTCCAGGCAAATTTGTTTGTGCTAATTCTTCCATTTCTAAAGTATTGGTTAGATAAAATTTAAATCGTTCATCTTCTTTTAGCTTATAACCTAATTCTTCTAAGAGAAAAGACATCTTTAAATGTCCTATAGCATAAGGAGCCATCATTAATTCAAAAGCATAAAAATTTTGGAGGATTTGTTCTTTAATGAAACTTTCACGGGCACCTTCTCCATATTTAGAGACAAACTCCGTTATAGCTAATTTAGCTGCTTCAGCTAAAAAAGTAAGTGTTCCAGCAGCCGGATCTAAAACAGTAACTGATTTATCAGCAAAACCATCAGATTTATTAAAATGTTCTTTTAAAATAAAATTGAGGGAACGAACAATATGAGAGACCACTGGTTCTGGAGTATAATATACTCCCCTTTTTTCTCGGGTCTGAGGATCGTATTCTGTTAAAAAAGTCTCATAAAAATGAAAAACAGGGTCTTTTCCTTTACCTTTATAAAAATATTGGAGAAGAATCTTTTTTACATCTGTAACTGCCAGGACTTCTGAGATATCATCAATAGTCCATTCCATCTGTATAGGTAAATTACCAATAGAAATATACTTAAAAACATCTCTTAAAATTCCAATGGTTTGAGGTATATTGTCATAGGCTAATTTACGGTTAAATTCACCTGTTGAACGATTACGGGCAGCGAAAAGTCCATAAGTAATAGTCTGAGAATAAAGGTCAGCAAAATCTTTTTGGGAAAGACCTTTAATTAAATATTCTTGAAAAGCTTCATAAAAACCCAAGATAAAGCCTTGCTTATTATTTTCTTCTTCTCTTAATTCTTCTTCAATTACTTCGTTTTTTAAGAAACGGGTTCTTTTGGCTAATTCAACCGCCAAAGTTTTAGCATTATAAATTTTGGGTAGTGAGAATGAAAAAAATGACTCTAATAATTTTAAAAATTGTTCTGTATTTTCAAGCGGAGGAATAATATTTAATTGATAAATAATAAAAGGTTGGCAAAGGGAAATCTTGTCTATTAATCTACCATCACGATAAAGCCGAAACTCTGTAAAATTCGTTAAAATTAAATTTGGGAAAGTACTATTATAACGTTTCAATTGCTCAGATATTTCAATATCATCTAAATTTGACCTTGGTTTCTTGGCTTCAATATATCCGACAATATGTTGTTTCCCATCCCATACCCTAAAATCGGGATTACCAGCTTCTGTTTGCTTGGGCAAAGTAGTTATTTTAATATCTTTTTTATTAATTGATTCAGAATATTCCTGCAGCAATTTTTCTAAAGTAGAATAATATGTTTCTTCTCGTGCGTCTCCTCTTTGAATAATCTCGTAAATTTTCTTTAAGTAGGATCTTAACATTTCTTCCTCCTAAACTATTTTATATTACTCAATCTTGTCAAATTGCCAACCATATCGCCAACTTATTCGCCAACATTATTTGAGAATATAGTGTAAGGCTCTCCCTTTTCCTTCGCTCTTAATAATCTCTAAATTTAATAATTTTTTTTCTTGCTTTTTCTTCTGGCTTTGCATTAGTAACCCCTTTTATATTATGCACTATAACTATATAATTTTTTTAATTTGATGTTATTTAATATTAATTATATTTTACTTCTATAAGTATCTATTTAATCAAAGACGGATAACTATATTTATTCTTATTTCATATTATTTTAGTTGCCATTGCCCATAAATAAAAACTCTCAGGAGACACTATTTTTAACTTATTTAGAATATTAAATTCATTTGGAAGGTTTATATCTTTTATTTTATCAAAATATTTTCTTTCTAATTTCAAGTCTTCTATGTTTACATTTAAACGATTATCTCTAATTAAAGAAGCTATGCAGGCAACTTTTGAGGCATCCTCTTTTGCATTTAAAAGAGAATAGTTGCCATCTAATATATGGCTTTTAATTCTTCTTGTCCCATCTCGTAGTTCTTTGGTATATTCATTTTTAATACTCCCACGAAAATCTAGTTGACAAATAAGAAAAGATGTATTTATTGAATCATCCAAAAACATATTTATTGGTGCTTTAATATCACGATAAGAAGCTTCAATTTGAGAAATATTTTTATAAGTCTGGGCTATTTCTTTTAAGTCGGTTATGTGCTCGAATAAAATTCCCAGGTCAAATAACTGCTTTATTATCTCCATTGATTTATTTTTTCCAAAAGGAATTCCGATAGTTTTAGGAGCAAAGGCAGTTAATTTATCTCCCATATAACTATTTATTGTGGGAACTATAACTTTTATTTCTGTTTCAACTTCAAATAATGGTAAGTCAATTGATTTTTTAATAGTATCAAAAAACGAATAATTTGATTGCACAATATCAAGAAGAATATAAGACTCTCTTTTTTCTATAGAAGAAGTATAATAAAATTTAAGGTGCCTTTTTGTTATTTTATAATTGAATGACCTTTTATTTTCTTCCCATCTATTAAATACGCCCTCCCTTATTATCTTATTGAATGCATTATTTAGGTTTTGGTTACCTGACTCGCTCACTATATCAACATCAATAGAAAGTCTTTTAAATCCAGGAATAAGCAGCATTAATCCTGTGCCACCTTTAAAAATTGGAGTAATACTGTTTTCAATTAAATTTCCAAGTAATTCAAATGCATATATTGCCTTTTCTACCAGTATCGGATCTATATTCATCTCTTGGTATTTATTTGTTATCCAGTTGTTTTTAAAACATTTCTTTTTAATCATTTGCAACCTAAATTGACTAATGCGACATTTTAGTAAAATGTCGCATTAGTCAATTTTATTTATTATATTATGTATTTTGCCCTTTGTTTTCCTACTGTAAGCATAGTCAAGGATTTCTGCTATATTAACACGATAATTAAGAGTTATATTAGAAAATATTTTCTTATATTCTTCTTCATCTATTATAAAGCCAATCTTTTTTATCTCCATAAACAGGTCAACAAGTATTTTTTCAATTTTTGCCCAATTCTTCTCCTTGGGAACACGCGAAGAGATAGTAGGTCTTAATATAATGGTTTTAGTTTTTAGTTCTACAAATTTTTCTGCTTCAATTTTATAGGGATTTAGATATACATTGTAATCATTTTCCATTAAAAAATCTTTTACGGATTGCAGGAAATCTTTATCAGCATATATAAAAGTTATAAATTGGCTGGGTAAATGATGAAAGAAACCTTTTAATTGTTCGGTACTCCAACAAGAAAATTCAAGAAGAGGAAACTTATCTTTTATTAATCTTATAATTTTTTCAATAGGCACTGTATCTAATTTAAATTCATTTTTTACGGTAGAATACCATCCCCTACCAGCTTCGTAGATAAACTTTTCTTTTCTTAAAATATAAAGATATTGTTTTAAACTATTTTTTTTAAATTTAATATTCCTTTTAGTAAAATATTCTATTAAATCGTTTATATGAAAATAGTATTTATTTTTGGCATAATTAATAATGTGCTCTCTATTCGTTGTTTTCACCATTACCTCTCCTCTATTTTTTTATTAAATAATGTGTGAGAATAGTTAACCTTATAGTGAATATTATCATAAATATTATAACATTATATAATGAAGAACTCTTCCTTTTTCTTTAGGTTTCAATAATTACAATTCAATGAGTTTATTTATTTCATCTAAGACAGCCTGATTGGAAAACATAAAACATCTCTCTTACATCTCGATTGGTTATTTTGCCATTTTGATTTATAAATACACCCTATTTTATATTCGACAAAGAGTTTGTAAAATCCTTCTTTTTTGAAGAAAAAGTTATTAGTTATTTGTTTATTGTTATTAGACAAAAAAGTAAAGATGGATTCCCATTTTCATGGGAATGACAGAAGGGGGGGCGGGAATGACAGAAAGAAGCGTGAGAATGACATGAGAGGAAAGGAAGATATATTTTGAAATTTTGTATTAAAATATTTTAAATAAAAAGGGTTTTTTGATTTAGATGGCGAATTATGATTATATGACAAGTATTAGGTTTTAAATAAAAGTGGGACACACTTTACTTTTTATCTTGTATTAAATGCAGGAATATAAAAGAAGAATATCCCCCTTTGCCGGGATAAAATTATAGTAAATTATATACAATTAGAGGAAAAAATTATGTTTAAAAATTTTTATAAGTTTACCTTATTTCT
>Ga0209986_10005428_pt1 | contig 10563 bp, 12 predicted proteins | sample BlataG_FD_183168 | JGI IMG/M metagenome (GOLD analysis project Ga0209986, IMG submission 183168) | Deep subsurface microbial communities from Black Sea to uncover new lineages of life (NeLLi) - Black_00105 metaG (SPAdes) (version 2) | ecosystem: Environmental > Aquatic > Marine > Oceanic >...
CAAGTTATGCCTCCTCGGGTGAGCCGGCCCGCGCGATGATCGGGACATTCGTCTTTGAGCAGGGGAGTACCCTTGCCCTTGAAATCGAGCGAGAGGAGCCGTGCCCCTGCTTATGCGAACCTTTGTTTGTCACCGGTCTGCGCGTTCTGGACTGTGAGGGAAATACCGTCTTTACATCCGAGGAAGTGGATGGAGGGACGATTTTTCCCGTGGCCTTTAAGGAGTGGACAGGCTGTTGGGGCCTCGTTAACCAGCTTGGAGAACCGGTCCCAGAGGGGACCTATAGCGTTGTTGTTAAAACTAGCATCGGCGAGTTTCGCGCCTGCATTCAGGTGGTCGCGCCAGGGATGAAAAGCCAAATGGGGCGTGTTTCCTCGAAGGCCCTGGTCTGTGGAGCCGGACTGACCATCTACCGATTGGCCGATGATAAAGACGATGGCGGACAGATTACTCTTAACGAAGGGGAAGGGCTGATGATCGCCCTTTCCGGGAATGCGACCACCGGTTACGAATGGGAGATCGAGACAGAACCGCACGGCGGCATCCTGCAGGGAATCGACGGACCTGGCTATCGCCCCTCTTCCACACTCATCGGTGCTGGAGGGACCTTCTACTTCCGCTACGAAGCGATCGCTGCCGGACAGGGTGAATTAACCCTGGCCTACCGCCGTCCTTGGGAGGCCGCACCTCCGGAGAGGACCTTTACCATTATCGTTGCAGTGCGTTAAGGGTGGGAAGGCGCATCGCGCCTTCCCACTGGTTACGAACGTTAGAGCGTCTCAGTCATGAGAACGCCACTTACGCGACAGTAGGCACTTGTTGGCACCGATGCCGGTCCAGGCTGACAGCAGGATGATTAGAAACCACAGCCCGGCTGCTTGCCAGTAGTTTAGGGCTTTGAATAGCCCTAAGTGCCCCACCACGATGTTGTTCCACAGCATCTGGATCACCCAGCTGAAGAAGAAGAAAGCACCGATGCCTCCACCCGCGATGAGTCCGCTAATCCACCGCATCTTTACTCACCTCCCTTAACTTGAATCTGCCATTGTAGCATCCTTGTCTACCAGAAAGGCAAATCGGTCTTGTATCAGAGGCGCTTAAGAGAGGGTTAGTCACTTAGTGTGGCAAGATCGCGTATCTCTTCGACGACCTTACTTCCAATTCCGCTCACCTGCATTATATCATCGAGCGTTTGGAAGGGACCGTGTTCCTCTCTGTAGGCGACGATCCTTGCCGCCAGGACCTCCCCGATTCCAGGAAGGGAGGTGAGCTCCTGTGCCGAAGCGGTATTCAGGTTTATTTTATCCTCTTCTTCGGCATCGAGGAAGGTGGGGAGGAGGATGCGAACACCGGTGATGTCAATCGGTTCGAGGATTGTAAGAGGACGGGACCTGATCGTAGGGAGGAAGAGGGCAAGACCGCTTGCCACAAGACCGATTGCAACAAGCACGATCAACCCCCGCTCTTGTGCCGGAGAAAGACGCGGGTTCATGCGAACAGTTCGTTGATTCTCTTAATTCCGGCCTGCTCGCGCGCGATCCGCATTAGCTCGGGGAGGCGCTCGTAGCGGGGCCAACCGAATTTGTCCGAATAGGCGCGAGCAAACAGCTTTCTCAACCTCTCCCGCAGGGCCGCATCCTCCCTGAAGAGCGCTTCCTTCTCTTTGGCCAAACGCTCCATCTCAGGGATGTATGAGTCAATCTGCACCGCCTGTGCGAGGAGGTCAACTGCCTTCTCATTATCTACGCCCAGGGCCTCCTTAGCTTCGGTGACCAACTCCCGACGCCTTAGCTCGGCCTTGGCGATGGCTCGCATCTGCCGCTGTTTTTCTCGATGGTAGTCGAGCTCCTTGTGGCTGAATGCGAGGATTTTACGCTCGCAGCCATCCTGCCGTTTGGGGAAACTCTCCGGATCTGTGGAGATCTTACCGTGCCAGGCGAGGCACTCTTTGCAGGTGAGGTAGGTCACGTTTGTGTAGTACTGGTAATAGGTCTTGCGCGACATTTAATCCTCCTTCCGGGAGAAGTGTACAACTGACAGCTGCGCGGGAACAAGCCCTCCTCGATCACTTCCAATTGCCCCTTTTGCCAGTCTCGCGATACAATGCCGCTTGCTAAGGGGGGATCATGATGCTTAAAATCGCTCTTTCTGCATTTACTTTAGTCTTTCTTGCCGAACTAGGGGATAAGACTCAGCTTGCCGTACTCGCGCTCGCAACAGAGTCTCGATCACCATGGGCCGTACTCATCGGGGCGGGAAGCGCTCTTTTTCTCTCCACGGCCCTCGCCGTTGGACTTGTATGTTTGTTGCACAAAACGATTCCTGCAGGTTTCGCGAAAGGGCTCCACTACGCCGCCGGTTCCCTGTTCATCCTTGCAGGGCTGTGGGTGATCTTTAGGGCTTGACTCTCACTCCTCCCCGAACCAGCGGAGCTTTTCCCATTTTCGGAACTTCTCCACAAGCGAAACCTCAGTCATATCAAGCTGAATTGGTGTGATTGAGATGAAGCCATTCGCGATTGCCCAGATGTCGGTGCCCTCATCCTCCGGCGGGATGTTAGTTAACGGATCGCCGCTGAGCCAGTAGTAGGTTCTTCCCCGCGGATCCTCTCCCTTGACCAGGTAATTGCTGTAAGCCTGTCCTCCCAGGCGAGTCAACACCACCTTGGGGGACCTTGGAGCTAAGAGGAGTGGGATATTGACGTTTAAGAAGATTCCCGGTGGCAGGGGGGTCTCTTTAAGCAGGAAGGCAGTAAGCCTCGCTGCGAACTGGGCAGCGAGGCTATAATCTGGATCGTATGATGTCTCCGTTCCCACGTCAAGCGATACAGCCACCGCAGGGATCCCTCCTCGTACTCCCTCCATCGCTGCGGCGACCGTCCCCGAGTAGGTGATATCCTGCCCGACGTTGTGACCGGCATTGATCCCCGAGACGATTAGATTCGGGGCTTCTTCAAGAAGGCCGAGGAGGGCTAAGGAAACGCAGTCAGACGGAGTGCCACTTGTCACATGTCCCACCGCCCCGTCGAGGAGGTGGACCTGGCTCACACGAAGCGGCTTGTGAAGGGTCAACGTCCGCCCCGCGGCTGACCAGTTGCGGTCTGGGGCGTACACCTCCACTTGTGCCACGCGGTCGAGTTCCTCCTTCAGCGCTATCAACCCAGGGGCGTTTATCCCGTCATCGTTCGTCAGCAGGATTACCCGATCGCTCACCCTATCTCCTCCCAAAGCATTGCCCTATCTTAGTTGTCTTTTGGTCTCTTGACAACCGGTATTGTGTTGCTGAAGTGGTAAAACCACAGGACATTATCTCCGTAAGTCCTCTTGTTGGTGAGTTTGAGATTGCCATGGATGGAGGAGAGTTTCTCTTTTTTATGTACTTCGGTGACGATGAGCGCGCCATCGGCGAGGAGTAGTCCCTCTCCAAGGGAGTCGAGGGCCGCCGCCGCAAGCCCCTTTTCGTAGGGGGGGCCGACGAAGACAACGTCAAACCGTCTTCCCCGCTTTACCAGGCGGTCAATGCCTTTGCTGAAGTCGGCCTTAATCACTTGGCCTTGCTTGAGGAGGTCGAGGGCATCCAGATTGCGGCGGACAATTCCGCACGCTCCAGCAGAACTGTCGAGGAAGACGCATTCCACCGCTCCCCGGGAGAGAGCCTCCAATCCAACGCTACCCGTACCGCAGAAGAGATCTAAGAAGCGCGATCCGGGGACAAGGTCTGCAAGGATGTTGAACAGGGCCGTACGTACAAAGTCACGCATCGGCCGGATCCCCGCCTCCTCCCAGGAAACGAGTTTTCGCCCCCGCTTGACTCCACCAGTGATTCGCATTCATCTCTCCTTGACTTTAGGGAATCCGCCTCCTATGATTTTCGTTCGTCCGCATGGAATGCGGATTAGCAATGAGGATACAGCACACACAGGAGCCGTTCAACCGATGGAATTGCAGGGACTGAACACGATTGCCTTCGACCTTGACGGGACGCTTTGCTACTACGCGGTAAGCACCCAAACGGCGATTGCCGAGTCGCTTCGCCGCCTTGAGTATCCCATTGACTTGGTCGGAGATCTCGATCAAGCGGCTGCGCGCTATAACGAACTGTGGTGCGAGGAAGAGCTGGTTCCAGACCAGGGGAAGTCGTTTCGCGAGCGGGCTTGGGCGCGACTCCTACAGGAACACGGAGTCAACGATCCTGCCCTGACACATGAGCTGGCGATGGAGTACACGAGCATTCGCGTCCCGGGGATCCGTCTGTTTGACGATGCACGCAATCTTCTTCTTGACTTAAAGAAGACCTACCGACTCGGCCTACTGACGAACGGCCCATCGGATATGCAGTGGCAAAAGATAGAAATCCTTAAGATCACCTCTATGTTTGATGCGATTGTGGTCTCTGGTGATGTTGGGATCTACAAACCGGATACTCGGATCTTTAATCTTCTTCTGAACCGGTTAGGGGCTATGCCGCAAGAGGCACTCTACGTCGGCGATTCGCACCCGATGGACGTGGTTGGTGCTAAGGTTGCCGGGATGTGGTCAGCCTGGGTACGGGACAAGGACGAAGGGCAGGCAGCCGATGTAACTGCGGACATCGAGGTTAACAGGATTAGTGAGCTAAGGGAGGTGCTGCTATGAAGCAGACGGACGTTGCCATCCTCGGGGCAGGACCGGCGGGTCTGTTTGCCGCTGAGGAGCTATTAGGAAGCGGGCTTAAAACGATTCTTATCGACCGGGGAAAGGAACCTGCCAAACGCACGCACCTCAGCTTTGGGGTGGGAGGGGCCGGAGCCTTTTCCGATGGGAAGTTGAACCTAACTCCGAAGATCGGTGGCGATCCGGGAAGCATTGGGCGAAACGAAGCGGAGATCCAATCCTATATCGACCGGATCGATGCTACCTTCACCCATTTTGGTGCTCCGGAGAAGTACTCTGGGGAGGATGAGGACGCCCTGGCGGAATTGAAGAAGACAGCAAGTCGATTTGGAATTGAGTTCATCAGTGGAAGACAGCGTCATATGGGGACAACGCATGTCCGACAGATCCTCGGCCACTTTTACAGCCACCTCCTGGATGAGGGAACCCTCACCTCGCTTGAGAACCACGTGGAGCGTATCGAGATAAGGGAAGGACGTTTCCTCCTACTGGGTACCGAACAGATCGAGGCACGCTACCTGATCGCCGCGCCAGGGAGGGCCGGTGCTTACTGGCTGCGCGAGGAGGCAGGGCGTTTAGGGATCATCACGGAGTACGGCCCAATCGATGTTGGCATGCGGGTTGAGTTCCCCGCCGAGATCTACGCACCGATCGAACGCGTTATGTACGATGCCAAGCTGCGCGTCCGCACCGCGACCTACGACGACATGGTGCGCACCTTTTGCACGAATCCACGCGGGTTCGTGGTAAGGGAGACCTACGACGAGTTTTCCCTGGTGAACGGCCACGCCGAGAACGAAAACAAGACAGAAAACACCAACTTCGCGCTGCTATCCCACATCGAGTTGACTGACCCGGTGGAAGATACGACCGAGTACGGGCGGGCGATCGCCAAGTTGGCAACAACGATCGGTGGTGGGCGGCCGATCATCCAGCGGCTGAAGGACTTAAAGAACGGCCGTCGCTCCACCATGGAGCGACTGCATCGGGTGACGATCTCCCCCACTCTCACCGATGTCACCCCTGGGGATATCTCTATGGCCCTTCCCGACCGGATCGTGGTGAACCTCCTGGAGGGGTTGGATCAGTTGGATAACATTATCCCTGGGCTCACCGCGGATAATACCCTGCTGTACGCTCCCGAGATTAAATTCTACGACACCCGTTACCCGGTAAGTCGAACGATGGAGACAGCAATCCCCGGCTTCTACGTTGTCGGAGATGCCTCAGGTCACTGTCGTGGGATCGTCTACTCGGCGGTCACCGGTCTGCTCGCGGCCGAGGCGATCCGTGAGCATGAAGGAGTCTAACCTCCGCTTCCCGTAATGAGGAGACCAAGAAAGGGGCGCTACTTCAAGTGGGGTATTGTCGCTGCTGCGTGCCTGGTGGTCCTTTCTCTTCCGGGCCTCGCACAAGGCGGAGAGCGCCTTTCACTTTTTCTTCCGAGCTTCAACCAAGCATACCAGGATGCTGCCGGTATCTGGGGTAGCTGCCAGATGGGGACAGGCGGGTGTTCAGATCGGATCTCCACGGATGGCTGCCTGATCACCTGTTTTGCCATGATCCTCGATTACTATGGGGTAGATCTCTTTATCCCTGCGGCATCCTCGTGTACAGGGAGCGCGCGTGCCGGGATGGACCCGGGGATCTTGAACGACTGGCTGCGAACACACGGCGGTTACGGACGTTGCCCGCAAGATGCGATAGGAAACTGCTGTCTGGAGTGGAGTAACCTCCCTTCGCAGATCTTCCTCTCCTTTCACGAGAACCAGGGTGAATCGGGCGTCGATTTCGCATCGCAGCAGATAATAAATCAGGCGCTAGCAGCAGGATACCCAGTAGTCTCTGGTGTGCACTGGGGGAGTCACTGCCATGGGAACACCGGCAAGACTGAGGACTGCCACTGGGTGGTGATCACAGGAAAGCTTGGCGCCACCTACACGATCGTCGATCCCTATAACCGCGAGGTGACGAGCCGGTACGGCGTCAGGACAACCCTCACTAGGGGTGTCTTGGGGAGCTACACGGTCGATCGGTTTGTGGTCGTCTCTGGCTTGGTCCCGGCCACCTCTTTGGCGAGTCCGCACTTGGAGGTCTCCTTTGAGCCGCAGAAGGATTGGTATTACAAAGGAGAACTCCAGCGGCGAATGATTTACATCAGTGGGTGTAGCTCCGAGTTCTTCTTGTATGTCCGGGTGATCGATCCACAGGGAAAGATTTATTACGCCTATTACCCGACACCTAACCCAGGACCGACCGATCTCTTGCGCTACTCTAAGGAGCGACACAGCCTCTATGAGGAGCCACGCCGATTCATGGACGGTGAGTGGGAATGGAGTCGAACAGTCCTTACTAATGAGGAACCGGGAACCTGGACGTGGGAGATTTGGCTTGAGGATCCGGCTCGTCCCAGCGAGCCGCTTGCCTACGACATCTCAGCTTACACCATCGCTAGGGCGGAGACCGCAGCAATGCCTCAACTCACCTCTGGGCTGGCCGCTGTCGGCTTAGCGCTCCTCTTCACCGTGCTGGTTTATGTCCTTGTCCTTGCAAACAATGGTAGATAATCCTGCCCCGGGGAATTCTAAACGACGTTTGTGTAAATTAAAGCGGCAAGCCCGAGCGCGAGGCAATAGAAGCCGAATGTCTTTAACTTTCCCCGTGCGATGATCGCCAGCAGCCCCTTGATCGCGAGGGCTCCCACGAAACCCGCGACCAGCGCGCCGAGGAGAAGGCCCCCCCACTCGCTTTTGTAGGCGTTCGGCTCACGAAGCGCCTCGTAGAGCTTGAACCCTCCGCCTCCGATGATTGCCGGGATCGAGAGAAGAAACGAGAAACGTGCTGCCACCCTTCCCTGAATCCCGCGGAGCATCCCGGTAGCGATCGTCGCTCCACTACGCGAGATTCCAGGTAGGAGTGCTCCTGCCTGGGCAAGACCGATCAGAAGCGAATCGAGAAGGTGTACCCCATCTCGGTGTGCGCTCCTTGAAGCGCGGTCGGCGAGTAGCAAAATCCCACCAGTGATAATGAGGCAGATTCCAGTAAGGAGTACACAGGAGAAGGCAGCCTCGATCCTCTCACGGAAGAGGAAGCCGAGAATCGCGATGGGGAGCGTCCCCACGACAAGTCGTCCGAGTTCATTTCGCTCTTGCGTTTTTGCCAAGCCGAGTGTCAACCGTAAAACATCCTTCCGGAAGACAAACAGAACGGCGAGCAGGGTCCCCAGGTGAAGGACCGCTTCCAGGAGAACTCCGGGGGGGTCAATATTAAGGAGTTTCTCAGCAAGCACGAGGTGTCCAGAGCTTGAGATGGGGAGAAACTCGGTCAACCCCTGCACTATTCCCAAAAGGAGGTAGCGGATCACGGCTTCCTCTTCGGGGAGAATCTCAGGGTGAGAGCGTCGAGCGAGCAGGCTTGAATACATTCGCCGCATTTGATGCAGTTGTGATTATCATATTCCTTGTGTGGCTCAAGTCCCATTGGGCAGGACACCGTACAAGCCACACACCCCGAACAGTGGGTACGATCAAGCGACAGATGGAGAAAGCTCACCCGATTGAACAATCCAAGGAGCGCACCCATTGGGCAGAGATACCGGCACCAGAATCGGGCGATGAGGACCATCCCGACCAAAGTCCCACCGAGGGTGCCAATGTGAATTAAAAATGGACGATTGACCTTCGCCACTCCGAGAAAGAGGTATGGGATGGACGCCTCAATGGATGCCGCTGGGCAGATCTTGCAGAACATCGTGTCGGCGAAGGCCCACGCCGCAAAGATCGTCCCTAAAAGCATCGCGTACTTGGAGTAAGAAGCGACGTTGTTGATCCTTACCTTGCGGAATGAGAGAAGGTCGTTCAGTGTCCCAAAGGGACAAAACCAACCGCAGAACCCGCGGCCAGCGATTAGGCCGTAGGCGACGATGGCCCCGAGCCAGAAGTAGGGAAAAATGCCGTAGATGACGAGATTCTGCATCAGACCAATCGGGCAGATTGTCACCGCAAGTGGACAGGCATAACAATGAAGCCCGGGAAAGATGATGTGGGTCATTCCGATACCGGTGATCCCGAAGATACCCAGTAGAAGGCCAAAACCTTGGCTGATGCGGCGTGCAAGAGAGAGCCTCATTTTTCGACTCCCAGGAGGCTCAGGAGGCGTTCTTCGAGCTCACCCACCCCGAAGAGGACTTCACCTGTTTCAAGACGCAGGATCGCTGGGACGACCGTGCGGTTGGATCGAACGATTCCGTAGGAAACAGCGAGATCGCGTTGTTCATCCACATTGATAAAGTGGTATGTTATGTGTTCTGTCTGTGCGGCCATGGCTTCCACCATTGCCTCAGCGTAGGGGCAGGAGTGGCACCACGGTGCGTAAAATACTATCAACTCAACGTCTTCTTCGAGCCTTGCTAGGGCGGAGATCGTGAAGGGATCAAGCTTTGGCGTTTCGTGTTTTGCCTCCTCAATCCCCACGCAGGACGTGCACAGGACCGCGGCGATCCCCTGTGCCTGCTCGTGTTGTTTCAGGACTACGCCATAAGTGAGTCCACCCGCTATGAGAAGAACCAAGACGAGGTAGAGTGGAAGAGTGAGTCCGACAAACCTCCACAGGAGAATTGACCCGAGGATAAGGAGGACTCCCAGTGTGGGGGCAAGCCATATTAAAGGCGATCTCTTCCCTTGCGGCAAGATAGGAGAAAGCATTATCTCCTCTTCTGACACCATCACCGGGAGTGTAAGCTCATCGTCGATCTGAAAGCAGCTTACGTCGATGCAGTAGGTGTAAACCACTTGGAGCAAAAGCTCGTATCGATTGTGAGGAAGATCAGAGGAGGCCGAGAGGGTAAAATCGATTCCCTCATTGGTGGACGGGGCCAGTTGTTCGATCACTCCAGGTGCGGGACGGATCGAGAACCCCTCAGGACCCTTAAGCGTTACGGTGACGTCGTCGGCCTCGTGGACGGAGCTGTTTTCGATCACCAAGCGAAAGCCCGCTTCCCCCCCAGGTGTAACTGTCACCTCTCCGGGGTCGAAGAAGAAGGTGAGGGTTGGTTCTTGTGCTGCGGCGGCGAGTAAAGCGAGAAGAATTCCGGCTAAGGTGAGGGGAAGAATCCTTTTCATCGTTTAGGGACTCCTCGATTACCCGGCGTAGCTCCTCCTCGCGTAGTCCCTTTTGTATGTCGGATCATACTCCCCTTTCTTTCACGAGCGCTCGTAGGCGCGAGAGGACCAGGCCACGTCCAACAAGGGAAAGGATGTCGAACAAACCTGGACCGGCCTTACGGCCGGCAATTGCGATCCGGCAAGTCGGGGCGACATCCCTAAGCTTCGCGCCTCGCGCCGCCAGCATGTCCCGTATCGCTTCCTCGCTCGCCTGCGGCGTGAATGGTTCTACTCTTTCCAGGGTTTCGATCAGCGCGCCGATCAGCGTTTTCTCCTCTTCATCCAGATGAATCTCCTTCTCGTGCTCTATGGGGACAGGAAAGAGGATTGTCATCACGTCTGCCAGATCGTGGAGGGTCTTACAGCGATGGCGAAGTAGGGTTACGCCGTGTGAGAGTCTCTCAGGACCGGCTTTTTCCCACATCGCTTGCGTTACCAGCCCTTTCTCCAGGACGAACGGTTTTACCAGTTCGCAGAGCTCTTCTGGGTCGGCTGCCTTCATGTGCCGTTGGTTCAGCCAAAAAAGTTTCGCTTCGTCGAAGATCGCGGCTGAACTACCGACGTTCTCCAGGGAGAATAGTTCGATGAGATCATCCCGGGTGAAGAACTCCTGATCGCCGTGTGACCAGCCAAGGCGGGCGAGGAAGTTCACTATCGTCTCGGAGAGAAACCCACGACGGCGATACTCGAGGACCGAGGTTACTCCGTGCCGCTTGGAGAGGCGCGTGCGGTCCGGCCCGAGGATCAAC